>ERZ791796.40-NODE-40-length-161222-cov-18.475550_pt1 | contig 161222 bp, 152 predicted proteins | sample MGYA00510311_ERZ791796 | MGnify/ENA primary metagenome ERZ791796 (study PRJEB30046, sample SAMN00792042) | human gut metagenome | study: EMG produced TPA metagenomics assembly of the A metagenome-wide association study of gut microbiota in type 2...
TTTCAATTTCTTCCTTTATCAGACTTCCTACACTTGAAAAGTGCGAACATAAAAATAGTTTCATCAATATTCTCCTTTATAAATACCAATTTATCTTTTTCTTTCTGAAAATGGGCAATTCCGCAATGGAACTGCCCATATATCTTTAAAATATGCGATTTTTAAGGCTCTGCACCGTTTCAAGCACCATTTGGTGTAAATTTGGTGTATTGGTGTATTTTCAGAGCTTTTTCACAAATGAAGTATATCCTGTTTTGTAGGGTAAAACGCTACTTCTTAATAGAGCTTTGCACCTGCCGGGATATGGTTATCTACCATTAATAGGTGGAGTTTTTCCTCGCCCTCTTCAGTATGAACGGCAGAAAGGAGCATACCGCATGAATCAATGCCCATCATTGCTCTTGGTGGAAGGTTTGTAATAGCGATAAGTGTCTTACCTACAAGCTCTTCCGGCTCGTAATATGCGTGAATACCGCTTAAAATGGTTCTGTCTGTACCTGTTCCGTCGTCAAGAGTAAACTGTAAGAGTTTCTTTGACTTTTTAACAGCCTCGCAAGCCTTTACCTTTACGGCTCTGAAATCGCACTTGCTAAATGAATCAAAGTCCACAAAATCCTTAAACATCGGCTCAATCTGAACCTTTGAGAAATCAATAACTTCTTCTTTTACTTCTTCCTTTGTTTCAGGTGCTTTTTCAGCTGACTTTTTGCTGCCGCTGTCTAAGCTCTTCATTGTCGGGAAAAGCAATACATCTCTGATTGCAGGTGAATCTGTAAGGAGCATAACAAGTCTGTCAATACCGTAGCCGATACCGCCTGTTGGTGGCATACCTACTGCAAGTGCATTGAGGAAGTCCTCGTCTGTATGGTTAGCCTCTTCGTCACCGTTTGCAAAAGCCTCTTCCTGCTTAGCAAATCTTTCTCTCTGGTCGATAGGATCGTTAAGTTCGGAGTAAGCGTTACACATTTCCCAAGTGTTGATAAAGAGCTCAAATCTCTCTACCTTTTCAGGGTCGTCAGGCTTTTTCTTTGTAAGCGGAGAAATTGCAAGCGGATGATCCATAACGAATGTTGGCTGAATAAGGTTCTTTTCGCAGAACTCCTCAAAGAAAAGGTTTACAATGTCGCCCTTTGTATGGCGCTCCTCAAATTCAATATGCTTTTCTCTTGCGAGTGCCTTAGCCTCTTCGTCTGTCTTAACCTCGTCAAAATCAATTCCTGCATACTTTTTGATACAGTCAACCATTGTGATTCTCTCAAATGGCTTGCCAAAATCGATTTCAATGCCGTTATATGTTATTACAGAGCTGCCGCATACCTTTTCTGCAAGATATTTGAACATACTCTCTGTAAGATCCATCATACCGTAGTAGTCGGTGTATGCCTGATAAAGCTCCATAAGTGTAAACTCAGGGTTATGTCTTGTATCTACGCCCTCGTTACGGAAAACTCGTCCGATTTCGTAAACTTTCTCAAGACCGCCGACAATAAGTCTTTTAAGATAAAGCTCAAGTGAAATTCTAAGCTTTACATCTTCATCAAGTGCGTTGTAGTGTGTTTCAAAAGGTCTTGCAGCCGCACCGCCGGCATTGGCAACGAGCATTGGAGTTTCAACCTCCATAAATCCTCTTTCGTCAAGGAAGTTACGGATTTCCTTGATAATTTTTGACCTCTTAACGAATGTATCCTTAACCTCCGGATTCATAATAAGGTCAACATAACGCTGTCTGTAACGAGTATCTGTATTTGTAAGGCCATGAAATTTCTCAGGGAGAATCTGAAGGCTCTTTGAAAGAAGTGTTACCGAAGATGCGTGAATAGAAATTTCGCCTGTTTTGGTCTTGAACACTTCGCCGCTTATGCCAACAATGTCACCCATATCGTATTTCTTAAAATCTTTATAGCTGTCTTCGCCGATGTTATCTCTTGCAACATACACCTGAATTGTGCCCTTTAAGTCCTGAATATGGCAGAAAGACGCCTTACCCATAACACGCTTTGACATAATTCTGCCTGCCAAAGAAACAGTCTTGCCATCAAGCTCATCAAAATTGTCTTTTACATCTGAGCTGTGATGTGTAACATCGTACTTTGTTATTTCAAACGGATTCTTGCCTGCCTCCTGAAGAGCCGCAAGCTTTTCTCGGCGGACCTTTAAAAGGTCACCGAGGTTTTCAGTATTCTGTGACTGATTTTTCTCACTCATTATTTATATTTCCTTTCAACACTGCTTACTTTGAAATCTCTAAAATTTTAAGGCCCTGTGTACCACCGGGAGTTTCAACCTCGACTACATCGCCTACACTTCTGTTCATAAGTGCCTTGCCGATTGGTGATTCATCAGAAATAACGCCCTCTCTCGGGTTAATTCCGTTTGAACCCGAGCCTAAGATTTTAAATGAAAGCTGTCTGCCGTTTGTAACATACTCAACCTTTACAACTGAGGTAAGGTGAACATGCTCGTTTGAAGTGTTGCTCTCATCAATGATAACGGCATTTTTAAGAGTAGCCTCAACAGTAGCAATACGAGCCTCAAGAATAGCCTGCTCGTTTTTAGCGTCATCGTATTCGCTGTTCTCGGAAAGGTCACCGTAAGAACGGGCAACCTTGATTTTCTCTGCAATTTCTTTTCGTTTTTCGGTTTTTAAGAATTCGAGTTCTTCCTCGTATTTTTTAACATCTTCTGCTGTAAGCATAATTTGTTTTGCTGCCATTATACATCGTCCTTTCAATAAGAAAAATGATTTCTTTATAATTCTTACATACTTTTTAATTATAAAATTTTTTCGTGCTATTGTCAAGCAAAATGCAAAATATTGGCAACAAATTGCCCCAACAGAAAAAGGAATACAGACTCCGTTTTTACTTAAATATTTTTAATATCAGTACCTTTTTATCTTAGGCTGTAATTCTTGCCCGTTGTTTTTCTTTTGTCAATGATTTAATTTTCGTCTGCCGATTTTGCGGAATTTTTGTAAAGGCTTTCAAACATTGCATACAACGATTTTACTGTTTGCGTAGCGGAAAAATTACTGCACATTGTAGGCACTATTGAGCCGAGCGAATATTGCCTGCCGAGTGAATACAAAGCCGAACAAAAATACTCCGTTTCGAGTTCCTGCGGTTTTATTCGGTCAAAGCCATTTGGCATTTTAAAGTAATATTTATAATAAACCTCGCCTGTCAGCTCTGCCTTTGGTCTGCCGTTTGTCAAAATTAAAGTGTTTTCGTTTGATGAGAATGTTTTTTCAATCGTGTGCGGAGCAATTATCAGGTGGCAATGTTCAAGCTCCTCGGTTCTTTTTGTAACCACCGAGCAAGCGCCCATATTCTCCATAACAAGTTCGTTTTCGTCATAATAAACATCCGGGCAATCCGTAACAACCGTTACATCAGAGGAATATTTCATAACATACGGCAAAAATTCACTTTCACGCCCGTCAAGGTCATAAATTCCGATTTTCAGCTTTTCGGTAAAATCGCACATTGAAAGCAAGCAAATTGCAAGGTTTGTGCAGAGCCTTGCCGAAAAGTCCGAATTTTCAAATCTTTTGAATTTGCTGTCGCTTTCAAATTTAATTTTTGGCGAGCATATTATTCTGTTTTTGCTGTCGCCTACGATTTTTTCGAGCTTTTCAAACCTTGGCTTTCTGCCGTATGAAATGTATGTAATATGCTTGAGGTACACTCCCCTTGCCCGTTTTATCTTCACTACGGCTCTGTCACGCCTGAGCCTGTCTGCCAATCCTTTTATTCCTTTTCTTCGTTCGTGCTTTTTAACAGTCAGTGCCGTAAGCATAAAAAATCCCTCCGCATAACTTTTTATTAAGTATATGCAAAGGGATTGATTTTAATTATTAATTATGACTGAAATTCTGTCATAGGATTGTACTTAACACCGTTAAGTCTTGTTTCAAAGTGGAGATGCGCACCTGTGGAGTGACCGGTTGAGCCGACAAAGCCGATAACCTGTCCCTGATAAACATGCTGACCTGTATAAACCATAGTAGTTGAAAGGTGACCGTAAACTGTCATCTTGCCGCCATCATGCGCAATCATTACATAGTTGCCGTAGCCACCGCCACAGCCGCATGAACCGTCCTTGCCCCAGTTGTGATAACAACCGTTGTAAGAATCAATTACAACGCCCTCTTTAGCAGCCACAACATCTGCACCCATAATGCCTGCATCGGCAATATCAATAGCACCGTGGTTATAAGAGCCTCTGTCCTCGTTCCATTCGGAAGTAAGATAGTAATATCCCGGGCAAGGCCATACAAAGCCTGACGGTGAAACCTCAAGGTCATCGTGAACAGTGCCGCTTGATGAGCCACCGCTGTTTGAATTATTATTTCTTTCCTGCTCGGCACGCTCTGCCTCAAGTCTTGCCTTTTCAGCGTAATAATTAGAAATAGCCTTTTCTATATCATCACTTTCAAGTGCGCCGTTCTGAATTTCGCTTGTCGCCTGATCGCTTGTCTTATAAAGTCCTGCCAAAAGTTCTTTATTCTCCTCGAGAATTTTGTTAAGCTCCTGCTGGTCGCTTTCAAGACTTGCCTCTTCTGCCTCGAGTGAATCCATATCCTTTTCAAGCTCTGCCTTTTCTTTAGAAATATTCTCAAGGTCGCCCTGAATTGAATTGATAAGATTATTATCGTAATCAGAGAGTGCCTCTACAAGCTCCATTTTATCAAGAAAATCAGAAAAGCTCTTTGCTCCGAAAATAATTTCAAGGTCAGTTGTATTGCCTGCCATATAAATATTTCTGAGTCTGTTGCGGAGAGTATTCATCTGATTTTCAATGCTCTTATTGGCGTTATCAATAGCTGTCTGCTTGTCCTGAATTTTGCCGTTAAGCTCATTAATGCTCTGATGGCTGAGTTCGATTTTATCATCGAGAACCTGCACCTTGCTTACAAGCGCATTAACATATTCTTCCTGATCTGCAATATTTTCTTTTGTTTTTTCAAGAATTTGCTGATATTTATCGCTCTGAGCCTGAAGTTCCTGTCTTCTGTTCTCAAGTGCGTCAATATCGTTAGGATCAATAGTGGTTGCCTGAGTTTGCTCAGTTGATGCCTCTTGTGCAGCCTGCTCCTCAGCAAATACAGGATAAGCCGAATATGCAAAAATACACATACTGAGAATTGCACAAAGCACTGCTTTGAATCTTTTTTTAGAAATTCGCATTAAATATACTCCTTTGTTATTACCAACCGAGAATTTCGTTGCCTTCCATCTTGAGATACTTACGCATTGAAATAAAGCTGCCAAATGCGCCAATCAGCATACCTGCAATAATGAAGATACCGCCGACCTGCAAGCAAACATCCGAAAATGGAATTGTAGAAATTTTTACGAATGAATTTACTGCCGACATAACGCCCTCATATACCACATAAAGCACGCCTGTACCGATAACTGCTGAAATAAAACCAAGCACCATACCCTCGACTACAAACGGAAGTCGAACAAAGGCATTGGTAGCGCCGACAGATTTCATAATACTGATTTCAAATCGCCTTGAATACATTGTAGTTCTGATTGTATTTGCAATAATAAACAGAGAAATAATTGTAAGTGCAACAACAATCGCAAGGCTTATGTAGCTTACAAGGTTGCTTATGTCTGTGAGCTTTCGTGCAAGCTCACTGCGGTTATTAATAGAATCCACACCGTCAACCTTTAAAATAGCGTCAATGGTTTGATCATATTTAGACAAATCGTCCATTGCAACTATGTATGCGTCCGGCAACGGGTTATTGTCACCGTTTACATTTTCAAATACCGCCTCGGGAAGTGAATCCTTAAATTCGTTGATTGCGTCTTCCTTTGGATAAAATTTTACAGAAGTAATATTATCAAGCTGCTCAAGGTTTTTGCCAATGTAAACAGCCTCAAGGTCAGATGTTCCGTCCTTAATATAAACGGTTGTTTCATTGGTTTTGCCGACAGACTCAACCTCTTTTTCTATGTTTACAGAAATAAGCTCAGCCGCACCGGTAAGCACAAGACAGCTTACCAAAACGCATATTGAAGCAATACTCATAATTCGGTTGCTCCATATACTTCTGAAGCCTTCCTTAATTAAATAGCCAAAGCCACTCATATTATGTTCCTTTCTTTTCGGTTTGGAACGACAACTTATTCGGCAATCGCATCATTATTTTCTCTATGAAGTGCAATGCCCTCTATTATTTCGTCAATATCCTCATACTCTGCGTCAAATGCAAGCGCAGCCTCAGGATTTTTAGTGTCGCTCTTTACTCTGCCATGGTCAATCACAATTACACGCTTGTTGAACTGTCTTACAAGGTCGTGTTCGTGAGTAACAACAAGCACAGTTGTTCCCATATCGTTAATTTCACTCAAAAGCTGAATAATATCGTGTGACATCTCCGGGTCAACATTACCTGTCGGCTCATCAGCAATAATAATCTCTGGATTATTTACCAAAGCTCTTGCAAGGCTGACACGCTGCTGCTCGCCGCCCGAAAGCTCGCTTGGCTTGTTTTTCATTTTATTTTTAAGTCCGACAAGTTCAAGAATATACGGAACTCTTTTTTTGATTGAAGATGCGCTCGAACCGATTGCACGCATTGCAAAGGCAACATTATCAAAAACATTCATCTTGTCAATAAGTCTGAAATCCTGAAAAACTATGCCCATGTGGCGGCGAAGATACGGAACTTTTCTGCGGCGCATTTTGGTTATATTAAGATTATTTACAATGATTTCGCCCGATGACGGACTTTCCTCATGCATAATCAGCTTTAAAAACGTACTTTTACCTGCTCCGGACGCACCCACTATAAAAGCAAACTCGCCCTTGTCGATGTGAATAGATACATCGTGAAGCGCATGAGTGCCGTTCGGATAGGTTTTAGATACATTGTTAAAATCTATCATAAATTTCACCTTTATTACAAAATATACATTTATTCTGTATATTTTGCGTTGTATAATACAATTTTTTGTAATATTTTGACAAATTAATTCTAAAAAGTCAAAATGGCCTGCACCCCCGAAAGCCGACAGTGCAGAGCCATATTAAATTCGCTAAAATCAATACTTTGCAGGGCTTGCGTTAAGGTACTTTTTAACCATAAGAGCTACCTTAAATACGATAGCGTCCTCAAACTCACGAAGATCAAGGCCTGTAAGTTTCTTAATTTTTTCAAGTCTGTAAACAAGAGTGTTTCTGTGAACAAAAAGCTTTCTTGATGTTTCAGAAACATTGAGGTTGTTTTCAAAGAAACGCTGAATAGTAAAGAGTGTTTCCTGATCGAGGCTCTCAATAGAACCACGCTTGAAAACTTCCTTTAAGAACATTTCGCAAAGTGTTGTAGGGAGCTGATAAATAAGACGAGCAATACCGAGGTTGTCATAGCTTACGATTGTACGCTCTGTGTCAAATACCTTTGCAACCTCAAGCGCACTCTGTGCCTCCTTGAACGAACGAGCAAGGTCTTTGATGCCTGTTACGGTTGTACCGATACCTACAACGCAGTGAGTGTAGAACTCGCTTGAAAGTGTGTCTGAAATAGAGCTTGCGAGCTTTTCAAGGTCACGACTTTCGGTATCTGCCTTAATTTCCTTAACAAGTGCAATTTCGTACTCATTAATGTTGATAACGAAGTCCTTTGACTTATCGGGGAAAAGATTTTGAATAATATCATATGCAGATACATCTGTTTTTGAAATAATTTTAATGAGAAGGCAAACTCTTGAAACCTCGCTGTTAAAGTGAAGTTCTCTTGCCTTAAGATAGATATCGCCCGGAAGAATGTTATCGAGAATTACATTCTTGATAAAGTTTGAGCGATCGTATTTTTCATCATAATACTGCTTAATGCTTGCAAAAGAAACAGAAAGGAGCTGTGCATACTTCTGAGCATATTCGTCAGTACCCTGAACAAATACAGCGTAATCATACTTAGCGTTGCTGCCAAATGACTTATATGTATAGCCATTGATTACAAAAGGAGCTGTTGAGCTTAATGTTTCTGAGGTTACGCTTTCGTTTACCTCACCGATCTTACCAAGCTCTGAGCAGGCTATAACAACAGAAGTTTCATCAATAACGCCAATTGTTCTGTCGATTGCATCTTTCATCTGGTGAACAATACCCTGGAATAATCTGTTTGACATTTTATTTACCTCTTTTTCTAAGCAAATATTCATATAATTGTAAGCATATTATTCTGGCATATTTCCGCCGACAGCAAAACTGTAAATATACAAAAATCACAAACTGTCTGTAATTTTTTGTACAGCAAGCCTTTTCGGCAAAAATTCTTATAATAAGAGCCTAATGAATTAATATATTTAAAATACAATATATCTCTTATATACATATTACACAAAAACGAGAAAAAAATCAACCTCTATTTTCAAATTTCTTTATTTTTTTTATAGATTTTGCATAATCAGCAAAAGGTTACAAAATTGATAACAATATTAAACAAATTTAACCTTTACTTTTTAGCTAATTACAATAAAAACAAGCAGTGCAAAGTTTTCTACTAAAACGCAAAAATGTTCTTTGCTAAAGTTGGGTATTTTTACAAATTGCGGTTTAGCTTATTTTCGGTCTGGCAACAAAGTTAAAAAATAACCGACTATCCGCCACGATATTAAAAGTTTAGTAAACCTTTTCAAAGGTTGTGAGTGTGGGCAATGCCCACAAAGGCTGTAAGCTATCGCAAATTATTAACAGCCAAACGGCTTGCCGTTTGGTGGCTTGAACACAATGGCGAAAGCCGCTAAATTTGCGATAGAAACAAGAAAAAAATATTCTTATAATTTGTACCGCCATTGCATTGCAATGACGGTACATTATTTTAATCATTCTTGTTTAAATGCTATCGCCTGTTTTTCAAACATTTGCCTTAGCACGCAAACAGCAAAGCTGTTTGCGCCCGATAATTTAATGTAAGGGAAACTTTTTATGGGCTCTGCCCAAACCCGCAACCCTTTAAAAAGGGTTGACCTAAATTTTAAATTTATTAAACTAAGCTTTGTGCGCTAAAGCATTATTTACCACAACTATTGACAAAGAACCTGAAAAGGTTGACCAAACTTTTTAACTTTGGGACGGAGAGTTTTGCTTTTGCTATACTTTGTTGCCCGACCGAAAGTCAGTTGAACCATAATTCACCCCACTTTTGGTAAAAAACCACTCTAATTCGTCCTGCTTTTGACAAAATCCAAACAAAAAGGCGGAGCTTTCGCTCCGCCGTAAGTACATATAAAAATCAGTTAATGATTGTACGCTCTGTTTCTTTATCAAAGATGTGGATCTTATCAAGCTCAAAAGCAACCTTAACGCTGTCGCCAGGATGAGCAGTTGAAGTAGGCTCAACTCTTGCTGTTACAGGGATACCGCCGATATTAACATAGAGGTAAATTTCAGCACCCATAAGCTCTGTAACATCTACATTACATTCAACAACACCGTTGTCACTTGTGCACTTAGCGAGGAAATCAGGCTCATCGTGAACATGCTCAGGACGAATACCGAATACTACTTCCTTGCCTACATATGGATCAAGCACGCCGCCCTTAGTTTTCTCTGAAGGAACGATAACCTGATACTTGTCAAAGCAAAGTGCATACTCAGAACCAACCTTCTTGAGTGTTGCGTCAATGAAGTTCATCTGAGGTGAACCGATAAATCCTGCAACGAACATATTGCATGGCATATCGTAGAGGTGCTGAGGAGTATCAACCTGCTGAATGAAACCGTCTTTCATAACAACAATTCTTGTACCCATTGTCATAGCCTCTGTCTGGTCATGAGTTACATAGATAAATGTTGTACCAAGCCTCTGATAGAGCTTAGAAATCTCTGTTCTCATCTGAGCACGAAGCTTAGCATCAAGGTTTGAAAGAGGCTCGTCAAGTAAGAATACCTTAGGATCACGAACGATAGCACGACCGAGAGCAACACGCTGTCTCTGACCACCTGAAAGAGCCTTTGGCTTTCTGTCGAGGTACTGCTCAATACCGAGGATACGAGCTGCCTCTTCTACTCTTCTCTTAATCTCGTCCTTAGGAGTTTTACGGAGCTTAAGACCGAAAGCCATATTATCATATACAGTCATATGCGGATAAAGAGCATAGTTCTGGAATACCATTGCAATATCTCTGTCCTTAGGTGCAACATCGTTAGCGAGCATATCGCCGATGTAAAGTTCACCCTTTGAGATATCCTCAAGACCTGCGATCATACGAAGTGTAGTTGACTTACCGCAACCTGACGGTCCAACGAGAATAATAAATTCCTTGTCTGCAATTTCAAGGTTAAAATCTGTTACGGCTGTAACGCCACCGTCATAGATTTTATAGATGTGTCTTAAAGATACATTTGCCATTTTTATAAACCTCCAATAATCCGATGAAGCAAAAATCCGAAAATCTATATCAAAGAAAATACTGTTTTGCTTTATTACAGTTAATAATATACCACTTTTGCTGTTTTTTTACTATACTGATTTTGACTAAAATTTTAGTCATTATTTTATTTAATTCAGCGACTAGTTAAAAAATACTACCTGATTTTAGTGCATATTGCCCATAAAGATTGACATTTTGTCTAATTCTGATAACATTTTAGTCTCTCCTATATGCAAATTGCTATCCAAATACAAATTGCCGATTGATATTCGTTTAAGGTGCACAACATTTTTTCCACATACCGCAAACATTTTCTTTACCTGGTGGAATTTACCCTCGCAAATCGTTACAATTGCGGTCGTTTTATCCGGATTTTCGCCGAAAATTTCAAGTTTTGCCGGCATACAGCGTGTTCCGTCGGCAAATACAATACCGTTTTCAAAATCACTTATCATTTCTTCGGTAATTTCACCGTCAAGCTGTGCTATGTACTTTTTCTCGACATGTTTTTTCGGTGAAAGCATATTGTGCGCAAATTCCCCGTCATTTGTAATAATAAGAAGTCCCTCGGTATCCTTGTCCAATCTGCCTGCCGGGAATAAGCCGGGGCGCTGAAACTCCTCAGGCAAAAGGTCTATTACGGTTTCCGCTCTTTTATCGTTGCTTGCGGATAGAACTCCGGCAGGTTTGTTCATCATTATATAAACATATTTGCTGTACAAAAGAGGTTGTCCGCCGACGGTAATGTCATCAGCCACAGCATCTACTTTGTGTTGCGGCTGTTTGATACATTCTCCGTTTACGCATACTGCACCGTCTTTTATAAGTTTTTGTACTTCTTTGCGACTGCCGACATTTTGAGAAACCAAAATTTTATCAAGTCTGTCCATTTTACCTTCCTTTCTGCCTAAAACAAAGGCAGATATTCTTCTCCGTATATACCGCTTGCTATGTGACCGCCGATAATGCGGTTTTTATAAACGAGTATCACAGCCTTTTTACCGTTATCAATACTATATGTATATCGTTTTGCCGTTTTGCCTGCGTAACTTAGCAAATCAAATCCGCTGCTTTTCTGAATTTCGTTATACTCGTCATATACGCTGTTGAAATTTTGCGGAATTACCACTTCGTCAGCTGTTTCCTGCCCTGCCTTTAGCTCAAGCTGTTTAAAAAATCCGAGCCTGTCATCGGCACTGTCTGCTTTTAGAGAATAGATTTTTGAATTTTTTTCAACATTATCCTCCACAGATGTGAAATCTGCATTTATAATTACCAAAAATGCGGTAATTACAGTGAGAACAGCGGTCAATGCAATTATAAATCGTTTCTTTTTTAATCGTAAAACAAACATTTAAAAACCTCCATATACCTTATATATGTATATGAAAGTTTACGGCTTAAATTGCACTAAATTAAATCATAAATTTCAAGCGGAGTGTCGGCAAAAACTTTTCCGCCTGCCTCTATCATTTTGTCAATGTCACCATAGCCGTAATTTGCGCCGACAAAATCAATGCCCGTCTGCACAGCGCCCTTTGTGTCAAAGAAAGTGTCACCGATAATCACCGCATTTTCTCTGTCTTTTTCAAGGGTAGTGCCAAGCGCTTTAAGAGCATACGGAATAAGGTCTTTTTTGTCCTTTCTGTCGCCCTCAAGGTTTGAACCGCAAACGGCATCAAAATACCGAAAAAGTCCGAGAATGTCAATGATCTCCTTTGCAAACTGCTCGTATTTTGACGAACACACAGCAATTTTCTTGCCGTCCGCCTTAATTTTAGCCAGCAATTCTTCAACGCCGTCATAAGCGGTGTTTACAAACTTTCCCTTTGTGTTGTAAATTTCTCTGTAAACCTCAACCCCACGCACACTCTCCTCTTTTGAAAAGTGGCATACATTCAAAAATGTATCAAGGAGCGGCGGGCCTATATATAATGTATAATCACTTAAATCCGGCACAGGCTTTCCCATTTCTTTTATTGCATTTTCAAGGGAATATCTTATACCCTCAGCGCTTTTGCTTATAGTGCCGTCAAGATCAAAAAGTATGTACTCGTGCTTAACCATTGAATTTTTCATCCGCCTTTTTTTGGAATTTCTCTGCTTTTACGCTCACTCTTGTGTGAGTACCCTTTGCAATTATTCCTTTTGCGTCACTTGCACTTACTTCAAAATTAAAAAATCTTCCGTCATTTTCCTTTAATACAGCCGTTGCGGAAATTTCTGCACCGAGCGGAGTAGGACTTGTGTGTTCTATTGAAATAGCAGTACCCACTGTTGTAAGCTCATCGTTATTTAAAATTTCCTCGCAAAGCTCAAAAGCCGCATTTTCCATAAGAGCCACTACGGCAGGAGTAGCAAGCACTGCAAGTCCGCCGCTGCCCATTGATACTGCAAGCTGTTCTTCTTCTACTTTTATTGATTTTGTAAGAGTTTTTTCTTCCATAATAATCACCTTTCCCTGTTGTCTATCACGAAAAATTGTGATATACTTATTATTATGATACAATAAAAATATTGATTAGGCAAGTATGCCAATTAATTTTTGAGGAGTAAAAGATAATGAAATTAGGCATTGTAGGTTTACCTAATGTTGGTAAAAGCACACTTTTTAACGCAATCACAAACGCAGGCGCTCAGAGTGCAAACTATCCGTTCTGCACAATCGAGCCGAATGTCGGTGTTGTAGCAGTTCCCGATAAGCGTCTTGACAAATTAGCAGAAATGTATGACCCGGACAAATACACCCCTGCATCAATCGAATTTGTTGACATTGCAGGCCTTGTAAAGGGTGCATCAAAGGGCGAGGGCCTTGGCAACAAGTTCCTTTCAAACATTCGTGAGTGTGACGCAATCGTTCATGTTGTTCGTTGCTTTGAAAATGATGACATTATTCATGTAGAGGGTTCTATTGACCCTGCAAGAGATATTGAAACTATCAATCTTGAGCTTATTTTGTCTGATGTTGAAATGCTTGAGCGTAAAATTGACAGAACACAAAAGATGCTCAAGGGCGACAAGAAATATCAGAAAGACATTGATTTTTACAAACGAGTTCTTGAGGCACTTGAGGCAGGCAAGCCTGCACGAAGTGTAGAGTGTGACGATGACGAGGCACTTTTGCTCTCTGATGTGGCATTGCTCACAACAAAGCCTGTAATTTATGCGGCAAATATGAGCGAGGACGATTTTGCAAACGGACTTGACTCCAACGAGGGCTACAAGGCAGTTCAGAAGATTGCCGCCGAGGAAAAGGCAGGCGTTCTCCCTATTTGCGCTGAAATTGAGGCAGAAATCGTAGAAATGGATAAGGAAGAAAAAGAGCTTTTCCTTTCCGATATGGGACTTGAGCAGAGCGGTCTTGACAGACTTATCAGCGAGTGCTACTCACTCCTCGGTCTTATCTCTTACCTTACAGCAGGCAAGCAGGAAGTAAGAGCATGGACAATTAAGAAAGGCACAAAAGCTCCACAAGCGGCAGGTAAGATTCACACAGACTTTGAGCGTGGATTTATTCGTGCCGAAGTTATTGCATATGATGACCTTATTGCCTGCGGCAGTATGACAGCGGCAAAAGAAAAAGGTCTTGTTCGCAGTGAGGGCAAGGAATATGTGATGAAAGACGGAGATGTTGTTCTCTTCAGATTCAATGTATAATTGCTTATTAAAATAAAAATTCAGCCACCGTTTTTGCGGTGGCTTTGTTGTAGGTGAAAAAATGGAAATCAATAAAGATTATATTTGGAATTATCTTAAAAATTCCGATTTACCGATTATTCTTTACGGAATGGGTGACGGCGCAGACAAAGTTCTGTCCGCTTTTAAAAAATACGGCATCAAAGCAAGCGGAGTTATGGCAAGCGATGATTTTGTAAGAGGTCAGAGTTTTCACGAATTTACCGTAAAAAAGTTGAGTGATATAGAAAAAGAATATCCCGATTTTATTATTGCTCTCTGCTTTGCCACACAACTGCCCGATGTAATGCAAAATATTTTTGAAATTGCCAAAAAGCATAAAGTGATAGTTCCGAGTGTGCCGGCATTCGGCGAGGTTTTGTTTGACGAGAAATTTATGAGTGATAACAACGATAGCATAAAAAGCGCTCGAAATTTGCTTGCCGATGATTTATCAAAAAAAGTTTTTGACAATATTCTTGAATTTTACAAAACAGGCGAGCTTACCCTGCTCGATGACATTACTACCGACAAAGACGAAGCTTTTTCTCTCCTTTCCCTCGGCGAAAACGAAACCTATGTTGACCTTGGTGCATACAACGGCGATACCATTGACGAGTTTTTGCATTACACAAACGGAAAATACAAGCACATAACCGCACTTGAGCCAAACGCAAAGAATTACAGCAAATTACAGCTGCATTGCGCAGATATGAAAGACCTTGAGCTTTGGCAGCTTGGAGCATACAGTCACAACACAACGCTTTGCTTTAACAACAAAGCAGGCAGAAACAGTGCAATAGTCAGCGAGAGCAGCACCAAAACACCCGTTGCCGCCGTTGACACAATTTTGTGCGGCAGAGCCGCCACCTATGTTAAGGCTGATGTTGAGGGTGCTGACTTTGAAACAATTTTGGGTATGAAAAATACGCTGAAAATGTTTAAGCCAAAGCTCAACTTTTCAGCGTATCATAGATTTGAAGATATTTTCAGACTGCCGCTTTTGATTTCAGGAATAAATCCTGAATACAAAATATATTTGCGGCATCATCCGTACATTCCTGCATGGGATACTAATCTCTATTGCATTTAATTATTTTTTGAAGAACCGAATTCATTTAATATATCATCAATTTCGCTTTCATCGGTTACTTTGTCGGCGGAAGCGTATTTGCTGTAATCAAAATCATCGTCGTCATCATTTAAATCGTATGTTGTTTCTACAGCTTTCGGTGCTTCTGCCTCGTCAGCCTTTTCATTTACAAATTCTTCGTTTCTGCGCTTTGCCTCAAGCAATCTTTCTTCAGCCTCTGCCTCTGCCTCTGCCTCTGCCTTTTTGCGCTTGTCGCCAAAAGCAATGTCGCCTACAAACAAGCCGAAAATACCCGAAATAAGGTAAGCTACCAAAAGAATTATATTGGTAAGCTGAAAACCGCCGTTGTAAATAAGCATACTTGGAATAAACACAACAGGAGCAATAAGCGTAAACAAAAAGTCCATTCCGTACTTAGAGCAATACATGGCCGCACAAACTATTGCTGTTGCCGGGAAAATAAAGTAATATGCCACTGTTGAAAATCCCTGCATTGACTTTGAAATAAAAATAATAGGAACAAGCAAATAAACCAAAAGGATTACCACACCATATGGCAAATATTTTTTAACTAAACCGTTCATAATAACCTCCGAAATAATATATTATAATACTCATACTATTATAACTAAATTTCATAAAAAATCAAGAAGATATGCAATATTTGTTGCTTTGCATTAAAAAACGAGGCTTAAATTAAGCCCCGTTTTTATTTTTCGTAAATTACTTGAGTCCTTCAGTAATTTCTTCGTTATAATCAGCCTTCTGTGCAACTACCAAATCATTATACATAGCCGACTTATCTGTGTAACCCTTTACAGAACTAAAGTAAGAATACTTGAGTGTTGTTTCACCCTCAATTGACGCATACTTTGTATCTACATACTGAGTTCCGTCAGCGTACTCTATAATGTCAGCATATCTTACAGGGAAATAAACAGTAGTTTCATCAAACTGCTTTTTCTCCTCGTTGCTCTTCACCTTGCCGCTGTAAATAACATAAACCTGATTTGTACCGTTAAAGCTCCATGAATTATCAACTTTTTCTGTAAGGAAATATGTGCCCTCAAATTTAAGATCCGACACACCTATATATTTGCTGTCGCTTGCAAAATATGAATTAATAACATCTTCTGTCTGCTTTTTCATAGTAGACATAGTATCGTCTGAAATATCAGCTGCCTTATCAATATATTTGTCTACATTAGAGCAGGTATAATCTTTAGATGTAGCTGTAAATGCGTAACCGTAGTCTTCAACAAAATATTCCGGGTTATTAGATACCGTAACAGTAACTGTATCGCCTACTTTTATACCGTAGCTCTTGCTTAAATCGAAATAGATATTTGAGTAAACATCATCAGTTTTTGTTTTAACAACCTCAGCGCTTATATTAGGTGAAGTACCTGTAAAGTCAACTCTAATGCCATCAAATGGGTCTATTTTTTTAACCTCTTTAAGTCCCTCAACAGTGTACTCTGTCGGTTCGCCTACATATTCGATTTTGAATTTTGCGGCTGCCTCATTATCAAATTCAAAACTTACAGTAACAGTGTCGCCGTTTGAAAGCTCGCTGTTTTTGTCAAGGCTGTAATCAAGGCTGTCTATCATATCATAGTAGTAAGACAATAAATTGTTTGCACCCTCTGACATATAAACCTTTTTAAATGAAGATGATGCTTTCTGCAAATCCTCAAAATATTTATCAGAATCAAAATCAATAGACGCTCTGCCATATGTATCGTAGCCGTCATATTCAATATTAATATAATCGTTAAGGTTAATTTTTGTTTTGTGATTTACCACAAGAACAGCAGCTACAACTATGATAGCAACCAAAGCACACGCACCGCCGATAATACCAATAAGCATCTTTTTATTTTTCGGCTTTTTAGGCTGCATAGCAGGAGCGTAATTCATATTTTGCTGTGTGTAATTCTGAGTCTGAAAGTTTGGCTGAGGCACTGCATTGTTTGCCTGAGGTACTGTATTATTCTGCTGAGGCTCTGTGTTCTGCTGATTCTGAACAGGCTGAGCAAACTGAGCCTGCCGGTTTGAATTTTCTTCAGCCTTTGGCTGCGCTGCCTGAACATTTGTTCCGCAAAAAATACAGAATTTGCTGTCATCGTTAATTTCTTTCTTACAATTAGGGCAATTCATTTCATATCCACCTTCCTATTATTAAAAAATGTGTTATTCACATTTTCATCACATAAAATTATACTATTGTAAACAAAAAAAGTCAACAACAATTCAAAATAACCGATAGCAAAATACTAACAAATATTTATCTTTTCGAGTGAAACACATATATTGTAATTCTACAAAAATGCTAATAATAATTCTTTCAAATTATTGACAACAAATACAAAATAAATTAAAATAAATATGTATGGAATTTTATGTTCCGCTAATATAATTTTTAGAAATTGGGGTGAAAAATTAATGGACGCAGACGGTAATAAAGGCGCAGTACCTGGGCGAAGTTGTAACAAACAAAATGACCGCAGCTGCGTTCGTTTTTTGTCGCTCATAAAATAAACTGAATATGGTGCTCGTCTTTACTCCCTAAAAGACTAAAGGAGGAAAGATGATGGAAACAGTTAAGGTTGGAATAACCGAAACCATAAGAGTGCTGCTTGAAGAAAAAAAGTTCAACACTCTGAGAGATATTCTTGTAACCCTCAAGCCATATGATATTGCTACTATTTTTGAAGAGCTCCAGGACGAAAAAACTCCGCTGCTTTTCAGAATACTGCCAAAGGAACTTGCAGCCGAAACATTTGTAGAAATGGATGACGAAACTCAAAAACTTCTTATTCACGGATTCAGCGATACCGAGCTTAAAGAGGTTGTAGATGAGCTTTTTATTGACGATGTGGTAGACATTGTCGAGGAAATGCCGGCAAATGTTGTAAAGCGAATTTTAAAGCAGGCAGACAAGGATACAAGAAAAACTATTAACGAACTGCTTAAATACCCTGAGGACAGCGCAGGCTCGATTATGACAACGGAGTACATTGTGCTCCGTCCCGAAATGACAGCCGAGCAGTCGATTAAACGAATCAGACGAACAGGTGTAGACAAGGAAACCATTTACATTTGTTATGTTACAGATGATAACTCTAAACTGATTGGCATTACAAGTGTTAAGGACTTGCTTTTATCTGACGATGATGTTATTGTGTCAGAAATTATGGAAGAAAATGTAATTTGCGTAAATACCCTTGATGACCAGGAAAAGGTTGCGCAGATGTTCTCTAACTACAACTTCCTTGCGCTCCCTGTTGTAGATACCGAAAGCAGACTTGTCGGCATTGTAACAATCGACGATGCTATTGATGTATTGCAGGAAGAGGCAACCGAGGATATTGAAAAAATGGCTGCCGTAATGCCTTCCGACAAACCGTATATGAAAACAAGCGTTTTCGGAATTTACAAAAAGCGTATTCCATGGCTGCTTGTGCTTATGCTTTCAGCCACATTCACAAGTGCCATTATCTCAAGTTTTGAATCGGCGCTTGCAAGCGTAATTGTACTTTCGTCATTCATACCAATGATTACAGGTACAGGCGGTAACGCAGGTTCGCAGGCATCGGTATCTGTTATTCGTGCATTGTCGCTTGGCGAAATCAAGTTTAACAACGCATTTAAAGTATTGTGGAAAGAATTTAGGGTATCTATTCTTTGTGGTGCCACACTTGCCGCCGCAAACTTTATAAAGCTGATGATATTTGATTTAAACGGAAAAGAAAATGCCTTTTTCATAGGACTTGTAGTATCGCTTACACTCATCGGTACTATTATAATGGCAAAACTCATAGGTTCATTTTTGCCTATGGTCGCACACAAAATCGGTGTTGACCCTGCCGTAATGGCATCTCCGCTCATCACCACAATTTGTGACGCACTTTCGCTTTTAATTTACTTTGGAATTGCAACCGCAGTTTTGCATATTTAAAGATTTATAAAAACAGGTCATATCTGCTGTATCTGCAGATATGACCTTTAGTTTTGGTTATAATGAGAATTATGGATTTAAAACAAAGGTTCTTTATTAAAAGTTGGGTAAATTATGGTTAAACCGATTTTCGGTCGGGCAACAAAGCAAAGCAAAACTCTCCGTCCCGAAATTAAAAAGTTTGACCTAAATTTTAAATTTATAAAACTAAACTTTGTATGCTAAATCATTATTTATTAATGCTACCTAACATTTAGAATAGAAGCAACACAACAAGCAGAAAGTATTTATTTTCTGTATCCGATTGCCCGACTAAAAGTTAGTTAAACCAAAACTTGTCCTGACTTTTTACAAAAATATTAAGCCTTGCAGATTTTGAACTGCAAGGCTTTTTGTATTCTTTATAAATTATTATTTATCAAATATTCACTTGTTCCTCGGCGAGGGGCTCTAAGACTTCGGATTTTTTGCTGAAAGAAAATACCTTTACCTCTTTGTACCACATACAGCACACAGATGACACTGCAAGCGGTAAAAATCCTAACCATATGCTCTCCCTTGCCCAAAAAATTTCAGCCACGCTTGCAAGGGCAACGCCTATATGGAAGAAAAGCAAGGTCATTCCGAAAAACTGCGCCTTGTGTTTCATTTTTATGTCGCCGTCTATGAGATAAGATGTAAGCGAGGTTACGGTTTGCCTTATATTATTAGTTGAAAAAATTGTTGAACTGCCATAGCCTGCGTCACCTGCATAGGCGTTCCATTGAATAGGTGCGGCAAAGAACAACGGCAGCATTGCAAGGTACGCATTTTCCACAAAATTAAGCACACTCACAAGCACAAAGGCAACCGAGGTTAAGCAAAGGCTTATTATTCTTGTGTCGAGCTTTACAAACTTATGGAGCAACACATAGGTCACATTGCCGCAGGCATACACAAAAGCGGCAAGAAGCATATAAACAAGCAGAGAATGTTCGGGCTCAAATAAGTTATGCACAATGTGTATCATATTTGAGGTCTGCGATGATGCCAGCAAATCACAATGATTTATGATTGCATACGCTCCCATAAAACCGCCGATTGAGCTTACGCAAAAATGCAGCCATGCTTCTTTTTTAATGCTTTTCTCCACGAATATCGCCCTTTTATAAATTTATCGGTCATAATTATACCACAATTACCGCCAAAATTCAATTATAAAAGCGCTGATAAGAAAGGGGTTTTCAGCTGTCTTTTTGTGTATCGTCAATTAATCTGCCTTTGTCAACATTTGGCTTTATAAAATTATCAAAAGAATACTCCGCAAGTATTTGCGAGCCTTTTGGGGTATTCTTTTGCCTGCCGAGCACCTGACTTAATTTTATTTTTCGCTCCGCCCACATTTTGCCGTCTGTTGCGTCATTCAGCATTACAGGCTGAACATTGTCCATAGTATGGGCAAATTTTGCCTCGGCTGTTTCGGCATTTTCAAATTCAATCCAAAGATTTTTCAGCTTTTCGCACTGGTCGTCGGGCAAAAGTCCGAAAATTCTGTCTGCCGCTTTCTGTTCCCTTTCGTGTTGAGTTTTCTTGCCCTCTTCGTCATAACAATAGGTATCTCCTGCGTCAATTTCTACAATATCATGCAGTAAAAGCATTGTTACGGTTTTTAAAACATCTATTTTCTCGTTTGAATACTCGCTCAAAAGCACTGTCATAAGCGCCATATGCCAAGCGTGTTCCGCATCATTTTCCTTGCGCTCTCCGCCTGTAAGAAAGGTTTGCCTTTGTATAAACTTTTCCTTGTCGATCTCTTTTATAAAGTCAAATTGCTTTTTCAGTCTTTCGTCCATAGTTACCTCAGCTCACAACATTCTGCGGTTTGCCGTTTATAAATGAACGCATATTGTCGGCAACAATGCCCATCAGTCTTTCTCTGGTTTCAACAGGCGCCCATGCAATGTGCGGAGTTATAATGCAGTTTTTCGCCTGCATTAATATACAGTCCTCCTCCATTGGCTCAACAACTAAGGTATCGACTGCCGCACCGCCGATTTCATCATTCTGCAAGGCGTTGTAAAGGTCATTTTCCACCATTACACCGCCCCTTGCGGTATTTACAAACAAGGCATTATTTTTCATTTTTCTAAACTGCTCTTTGCCAAACATTTTATCGGAGTCACTGTTAAGCGGACAGTGAACAGTTACAATGTCGCTCCTTTCAAGCAACTCGTCAAAACTTACAAACTCCACTCCGTCAGCCTGTTTTTCAGAACGATTATACGCAAGGACTTTCATTTCAAAAGCCTGCGCAATTTTTGCAACGGCGCTTCCGATACTGCCAAAGCCTACTATTCCAATCGTTTTACCTGCAAGCTCATTGAGCGGATACACAAACGGCGAAAAAGTTTTGCTCCTTTTCCACTTTCCGTCAGCAACAAATTTTGCATACTCTCTCACCTTGCTGTAATGCTCCAAAATAAGCGCAAAAGTATGCTGAGCAACGGCATTTGTGGAATATGAGCCTGCGTTGCAAACCGTAATTCCGTTTTTTCTGCAATACTCAATATCAATATTGTTATAGCCTGTGGCAAAAAGTCCTATATATTTTAAATTCTTTGCAAGTCTTAGTGAACCCTCGTCAAGTCGGGTTTTGTTGCAGATAACCATATCTGCGTCTGCGATTTTTTCCGCAACTTCGTCATATTTTAACAGTCCGTACTGCACAACCTCGCCGAACTGAGAAAGTCTGTCGGCAGGTACAAGGTCATCGACAACGGTCTGTGCGTCCGTCAGTACAATTTTCATACTGTTACCTCCGTTTTTTTAAGTTAAAAATCTAATTTTATTATACACAATTTTTTTAATCTTGCAATCGTTTGTCAAAAAATGTATAATTATAGTGTTTGGAGGAATTATGATGTATAAAAATATTTTATTTGATGTTGACGGCACACTTTTGCCGATGGATGTTCACGAATTTGTTAAATATTATTTCGGCTCGCTCTGCGAAAAAATGATACCCGTACTTAAAATTGAGCCAAAGGCTCTTACCGATTCTATAATGGCAGGACTTGGCGCAATGTCGAAAAATGATGGTTCTACGCTTAACAGAGATGTGTTTTGGAAAGCCGCCGCAAAAGTAAGCGGCGTTGACCTTATTAAATACGAAGATATGTTTACCGATTATTATAATAATGAATTTGTCGCCGCAAAGACCGCAACCTTCGTTAATCCTTATGCAAAAAAATGTGTTGATTTTGCAAAAGAAAACGGATACAAAGTAATTGCCGCAACAAACCCGATTTTTCCTAAGTCGGCTACATATAAAAGACTTGAATGGGCAGGACTTAATCCCGAAGATTTTGAATATATTACCGTTTATGACAACTCGTCAAGCTGTAAACCCAATCTTCTGTATTTTAAAGATTTATGCGAAAAATGCGGCATTTCTCCAAAAGAAAGCCTTATGGTGGGCAATGATGTTGATGAGGATTTATGCTCAGCCGAGCTTGGCTTTGACACATTCCTTATTACAGACTGCGTTATTAACCGCAATAACAAAGATTATTCGGCTTACAAAAACGGAAGTTTTGAAGATTTTTTTAATTACCTTACTTCACTTGCTAAGAAATAATTTTTTCTGCAACACAATAAAACAAAATTTTTACTCCATAGCTATTATTATATAGTTATGGAGTTTTTATTTGCCTTTAATCGGGCAAAAATAGCGAGCTGAATTTTCAGCAAAAAGGATGTTTAAAATGCTCAAAACAAAATTTGAAAACAATGTGCTGACTGCGTTCATCGAGGGCGAGCTTGACCATGACTCAGCCGCAAGAATACGCACAAAGCTTGACGGAATCTGCGAATCTATAAAGCCAAAGCTGCTTTGCCTTGATTTTTCGGGAGTATCATTTATGGACAGCTCCGGAATCGGATTGGTGCTCGGCAGATACCGCCAGATGAAATTGCTCGGAGGTTCTGTCAGGGTAATTAACATACCCGAAAATATGTACAGGCTGTTTGCTCTTTCCGGGCTTGAGGGATTGGGGGTGCTGAGATGAATTTAATAAACGAAATGAGCCTTAGCTTTCCGTCAAAAAGCAGTAACGAGGCTTTTGCCCGAAGTGCGGTATCAGCCTTTATTATCGGTCTTGATCCAACCGTTGCCGAGCTTTCAGACATAAAAACCGCCGTTTCAGAGGCTGTTACAAACTGCATTGTGCATGGCTACCGCCGAGAAAGCGGAACAGTTTACATAAGCGGAAAAATTTACGAAAACAACAAAGTAGTAATAAAAATTCGTGACAAGGGCTGTGGCATTGCGGATATTGAAAAGGCAATGGAACCGCTCTTTACCACCGCTCCCGAAGAAGACAGAGCAGGTCTTGGCTTTGCGGTTATGCAGAGCTTTTGCGACAAAGTAAAAGTCAAATCCACTGTCGGCAAAGGCACTGCCGTTACGCTTGAAAAAGTCATTTCATCGGGCAGATTCCTTTCAAGAGGTCGTTAAACGGTATGTCGGAAAGCCGTGGTGATATTATCGGGGATAAAAACTCTCTCGCACAAAAGCATATGGGACTTGTCCATTCCTGCTGTAAGCATTTTACAGGCAAAGGAGTGGAATACGAAGAACTGTTTTCGGCAGGTTGTTTGGGACTTGCAAAAGCCGTAGAGCGTTTTGACGAAAGCCGTGGACTAAAATTCTCTACCTATGCCGTACCGGTTATATTGGGAGAAATCAAGCGTATATTTCGTGACGGAGGTTCTGTACGGGTTAGTCGCACTCTTAAGGAACTTTCAATGAAAATTTGCAGACTTAATACCGAGTACGAAAAAAACAACGGCAGAGAAATGAGCGTTACCGAGCTTTCGCAGGCTTTGAATGTAAGTGAAGATAAGATTTGCGAGGCGCTTTCTGCCGGCTCTTCTCCCCTATCCCTTAATGCCGATTATGATGATGAGGGAAATTCCCGAATAGACATACCCGTAAGCGATTCGCAAGAAGAAATCACCGAACGGTTGAGCCTTAATGATGCAATTGCCGAACTTGATGAGCGTGACAGACAGATTATACATCTGCGCTATTTTCAGAATAAAACCCAATCACAAACCGCCGACTGCCTTGCAATGACGCAGGTGCAGATCAGCCGCAGAGAACGCAAAATTCTTGCCCTCATACGAGAAAAAATGAGCGTTTAGCTCTGCAACTGTCTTGTAAATTGTAAAAATCCCGATAAGGTGAATTTTTTGCCTTATCGGGATTTTATAATGTTTATTCTATGTAATTATTTGATGTTCTTTCCTTTGAATATATTATTTCTCCGTATATTGCAGGAACTATTGCGCTTACCAATACTATAATAATTGATATAAAGAACAAGACATTACTTATATTTATTATGAATAACGAAATTATGCCTAATATTATTACTGCAATTCCACAAATCACTCCAAAATAAGCTGCAAAGCGATGTACTTTTTTCCAAACGGATTTACTGCTCAATGTGGCGTTTGTTCGTATGCCAAGCAAAGAATTTTGCTTTATTTTAGGCATTAAATTGAATAAATAAACAAACATACAGCCCATAAAAATACAAGTTAACGGTAAAAACAGATTATCTATATTTACTTTATTTTGCAATACCAGTGCAATCAGCATCCAAAAAAATAAAAACAAAAAAGTAAAAATTGATACTATACATCTTACGGCATATTTTCGGTACGACTTATAGTTTTCATCATTTTCTTTAACCTTTGCGTAAATCGCATATATAATTGAAAACAATACAAGAATGCTCGGAATAAATAAAAGCATCCATTTTGATGAATAGGCATCTGCAATCCCATTAACATTATAATGTGAGGGCAACTCTTCATTTGGATTAAAAGCAATAAAAACACCTGTTACAGCAATATTAATCAATGATATAATTAACAAAATATATTTTTTCATATTATTTATCCTCTCTGCCTGTTAAATCGGACAACATTTTTAACATATCTTCCAATACGCTTGTTTTCAACGAATAAATTACATTTTGACCTATTTTTTCTGAATCCACAAGGTCTGCCTGCTTCAAAATACTAAGGTGATTGCTTATAGACGGCTTTGTCATATTAAATTCAGCGGCAATCTCCCCTGCGTTAAGGCTTTTATTTTTAAGCAATTCAAGAATTCTCCGCCTTGTGGGATCAGCCAGTGCTTTCCACACATCTCCCATAAAATCACTCCTGTTGATTTATTAGTTATTTAGTTAATTGTCTAATTAACTAATTGAATTATATGCTAAAGCGTTACTGTTGTCAATATGTTTTTATAAAAAATTTCCAAAAAAAGAGCAGTCCAAAAGCGGACTGCTCAAAATTTTAATGCGGATATTTTTCAAGCAAGTCCTGTAAATCGTACGGTGTTGCCTGATATACATAATAGTTAAGCCAATTTGTGAAAAGCAAGGTTGCGTTACTTCTCCACACCATTGGCGGTGTGAGCGACGCATCGTCATTCGGAAAATAGTTGTACGGAATTTTCGGATTGATGCCCTTGTTTTCATCACGATAATACTCGCTTGCAAGGGTATCTCTGTCGTACTCGGCGTGTCCCATTACAAACACCTGTCTGCCCGACTTATTTGTAACTATTGCCACGCCTGCAAGCTCTGACACTGCAAGGATTTCGAGTGCGCTGTTTCTGCGTATATCGTCCTCCCTCACGCCCGTATATCTTGAGTGCGGAATACAAAAAGTATCGTCAAATCCACGCATAAGCGGATGATGCGGGTCTAATATTGTGTGATTGTAAATACCGCTGAGCTTTTCCTTTAGCTTATGCTTTTGGATACCGTAGTGATAGTAAAGTCCTGCCTGTGCTCCCCAGCAAATATGGAGTGTAGAATAAACATTATGCTTTGACCATTCCATAATCTTGCAAAGCTCGTCCCAATAGTCAACATCTTCAAACTCAAGCTGTTCAACAGGTGCGCCTGTAATTATCATACCGTCAAAGGTTTCGTTTTTTATTTGGTCAAAGGTTTTGTAAAAGGTAGTAAGGTGATGAGGTGAGGTGTTTTTTGAAGTGTGTGATGCCATCTGCAAAAGCTCAATATCAACTTGTAGCGGACTGTTGCCCAAAAGCCTTAAAAGCTGGGTTTCTGTGGTAATTTTTGTTGGCATCAGATTTAAAATAATGATTTTCAGCGGACGAATGTCCTGCTTTATCGCTATTTCATTTGGCATAACAAAAATATTCTCAGACTCAAGCACCTTTATTGCAGGCAAATTGCTCTGAACCTTAATAGGCATAGCCTCAGCACCTCCTTATACATTTCAAATAAATTATTTTAATTAATACTGCTTGCCCCAATAAACCTGGTGCTTAGCAGGCTTGCCGCAGCATACGCAAACATCGCTGATGTGCTCCTCAACAAAAGGAATACAACGGCTCTTTACGCCGCCTGTTGCGTCCTTGAGCTTTTCCTCACAAGCGCTGTCGCCGCACCACATAGCCTTAATAAAGCCGGGGTGATTCTTGGCAATGTCAAGAAACTCATCGTAGTTTGTGGCTGTAAATGTTTTTTCTTCTGTATTCTTGCGTGCTCTTTCGTACATATCGTTGTGAATTGTATCAAGAAGCTCTGCAATATAATCGGAAAGTCCCTCAAGCGGTACAAAATACTTCTCACGGGTATCTCTTCTTACAACTACGCACTGACCCTTTTCTATATCCTTAGGGCCAATCTCAACTCTTACAGGCACGCCTTTCATCTCATACTCAGCAAACTTCCAGCCCGGAGCGTGGTCGCTGTCGTCAAGTTTAGTTCTGAAACGCTTTGTAAGCTCTGCCTTAAGTTCGTAAGCCTTATCAAGTACACCTTCCTTATGCTGTGCAACAGGAATAATTACAACCTGTACAGGTGAAATTCTCGGTGGAAGTACAAGGCCGTCATCATCGCTGTGTACCATAATGATAGCGCCGATCATTCTTGTTGACACACCCCATGATGTCTGGTGCGGATAATGCTGCTTATTGTCTTTGCCTGTAAATGTAATGCCAAAGCTCTTTGCAAAGCCGTCGCCAAAGTAGTGTGATGTACCGCCCTGGAGAGCAACACCGTTGTGCATCATCGGCTCGATTGTATAGGTTTCTTCTGCACCGGCAAACTTTTCTTTCTCTGTCTTTCTGCCGATTACAGCCGGAATAGCAAGAGTTTCTTTATAGAATGACTCGTAAACATGGAGCATACGGAGAGTTTCCTCCTTTGCCTCCTCTGCTGTTTCGTGCATTGTGTGACCTTCCTGCCAGAGGAATTCGGATGTTCTGAGGAACGGACGGGTTGTTTTTTCCCATCTTACAACACTGCACCACTGATTGTAGAGCTTTGGAAGATCTCTGTATGTGTTGATAATCTTCTGATAATGCTCGCAGAAAAGTGTTTCTGATGTAGGACGAACGCAAAGGCGCTCGTTGAGCTTTTCACTGCCGCCTACTGTTACCCATGCACATTCGGGAGCAAAGCCCTCAACATGGTCTTTTTCCTTCTGCAAAAGGCTTTCTGGAATAAACATAGGCATATATACATTTTCGTGACCTGTTTCTTTAAATCTCTTGTCGAGGTCAGCCTGAATATTCTCCCAAATAGCATAACCATATGGGCGGATAACCATACATCCCTTAACGCCTGAATAATCAACAAGTTCTGCTTTTTTTACAATATCGGTATACCATTTTGCAAAGTCTTCATCTCTGCTTGTAATAGCCTCAACCATTTTTTTGTTGTTTGCCATTTCAATTCCTCCATATAAAGAAATATTCGTGTATCATAACATTTCTATTATACTATAATTTAATTTTTTTGCAAGTACCGACATTATTTTTATTGCAAAAAGTAAAAGAGGTCAGACAACCGCCTGACCTCAGATTTTTTAATTCAATTATGAATTTGCCTCAATGTAAGAAACAAGTGAGCCAACAGTCTTGATGTTCTCGATTTCATCATCAGGAACTTCTACGCCGAACTCGTCTTCGATTGACATAAGTAAATCTACTACATCAAGTGAATCAGCGCCGAGATCTTCCTGTAAATCTGTATCAGCTGTTACCTTATCTTCTTCAACATCGAACTGCTCAGCAAGAATTGCCTTAACTTTTTCCAATACCATTGGAATTCCTCCCATAATAAAAAAATATTTAATGTATCCATTGTAATTATGGACAAAAGTACATATTTTATGCTACAATGGAATAAGCAATCGAGTAATCGTTTTGCTTCTTAGATTATATTATTGTTTATTTATTCTTTTGTCAATAGAATTTTAAAATTTTTCTATTTTTACCAAAAATTTTTTTAGGGGGTATATTTTTATGAGTACTAAAAAATATGCAGTAATAGGTCATCCTATCGGACATACTATGTCACCTTTTATACATACAAAATTGTTTGAGCTTGCAGGAATCGACGCCGTTTATACAAAACTTGATGTTGCTCCCGAAAGCCTCGGATATGAATATGACCACATTTTATCTAAATTGAGCGGCTATAACATTACAATTCCTCACAAGCAGAATATTATTCAGTATCTTGATGAAATTGATGAAAAAGCAAATATGTACGGCAGTGTAAATACCGTTGACAACAAAAACTATACCTCAAAGGGCTACACAACAGATCCTGACGGATTTTTAAAGGCGCTTGACGCCGCAAAAATAACACTTGGCGGCAGAGTTGTAATTCTTGGCTGTGGCGGTGTTGCACGCACAATGGCTTATGAGGTTGTACTTAAAAATATTCCGGTTCTTTTTGCTACAAGACCCGAAGATGTTGAGATTGCCGAAAATCTTTGCAACGAAATCAAAAGCACGGTTATCGGCTCTCAGCCGTCACACTGCCTTATCAGCGAGCTTAGCGGCGACATTGATGTGCTTATCAACGCAACACCTATCGGAATGTTTCCAAAGGTAGAAAATCAGCCTGTAAGTGATGAGGTAATCGCAAAATGCAAAAATGTTTTTGACGCAGTTTACAATCCTCTTGAAACCGTACTTATTCAGAAAGCAAAGGCTAACGGCTCAAACGCTGTCGGCGGTATGTCAATGCTTGTATGGCAGGCTGTTGTTTCTCACGAAATATGGGACGGCTCTGTTTATGACCCTGCCGAAATCGAAAAAATCTGCATTGCCGCTTCCAACGAATTAAAGAACAGATAATTTTGGAGGATTTTAAGTGAATAATATAGTTTTATGCGGCTTTATGGGTTGCGGCAAAACAACTGTCGGCAGAAACCTTGCCCGCAAAGCAGGTAGAAAATTTATAGATATGGATTTATACATTGAGGAAAAGGCGGGAATGAAAATTTCCGAAATCTTTGAAAAATTCGGTGAAAGCCGTTTCAGAGATATGGAGCACGAGGCTTGCCTTGAGCTTGCCAATGCCGAGGGTCTTGTAATCGCATCGGGCGGCGGCGCATTTACTTTTCAGCGCAACATAGACGCTTTCAGAGGAAAAGACAAAATCGTTCTTCTTGATGTTCCGCTTGACATTATAAAGCAAAGGCTTAAAAACGACACAACAAGACCGCTTTTACAGCGCCCCGACAAAGAGGAGGCAATGCGTGAGCTTTACGAAAAGCGACTTCCTGTTTATCTTTCTGCCGCCGACATTACAGTAAGCGGAAAAAGCACACCGCTAAAAACAGCCTACGCAATACTCAATGCCATTGATTCGGCAAAAAGCAAATAAAAGCATTTTAAGCATACAACAGACTTGACTGTAACGCTTTAAAGTGGTAAAATATGAATTAAATTATATAAATGCGAATGAAAGGGTAGTTTAAAAAATGATTATTGTATTAAAATCATCAGCCTCACCCGAGCAGATTATGAATTTTACAAATATGCTCAAAGAGGAATACAATGTAAAAGTAAATAAATGGGAAGGTGTGCAGTCAACAGTCCTCGGACTTATCGGCGACACTACTAAAATTGATATGGACTACATTGACGCTCAGGACATTGTAGAAAATGTTAAGAGAGTTCAGGAACCATACAAAAAGGCTAACAGAAAATTCCACCCGGACGATACAAAAATCAAAATCAATGATGATATAACAATCGGCGGCGGCAGTCTGCATATTATGGCAGGCCCATGCTCGGTTGAAAGCGAAACTCAAATTGTTGACATTGCAAAAAGCGTAAAGGCATCAGGCGCTACATTCTTAAGAGGCGGTGCATTCAAGCCGAGAACCTCTCCCTACGCTTTCCAAGGCTTAAAGGCTGAGGGTCTTGACCTCTTAAAGATTGCAAGAAAAGAAACAGGTCTTCCTATTGTTACCGAAATTATGAGAGCATCTCACATTGATATGTTTGAGAATGTAGACATTATTCAGGTTGGCGCAAGAAATATGCAGAACTTTGAGCTTTTAAAGGAGCTCGGCAAAATTGATAAGCCTATTCTTTTAAAGAGAGGTCTTTCTGCTACTATTGAGGAATGGCTTATGAGCGCCGAGTACATTATGGCAGGCGGCAACGATAAGGTTATTCTCTGTGAAAGAGGCATAAGAACATACGAAACATTTACAAGAAATACACTTGATATTTCCGCAATTCCTGTTATCAAGTCGCTTTCGCATCTTCCTGTAATTGTAGACCCAAGCCACGCAGCAGGCAAGTCATGGCTTGTTGAGCCGCTCGCAATGGCAGCGGTTGCAGCAGGTGCAGACGGTCTTATCATTGAGGTTCACAACGACCCTCCACACGCTCTCTCAGACGGTGCGCAGTCACTCACACCTGAGCAGTTCGACAAGGTTGCAAAGAAAGTATTTGCACTCAAGAACTCAATTGACGAAATCAACAGCAAGTAATTTTACTATTTAATATATTCGGAGGCACTGAAAATGAACATTGCCGTAGTCGGCCTTGGCATTATAGGCGGCAGCTTTTGCAAGGCTATTAAAAAATATACCGACAACTTTGTAATCGGTATCAACAGAACACAAAAAACAGCAGAAAAGGCACTTGAGGTGGGAGCAATCGACAAAATCGGCTCTCCCGAAAGCCTTACAGAATGTGATATTATAATCCTTGCGCTTTATCCGCAGGCAGCCGTAGACTTTATAGAAAAATATGGCAGCTACATAAGAAAAGGCGCTATTGTAACAGACAGTTCGGGTATTAAGCGAGCTATCTGTCCGAACCTTTCTGCACTCTCGCAAAAGTACGGCTTTGTATTCATTGGCAGTCACCCAATGGCAGGCAAGGAAACCAACGGATTTGATGTTTCCGAGGCTGACTTATACAAAAACGCAAGCTACATAATCACTCCATGCGGAGCACCTGACGATAAAGTAGAAATTCTCGCAAATCTTGCAAGAAAAATCGGCTTTGGTACAGTAAAGATAACCACTCCCGAAGAACACGACAGAATGATTGCCTTTACCTCTCAGCTGCCCCATGTTCTTGCTTGCTCTTATGTAATGAGTCCGTGCTGTCCTAACCACAAGGGCTTTTCGGCAGGCAGCTATCGTGATGTGTCAAGGGTAGCAAATATCAACTCTCAGCTTTGGAGCGAGCTTTTCCTTGAAAATCGTGAGCCGCTTATTACCGAGCTTGACATACTCATTGACAATATTACAAAAATTAAAGACGCAATCAAGACAGAGGACAGAGAAACTCTTGCCGAATTACTTGAGCAGGGACATCAGGTTAAAACTGCTCTCGGTGAATAGAATTGAGGTAAAGTATGAGAACAGTCAGAGTAGATACGGGCAAGCCGTATGATATTTGTATTGAAAGAGGAATACTTGACAAATGCGGCGAATACGCAAAGGCTCTTTCAAAAGCCGAAAAGGTTACTGTAATTTCAGACAGCAATGTTGCTCCGCTTTATATGGACAGAGTAAAGGCATCGCTTGAAAAAGAAGGCTTTAATGTTGCCACTCATATTTTTAAAGCTGGCGAAGAGCAAAAGCACCTCGGCTCTATTGCAGAAATGTATAACACTCTTGCAGAATTTTCTATGACAAGAAAAGATATTGTCGTTGCTCTCGGTGGCGGTGTTGTAGGCGATATGGCAGGCTTTGCCGCTGCAAGCTACTTGCGTGGAATTGATTTTATTCAAATTCCTACCTCTCTCCTCTCTCAGGTAGATTCATCTGTCGGAGGAAAAACAGGCGTTGATTTGCCGCAGGGCAAAAACCTTGTAGGCGCATTTCATCAGCCTATTGCCGTATTGATTGACCCCGACACGCTCAAAACCCTTACCGATGATTATATTTGCGACGGTATGGGTGAAGTTATAAAATACGGCTGCATTAAAGATGAAAAACTCTTTGAAAATCTTGAAAATCAAAATGCACTTGAGCATATTGAAGATATTATCGAAATCTGCGTTTCAATAAAGCGTGATGTAGTAAACCGTGACGAAAAAGAGGCAGGCGAAAGAAAGCTCTTAAACTTCGGTCACACTCTCGGACACGCTATTGAAAAAATCTATAACTTTAAAGGCATAAGTCATGGAATGGCAGTTGCCATAGGTATGGTGCTTATTACAAAAGCAGGTGAAAAACACGGAATTACCGAAAAAGGCACAGCCGACAAAATTTGTGCGCTTTGCAAAAAATACGGTCTGCCGACTACAGATAAATCTACCTTTGAGCAGATGGCACAGGCTGCAAAAGGCGATAAAAAGACAGCAGGCAGCTCAATTGACCTTGTACTTTTAACAAAAATAGGCGACAGCTTTACAAAGAAAGTTGAACTTGCCAATCTCTGCGACTTTATCACAACCTGATTGGAGGATACATATGTCTGATGTAAAATTCAGCCCGTTTGTTCCAAACGGAACTGTAAATGTACCGCCGTCAAAAAGTGATGTTCACAGGGCGATAATCTGCGCAGCCATGGCAAACGGAGTAAGCAGGATTTCTCCCGTTGCTTTGTCAAACGATATAAAAGCCACCATCGGCTGTATAAAGGCGCTCGGCGCAGAGGCGGTGCTCGAAAACAATGTTCTCACTGTTGACGGAACTAATATGTATAAAAACAAAACCGCTCTTCTCGATTGTGGAGAAAGCGGAAGTACACTAAGATTTTTCATTCCTATTGCCGCTGTCGGCAATGTAAATGCAACTTTTGTAGGCAAAGGCAAACTTCCGCAGCGCCCTATCGGAATTTTTACCGAGGCATTGCCAAAAGCAGGCACAACCTGCAAAACAGAGGGCGGACTTCCGCTTGAGATAAACGGTCAGCTTAAAAGCGGAATTTTTGAAATTCCCGGCAATGTAAGTTCACAGTTCATCACAGGACTTTTGCTTGCTCTGCCAATTCTTGAGGGCGACAGTGAAATTGTACTCACTTCCCCACTCGAAAGCGTTGGCTACATTGCTATGACAATTCGCACAATGAAACAGTTTGGTGTGAATATCGACACCACAGAAAACGGCTGGCATATTGAAGGCGGTCAAACCTACAAGTCTTGCAATTACACAACAGACGGCGACTGGTCGCAGGCGGCTTTCTTTATGGTGCTTGGTGCAATCGGCGGCAAGGTAACTGTAAAAGGAGTTGCAAAGGACTCAACTCAGGGCGACAAAAAATGTGCCGAAATACTCGCTGAATTTGGCGCAAAGGTTACTCAGAGGGATAATGAAGTTACAGTGGAAAAAGGCGATTTAAAGGCAATTACCATTGACGCATCTCAAATTCCCGACCTTGTACCTGTACTGTCGGTATGCGCCGCATTTGCAGAGGGCACGACAAAGATTATCAATGCCGAAAGATTAAGAATAAAAGAATGTGACCGACTGAAAGCCACCGCCGAATTGCTGAATAATCTCGGCGGCAAAGCAAAGGAACTTTCGGACGGACTTGAAATCACAGGGGTTTCTTCTCTTAAAGGAGGAAATGTAAACGGCTACAACGATCACAGAATCGTTATGTCTGCCGCTGTTTGCGCCGCAAGAAGTGATGAAGATATAACCGCCACTTTTGCAATGAGCATTAACAAAAGCTACCCCGATTTTTATATAGACTACAACAGCATAGGAGGAAAGGCAAATGTCCTCGACCTACGGTGAAAAAATAAAAATATCTGTCTTTGGCGAGAGCCATGGCAATGGCATAGGAGTTGTAATTGACGGACTTCCTGCCGGCGTAAAAATTGATATGGACAAAGTGCTTGTTCAGATGTCAAGACGAGCTCCCGGCAAAGACAAAACTGCAACCCCACGCAAAGAAAGCGACCTGCCAAAGGTACTTTCCGGTATGCTTGGAGATACTCTTACAGGCGCACCATTATGTGCGGTAATTGAAAATACAAATACAAAAAGCGGCGACTACGGCAATCTTTTAAACTGTCCTCGTCCGGGTCACAGCGACTACACAGCATACATAAAATACAACGCAAGCAACGATATTAGAGGCGGCGGCCATTTTTCGGGCAGACTTACAGCGCCGATAGTTTTTGCAGGCGCAATCTGCCGTCAGATTCTTGAAGAAAAAGGCATTAAAATTGCCGCTCACATTGCAAGTATCGGAAATGTAAGCGATGATAGCTTTAATCCTGTTGCTATTGATGATGAGCTTATAAACAAGCTCAACAACAGCACCTTTGCGCTCATTGACGAGTCGGTTGAAGAAAAAATGCGTGCAGAAGTTGAATCCGCAAGGCTTGCACAGGACAGCATAGGCGGTACTATTGAGTGCGCCGTAAGCGGTATTGAGGCAGGCATTGGCGAGCCGATGTTTGACGGTGTTGAGGGTGTAATCGCAAAGGCTGTTTTCGGTGTGCCTGCAATAAAGGGCATTGAATTTGGCAAAGGCTTTGAGCTTTCAAAAATGCGTGGTTCTCAGTCTAACGATCCTTTTGAATACAAAGACGGCAAGGTTGTAACAAAAACCAACAACTGCGGCGGTATTCTCGGCGGTATCACAAACGGTATGCCTGTTATATTCAGAGCAGGAGTAAAGCCTACTCCGTCTATTTCTAAAGAACAGGACACAGTCGATTTGCAGAAAAAAGAAAATGCAAAACTTGTTATAAACGGCAGACACGACCCGTGTATTGTGCCGAGAGCCGTACCTGTTATTGAGGCTGTTACAGCCGTTGCAATTATAAATCTTTTATAATAAGGATGAATAAAAATGAGAAATCTTTCAGAAATCAGAACTGAAATTGACAGTATAGACGAACAGATTATTGAGCTTTTCAAAAAGAGAATGGATTGTGCCAAGGAAGTTGGCAACTACAAAAAAGCCAACAACATCCCTGTTCTTAATCAAGCAAGAGAGAATGAAATTCTTGACACTATCGAAGAGCGTGGCGGCGAGTACGGTTCATATGCAAGACTGCTTTACTCAAATATTATGGAGCTTTCGAGAGCTTTACAGCACAATATTGTAGGCAGTGGTGCAGAAATAAAGCAGATTATCAGCAATGTTGAAACCGAAATTCCAAAGACAAATGTCAAAGTTGGTTATCAGGGAATTAAAGGAGCTAACGGTCACGAGGCAACAATAAGACTTTTCCCCGATGCTCAGGCTCAGTGCTACAAGTCATTCGGCGATGTTTTTGACGCCGTAGACAGGGACGAAATCACCTTTGGCGTACTGCCTGTTGAAAATTCAAACGCAGGCTCGGTTTCAGCTGTATATGACTTAATTTTAAAGCACCGTTTTTACATTGTCGGAGCGCTTGATTTGCCTATTGATTACTGCCTTGGCGGTTTAAAGCAAGCTGAATTTTCAGATATTGAAAAGGTATGGTCGCATCCGCAGTCACTTTCACAGTGCGCCGACTACATTGCAAGAAATAATTTTGATTCTACACCATGTTCAAACACAGCTATTGCCGCTCGTGATGTAGCAAAAGAAAAGCGCCTTAATGTTGCCGCTATATGTTCTTACAAAGCGGCAGAGGAATACGGTTTAAAAGTGCTTGACAATCATTTGCAGGATAGCGATAAAAACACAACAAGATTTATTGTTATTTCCAAAAAGCTGTTCATCACACCCGATTCAAACAAAATCAGCCTTTGTTTTTCTCTCCCCCATGTTACAGGTTCGCTTTACGGCTTGCTTTGCAGATTCAATTCGCTCGGTCTTAACCTCACAAAAATTGAATCTCGCCCACGCCCAAGCAGTGACGAGGGATTTGAATATCTGTTTTACCTTGATTTTTCTGGCAATGTCAGCAGTAAAGAGGTTACCGACCTTATAGCTCAGCTCAGCGCCGAAATGCCTGAATTCAGCTTTTTGGGCAACTATTGCGAATATTCAAAATAATTTAAAATTGCAATATTTTCCAAAATGTATATTAATAGACACTTTGTTTATATATGTGCAAAATATTCAAATTTTTTTGGTATTTTTACAAATTAAGTGTTGCATTGCATAATTTTTATGATATAATATGCTTATTAAAGTGATATTTCATTTTAATAAGCATTTTTTATTTTGAATAATTATCAAACAAAATAAAATTATATTTTTAAGAGGTGTTTAATATGGATGATAATAAAAAATTAATTTGCGCCGCTGCAGGTGCACTCGGAGCACTTGTTGCAGTATCAGCAACTGTATTTGCAGTAAAACAGCACAAGAAAAAACAGAACGCAATGCTCCTTGAAGAACTTGACTTATGCCTTGATAATGACGATGTAGCAGAGCTTGCTAACGAGGCTGAAGAAACAAGGGCAGCTGCCGACGAAAAGCCAAAAGCAGAAGAACCTGCCGAGTCTGAACCTGTCGCAGAGAAAAAAGCTGAAGAAAAGGTTGAAGAAAAATCAGAAGAGCCAGCAGAAACCCCTGCTGCAGAAAAAGCAGACGAAACCGAAACAGAAGAATAATTGTAATAATTATTAGTGCCTTGCAATGCAGGGCACTTTTTATTTGCAAAAGTAATTTTTATCAAAAATTGGGGTGAATTATTGTTTGGCACACAAAGTTTAGTTATAAAAACTGAAAATGTAGGTCAACCCTTTTTAAAGGGTGCGGGTTTGGGCAGAGCCAATAAAAAGTTTCCTTTATAACAAATTCGTTGGCGCAAACAGCTTTGCTGTTTGCGTGCTAAAACTAAGTTTGAAAAAACAGGCGACAGCCTTTAAAAAAGAATAATCAAAATAATGTGCCGTCATTGTGTAGCAATGACGGCACAAATTATAAGAATATCTTTTTTGTTGCTATCGCATCGGCTTTCGCTGTTATGTTCAAGCCGCCAAACGGCAAGCCGTTTAGCTATCAAAATTTGCGATAGCATAAAGATTTGTGGGCATTGCCCACAGCCTTTAAAAAGGTTGACCAAACTTTTAATTTCGGGCAGAAAGTTTAGCCTTTGCTTTACTTTGTTGCCCGACCGATAATTTACTAAACCATTATTTATTAATGTTACCCCAACATTTTGAATATAACCCAAAAAAGTTAATCATTAATTCATAAATCAATATTATTTACTATATAATTTATAAAGCAAAAAATCACACCGACAGCCAAAGTATGCTGTCGGTGTGCCCTACCCTTTTTTAATAATAATTAATTATTAAGTTTGTTGATACAATTTGAGCATATAAATTTGCCCTTAAGACATTTCAGATTTTCGGATGAATTGCAGAAAATGCACTTTTCTTCCGCTTTTTTAATTGTAATGCAATCATTATCTGCCTCAATATGCAATACATCGCCTGCTTTGATATTAAGGTGGTTGCGAATATCCTTTGATATTACAATTCTGCCTGCTCCGTCAATTTCTCTGAAATTAGTAAATATCATTACATCTTCTCCCTTTCTGAACAGTTTTCTGTTCGTATTTTTAAATTGTAAACCTTAACCGAAGTGACAGGTTGACAATTTTTATTGCTGTATCATTATACCATTTTACGGTTAATATGTCAATAATTACCAAATAATATTTATAAATACATTTTTGTAACGATTTTTGTCATATTTGCTTTATTTTTGATACTATATTTAGATTTTTAAGGTCGGTGAAATAATGCTTGGTTATGTATGGGCAGGATTAATAATCATCAGCGTGCTGTCGGCACTGTTTCTCGGCAAAACAGAGTCGCTCTCTTCCGCTTTAATTGAAAGCGGTTCGTCATCAATAGAACTGCTGTTGACAATGGCAGGAATTTTGTGCTTATGGTCCGGCATAATGAAAATTGCCGAGGAAAGCGGATTTACCGCCCTCATTTCAAAACTTTTCGCACCTCTGCTGCGACCCTTATTCCCTAAACTTGATAGAAACAGCGAGGCATTTAAAAGCATAACAATGAACATAAGCGCAAACCTCTTAGGGCTTGGCAATGCCGCCACACCATTTGGACTGAAAGCAATGGGAGAACTTAACAGACTAAACAACTGCTCTGACACTGCAAGCAATGAAATGGTAATTTTTGTGGTACTCAACACTGCCTCTTTGCAGCTGTTGCCTACCACGCTTGCAACCCTGCGCCAAAGCTACGGCAGCAATGCGCCATTTGAGGTTATAACCGCAATCTGGATAAGCTCGGCTACCGCACTGACGGTGGCGCTTACTGTTGCCTGTACCTTAAATCTGAAAAAAGCGAGGTAAAGCTATGGCTGTTATAATGCCGCTTTTTGCAGCAATCGTTGTGGTTTATGGACTTATAAAACGAGTGCCTGTTTTCGACTTATTTATAAAGGGTGTTAAGGAGGGCGTAAAAGTATTATACACGATTGCACCGACAATTATAGGCTTGGTTTTTGCGGTTGATTTGCTGAGGTCAAGCGGAGCAATTGATGTTATATGCAATTTTATTTCACCGCTTGCCGACATTCTCGGATTTCCAAAGGAAATTGTGCCAATGGTTCTCTTAAGACCTGTATCGGGCAGTGGTTCAACAGCTTTGTTGACCGCTTTGTATGAAGATTGCGGCCCTGACAGCTTTGCAGGACGGGTGGCATCGGTACTTGCAGGCTCGTCTGAAACCACCTTTTATGCCGTTGCAATGTACTTTGGAAGTATTAAGGTTAAAAAAATCCGTCATACACTTGTTGCCGCTTTGCTTGCGGATTTCACCGCCGCAGTGATGAGCGTGCTGACCGTAAGACTAATTTTCGGGCAAAGCTAAAGGAGCTGTTAAAAACAGCCCCTATGTAAATGAAGTATATTTTCTTTTATTGCTCTCGCAAATACTTACGCCTATTTGTTTGGCTATCGTTAGATTGCGTAAACTGAAAGTATTTGTGGGCTTTGCCCACAACCTTTGAAAAGGTTGACCAAACTTTTATATATTGACTTTAATTTTATCGAGCAACTCTCCGACCTTTTCATGAAAAACAAGGTCGGCGGCGCTGTCCATTGGTGTGACATCACGATTTATCAGTACAAGTTTATTTCCTTTAAAATATCTTACCATACCTGCGGCAGGGTAAACCGTAAGGCTTGTGCCTGCAATGATAAGCGTATCTGCATTTGCAATGGCATTTACCGCACCGTTTACGGTTTTATCGTCAAGTCCCTCTTCGTACAAAACAACATCAGGCTTAATAATTCCCGAACATTCGCATTTCGGAACGCCTGCACTTGTCTTGATAAACTCGGCGGTATATGACTTTCCGCACTTCATACAGTAATTTCTCAGCACACTGCCATGAAGTTCATACACCCTCTTACTGCCTGCCGCCTGATGCAGTCCGTCAATATTTTGAGTAACTACTGCACTGAGTTTTCCTGCTTTCTCAAGCTCGGCAAGTTTATAATGAGCCTTATTCGGATTTTTATCAAGACAAAGCATTTTATCTTTGTAAAAACGATAAAACTCCTCTGTTTTCTTAACAAAAAATGTATGACTGAGTATGGTTTCGGGCGGATAATCGTACTTTTGATTATAAAGTCCGTCCACACTTCTGAAATCGGGAATACCGCTCTCGGTAGATACTCCTGCGCCGCCAAAGAAAACTATTCTATGGCTGTCATCAATCACTTTCTGAAGTTCGTCAACACTGCTCATTACTGCATTGCCTCTTTCATCTGCTTTACATACTCACAAACAGGCTCTACGCAATCTTTGCCGTACTTTGCAACTATTTTTACAATAGCCGAACCCACGATTACACCGTCTGCGTACTGCGACATATGCTTTGCCTGCTCAGGAGTTGAAATACCAAAACCAACGGCACAAGGAGTATCACATACAGAGCGCACGAGGTCAACCATTTCACCGATATTTGTTGTAATTTCTTTTCTTACACCTGTTACACCCATTGATGAAACGCAATATACAAAGCCCTGCGACTCTTTTGCAATGGTCTTGATTCTGTCATGCGAGGTTGGCGCAATGAGCGACACAAGCTCTACACCATGCTTATCGCAATATGGCTGTAACTCTGCCTTTTCCTCAAAAGGAACATCGGGAACGATTACAGCAGAAATGCCGCACTCTGCGCACTTTGCCATAAATGCGTCTGTACCGTAAACAAAAATCGGATTCATATATGTCATTACGGCAAGAGCCGCCTTAACCTGCGGACGGATTCTCTTTACCATATCAAAAATCTTGTCTGTTGTTGTGCCTGCCGCCAAAGAGCGAAGGTCAGCCCCTTGAATTACAACGCCCTCGGCAATCGGATCTGAAAAAGGAATACCGATTTCTATGATATCTGCACCGTTTTCACTCATACCGATGAGGAGCTTTTCTGTGGTTTCAAGGTCAGGATCTCCTGCGGTTACAAACGGAATAAAAGCCTTGCCGTTTTTGAAGGCATCTTTAATCTTACTCATAAATATTCTCCCCTCTGTATCTTGCAATAGCGGCAACATCCTTATCGCCTCTGCCCGAAAGATTAACAACAATAATGCTGTCTTTGCTCATTGTAGGAGCAAGCTTAATGCAGTGTGCAACAGCATGTGCGCTCTCAATAGCAGGGATAATACCCTCGGTGCGTGAAAGATACTCAAATGCGCTTACTGCCTCTTCATCGGTAACAGGTACATACTTTGCTCTGCCTGTATCACTGAGGTTTGCGTGCTCAGGGCCGATACCCGGATAGTCAAGACCTGCGGAAATTGAATATACAGGTGCAATCTGACCGTACTTATCCTGACAGAAATATGACTTCATACCATGGAAAATACCGAGTGTGCCGTTTGCAATAGTAGCGGCATTCTTCGGATTATCAACGCCAAGACCTGCCGCCTCGCAGCCGATAAGCTGTACGCTTTCGTCACCGATAAAGTCATAGAAAGCGCCCATAGCGTTACTGCCGCCGCCAACACAAGCCATAACCACATCAGGAAGTCTGCCCTCTTTTTCGAGGAGCTGAGCCTTAATTTCCTTGCCTATTACGCTCTGAAAATCTCTTACAACCATAGGGAATGGATGTGGGCCCATTACCGAACCGAGTACATAGTGAGTATCGTCAACTCTGTTAGTCCACTCACGCATAGCCTCGTTTACGGCGTCTTTAAGAGTCATTGTACCTGTTTCAACCGCATTTACCTTTGCACCGAGAAGTTTCATTCTGTATACATTAAGAGCCTGACGGATTGTGTCCTCCTTACCCATAAAAATCTCGCACTCAAGTCCCATAAGTGCGGCAACCGTTGCGGTTGCTACACCATGCTGACCTGCGCCTGTTTCGGCAATTACTCTTGTTTTGCCCATTTTCTTGGCAAGCAAGCACTGACCAAGACAGTTATTGAGTTTGTGCGAACCTGTATGATTTAAGTCCTCACGCTTTAAATAAATCTTAGCACCGCCTAAATCCTTTGTCATTTTCTCCGCATAATAGAGAAGTGACGGTCTGCCGGCATACTCACGCATAAGTGTGTCAAGCTCTGCGACAAACTCCGGATCGTTTTTATATTTTTCATATGCTTCTTCAAATTCATTAACGGCATTCATTAAAGTTTCGGGAACAAACTGTCCGCCATGAATACCAAACTTACCTTTCGACATTGCTTTATCTCCTTATCACAATTCTAATATAATTATAACTCAGCGCCGTTTAGCTTTGCAAGCGCCTGCTTTTTATCGGGATTTCTCATAAGTGTTTCGCCAATTAAAAGTCCGTTTACTCCTGCCTCTCTTAGCTTCTGCACATCTTCGGCTGTTTTTATTCCGCTTTCGCCGACAAATAAAATCTCCTTTGGCACTAACTTTCTCAGTCTTGTGCAGGTTGTGAGGTCAACCGTAAAGTCCTTTAAATTTCGGTTATTTACGCCGATTACTCTTGCCCCTGCGTCTAATGCCGACTTCACTTCTTCCTCTGTGTGAGCCTCCACCAAAGCAGAAAGTCCGAGTGAATCACAAATTTTAATCCATTTTCTGATTGTTTCGGTATCGAGCAACGCACAAATCAAAAGCACCGCAGACGCTCCGATTACTTTAGCCTCATATATCTGATACTCACAAACTGTAAAATCCTTGCGCAAAAGCGGAATTTTTACATTCTGTGATATTTCCTGCAAATAACTGTTTTCGCCCTTAAACCACTTTGGCTCGGTGAGTGCAGATATTGCTGACGCTCCTGCGTTTTCATAATCTTTGGCAATCTGCACATACGGGAAATTCTCGGCAATAATTCCCTTTGACGGCGAGGCTTTCTTTACCTCGCAGATATAAGAAATACCGTCTTTTGCAAGTGCCTTTTCAAAAGGAAATTCATCTGTAATCCCCATGGCAAGCGCCTTGCGTTTAATTTCCTCAAGCGGAATTTGTTTTTCAATTTCCGCATATCTTTCTCGGTTTGCCTGTGCTATTGTTTCAAGTATCATAATATCACCGTTATTCATTAGTAGCCTTTACAAACTGCTCAAGTTTTTCATAAGCCTTGCCGCTGTCAATAAGAGTTTCTGCAAGACGGATACCCTCGGCAATATTCTCTGCCTTACCGCCTGCGCAAATACCGAGAGCCGAATTAAGCAATACAATATCTCTCTTTGCTCCCTTTAACTCGCCTTTTAAAATCTGCTTTGTAATCTCCGCATTCTCTTTGCCGTCACCGCCAACAAGGTCTGCACTGCTGTATGTCGGCATACCGAACTGTTCGGGAGTAATTTCGTATGAGCTGAATTTACCGTTGTTGATTTCACAAACCTTTGTAGGGGCGGTAACTGTAACCTCGTCCATACCGTCCATTCCGTAAAATACATATCCACGCTTTACACCAAGGTTTGCAAATACTCTTGCAATCGGTTCAACGAGTGTCTCTGAATACACACCTGTTACCTGCAAGTTTGCAAAAGCAGGGTTTGTAAGAGGGCCTAAAACATTAAAAATATTTCTGATTCCTATATCTTTTCTTACTGGGCCGACAAAGCGCATTGATGAATGGTAGCTCTGTGCAAACATAAAGCAAATGCCTGTATTTTTAAGGATTTCTTCACTTTTTTCCGGGCTTATTGTAAGATTAACTCCAAGAGCCTCCAGACAATCTGCCGCACCGCTCTTGCTCGACATTGAACGGTTGCCATGCTTTGCAACAGAAATTCCTGCGGCCGCAACTACAAATGCCGCTGTTGTAGAAATATTAAAAGTACCTGTTCCGTCGCCGCCTGTGCCTACAATGTCGAGCACATCGGTATCTCTTTTTACATGAAGAGCCTTGTCACGCATTACCGTTGCGCAAGCTGTAATCTCATCAATGGTTTCGCCCTTAATTCTGAGTGCTGTTAAAAATGCCGCTGTCTGTGCCTGAGTGGCTGTACCGCTCATCATCTCATTCATTACAGCCGATGCCTCATCATAGGTAAGATTGTTGCCGTCTACTACCTTTTTTATTGCTTCCTTAATCATTACTGTCACCATTTCAATGTATTTTTTATCAGTTGTTAATAAAGTTTCGTATCATATCCATTCCATGAGAAGTTAAAATTGACTCAGGGTGGAACTGTAATCCGTAAATTTCGTAATCTCTGTGGCGAACTGCCATAACCTCGCCCATATCGTCCTCTGCCGTAACTATAAGCTCATCGGGAACGGTATCCTTTTTTGCAATCAAAGAATGGTATCTCGCACCGTCAACTACCTTTGGCAAATCGGCAAAAATCTTACAACTGTTGTCAAGGTTAATGTTGCTCTTTTTGCCATGCATAAGTTTTACGGCTCTTGTAATCTCAGCGCCAAACACCTCGCATATTGCCTGATGTCCGAGGCATATGCCGAGAATAGGAAATTCTCCTTTAAGCTCTCTGATAACTTTTTCACACACGCCTGCGTCTTTTGGATAACCCGGCCCAGGCGAAAGGATAATGTGAGTAGGATTAAGCTGTCTGATTTCGTCAACCGTTACTTCGTCATTTCTCACTACCTTTATATCGGGATTAATACTTCCGCAATACTGAACAAGATTATAAGTAAAGCTGTCGTAATTATCTATAAATAAAATCATATAGCTTCAACCTCTCCCGCATTTTTAACTGCATTTATTACCGCAAGCGCCTTATTGTAGGTTTCAAGATACTCCGACTTAGGGTCGCTGTCTGCAACAATTCCCGCGCCTGCCTGAACATATACCTTGTTGCCCTTTTTAACTGCCATTCTTATGGCAATGCAAGTGTCAAGATTTCCGTTAAAATCTACATATCCCAGCGCACCGCCATACACTCCGCGAGGGGTTTTTTCAAGTTCGTCTATAATCTGACAAGCTCTGATTTTCGGTGCACCCGAAAGTGTGCCTGCCGGAAGCAGTGACTCTACTGCATCAAAGGCGTCAAGTCCGTCTTTGAGTTTGCCCTCAACCTCACTGCAAATGTGCATTATCTTTGAATATCTTAAAATCTGCTGATATGAGGTCACCTTTACGGAATTGAATTTTGAAATTTTGCCAATATCGTTTCTTCCAAGGTCAACAAGCATATTGTGCTCTGCAAGCTCTTTTTCGTCATTAATAAGCTCATCGGCAAGTGCGTCATCTTCCTCTTTTGTAGCGCCTCTCGGTCTTGAACCTGCAATCGGGAATGTATTTAAAACACCGTTCTGCAATTTAACCAAGGTTTCGGGCGATGTGCTTATTATCTCATCACCCTCAATATTCATATACACCATATATGGTGATGGATTTGTAATTCTCAGCACTCTGTAAGCGTTCAAAAGTGAACCGTTGTACTCGGTTTCAAATCTTCGTGATACAACGCACTGGAAAATGTCACCATTGAAAATATATTCCTTTGTTTTATTAACCATATCACAAAACTCTTGCTCTGTGTATGTGCTCTTAAACTCAACATTCCTGTCGCTTTCAAGCTTAAGTAAAGGTGCCAGGTCTGTAATTGTACTTATAATTTCGTTTATGTCATTTACAGCCTGCTCATACTGCCTTTTGGGGTCATAGGTTTTCATATTAACTATAACCGTCATTTTCTCTCTGAGATGGTCATAAGCAATTATCTTGTCAAAAAGCATCAAGTCAAAATCATTTGTTTCGCTTTCCTGCAATTTCAAAATCGGCTCGCTTACCGCAATCATTGCATATCCGTAATATCCCACAAGACCGCCTGTAAACGGTGGCAAATCTTCAAAACGAGGATTTTTGTAATTTTTCATATAGTTTCGGATTTCTTCATACGGCTTGGCGGTTGTGATTGTTTTTTCGCCCTCGCCTGTAATTGTAAGAACTCCGTTTTTGTAAACAAGTCTTGCCTTTGGGTTACAGCCGATAAATGAGTATCTGCCCCACTTTACACCGCCCTCTATACTCTCCAGGAGAAAGCACTTGTCTGACTTTTGAAGAATTTTTCTGAGTAATGTAATCGGAGTGACTGAATCGGCGTAAACTTCCTTGTATACAGGGATAACATCGTATTCATCTTTAATTGACATTACCTCATCATAAGACGGTTTAATCATTTATCTCACCCTTTATAAAAAATTCAAATAAAAAGACCTTTGTCCCTACTAAGGGACAAAGGTCTGAAACGACTTCTGTGGTACCACCCAAATTGACGGAAATTCCGCCCACTCTTACAGCATACTGACATATGCCTCCTGCTTTAACGGTCAGGCTCCGTCGGAAACTACTCGAATACTCTTTCGGTCCGCCCTCACAAGTCCATTCGGAAAAATCTCAACTATCGGCTCACACCAACCGCCGACTCTCTGAAAGCGCCGATTAATCTTACTACTCTTGCTCAATGGTTTATCTTATAAATTAATACTATTATATAGCGGAATTTTTTAAATGTCAATAGCATTTTAGCACTTTAAAGCGAAAATTCAAAATTATTTTGAATTTTCTGCTGTCTTTAAAATTACCGTTGACTGTGCAGGCATTGTAAGCACACCGTCTTTTATAGCTGTGTGCTGATAAACAGCGTTTTCATCCTCTGTTGAGGTAAAAGCACCGTCCTTGTCAACAGGTGAGCTTGCAACAAGCTCTGCTCTGATTTCAGGATTAGCTATCATATCATCGGTAATGGTAAGCTCTGCGTTTTCCTCTGCATTCATATTATGAATAATCATCAGCTTTGTGCCGTTATACTCAACATAGTAAGCACAAATAGCCGTATTGTCAAAGGTTTGAAGTCCTGTAATTTTGCCACGAGCAATCTCAGGATTCTGATTTTTGATTTTTATAATTCTGCTGTAAAAGCTAAGTAAAGAATTGGGGTCAGCCTGCTGTTGCTTAGCGCCGCCGTATTTAGTATCTTTCGCAACATCACCAACACCGTTTACCCAAATATTCGGCAGGTTATTGCTGTCAAAAATCATCGGTGTGCGGTAGGCTGAATCCGAGGTTGTGTTTGGAGCGGTAATTCCTATTTCCTCACCATAATAAATAAACGGAGTTCCAGGGAAAAGCAAATACAAAGCCGCCGCCATTTTTTCATAGCTGAGTCCCTGCGGTTCGAGAGAATTTGCACTTCTTACCATATCGTGGTTTGAAAGGAACATTGTCGGAATATAATTCTCATTGCTTGGGTACATTTTTTCGTTATAATTCATTACCTTTTTAGCGATTGATATACCACGCTCAGCAATAACCTCTGTGGTGAGTGTACCGCTTGTCTGAGAGAATTTAAAGGCAAACTGACTGTCGATACCCGATTTGAAAATTTCCTGAATTTGCGAGTCATCGTCCCAGTTTTCGCCTACAACATATACATTAGGATTGGTTTCCTTGCACTTATCATAGAACCATGTCAAAAATTCTGTACCGTCGGTTGACTTATTTGTAAAATACTTAACTGCGTCAAGTCTAAAGCCGTCAACACCTCTGTCGAGCCAGAATTTTGAAATTTTAGCAAATTCTTCCCTTGTTTTATCAGAATTTAAGTTCCACTCAGGCATTTCGTTAGAGAAGTTTGCCTCACAAGCCATAGCGTGTGAAAGATAATTTGTCTGTGTGTCCGAAGCGAAGTATGAAGTCGGGTGAATTTCAAAATACTGTGCATAGCCGTCAAGGTTTCCCTTTTCAACCTCCTCAACCGCCTTTAAATAATATGGGTGCTGTGAAGATGCGTGATTTAAAACGAGGTCGATTATAAGATTAATACCTCTCTTGTGACACTCCGACACAAGTTTATCGAAAGTTTCGAGTGTGCCGAAGTCGGGATCTATGTTGTAGTAATCGGTTACATCATACTTATGATATGACGGTGACGGCATAATCGGAGTAAGCCAGATACCGTCTACACCGAGGTCATTGCCTGTGTTTGGATCTCCGTCATTAAGATAATCAAGATGATCTATAATTCCCTGCAAATCGCCAATCTGATCTCCATTAGAGTCTGCAAACGAATTTACAAATATCTGATAATAGTTGCGATACTTATCTGTTGAGGCTGTTGCTGTCAGGGTATCGACAGGGTCTTGATATTCCTGCGTACCGCAACCTGTAAGTAAAGCACTTGCCGCAATTATAGCAACAAGTAATAGCGAAAATAATTTTTTCATAAACTCTCCTTTATTTTTCTGGTCATTTTTAAGGTTTGATTAGGATAATATGTTATGGTTTTGAGCCAATTTTAGTTATACAAGGAAGTAAAAAAATCAACAATCTATTCGTTCCGTAAAAAGCAAAAAGTTTGGTCAACCTTTTCAAAGGTTGTGGGTGTGGGCAACGCCCGCAAAAACTTTAAGCTATCGCAATTTTTTAATAGTCAAACGGCTTGCCGTTTGGCGACCTGAATACAACAGTGTGAGCCAAATGCGACAGCAATAAAAGGAAAAGTGGCGCTACTTAAACTACTAATTTGCCACTTTTTAAGGGCAAATTAGCCACACACGCAAACTTTTGCTTCCTTTAGAATACCTTTTCTCTACTGAGGGTAAAGTGTTACTTTTTTACTTTCTGCCACTCATTAATCTTGACTTTTGTTTTATTTTAAAGCATCAATTAATCCAAGATTTAGTTATTATATTTTATAAATTACAGCTGTTTGTTAATATATCAAATCAGTAAATTTTTATCATTTTATGGGCTCTGCCCAAACCCGCAACCCTTTAAAAAGGGTTGACCTAAATTTTAAATTTATTAAACTAAGCTTTGCGTAAAAAACATAACCATTAATGAAAAATGGATGGCAGCCAAAGACTGCCACCCAAAATTGTGCAAAATATTCGATTAACCCTTTACGCCACCGGCTGTTACACCTTCAACATAATACTTCTGCATCTTGAGGAAGAGAAGTGTAATCGGAACAGCAACTACAACAGAACCTGCAAGGAACTGCTTATAGTACTGTGTCTTAAAGTCAAGGTCAATCATAAGCTGTAAGCCGATAGCAACAGTGTAGTTGTCACGGTTATCACCCATGATGATCTTAGCAAGAATAAAGTCTGTCCAAGGTCCGATGAATGATGTAAGAACTGTATAAACTACGATTGGTTTTGACATAGGAAGAATAATCTTCCAGAAAATCTGGTTCTTAGTTGCACCGTCAATGGTAGCCGCCTCGTCAAGAGCTCTTGGAATTGTATCAAAGAAGCCCTTTGAAATCTGATAACCAAGACCTGCACCGGCACTGTAACAAATTACAAGTGCTACGAGTGTCTGTGTAAGACCCATTGCCTTTAAGAGGTAATAGATAGCAATCATTGTCATAAATCCGGGGAACATACCGAGGATCATACCAACATTGATGAACTTCTTACGAGATTTAAATCTTAAACGGCTGAATGCGTAACTTACCATAAGTACAGAAATTGTAGAAATTACGCAGCTAAAGCATGCAACAACAAATGTGTTTACAAACCATTTTGTAAAGTTAAGTGTACCGCCGCCTGTGAAAAGGTCAATATAGTTCTGGAAAGTCCACTGCTTAGGGATAATATAGTTTACAACTGTAACACCCTCAGCACGGAATGAATGCATCAAGAGATAGATGAATGGGCAAATCCAGATAAATCCGAGGACAGCAAGGAGAATGTAGATAAGTGTATTTGCTATACCTCTTCTGAGTTTGTAGCTTTTTATCATGAGAATGCCTCCTCGTCTCTTGCTGATTTAGATGAGTTAAATACAATAAGTGAAAGTACTGCGCAGATGATAAATACAATGATACCGATTGCGGCAGCAAGGTTGTAGTCCTGCTGAGTCATTGTCAATTTGAACAACCATGTTACAAGGATATCTGTATGACCTGCCTGATAGTACTGCTCTGTTGTTGGGCCACCGCCTGTAAGGAGGTAGATAACGTTAAAGTTATTGATGTTACCAACGAACTGTGTAATAAGCTGTGGAGCTGTTACGAAGAGCATATATGGAAGTGTAATGCTTGTAAATGTCTTTACAGGGCCTGCACCGTCAATACGAGCTGACTCATAAAGGTCCTCAGGAATATTCATAAGAATACCTGACATTGAAAGGATTGTGTATGGAATACCAACCCAAAGGTTTACAATAATTACAACAACTTTTGCGAGTGTTGGGTCAGATGCTACCCACTTAACTTGGACTTCGGCAGCGCTTGGGTCAAACAAACGGGCAATATCTGTAAGTAATACGTTGAATGCACCATCAACCTGGAGCATCTGGTTCATAAGAAGAAGTGATACAAACTGTGGAACAGCGATTGCAATAACAAAAAGTGTTCTCCATAAAGCTTTGAACTTAATGCCCTTTTTGTTAATCATAAGAGCAACAATCATACCGAGTATGTAGTTTGTGAATGTAGCACAAACAGCCCAGATAATTGTCCACTTTGCAAGGCCGATAAATGTTGTAGCTCTTGTTGCAGAACCGGCAACGTCGAATACTGATGTAAAGTTGCCAAAACCAACCCATGTGAAAAGTTCACCAGGTGGGAGGTGCTTAGCATCATAGTTTGTGAATGCAATAAGAATCATAAAGATGAGGGGGAGAATCTGGAAGACACCAATCATCAACACCGGGAAAGATAAAAGTGTGATGTGATATTTGCCATCGAGGAAATCCTTAACATCTGTTCTTAATGATGTAGGCTTTTTGCCTGCAGCTACGAGGAGCTGGTTTCTGTACGCATCTTTAATATTTGCAATGTAAACTACAAATACAGCTATTGTGATTACAATAGTAAGTACAGAATAAAGAAGAATAAGCATTGAGTTATCGCCGAATACAGTCTTTGTGAAAGGACCGTCTTCAACCTGCATTGTCTTTACAGTACCAAGTGTACCAAACTTTGAAATGTAACCCCAACCGAAGGAAGCCATATAGAGAACATACAAAACTTCCGCTGCAAAGAATAATACACCCTTGTAGTACTTACCCTTTGAAATATCGCCGATACCAAAGATAAGGTAAGAAAGCTTTGTCATAATATCTCCGTTTACAAAGGTTTTGCCGTAGTTAGCAAATCCCTTGCCAATGCCTGTGATAAACTTTACAATAGCATTTCCTATTGCTTTAAAAAAGCCTGCCACTCTACCGGGCAAAGCTTTAAAAAAGTTTTTAGCATTATAGGCAAACCTCTGGAAAGGATTAAGCTGAACATAATCAATATATTTCATTAATAAGCTCTCCTTAAAATAGTTTGCAAAACTTACACCAAACTAATAATATATTTTGCGTTATCAATCAGCATCATAAATACATTAGTAGTTTGGTGTAAATTAATACAATGTCTGCGACATTGATAACGAGTCACTCAATGGGGCTCTCAGCGACTTGAGAGCCCCACGAGTATTGAGAAGATTTATTGTGAAATCTTAAATTATTCGTCTCTTACGTTTGCGATTGTGTCTGTGAGTAACTGCTTGAAGAAGTCAGCGTTTGAAGGATCTGTGTCGTCAGCAATGAGCTTGTTACCGAGGTTTGCATATGGATCCCAGAATGTTTGAGACATATTTACCTGTGGTACAGCGAACTTGCCCTGTTCAGCGATAGCTGTAAGTACTGCACTGCCTGTAACAACTTCTTCACCGTTTACAGTCTGGTTTGAAGGACCCCAACCGAGCTCTGTAGCTCTTTCTCTCTGACACTCTTCGCCTGTGAGATAGTTAGCAAGGATCTGAGCTGAACGCGGGAACTTAGAAGCAGCGTTTACGCCGATGAACTTGTAACCGAGCATTGAAATCATCTGCTTAGCTTCGCCGTTTACATCGATTGTTGGGAGCTTAGCTGCACCGAAGTTGTCGCCAAGAGCTTCCTTGTCAGCAACTGTGTTCCAAGAACCGTCGATACCGGCACCGCAAGACTTCTGTGTGAAACCGGAAGAAATAGCGTCTATTGAAAGTGACTGGAATGTACCCTTATAGTCGTGTATAAGCTTTGAGAAAGCCTGGAGTGTTGAAACTACCTCGGCCTCATCATAATCTGTGAACTTCTGAGTCATGCCGTCATCCTCAAGACCATCGGTCTTAAGACCGCCTGTGAATGTGAATACGCATGCGTAGAAACCATCACCTGCGTTCATGATGAACTTCTTACCTCCGGCCTTACAAGCTTCGAGGACATCCTCAAATCTGCCTGCCTGCTCGTCAGAAACTACTGACTTGTCATATACGAGGTAGTAACCGTTATCGCCTGTTTCCGGATAAGCGTAAAGTGTATCTTTCATTGTAGCAGCTGAAACTGCCTCAGCTGTATCTCTTGCCTTAACTTCGTCAGCAAAAGCAACCTTAGAAATAACCTTTGCGTTTACGAGCTTGTTGAGCTGGTCACTTGCGAAACCGAATACATCAGCAGCAGCTGAGGCATCGTTAAGAAGGTTTGTAGCAGCATCTTTCTCAGTCTGAGCAACTACTGTAATATCAATCTTCTTGTCCGGATAAAGAGCCTTGAAAGCCTCGCACTCTTTTTCAAAAGTAGAAACTGCCTTATCAGGAGCCCATACTTTAAGAGTAATGTTATCCTCGTCGCCAAACAAATCTGATGATGCTGAAGCGCCTGAACCTGAAGCGTTCGAGTTTGCAGCTGTGCTGCTTTCACCTGAACCGCCACAGCCAACGAGAGCTGTTGCAGCCATCATGCTTGCCAAAAGAACGGCAAAAATCTTTTTCATCGGATATTTCCTTCTTTCATAAAAATAAATTATTTTTTCATTCCTTCTGAATGATGTGAGGACAGTCCCTCTGCCCTTTCACTACATTTATGATACCAAAAAATCATACAAATTGCAACTACCTTTGTACTTTTTATACAGAGTGTTAAAACTTTAAATTATTTTTGTGCATTTTGCAAGTTAAATTTTGAAATTTTGATTTTATTTACAAAATTATCTTTAATTTTTTGTTAATAATAACAGTTTTATCTTTGTGCAACTTGTCCATTTGGAGATTATCGTTTTATTTTCGTAATTAACTTAAATTCGTTTTACATCGACTAAATGCACACATTTTCGTTTTCATAAGCACTTTTTAGGTGATTTTTACCAATAGATAAAATAAGTCTTTTCGCATAACAAACACACTCAAAAAAATTCATTATTATTATTGTATTATTTAACTCTAATTGTTATAATGTAATAGTAATCACAACTAAAAACGGAGTGAATTTATTATGAAACTAAGCAATTTACTTGCAAACATTGAATATACCGTAATAAATGACGGCAATCCCGAAATAACCGATATTATATATGATTCCCGAAAAGTTACCGACGGTACAGCTTTCGTATGTCTTAAAGGATATACTTCCGATGGTCATAAATACGCTCAGTCCGCAATAGAAAAAGGTGCGGCTGCGCTTATTATAAGCGATGATCTTCCTTTTGATGTACCCGAAAATGTTGCAGTCATTAAAGTTGACAATACAAGAAAGGCGCTTGCATATATGAGTGCCGAGCTTTTTGGCAGACCTGCCGAGAAGCTTAAAACGATTGCTATTACAGGCACAAAGGGCAAAACAACCACAACCGCTATGATTGCGTCTATTCTTGAAAGTGCGGGAGTAAAAACCGGCACAATAGGCACACTCGGCATATTGTATGACGGCAAGGTTGTAAAAACCGACAACACCACACCTGAATCTTACGAAATTCAAAAGGCAATGCACGATATGCTCGAATGTGGCTGTGAGGCTATGGTAATTGAGGCAAGCTCTATTGGCTTAAAGCATTACAGACTTGCCGGCATCACCTTTGATGTGGGTGTATTTACAAACTTTTCACACGATCACATTGGCGGTGTTGAGCACAAGGATATGGCAGAATATCTCTATTGCAAGAGTTTGCTGTTTGGTCAGTGCAAACACTCCGCAGGCAATATTGATGACGAAAAGTTTGCCGAGGTTACAAGGCTCGCAGCCGAAAAGCCTGTTACTTTTGGTTTTTCAGACAAAGCCGATTTTGTTGCATCTGGCGAACATTTGCTGTTTGAAAACGGATTTATCGGCGTTCATTTTGAATTAAGCGGCAAAAAGCAGCTTTCTCTTGATGTAAATATTCCGGGTAAATTTAATGTTTACAATGCGCTTGCCGCAATCAGCGCAGTATCTTTCTTTGATATTCCCGACAAAGCCATTGTAGAGGGCTTGCACAAGGCAAAAGTAAAGGGCAGAGTTGAGCCTGTGCCTGTGCCGGGCAACTACTCACTTATAATAGATTATGCACACAACGCACTTTCTATGGAAAATGTACTTTCAACACTTCGCCTTTACAATCCTAACCGACTTATCACAATGTTTGGTGCAGGCGGCAACCGCCCAAAGGTAAGAAGATACGAAATGGGCGAAGCTTCGGGCAGACTTTCCGACCTTTCGGTAATTACAGAGGATAACTCTCGCTTTGAAGATGTTATGGATATTATCGAAGACATTAAAACAGGACTTGCAAAAACCGACGGAAAATATGTTGTTGTGCCAAATCGTAAGGACGCAATAAGATATTGTATGGAAAACGCTCAAGACGGCGATATTATAGTTCTTGCCGGCAAAGGTCACGAGGACTATCAGGAAATCAAGGGCGTAAAATATCATATGGATGAAAGAGAGCTTGTAGCTGATATAATTAAAGAAATGAGCGAAAAAAGCAAGTAAATTATCTATACTATATATAATGATTTATAGCACTTTCGGTCGGGCAACAAAGTAAAGCAAAAGCTAAACTTTCCGTCCAAAAGTTAAAAGTTTGGTCATTCTTTTCAAAGGTTGTAGGTGTGGGCAACGCCCACAAACTTTATGCTATTGCAAATTTTTGATAGCCAAACTGCTTGCCGTTTGGTGGCTTAAACATAACGAAGAACTTTTAATTGCGGTAGCAACAAAAAATATTCTTATAATTTGTGCCGCCTTTGCTACGCAATGACGGCACATTATTTTAATTATTCTTTTTTAAAGGCTGTCGCCTGTTTTTTCAAACATAGTCTTAGCACACAAACATCCAAGCTGTTTGCGCCTGCAAATTTGTCCTAAATAAAACTTTTTATGGGCTCTGCCCAAACCCGCAACCCTTTAAAAAGGGTTGACCTGAATTTTGAATTTATTACACTAAACTTTGTGTGCTAAACCATTATTTACCCCAACTCATTATAAAGACCCTAATTAAAAGGGACAGCCGTAAAAAGCTGTCCTTTTTTATATTGTATTCGATTTATCTTAACTCAGGAACTACTGCAAAAAATACAAGATCCTCTTCACTGTCATTAATAAGGCTGTGACTGTGACCTTTCGGGCAATAATGGCACGAACCTGCCGAAAGTCGCTCCTCGGTGTCATCATACTTTACCTTGCCGTTTCCGCTGAGAATATAAATTATCTCACAGTTGCCCTCATGAGTGTGAAGTCCGATAGATGCACCGCTTTCAAGTCTGCCACGCATAATTTTAGTATCTCCGTCATCGAACATATCCGCCTTAAATACTTTTTCTCCGCCTTTGAAATTTGGCAAATTCTTTGTCTGCATACCGTCAAAATCTATATACATTACATTTCACCTTTCTTTTTGCTTTTTGGAATAATAACAAATATCGTTTCGCCTTGATTAAGTCCGAGTATTTTCCGCTCAATTCTCGGATTTTTATATCTGCGAACCATATCTCTAAGTGCAGTGCCGCCATGAAATCCATGCAAAACGGTAACCTCTCGCACCTCGTCAGAAAGCTGTTTCAGCCTTTGCGTCAACAGTTGGCCTGCACTTTCAACAGTCTGCCCATGCAAATCTATCGTTACGGAATACGGCATAACCACACCTCTTTTCTAAAATTTTACCTCCGCACAAAAGTACGGAGGTTTTTGCTGATTATTCTTCAACCGTCGGTTCTGTCGGAGTTGGTTCAGGAGCGGGTTCAGGCTCTGTTGGAGTCGGTTCGGGATCGGGTTCGGGAGTTACGGTTGGTTCCGGAGTTGGCTCAGGAGTCGGCTCAGGAGTCGGCTCAGGAGCAGGGGCTGGAATATCGGGAGTAACCTGCGATGATGAGCTGCTGCCTGACGATGAGTTATTGCTTGACGAGCTTGAGCTGTTATTGTCGCTTGGTGTTGAAACGACTCCGTTATCGCCGTCTGCCGAACCGCCGCCAATGCCGCCGCTGCTCTCATATGTTGATGACGGGAGTTCCTCACGATCAACCTCTTTGCCGTCTTTATAATATACTCTCCATGCTCTTGCAGAAAATTCCTTTCCGCTTGTAGAGCCGATTTCGTTTTCTGTCTTTATTTCATCATAATCCGAGCTCTTCCAACCCCAAAATGTAACCGAAAGTGTTGTGCCGTCCATTTTACATTCAATGAACATCTGATAATCGGTAGGATTAGAGAATTTCAAATCAAGGTTAGGATAGTCAATAGTTGCGTCAAGACCTGTCGGCACATAGTCAGATGCCCAAAGGTGGCAATATCTTTCCTCAATCTCAACATTGGCTCTGATAGCCGCATTATAAATAGTTGAGCTTGCCTGACAAATTCCGCCGCCGTTGCCCTGTACCAGCTTGCCGTCTGCAATTACACCTGCCGGCTTGTAGCCGTTTTCAGAAAGGTTAGAGTCGCCTGTGCATTCGTTGAAAGACCACACATCGCCCGGCTCAAGTACAGAACCGTTGCAAGCCTCAAGTGCGGTTTTCATATTTGAGTTGCCGTTTGCGTTATTGTAAGATACGGTTTCGTAAGTAGAAAGCTTTATTATATTCTTCTTAACCATATCGGCAGAAATTTTTGCGTCTACATCTTTTACAACAGCATTAATTGCCATTGTGCCTGTACCGCTTTTTACAGCAGATGAAAGCTGAGTGATGAGATCCTTATTGTCAAGCACAGCGCCTTTTTTAGCGTCCTCATACTTAAATCTGTTATCTCCGTCATACGGATTAAATTCCGATACACGAGCATTTGTTGCCGCTACATCAACATCCTTTTTAATCTTCTCTGCATTGCTCTTTATGGAGTCATCTGTGCAGGTTGCGATTATAGTGTATGTCTTTGTGCTTTTGTCCGACTTATCATTGCTTATCTCGTCATTTTTCAGCTGAGTAAGTACGCTTTCTGTGTTGTATGTATATTTTAAATCTTTTTCCGTAATTGTGTAGGTCTTGTCCTTTGCCTTAACGGAAATTGAAACAGGCTTTATAAAGGATTCCTGCTTTGCTGTCAAAAGTTTAAGTGCCTCGTCATAGGTCTTGCCTGCAAGCGAAATGCCCGACACCTGCGCATCATCGGAAAAATGGAAACCCAAGCCGAGATTGTCGGCATTTGTCTGTCCGTTTTTGCTTGGCATAAGCATAACAACACCTGCAACCGCTATACCTACAACAACCGCACCTGCCGCACAGCTTGCAATAATAATCTTCTTTTTATTGCTTTTGCCGTCATTTTTATCAGTCTTTTTACCGTTATTCTTTTTTCTCGGCTTTTCTTCTTCGTAAGACACGATATCGGCATAATGGTGAGCGCCGCCCGAGTGCTTAGTATCGTTTTTGCCTTTTGAATTATTTTTATTTTCAGTGTTGTTTACACTTTTTGAAACATCTACGAAATCATCATCCGTATCATCGTAGAAAATAAAATCCTTGTCATAATCGACCATTAAAAAATTCCTCCATCCGGGAAATTATGTTTGCAATTTCTTTATTATGTATGCTAATACTATAATTTTACTACACTTTTTTATAAAAATAAAGGGAAAAATTCAAAATTCAAGCTAAAATAATTCCCAAATTTTATTTATACTTTCAGCATTAATTTTTATGCTATGCCATATTTTTATGACTGATTTTTATTGCTTAAAATTATTTATTAATCTTTTTTACTTTTAGGTTGAAAATTGTTTATATTAACGATATAATATATCTAAAAGACATTATTATTAATGGAGCTAATTTATTATGAGAATATTGATTTTTACCGCCTCAACGGGCGGAGGTCATAAAAGAGCCGCCGCCGCACTTGAGGATAAAATAAAGTCGCTTGACCCCAAAAGCGAAGTAAAGGTTGTTGACGCTTTAAAGGCAATCGGCAAGGTTTACGATAAGACGGTATGCGGCGGTTATCACTTTATGGCGACCAAAATTCCAAAGGTTTACGGTGTATGCTACAAGGTTACCGACCGCAAAACTATTATTTATGACGCTGTTATGAAGTCAAACACCGCAATGTCAAACAAACTTTTGAGCATTATTGATGACTTTGCGCCCGATGTCATTATTATGTGCCATCCGTTTATAACAACTATGGTTTCAAGGCTCAGAAAAAAGGGCAAGATTACCGCTAAGGCAATCAGCCTTATTACCGATTATGACGCTCACCGCACCTACATTGTGCCGAATATTGACGCATATGTGCTTGCCGAACCGCAGATGGCAGAAAAGCTCACAGACGAATATGATGTAGATAAAAATATAATTTATCCGCTCGGTATTCCGATTTTTGACAGATTTTCCCAGCCGTATGATAAAGCCGAAATTTGCAAAAGAGAGGGGTTAAACCCTAATATTCCTACCGTTCTGCTTATGGCTGGTTCTTTTGGTGTAACAAGCGTGCTGAAGTTTTACAAAAGCCTTGTTATGCAAAAAAAGCAGATACAGTTTATTGTAATCGCAGGCAGAAATAAGCATCTTTATTCTCATCTTGAAGAGGTTATGGAAGAAACCAATGCTCAGGACTGCACTAAACTTTTGTACTTTGTTAACAATGTTGAGGACTATATGCATATTTCAGACCTTATTGTAACAAAGCCGGGCGGACTTACGGTTACGGAAAGTCTTGCCTGCCAACTTCCGCTTGCTATTTACAATGCTTTTCCGGGGCAAGAAAGAGATAATGCGGAATTTCTCGTGAAAACAGGCGCTGCGATTATGCTTGACAAGGTAAACGGCGCTGAACAGGTTTGCCGTTTGCTCGGTAATCCCGACAAACTTGCCGAGATGAAAAAGCTATGCAAAAACCTTGCGCAGGAAAACTCGGCAGAAAAAATATATAACCTCGCCAAAAGGCTTGTCAATGAAGAATAAGAAAGGACAGATTTATAACTGATGAAAAAATCAATTTCAGCACTGCTTTGCGCAGGCTTGATCGCCATTACTTTTACTGCCTGCTCAAGCGCAGACAGCTTTTCTGATAAAGAAACTCTCTCAAATGATGCGGAAAGAAACAGCGACATTGAAACCACATTCAACTACGGTGACGGCGCTGTTACCGCTCCTACCGAATACAACTCATATTCAAGCGAGGTCAGCGATTTTGAACTAAAGCTCTTCCGCAATTATTATAAAAATAATTCCGACAAAAAAAGCTTTGTTTTTTCGCCTGCCAACACAACCCTCACACTCAGTCTTATGGCAAACGGTGCGGCAAAACAAAGCCAGACAAATATTGTAAACGCACTGAGTGACGAGCTTACTCTTGATGCGTTAAATCAATGTTCATCGTATTTTCAGAGCAGACTTAAAGCCTTTTCAAATGACGGCACAAGCACCGACGAAAAGGACAAAAACAAAGAAAAGGCTTACCTAAAACTTAACCAGTCAATCTTCTTTAACGACACCGTTGACATAAGAAAGAACTTTCTCACCGCAAACGCAAACTTTTACGGTTCAGACATTTTCAGATTTGTTTTCTCTGATGAAAATGCAGTAAAAAAGGTTAATTCTGTTCTCGGCGAAAATGCCGTTTCTTCGCTTGACAACTCAAACAACCTTTTCTGCACAAGCACCTCTGATGTGTATGATGAGTGGCTTACAGCTTACGAAACCGATGCGGTTGCCGACGGCACTTTCTACTCGGAAAGCGGAGAAAAAACCGTAAAATATATGACCTCTGCCGAAAACTACATCCACACAAGCAAGGCTCAGGGCATTATAAAATATATGCGCAACACTCCCGTAAAATTTGCCGCTATTATGCCAAATGAGGATATCTCACTCGAAAGCTACATATCCTCATTGACAAATCTTGAGTATTCCGATATGCTCGAAAGCTTTAAAATCACTTCACTCACAAATGCGGCTGTTCCCGAATTCAGCATTAAATCCGACGGCAAGCCTGCAAGTCTTAAATCCGAGCTTGAGGAGTGCGGTCTTGCGGATTTATTTACCGATAACATTAACCTTTCAAACATCACCCTCTCCGATGATCTCTTTGTAAATGACATCTCGGAAATTCAGCCGTCAATCACCGTAAATCCTGTGGGTGTAGGCGGCAGTGAAAGCGTTAAGGCAACAGTTACAGCCAATACACTTAATAAAGATTCTAAAAAAGCCGACGGCACTTTAAAATTTGACCGTCCGTTCATATTTATGCTGATAGACAATGAAAGCGACATTCCTCTTTACATAGGAACAGTTGATTTCTGATTATTCATTATCAGTCAGTTTTAGCGCAAGCACCGTAATGTCGTCATCGTGACCGTCATCTCGGTGCTTTATTGCTTCTGCCACAACCGCCTGCGCAAGCTCCTGCGTACTGCCCTTGTTCCATGTTCTAATCAGATTTTCAAGCCATTTTTCATTACCGGTCAATACTCCGTCAGACACCATAACCACCATATCTCCTGTTGTTAAGCTAACCGTATCGGTCGAAAATTTAATATTGTTTAATATTCCGGCAGGCAGTGACGGCATTTCTTTCGTCATCACCCTGCCGTTTTTCTTTATAAAAGTGAGCGGCGCTCCGGCTTTGTTAAGCGTTACCCTGCCGCTGTATAAATCTACCTTTGCAACATCAACAGTAGAGAGAGATTCGTCCTCGCTCTTTACCATAAGTGCGGAATTAACAATTTGCAGTGAGCTTTCGGGAGTAAGTCCCGATTTTAAAAGCCTTGTCATAATAGATGTTGCCATATTGCCGTCCACCGCCGCTCTGCCGCCTGTACCCATACCGTCACACACAATGGCATAGGTGTTGCCTGTACCGTCATTAAAGTAATTCAGGCAGTCGCCGCACAGCTTGCCACGATTTGCAATGTGCTGTTCCGTACCTATCTCAACATCATAAACAGGCATTTCGCATAGCTTTGCTCTGATAGTTCCGCCCTCTTTTGTAATCAGAGGCAAGTCAAATCTTCTGCCACAGCATTTGGAAATTTCACGCATAAGCACACCTTTTGAAAAGCGCTTTGACTTTGGAGAAATTGAAAGCTCCACATTCATTCTGCCGCCCGAGGTCACAAGGCAAACGCACTCCATGGGGATAATTCCCATTGCGGAAAGTACTGAAATTATCCTTTCCGATGCCTCGGTGTTGCACTGCATGGCACTTTTAAATTCGTCTGATAAATCGGCTAATATATCGCCGATTCCCGAAAACTGACCTGCTACCACACTGCGCACATCATCAACCCTGCGCTGAGCCTCAAGGCAGGAAATATATTCCCTGTAATTGATGTTCATACTGTCGGCAATTTCTCGTTTTTTACAGCATTTCTTAACAAAGACTTCTTCTATATCATTTTCGCTAACTCTGCCCTGTTGCTCAAGCCTTTCTTCAAGGCGGCGAAAATCATCATAGGTCACCCCCTCCTGCTTATCATGGCAATATACCTTTAATCCACAACCCGAACAGACATTTTTTCTGACATTGTCGCATACCATATCAAGCGTGGGTGAATACAGCCTTTTCAGCCTGTCGGATACTCCGTTGACATCATTTTTAACATTATTAATAGCTTTAGACGCAAAATCAAGCCTCATAACCACATTTTTTCTCAGTGTTTCGCCAAGCGAGGCATTTTTTTCGTGCGAAAAAACAGGAGCTATAAAGTTTCCTATTTCCTTTGGCAAAATCATAAAAATTACAGATGCCGTAAAGCTTTCTATAAGCACCTCGGCAAGTGCTATTCTGTCGCTGAAAGCAAGGCACATTACCGCATCGGAAATAATAAAGGCTATCACACAGCCAAGCTTTCCTACTGTTGAGAAAAGTCCTGCCATTAGACCGCCAAAAGCATATCCGCCACAGATAAAGCCTTGATTGCGGCTTGCAATACTGAATATTGCGCCCGTTGCAATTCCGCAAACCGCACCGCCTGCAACACCGCCGTATCTTGCGCAAAGCAAGGTGACGAGGACTGCAAGAATCCTGCCTACGGATATACCCTCAATGGCAACACTGCCGAACGAAAGCATAAGCACACAGCCTGTAAGCACAAGGCTGGCGGTTTCTTGCTGAGAAAAAGCTGCAATACTTCGTCTTTCGCTTGCAAGTCTTACCGTACTGCTGAAAAAGTAAGCCGCCGTACCTGCGAGCACAGCCTCAATGATGCAGTCTGTTATAGATGACAAGGTGCTTGTGCTGACAAAGGTAAGTACAACTCCTGTTGCGAGTATCGGCAAAAACGCAGTCAGCGGAGCAAACAGAGCGCTGTTTTTCACTCGCTTTATGTCGCTTGTAAGCCACCTTATACCGCCTATTGCAACCACAACGGCTATGTATCTAAAGCTGTCTGAGGGCGTGAGCAAAATATACCCGAGTCCCGTACCTGCAAGAGCCGACAGTAAATACTTTTTTGGTACTGCCGCCGCAAAAGACGCACCAAAAGGCGATAAATTTCCGAGCATTGCCCCCTTTGACACCAGAACGCCGCTCACAAAATACACAATGTTTGTAATTACAGTTCTTGCAAATTCAGCCGAGCCATCAATATTTTTGCGAACCAGAGCTTTTTTTGCCTCCATTTTTTAACATCCTTTTCTTTATTATAATAGATAGCATTGTCTGCAACCTTTACATATATTATAAATTTTCGCCGACAATCGTTTTGTCACTATGTGGATGGCAGTTTATATATTCTTTTGTAGAAATATTATTGCTTGCTAAATTAATTAATTTATATTCGGTAAAAATAATCCTTATGCTTATTTTTATCAGTATTCAAGCCGTTTTTAAGTAAAGCAAGGCTAAAAAGGCATTCAAGGCACAAAATAATTTTTTCTTACTGCATTATGTCGCACTGCCTATGCAAAGCGCAAAAAGCACTGTTGCATAGGTAATGCTGTTGTATTGGGTAATTTGTGGGACAGCCTTTATAATTTTAATCGGCAGTATGATTAACAATCTCTGCAAAAGATGAATATTCCGACTTTTTTGAAAAACTTTTTAAAGTATCAAAAAAGCCTTCTTCATCACTTTCACGCTTTATTTCAAACGGGATTTTCTGCTCACGCAGTGACTGCTTTAAAAACAGATTTACCGCCGTTGACAAATCAAGCCCCAAGTCCGAGTACAATTCCTGCGCCGATTTTTTAAGCTCGCTGTCTATGTTTATATTTTCATTTGCCGCCATTTTATCACTTCCGTTTTGCTTTTTCTATGCTTATTATATGAGTATTTTTGATATGTATGTTGTGAAAAGTCAAGTAAATATCGGCAAAAAGCTAAAAGGTCAGAAAAAGTCAAAAATATTTTAAATTTTAGTATTTGCGAGTATTCGGGAGTATTTGCGAGTATTTTTTAAATTAGCATTTGATTTTTGACTTTATTTGACTTTGACTTTCTCTGACTTTAGTCTTATAATAAGGTCACAATCTGAAAGAGAGGCGAGAAAAGATGAGAATGAGCGATTTGGTCGCTAAATATATTACGGAAATGCTTGACGAGCAAAACGGCAGTGCGGAAATTCAGCGAAACGAGCTGGCAGGAAATCTTGGCTGTGTGCCAAGTCAGATAAACTATGTTATCACCTCACGCTTTACCCCCGAACAAGGTTACATTGTCGAGAGCAGACGAGGCGGCGGCGGTTACATAAGAATAAGCCGTGTAAGTATGGATAGAGGTACTGCGATAATGCATATAATTAACTCGGTAGGCAATTCGCTTGACAAAGCGTCAGCCGAGGCAATGCTTAACAATATGGTCAACAGGTCAATTATTGAACTGAGCATTGCAAAGGTTATGGCATCTGCGTTGTCTGACCGAGCGTTGCATACCGTTGAGCAGGAAAAAAGAGATTCGCTCAGAGCCGATCTTTTTAAAAATATGCTTTTAGCAATATCATAAGAGCAGGAGGTATTTATTATGAAATGTCAAAAATGCGGTGTTAATAACGCTAACACTCATGTTAAATCTATAATCAACGGAGAAATTAAGGAATATGACCTTTGCAGTGAATGTGCAAAGAAGATGGGATACACAAATGTGTTCTCAGATATTGAAGACGAGTTTTCAAACTTCCTCGGAAGTTTCTTTGGAAACGCTCTTCCGGCAAGAACACAGGCGAGAAGATGCGAAACCTGCGGCAGCACATACGCCGAAATTGCAAAAACAGGTCATGTAGGCTGTGCCGATTGCTATGATGTCTTTGGTGACGAGCTTTTCCCACTGATAAGAAGAATTCACGGCAACACAACACATTGCGGCAAGAACAGCGGCAAAAAGGTTGAGAAAGCCGAAAAGCACGAACCTACCAAGGAAGAAAAAATTGCTCAGTTGAAGAGCGAGCTTGACGCAGCGGTTAAGGAACAAAATTTTGAGAGAGCCGCTGAATTAAGAGATATAATCAAAGGAATGGAGGCATAATAATGAGTGACAATGCAGTAATTTCCACAAGAGTAAGACTTGCGAGAAACCTAAAGGATTTTCCTTTCCCCTGTAAGCTTTCTGCCGAGGGAATGGAAAAGGTTATTGAAAAGGTAAGAGCTGCCGTTAAAAACAGCAACAGCTCTATTGCCTCCGACTTTAAATTCATTAAAATGAGCGACCTCACCGAGGCACAGTGCGTTTCTCTTGTAGAGCGCCGAATAGTAAGCCCCGAATTTATAGGGAATACCGAAGGCAGAGCATTGCTTGTAAATTCCGATGAAAGCCTTTCGATTATGATTAATGAAGAGGATCACATCAGAATACAGGCAATTACAAAAGGTCTTGCACTTGAGCAGACATATGACCTTGTCGATAAACTCGACACCTTGCTTGACGAAAGCCTTGACTTTGCTTTCAGCGAAAAGCTCGGTTATCTTACCCAGTGCCCTACAAACCTCGGTACAGGTATGAGAGCCTCTGTAATGCTCCACCTGCCTGCCCTTGAAAAGAGCAGAGCAATCGGCAGAATTGCAGGCAACCTTTCAAAGCTCGGTCTTACCATAAGAGGCACTCACGGCGAGGGTACCGAGCCAAAGGGCAGTTTGTACCAGCTTTCTAATCAGGTTACACTTGGCATATCCGAAAAGGCAGCCATTGAAAACCTTAAAAATATAACATCACAGCTTATCTCGCAAGAGGAGCTTGCAAGGGAGCGTATCTGTTCAAACATTGATGTTCAGGACAGCATAAGCCGCAGCTTGGGTATTCTTAAATATGCCCGTACAATCACACATGACGAGGCTTTGCAGCTGCTTTCAAATGTTCGTCTTGGCATTGTTTGCGGACAGTTAAAGGATGTTCCTTTGCTCACCATAGACAAGCTGATGACAGATGTTGAACCTGCTACACTTATGGTAAACAGCGGCAAGAATTTATCCGCTGCTCAGCGAGATGTAGCACGAGCAGATTTGCTCAGAAAAACACTTAACTAAGTGTAAATTTAATCATTAAAATTATCGAAAGGACTGACGATTATGTATGAATTCAGAGGATTTACTCAAAAGGCAAACAAGGCATTAAACCTTTCTATTGAGTCAGCTCAAAATTTCGGTCACGACTATATTGGCACCGAGCATATTCTGCTCGGTCTTATAAAAGAGGGCAGCGGTGTTGCAGCCGCCGCTCTTGAGGAATGCGGAGTTACGGCAGAGGCTCTCGAAAAAGAAATTGCAAATGTTGACGGCAGAGGTATTCAGACTTCACTCTCCCCCGACAGCTTTACCCCACGCACAAAGCGTGTGCTCAGAACAGCAATGATGATTTCGGCAAAAGCAGGCAGCAGCTATGTAGGCACTGAACACATTTTGCTTGCAATCATTTCCGAAAGCGACAGCTACGCAACAAGTATTCTCAGAAAGCTCGGTGTAAGCTCCAATGCAATCGCAAATGCAGTTGCAGGCGGCTTACAGAAAGGCTCATCCGAAAATCAGTTTTCGGGTATGGAAAACGGCTACCCACAAGGCAAAGAAGAGGGCGGCTCCGCACTTGAGAAATTTGGCAGAGATTTGACAAAGGCTGCCAAGAACGGTGAAATTGACCCTGTTATCGGCAGAGAAAAAGAAATAAAGAGAGTTATTCAGATTCTCTCAAGGCGTACAAAGAACAACCCTGTTCTTATTGGTGAGCCTGGTGTTGGTAAAACAGCCGTAGCCGAGGGACTTGCCCTTGAAATCGTAAACGGCAATGTACCTGAGATTCTGCGTGACAAAAAGGTTGTAAGTCTTGACCTTACAGGTATGATTGCAGGTGCTAAGTACCGTGGCGACTTTGAGGAAAGAATTAAATCCGCCATTGATGAGGTTAAAAAATCAAAGGACACTATCCTCTTTATTGATGAGCTCCACACCATTGTAGGCGCAGGCTCGGCAGAAGGCAGTGCAGACGCCGCTAACATTTTAAAGCCGTCGCTTGCAAGAGGTGACTTCCAGGTTATCGGCGCAACAACCATTAACGAATACAGAAAATACATTGAAAAGGATGCGGCTCTTGAGCGTAGATTCCAGCCTGTAAAGGTTGGCGAACCTACAAAGGAGCAGGCTATCGAAATTCTTAAAGGCTTGCGTGACAGCTACGAGGCACACCACAAGGTAAGAATTACAAACGAGGCTATTGAGGCCGCCGTAAATCTTTCTTCCCGTTACATTGCCGACAGATACCTGCCGGATAAGGCTATCGACCTTATTGATGAGGGTGCGTCTAAGGTAAAACTTAAGGGTCTTACCTCGCCGCCTGACATCAAGTCACTTGAAGAGTTGATTGACAAACTTGAGCAGGAAAAAGCAAGTGCCATTAATGAGCAGGACTTTGAGCGTGCCGCAAAGCTGAGAGATGAACAGAAAAATGTTCAGTCACAGCTTGACACAGCCAAAAAGGAATGGTACGAAAGCCGAGAAAACCGCAACGGTGAAGTAACACCTGAGGTCATTGCAGAAATTGTATCCGAATGGACAGGAATCCCTGTTGTTCAGCTTACAAAAGAGGAAAGCGAGCGACTCCTTAATCTTGAAAAAGAACTCCACGAAAGAGTTGTTGGTCAGGACGAGGCAGTAAGCTCTATCGCCAAGGCAATCCGCCGTGGCAGAGTAGGTCTTAAAGACCCTAAGCGTCCTATCGGTTCGTTTATCTTCCTCGGCCCGACAGGTGTAGGTAAAACCGAACTTTCAAAGGCACTTGCAGCCGCTATGTTCGGTGATGAAAACGCTATGCTCCGTATAGATATGAGTGAATATATGGAAAAGCATACGGTATCCCGTCTTGTAGGTTCACCTCCTGGATATGTCGGCTTTGACGAGGGCGGTCAGCTTACGGAAAAGGTAAGAAGAAAACCATACTCGGTAATCCTCTTTGATGAAATCGAAAAGGCACACCCGGATGTATTTAACATTCTTCTCCAAATCCTTGATGACGGCAGACTTACCGACTCACAGGGCAGAACGGTTGACTTCAAAAACACTGTTATCATTATGACATCTAACATAGGTGCAAAACTTCTTACGGAAAATCATAGTTCACTCGGATTTACCGATGACAACAGTGAAAACAAGGAAACCAAAAACACCAAGGAGCTTGTGCTCGGCGAACTTAAAAAGGCTTTCCGTCCCGAATTTCTTAACCGTATTGACGACATCATCGTGTTTGACAGACTCAGCAAGGACGAGATCAAGGAAATCGCAGTCAAAATGCTTGCAGGTCTTAAAAAGCGTTTGTCCGATATGGACATTGAGATTGAGTTTACAGACGAGGCTATTTCAGCTATTGCCGACAAGGGCTTTGATGAAATCTACGGTGCAAGACCTCTTCGCCGAGCTATAACATCAGGCATTGAAGATCCGCTTTCGGAAAAAATGCTTGACGGCTCTGTCAAGGCAAACAGCAAGGTTAAATGTGACTTTGCAGACGGAGAATTTACCTTTACAGAGGTAAAGTAAAAAATCCAAAAATTTAATATATATTTTTTGACTTTAGGTTAAAGAATATGTTATAATGATTTATCCGCTGAAACTGTATTTTGGCGGATAAATCTGCTTTTGCGGATTTAAATTTCGGCTTTGCCGACAAGGAGGTTTTTAATTATGGAAATCACAAAGAATTCTATCATCGGTGATGTTCTCGACAAATATCCCGAAACTGCTGAGGCTTTCTTCAGCATTGGTATGCACTGCCTTGGCTGCCCCGCTTCAAGAGGCGAAACAATCGAAGAGGCTTGTATGGTTCATGGCGCAAATGCCGATGAGCTTATTGATGTTCTCAATCAGATTGCAAACAAATAATTTGTCCGTTTTTCACATTCGGGCTGAAAGGATTGATTAATTTGCAAAATAAAATATCTCTCGACAACAGGCTTAGAATGTGTGCGGATTTTGTAAGGCAAAACGCAAGGCTTGCCGATATTGGCACAGACCACGCCTATCTTCCGCTGTGGCTGTGCCTTAACGGCACCTGCCCGTCTGCCATTGCCGCCGACATTAACCCCGACCCGCTTTCACGAGGTCAGGCGGCAATAATGAATTTCAATGCCGAACACCTCATTTCCACAAGGCTTTCAAACGGTCTTGAAAATATCGGCGAAAACGAGGCTGACGATTTTGTAATTGCAGGTATGGGCGGAGAACTTATTGCCACTATTCTTGACAGCTGTGCATATGCAAAGAACAGCGAAAAGCACTTTATTTTACAGCCGATGACCAAGAGTGAAGTCCTTATTAAATACCTTTTTGACAACGGATTTGAAATTTTAAAGCAAGACTGCTGTACCGCCGCAGGAAAATGCTACACCGTACTTCTCGCAAGCTATTCGGGCAAAAAGCACGAATACACACAAACCGAGCTGTACTGTGCAAAATTACAGCCGTCTACAAATTCCGTACATAGGCTTTTTATTGAAAAGCACATTGCTAAACTTGAAAAACAGGCAAAGGGCGATGCCCGTTACGCTGAAATCGCAAAAAAGCTAAGGGAGATGCTCTGATGACTACAATAAAAGATATACTTGAATTTTTTGAGGAATTTGCACGCGTTGATACCGCTATGGATTTTGACAACTGCGGTCTGCTTATAGGCAGTAAAAACAAACCTGTAAGCCGTGTGCTTGTTGCTCTTGACATAACAAACGAGGTCGTTGACGAAGCAGATAGGCTCGGCGCAGAGCTTATCATAAGTCATCACCCCGTTATTTTTAATGCAATAAAAAAACTTGATTCCTCCTCTGTTCCCTACCGTCTTGCGGAAAAAAACATTTCTGCCGTTTGTATGCACACAAACCTTGATTTATCCGAAAGTTTCGGTGTAAACCTTTGCCTTGCAAACGCAGTGGGACTTAAAAACACAAGACTTTGCAAAAGCGGCGAATGTCTTTTTATGGGCGAACTCGACACGGATATTGAAAGTTTTGCAAAAACCGTAAAAACAAATCTCAATTGCAGCGGACTGAGATACACTAATGTAAAAAACGAGATTCACAAAGTCGCAGTATCATCGGGAGCAGGCGGTTCCAATGTGGAAAGTGCATTTTATGAGGGAGGCGATGTTCTGCTGACAGGTGAAATAAAACACCACGAAATTCTGCTTGCAAACGAACTCGGAATTTCAATTGTAGACGCAGGTCATTTTAAAACAGAAGATATTGTAATAAATCCGCTTTGCCGTAAACTCTCTGAAAGATTCGGTAACATTGTATTCACAAAATCGGCAGTTTGTAACGATAAAATTAAATACATTTAAGTATTGTGCTGATTTGTGAAATATTCGTTGCAATATCTGTAATAATTTGATATAATAGAATGATGAATATTTATGAGGAGATGCACTGTCGGTGCATAATTTTGCGTTATGAGAATAAGAAAGAAAAAATGGGCAGAACCGGAACTTGCGGTATGCGACTTTTTTGTAAAAAATCCTGAGGAACACGCAGGAAAATGGAGTGAAACATTTGGCAACGAACTTCCGCTTTACCTTGAAATAGGCTGCGGCAAGGGCGGATTTGCAGGTCAGTTTGCCGTAAAAAATCCCGACAAAAATATTATTGCCGTTGATATTAAGATTGATATGCTCGGTGTGGGCAGAAGAAACATTGTTGAAATTTTTAAGAATGAAGGCAAAACAGATGCCGATATTAAAAATCTTTTGCTTGTAAATTACAATGTAGAGCAGATTGATAAAATCATTACCAAGGGCGATAAAATCCAGGGTATGTTTATTAATTTCTGCAACCCATGGCCTCGCCCAAAGCACAACAAAAGACGACTTACATTTCCTAAAAAGCTTGAAATGTATAAGAATTTTCTTGATGAAAATGCAGAAATCCGCTTTAAGACTGACGATGACGCACTTTTTGCAGACAGCCTTGAATACTTTGAACAGAGCGGATACGAAATCATTTATAAAACCTACGATCTTCACAACAGTGATGTTGCCGACAATATAGAAACCGAGCACGAAAAAATGTTTTCGGCTGAGGGCATAAAGATAAAGTATCTCAGAGCTGTTGTAAAGCACGATTAATTAAACTATTACTTATAAAGGAGGAACGGATATGAAAGCCAAATCGGTTATTTCAACTTTAATGTTGTGCGCACTTGCCCTGTCTGCAAGCGGTTGTGACGGTGCAGACCTTGGCACAGACAATCTTATTCGTCCCCCGAAAACCGTTGGCGATGAGGCTGAAATCGAACAGCTTATTGCCGATACGGCAGGCAGTGGCTACACTTTGAAATACCCCAAGTCGGGCAATTACAGAAGTGCCATTGTAATGAAAGACCTTGACTTTGACGGTACGGACGAGGCAATCGCCTTTTACCGCACAGCAAGCGAAAACAAAGCCGAGGTGCATATGCTTGTTATGTACTGCGCAAACGGCGGATGGAAACTCTCGGAAAACTGCACTATTGATGCTACCGATGTTGACTGCGTTGATTTTGCCGATGTTACGGGCAACGGCACGCTTGAAATTTTATCGGGCTACACAACATACAATTCAAGTGTAAACAACCTTGCCTGCCACTCATATTCGGGCGGTAAAACAACCGGACTCACAGTTGAAAGCAGTTATTCGAGTTTTTATTGTGCTGATTTTGACGGCAACGGAATAAACGAGGTTATGCTGTTGTCACTTTACAACACAGAGAATGACGCAACGGCAAATATGCTTGTTTACAGTGAGGAGCGCAACTGTCTTTACTCAAAGTCCACAGTAAAAATGGATCCGAATATTACAAGATTTAAAAATCTTTCGGTAACAGCCACAGAAAACAGTCAGAATGCGCTTATTGTTGACGGCTGTTTTGCAAATGACGATACCGTTACACAGATTATTTATTTTAACAACGATCTTTCTGTCCTGAGAAATCCGCTTTTTAAGGAAAAGGATAAAAATATTACTCAGCGCTCGGCAGATGTACTTTGCGCCGACATAAACAACGACTCGGTTATAGAAATACCTGTTGTAAATCAACTCCCGTCTGCAAGTGATGAAGACAAGTCTAATGTTGCATATAAAACAAGCTGGAATACATTTTATCAGCAGAGTGAAATTTTAAATCATATTTCAGATCAGATTATTGATTATGACAACGGATATTCTTTCACTGTACCCGAAGGCTGGATTGACGGCACTTACACCGTCAGATTTGACAAAGAAAAGCAGGCTATGTGCTTTTTTGAATGGTATGACGGCACATTGGGCGAAAAGCTCTTTGAAATCAGAGCCTTTAAACTTGAGCAGTGGGATATTGGTGAAGACAGTGACGCCTATACATTAATATATAAATCAGACAGCACAGCCTATGCTTTTGCTGATGTAAACGAAGACAATAATCTTTCTGTCAGTGAAGATGACATTAAAACAGCTTTTTCACTGCTTACAGTTAATAATATATAATACTTTTGATAAAACACTTTACGGAGGTTTATTTATGAAAAAAATTCTTGTTTGCGAGGACGAAGCCGCAATTCGTGACTTTGTTGTTATCAACCTTACAAGAGCAGGCTACGATGTAGTTGAGGCTGACTGCGGCGAGGCTGCTCTGCAAAAATACGAAGAACACAACGGCGACTTTGATGTTGCCATTCTTGATGTTATGATGCCGGGTATTGACGGCTTTCAGGTTTGCAAGGAGCTGAGAAGTCGCAACGGCGGTATCGGAATTATTATGCTTTCTGCCAAAACACAGGAAATGGACAAGGTAACAGGTCTTATGCTCGGCGCTGATGACTATGTTGCAAAGCCATTCTCTCCAAGTGAATTGCTCGCAAGAGTTGACTCTCTTTACAGACGAGTTGCGCTTGCACAGTCACACGCCGAAAACAACTTCAAGGAAGAGCTTAAAAGCGGTGAGTTTACCCTTAATCTCAGAAATCGTGCGCTTATGAAAAACGGCAAGATGATTGAGCTTACACAGGTTGAATTTCAGATTATGGAATACTTTTTCTCAAACCCCGGCACTGCGCTTGACAGAATGGATATTTTAAACCATGTATGGGGCGACGCTTATGTGGGCGAAGATAAAATTGTTGATGTAAATATCAGAAGACTGAGAATGAAGGTTGAGGACGAACCGTCTAACCCTAAGTACATTATCACTGTATGGGGACTTGGCTACAAGTGGAATGCCTGAGCTTAAAGAAACACCTTTAAGGAGGGCGACAGCTTAATGTTCAAGGGTATTACAAAGCGCTGGATGTTAAACACACTCAGCGTAATATTTACAATAATAGTTCTGATCGTTGTCAGCCTTATATTTGTCATTACATATGTTTACCAAAGCAGTGTTGAACAAACGCTTTCTTCGACAGGCAATGAATTGTCGCTTGTGTTCTCGGAATATCAGAGCGACAGCACAGCAAGTTTTAACTCAACTGCCCGAGAATATGTCGAAAACTTTGACCGCAAAGAGCAGATGGAGGTAATGGTAATTAACTCAACAGGCAGAGTTATAATGACCTCAACGGGTTTTACCCCATCTGACAAAACAGATATGCCCGATTTTACCGACGCTCAAACAAACGCTAACGGCTATGCCGTATGGAACGGCAAGCTGCTGTCGGGCGAAAGAGCCATGAGTGAAACCCGAATTATCAGCAATTCAAACGGCGCAATTCTCGGTGCTGTAAGGTACATTGTATCTATGGAGCCTGTTCATTCAAGAATTTTGTTCATTTCTGTTCTCTGCGTTGCAGGCGGTCTTGCAATTATGGCGCTTGTGTTCCTGTCGGGACTTATGTTTATCCGCTCAATCGTAAAGCCTATAAGAGAGCTTTCGCTAAGAGCGGGCCAGATTGCGCAGGGCGATTTTTCCGCATCCGAAAAAATCGAGCATAAGTATGACGACGAAATCGGCGACCTTTGTGACGCAATATCAGATATGGCAAAGGATTTGCAGACTACCGAACAGACTAAAAATGACTTTATTTCAAGGGTATCTCACGAGTTGAGAACTCCGCTTACCGCTATCAAAGGCTGGGCAGAAACCATGCAGCTCAGCGAAAAAGGCAAGCTCGACAGGCGTACCTTCGACAAGGGTATGGGAGTTATCATAAAAGAAAGCGGCAGACTTACAAGTATTGTTGAAGAACTGCTTGATTTCAGCCGTATTCAAAGCGGCAGAATGGTGCTTAATAAAGAAAAGCTCGACATTCTTGCCGAATTTGACGAAACCGTATATATGCTCAAAGACAGAGCCGTAAACGAGGGCAAGCATTTGCTGTATGACGAGCCTATGGACGCAATGTATCCACCTGTTTACGGTGACAGCAACCGTCTGAAGCAGGTTTTCCTCAATGTAATTGACAATGCGCTGAAGTACACCCCTAAGGGCGGTGTTGTTGCGGCTCAGGTTATTTACAACAAGGACGAACCTGATATTATAAAAATTATCGTTACCGATACAGGCTGCGGAATACCTGCCGAGGATTTGCCAAAGGTAAAAGAAAAGTTCTACAAGGCAAATCAGACAGTACGAGGCTCGGGAATCGGGCTTGCGGTTGCCGACGAAATTATGAATCTGCACCATGGTTCGCTCGATATTGAGAGCGGTGAGGGTGTGGGCACAACAGTTACTCTCACCTTCCCTATTTACAAAGACGGTGACGAGGATCAGCCACAAACAGAAAATATAAAGCTATAAACGAAAGGATGTACGATGAGCAAAGTCAGTACAAAAAAAATCACCTCCATAGGTGGCAGTGCTCTCATTGAGGGCATTATGATGCGTGGACCTAAGCGTACTACCGTATGCGTAAGAACAGGCGAAAACGAAATTTACAGCGAAGATATCAAAATTACCACAATTCCCGAAAAATGCAAGCTGTTTAAGCTGCCGCTTTTAAGAGGAATTGCAGGTCTTATCGACTCAATGCGACTTTCTTACAAATCGCTTATGCTTTCGGCAGACAAAGCCGTAGAGGCAGGCGAGGTTGAGGAGGAAGAGCCGAGCAAATTTGAAAAATGGCTTGACGAAAAATTTGGCGACAAGCTCGTAAAAATCATTATGGTTTTTGCGTCTGTCATAGGCGTTGCCATTGCCGTTGCCTTATTCTTCTTTTTGCCGTCTTTCCTGTTTGACCTTTCGGCAAAGGTTGTTCCCGTATTTCAGGGCAGCGGCGAGGTCGCAGTATTTTGGAAATCGGTTTTTGAGGGTGTATTAAAAATCGTTCTATTCCTCGGCTACATTGTGCTATGCTCACAAATGACCGAGATGAAACGAGTATTTATGTATCATGGTGCTGAGCACAAAACTATTTTCTGCTACGAAAATGAAGAAGAGCTTACAGTTGAAAATGTAAGAAAGCAAATTCGCTTTCATCCGAGATGCGGAACAAGTTTTATGGTACTTATGCTTATTGTAGGCATTGTAATCGGTCTTTTTATTCCTGTTGCTCCGTTTGGAATCGGATTTTTAAGACCTGTATTTAAAATTCTCCTCCTCCCTGTTTCTTGCGGCGTAGGCTACGAGCTTATTAAAATATGCGGAAAGCACGATAACGCTTTTACAAGAATTATTGCCGCTCCGGGACTTTGGGCGCAGAGAATTACCACAAAAGAGCCTGATGACAAGATGATTGAGGTTGCCATTGAGGCTATGAAAGCTGTTATTCCTGATGACGGCACAGATATTTTAAACAACAAATAATTGCACAAAAGAGGCTTTATTATGACTGTCGGCGAGGCTTACAGAAAAACTAAAGACATTTTAACAGAGGCAGGATTTGAATCTCCTGCCTTTGAGGCATTGTGCCTTGTTGAAAAGGTTTTCGGATTTAACCGCCTTGCGCTTATCACAAGTGGCGAGGAAACCGCCGCTACCGATGAAAAACTCGCACTGCTTGCCGAGCTGACAGAAAAACGCCTTAACCACGAGCCGCTCCAATACATTATCGGAAAATGGAGCTTTATGGGAATTGATTTGCTTGTGGGCGAGGGCGTACTTGTTCCGAGAGATGATACAGAGGTAGTTACCTCGCTTTGCATAGACTTTTTGTCAGGCAAAGAAAATCCCTCTGTAATCGACCTTTGCGCAGGCAGCGGCGCAATTTCGCTTGCGCTCGAAAAATACGCAAACTGCAAAGTTACGGCAGTTGAGCTGAGCGACAAGGCATTTTCTTATCTTACACAAAATATTAAACTAAACAATTCTGCGGTAAACGCCCTTAACGGTGATATTTTTGAGTGCCACAAAGACATTGCGGACAACAGTCTTGATTTGATTGTTTCTAATCCACCGTACATAAAAAGTGCCGATATTGCAGCCTTGCAGGAAGAAGTACAGCACGAACCTGTAATGGCGCTTGACGGCGGCGAGAGCGGTTTGGACTTTTACCGAAGGATTGTTCCTTTATGGAAGTCAAAGCTAAAGGCAGGCGGTGCGCTTGCTTTTGAGCTTGGCGAAGGGCAGTATGACGAGGTTTGCCGTATTCTTGCCGATAACGGCTTTGGCGGAATTACCGAAAGCATAGACTTTGGCGGTATTCAAAGGGCAATAATCGGGACTTTGCTCCAAAAATAGAAACTTAGTTCGATTTTTTGACTCTGTTCTTATTGCTTTTTTTACTGCTATATTTTATAATATACAGGTAACAGAACGGATTAAATAAATTTTAACCTGCAATACGGGAGGTATTTATAATGGCTTTAGATAAAGAAAAAGCGCTGCAAACTGCGCTTACTCAAATAGAAAAACAGTTTGGTAAAGGTGCTGTTATGCGCCTTGGCGAAAACAAGCATATGAATGTTGATCACATTTCAACAGGATCACTCACACTCGACATTGCCCTCGGTATCGGTGGTTTGCCACGGGGCAGAATTGTTGAGATTTACGGCCCTGAATCATCGGGTAAAACAACACTGTCCCTCCACTGTATTGCGGAGGGACAGAAAAACAACGGCAATGTTGCGTTTATTGATGTTGAGCACGCACTCGACCCTACCTATGCGGCTGCACTTGGTGTAGATGTTGACTCTCTCCTTGTTTCTCAGCCTGATACAGGTGAGGACGCACTCGAAATTGCCGAGGCACTCATTCGCAGCGGCGCTATTGATGTTATCGTTATCGACTCGGTTGCCGCTCTTGTACCAAAGGCAGAAATCGAGGGTGAAATGGGCGACAGCCATGTAGGCTTACACGCAAGACTTATGTCACAGGCTTTAAGAAAACTTGCAGGCGCAATCAACAAAAGCAACTGCGTTGCCATCTTTATCAACCAGCTGCGTGAAAAAGTCGGCGTTGTTTACGGCAACCCGGAGGTTACCACAGGCGGCAGAGCGCTTAAGTTTTACAGCTCGGTAAGAATTGATATTCGTAAGCAGGAAGTTCTCAAGCAAAACGGTGAGATGATTGGTGCACACACAAAGGCTAAGGTTGTTAAAAATAAACTCGCACCGCCTTTCAGAGAGGCCGAGTTTGATATTATGTACGGCAAGGGTATTTCAAGAATCGGCGAATTGCTTGACCTTGCAGTAAAGGCAGATATTGTTCAGAAAGCAGGCGCATGGTTCAGCTATGACGGAAAGCGTCTTGGACAGGGCAGAGATAATGTAAAAGAGCTGCTTGAAAATGATAAAGAGCTTGCCAAGGAAATCGAAGATAAGCTCATGGCAAACCTTGACAAGGTTATTGCCGCAAGCGCACCTGCCAAAAAGGGCGCAAAGGCAAAAATAACAGAAGTTGCCAACGCTAAAAAGCCTGCCGACGCACCGAAAGAAAAGGCGGACAGTGCAAACATTGATGTGTTGGTTGACGAATAATGAAAATTACAGAAATCAGACCACGCAGAAAACGACTGAGTGCATTGTATATTGACGGTGAATTTGCCGTTTCTCTCGACACACAAACTCTGATTGAAAATCGGTTTGATGTCGGCAGCGAAATTGACGATGAGGATTTGCAGGAAATTATAAAACTCAGCAACGAAAGGCGTGCAAAAGATAAGGCGCTTTGGCTGCTCTCTTACAGAGAACACTCAAAGAAGGAGCTTGAAGAAAAAATCCGCCGCACCGCCGACGAAGACTCCGCACAAAAAGCCGTTGACCGAATGGAGGAGCTTGGTCTTGTTGATGATGAGCGCTTTGCAAGGCATTATGCTGAAAAACTGCTTAACTCAAAGCATATGTCAAAGCGTGGCATTGCCTTTGAGCTTACACGAAAAGGCATTGACAAAGAAACCGCTGAACAGCTGTGTGACGAGCTTGATATTGATGTTCACGAGCAAATAAGAGCGGTTATTGAGAAAAAATACAGAAATTTATCCGATGAAAAGGTAAAGCGAAGAGCTGTTGCCGCACTGCAAAGGCTCGGTTACCGCTGGGACGACATAAAAAGCGTTATTTCGGAATATAATGAGGATGAAACAGATGAGTTCTAAAGTTGGTATAGTATCACTCGGTTGCCCTAAAAATCAGGTTGACGCTGAAATGCTGCTTTTTACACTTAAAAGCAGGGGCTTTGAATTAGTAAACGACCCCGCAGACGCAGATGCGGTTATTGTAAACACCTGCGGATTTATTGAATCGGCAAAACAGGAAAGCATTAACGAAATTATAGAGCTTGGCAAGCTCAAGCAGGAAGGCAAAATCAAGGCTATTATTGTAACAGGCTGTCTTGCCGAGCGTTATAAAAACGAAATCACCCGTCAGCTGTATGAAGTTGACGCCGCACTCGGCATTGGCGCAAACTCGCAGATAGCCGATGTTGTATCCGAATTGCTTTCAGACAATAATGCCGAGCGCAAAGAAAAAATCGAGGAATTTCCCGACAACCAGCTTTTGTGCCTTGAGGGCAGAAGAATACAGTCTACTCCCCCATACACAGCTTATCTTAAAATTGCCGAGGGCTGTGACAACCGCTGTACCTACTGCGCAATTCCTATGATAAGAGGTAAGTTCAGAAGTCGTCAGCCTGACGCTGTTATTGCTGAGTCTGAACAGCTTGCAAAGGACGGAGTAAAGGAAATTATTGTTATTGCTCAGGATACCACCCGTTACGGCGAGGATCTTTTTGGCGAGCCTTACCTTGCAAAACTTTTAAAAAGGCTTTGCAAAATTGACGGCTTAAAGTGGATAAGAGTGCTTTACTGCTATCCAGACAGACTTACCGATGAGCTTATAGATACCTTTGCAGAGGAAGAAAAGTTAGTTAATTACATAGATTTGCCGTTACAGCACTGCAACGGCAACATTTTAAAGAGAATGAACAGACACGGCAATCGTGAAAGTCTTACCGCTTTGCTCAACAAGTTGAGAGCCAAAGTGCCTGATATGATTCTCCGCTCAACATTTATTACAGGTTTTCCGGGTGAAACCGAAGAACAGTTTGAAGAGCTTGCTGAATTTGCCGCTGAAATTAAGTTCCAGCGACTCGGCTGTTTTGCTTATTCCGCTGAGGAAGGCACACCTGCGGCAAGTTTTCCGGACCAAATTGACGAGGAAGTTAAACAGCACAGAGCAGATATTATTATGGAGCATCAGCAGAGTGTTATGGCTGAATACTGCGAAAGTCTGATTGGCAAGGAAGTTGAAGTTCTTGTTGAGGGCTATGACAGAATTGCCGAGTGCTTTTACGGCAGAACATACGCCGACGCACCCGAAATTGACGGATGTGTATTCTTTACAACCAGCGGTACAAAACCGCAGGCAGGCAGCTTTGTAAAGGTTAAAATTACAGATTACACAGACTGCGATCCTATTGGAGAATTGGCAGAATAATATTTACAGAACACAGACACCGGCATATAATATAATGGTGTCAAAAAAGGAGATCCGAGGGTAATTATGAATTTACCAAACAAACTTACTTTAAGTAGAATAATACTTGTGCCGTTCTTTGTGGCAGCCTTACTAATAGATTTTCCTTTTCACACAGCTGTTGCCCTTGCGATATTTGTTGTGGCAACTCTTACAGATATGTTTGACGGCAAAATTGCAAGAAGCAGAGGACTTGTTACCGACTTTGGCAAATTTGCAGACCCTCTTGCCGATAAAATTCTTGTGTTAAGCGCACTTTTGTGCTTTGTGCAAACAGGCTGGTGCGACTGCGTGGCAGTTATTATTGTGCTGTTCAGAGAATTTTCTGTAACCTCAATCCGCCTTGTTGCCGCATCAAAGGGCAAGGTGGTTGCCGCAAATATATTCGGAAAAATCAAGACCGTAACTCAGCTTGTAGCTATTATTGCCGTATTGTTAATGCAGTTTTTGCTTGAAATATTCACTATGACATCAGCTTTCGGCGTGGAAACTCTGTCGCTCTTGCAATGCGTTTTCACAGTAGTTTCCCTTGCCCTTATTTGGATTTCCACATTAATGGCAATTATTTCAGGCGTAATTTATATTGTGCAGAATTGGCAGTATATATCAGAAATGTAAAAAATCAACACCACATCGGATGTGATACTTTGTTTAAAACACTAAAGGCAGACCTTGATGCCGTTATGGAGCGTGACCCTGCCGCAAGAAACAGGGCGGAAGTTTTCTTCCTGTATTCTGGCTTTAAGGCGGTACGCTCGCACCGCAAGGCTAACTGGTTTTTAAGGCATAATATGAAGTTTATTGCACGCTGGATTTCTCAGCGCAGCAGGCATAAAACAGGAATAGAAATACACCCCGGCGCTACCATAGGCAAGGGATTGTTTATAGACCACGGTATGGGCGTGGTTATCGGCGAAACCACAATTATCGGCGATAACTGCACAATTTACCAAAATGTAACCCTTGGCGGTACAGGTAAAGATACAGGCAAGCGCCACCCTACACTTGGCAACAATGTGCTTGTAGGCTCGGGCGCAAAGGTGCTCGGCCCGTTTAAGGTAGGCGACAACGCAAGAATTGCCGCCGGTGCGGTAGTATTAAGCGAAATTCCGCCAAATGCCACTGCGGTGGGTGTACCTGCTCGTGTGGTAAAGATAAACGGCATACGCAGTGATACACTCGACCAAATTCATGTTTCAGACCCTGTTGCACTTGCACTTTGCAGTCTGGAACAGAAAATTACAGAACTCAAAAAAGAAATTGACGCTCTAAAGGCAGAAAAGGAAAGCAAAAAGTAAAGGAGCAGTAAAATGATTTTATACAATTCATTGGGACAGACAAAACAGGAATTTATACCGCACACAGAAGGCAAGGTTAATATGTATACCTGCGGTCCTACTGTTTACCACTACGCCCATATTGGCAATCTGAGAACTTATATTATGGAAGATGTACTCGAAAAGTACCTTCGTTTTGCAGGTTACGATGTTAAGCGTGTTATGAATATCACAGATGTAGGCCATCTTTCAAGTGATGCCGATACAGGCGAGGACAAAATGCTCAAGGGCGCAAAGCGTGAGCACAAAACAGTAATGGAAATTGCAAAATTCTATACCGACGCATTTTTCAGCGACTGCAAAAAGCTCAATATTAAAATGCCCGATGTTGTAGAGCCTGCAACAAACTGCATTGACGAGTTTATTCATATGGTTTCTGTTTTGCTTGAAAAGGGTTATGCCTACATTACAGGCGGCAATGTTTACTTTGATACCTCAAAACTCGACAACTACTATGTTTTTGGCAATATGAACGAAGATGACCTCGCAGTCGGCGTTCGTGACAGCGTTGAAGAGGACAGCAACAAGCGCAACAAGGCTGACTTTGTTCTTTGGTTTACAAAGTCAAAATTTGACTCTCAGGAGCTCAAGTGGGAAAGTCCTTGGGGTGTTGGTTATCCGGGCTGGCACATTGAGTGCTCGGCTATCAGCTGTAAGCACAACGGCGAATACCTCGACATTCACTGCGGCGGTATTGACAACGCTTTCCCACACCACACCAACGAAATTGCACAGAGCGAGGCTTACCTCGGTCATAAGTGGTGCAAATATTGGTTCCATGTTCTCCATCTTAACGATGCAAGAGGCAAGATGAGCAAGTCTAAGGGCGATTTCCTTACTGTATCTTTGCTTGAGAGCAAGGGCTACAATCCGCTTGTTTACCGTTTGTTCTGCTTGCAAAGCCACTACCGCAAGCCGCTTACTTTCTCTTATGACAGCCTTGACAATGCGGCTATTGCTTACGATAAGCTCATCAAGAGAATTTCTGCGCTCAATCCTAAGGGCGAGCCTGACACAGAGGCGGCTAAGCCTTACCTTAAGGAATTTAACGACGCACTCGGCAACGACCTCAACACTTCTCTCGGTCTTACCGCTGTTTACAGCGTATTAAAGGCTGACATAAGCGATGCAACCAAGCTTTACCTTATAGGCGAATTTGACAAGGTGCTTTCACTCGACCTTACAAAGGCACAGGAAAGCAAAACAGATAGTTCTGCAAACGAAAAGGTTGAGGCACTTATTGCACAGCGTACAGAGGCTCGTAAAAATAAAGATTGGGCAACTGCTGACGCTATTCGTGACAAACTTAAAGAGATGAAAGTTGTTGTTGAGGATACAAAAGACGGCATTAAGTGGCATTTTGAAAACTGATAAAAACGAATAGAATAAAATAAAAATCCCCTTCATATACTTTGACATAAGCAAAGTCAATATGGAGGGGATTTTATGCGTTTGTATATAATTACAAAACGAACCTTGTTTTCAATCGGATTTTGCCTGCTGATTGGCGTAATTGCAGGCGGAATTGCTCTTACTTCTACCGTTCAGGCGATTCAAACTGCGAGCACACAGCGAGAAATCCCCATTTACTGCGTTGATACCGACAAAAAGCAGGTGGCGCTGTCTTTTGACGCCGCATGGGGCAACGAGCAAACCGAGCATTTGCTTGATATTCTCGATAAATACAATGTAAAAACAACATTTTTCCTTGTTGGCGACTGGGTGGAAAAATACCCCGAATCAGTCAAGGAAATTGCAAAGCGAGGGCACGATGTGGGCAATCACAGCAGCACACATCCGCATATGACGCAAATGTCGGTTGATGATATGAACACTCAGATACAGACCTGCAACGAAAAGATTAAGGCTTTAACGGGCAACTGCCCTACCCTGTTTCGTGCTCCTTACGGCGACTACAATAACGATGTTGTAAAAGCGGTCAAAGCTAATAATATGTACTGCGTGCAGTGGGATGTTGACAGCCTTGATTGGAAAGACCCAACGCCAAATCAAATTACGCTCAATATTACAAATAAGCTCAAGGACGGCAGTATAATACTTATGCACAACGGCGCAACAAATACACCCGAGGCTCTGCCTATGGTAATTGAGGCGATAAAAGCGCAGGGATACGAAATAGTGCCAATCAGTCAGATTTTACTTAAAGGCGATTACACAACCGATGTGCAGGGTAAAATGCTCCCTGCTCAAAATGCCACATCATAATGTTTTAGCGAAGCAACAATCAGGCAATCACTAAACTATATGTCAAAATTATAAAAGTTTGGTCTAAATTTTTTAATTATTCCTCTTAAACTCTTCTCTGATTAACAGCAAAAAGCCTCCGCAATCAAGCGGAGGCTGATTTTATGGGATTTATTCTGCAACCTGATTAAAAATAGCTTCCTTTAAAGCCTTTCTCTGCTCGCTTGTAACAGTCACCTTTGGAATATCCTGCGGCTTTGCAAGTGAATATGTGATTGTGCTGTTTGAAGTTATTGATGCAGCCGCAATGGCATTGTCAATAAGTTTATCATTATATATTATTTTTACTGTAAATAAATGTTAAAACAAAAATTCCCTTACAAACCGATATAAATTTAACCTAACCGGTCTGTAAGGAAGTTTTTATTATATTACATTAAATTTTACTTTAAAGTATTAATGCACTGCTTAAAGGTTTCGATTACATACCAAGCGTCATCGTCAGACATTGTGGTGTTAAGCGGAAGTGTAAGCTGATTTTTGTGCATATTATAGGTGTTCGGGAAATCAGCTATCTTAAAGCCTCTCTTTTTGTATGCAGAAAGCATTGGAAGCGGCTTAAAGTGAACATTGCACATAACGCCGTTTTCAGCCATCATATTATAGAACTTGTTGCGGTACTCATCATCTCTGCCGATAAATCTGACAAAGTACAGATGACCGCTGCTCCTGTGGTTTTCGTCACAATGATTGAGCACCTGAATAGGCAAATCCTTAAATTCCTCGTTATAAACTCTGATAAGCTCATGACGGCGTTCAAGAATTTTCTCGTATCTTTGCAGCTGCACCACACCCAATGCCGCCAAAATATCAGGCATATTGCACTTATACTGGGTATCCACAACATCGTATTCCCAAGACGCAACCTTGTTTTTCTGATAAGCGTCCTTTGTTTGACCATGAAGCGACAAAAGCATATACTGCTTGTATATATCGTCCTCATCAAGCCATTCGTGCGGACGATGCACCGCTGCACCGCCCTCGGCAGTTGTCATATTCTTAACTGCATGAAAGCTGAAGTTGGTAAAGTCGGCAATTTCGCCGCACATTTTGCCCTTTCGTCTTGCACCAAAGGCATGGGCACCGTCTGCAATTACAATTACTCTGCCAAACTTTTCCTGAATTTCATTTTTAGGACTGAAAACGCTCTTTTGGCGCTCAACAGCCTCAAAAATTCTGTCATAATCACAAATAACACCTGCAAGGTCAACAGGAATAATTGCCTTGGTATTGTGATTAATGGCGGCCTCCATTTTATCGTAATCCATTTCAAAACTGCCGCTCTTGCAGTCAATCATAACAGGTTTTGCACCTACATGATAAACGATTGATGCCGTAGCAGTGTAAGTATAGGCAGGTACAATTACCTCGTCGCCGGGGCCTATGCCGAGAATACGAAGTGTAAGCTCTGCACAAGAGGTTTGTGATGAAAGGCAAACTGCCCTTTCAACATTGCAATACTCGGCAATACGATTTTCAAAAAGCTTAGTTTCAGGGCCGGTAGTAATCCAGCCTGATTTCAGTACCTTTACAACTTCATCAATTTCAGCCTGAGTAATATCAGGCGGTGAAAACGGAATTTTTCTCATTTCAACTTCTCCTTGTAACGGGATATTCAGTGAAAACAACAAATATATTAAAATACCATAAAATCTTATTTTATATTTTAAATGCTAAACTTCATTATACAACATATGTTTATAAAAGTAAAGCAAACAAATTAACTTTTCACTACTTTTGTTCACAATTTCTCAATTTTTCCCTTTCCTTTTCCTGCTTTTTTAACAGATATTTATTTCTTGTAGCCATTCCGCCCCTTATGTGTCGCTCGCTTTTGTTGGTTTCAAGAATTTGCCGTACCTCACGATACAACGCAGGATTTACCTTGCGCAACCGCTGGCTCACATCTTTATGTACCGTAGACTTTGAAATTCCGAATTTCTTTGCCGCTTTTCTTACAGTTGCCTTGCTTTCTATTATATATTCTCCGAGCATTGCCGCCCGTTCTTCAACTATGCCTTTCATAAATTCCCCTCCGTATGGTTTATGCTAAATTATATGAAAGTCGCAACTTGCGTATGCAAGATAATATAGTTTGTGGAAATCAGACATTTTTCTCTAAGATTATTTAGGTAAAAATCAAAGAAAAAGGTAGTGTTTTAGCTATAATGATGAAAAGCAGACGAAAACTTTGTGAGTTTATCCGCCTTGTTATATAGCACAAAATACGCTAAAATATATATATCACACAAATATGTTTTTGTTTACTATATTCAAAATTAAAAGAGGTTGGAATTATGAAAAAACATAGTATTTTTGCTAAAGCATTGTCTGTTTTTACAGTTGCCGCAATTCTCTCTTTCCTCTGTTTATTCTCTGTTTCTGCCTCTGTCGAAGAAATATCTGTTGGAAGTCCAAATTATATTTCGTATAACAAAGATTTTTATAATGCAAACACCGAACTTTGCAACACTCTTGCGCAGGGAATGGAAAATTTGCAGAATGAAATCGACATTGAAAAGTATCAATTATCAATTAACGATGTAAAAAGCGCTATGCGCACTGTATCGGAAACAAGTCCAGAGCTGTTTTATGTAAGCAAAACCACTTACAGCCTCGCTATTGGCACTTGCGTGGCAAGGGTTATGCCAAAATACACCTACACAAACGCTCAGGTTAAAACAATGCGTGAAAAACTTGATAAAAGGACAACTGAAATTCTTACAAAAATAGACCCGGATATGACGGATTTTCAGAAAGCCGTTACTATTCACGATGAAATTATACTTAACTGCGAGTATTCCAATGTTCCCGATTCGGGCAATCTTCGCACTTCCGTTTACGATTGCCTTGTAAACGGATACGCAAATTGTCAGGGATATGCAAGCTCGTTATCTTATCTGCTTGAAAAGGTCGGCATAAACTCAGAGATAGTTGAATCTACACAAATGAACCATATATGGAATCTTGTAGAAATTGACGGCAGCTATTACCATGTTGACGCTACATTTGACGATCCTACTCCCGACAGACTCGGATTTGTTTCGCACAAATATTTTCTTTTGAGCGACAGCGCAATCAAAACTTCCTCTGATATTTCTGTGCATTATGGATTTAAAACTTCTAATCCTTGCAGCAGCACTTTGTTTGACAATTCCTATTACAGAACGCTGAACACCAAATTCAATTATGTAAACGGCAGATTTTATGCCGCCGACAACAATTACAACAGTGATTTTTCAAAATGTATTATCACATTTGACCCCGAGAGCGGCTATTGTGAACCTGTTGCCACTATCTCCGATAAATGGTACACAAACGCAGGCTTAAACTATTGGCAGGACAGTTTTATCAGTACAGCCGAATATAACGGCAAGCTGTACTTTAACCTCAACAATACAATTTGCAGATACAACAACGAAGACGGCACTGTAACCAGAGTTACCGATAAAATCAGCACTTCCGATTATACCTATATTTTCGGAATAAAAGTTGATGATAACGGTAATTTCCTTGCCGATGTAAAAAAATCTCCGATGGATAACGCAAACATTGTTAAAATCGCGCTTTTGCCCGAAAGCAAACAGGAAAAGCTTGATATTGGTCTTGGCAAAGGTAATGCCCTTGTAATTCCTAAATTTTTACTTGGCGACATCAACGAGGACGGCAGTCTTTCCGTTCTTGATGTTACACTTTTACAAATGATTTGCACTCACTCTGTTGAACCGACTTCAAATCAACAGCTTGCCGCCGATTATAATAACGATGGCAAAATTGATGTAAACGATGCAACGGCATTGCAGATTTACTTAACATCTCAAAACAGTTAATTCTTTTTCATTTTTTACTGTTTCTCCTAAAAAAGGCAGTTCCGCTTATCGGGACTGCCTGTATTCTTTCAACAAAAAAGCGCCGACAGTTGAGCGGCGCTTTTTGCTTTTTTTTGCTTTATTTTATTTACCTGTTTTTTCAATAGATTTTGTGTTAGCTTCATTTTTTATCATCTTACCGTTTACAAATACATAGTCGCTGTTGCTGTCTGCTCTTTCAACGGCTTGCTGCTCCGCTATTTTTTCAACCTTTTCTTCAAATTCCTTATCCACATAAGCCGAAGAACCTGTAAACGAACCCACATTTTCCTGCAAGCCCTTAGCTACTATTGCATTAACGCCATAAGCCGAAATCAGCGGATAAAATATTACTGCGGCAATTATTGCAATCACCAACATTACCCCTTCCGCTGCAGCTATCCATAATATAAAGCAAAGCGAAACGGCAATAAAAAAAAGCATAGCCAAAATATTTTTTAAAATATTTCCAAAAACAAGTATAAATGAATTTTTGTAAATATCCCAAATTTTCAGCTCGTAGGTAACCGACATAATCGGCACATAAAACATCATAGATGTAAGAATAAGCGAAAACAAGACATATACCGTCAGCATTGAACCGTAAACCAAACTTTCGCTCATCAATGAAAAATAATACATCATTGCAAAAACGGAACACGCAACGATTGCATAAGTTACAACACCATGCAATAAAAAAGCTTTAAAATTCTCTTTTACGGCATTAAAATATGTTTTTACAACAGGAACTTCTTTCTTTTCAATTCCTATCTTTCGGATAATCATAACAAGTCCCGCAAAAAAAGGCATTGACGGTATAATACCCAAACACCATACTATTATATTGTTAAATCCGGTAATATAACCTATCAGTACAAATATTGCCGTAAACAACGCAAAAACACCTGCATTAATAAGCTGCGCAATCAACAGCTTTGGAAATTCAGTAAAAAATCGAGCAAATGCACTCTTTGAAAATCTATTCATAATAACCTTCTCTTCAAAAAAATATTTATTAAATTTTACCATACTATAAGCTTTTATAGCAATAGTAAATTTGGATTTATTAATTACAAAACTGTAAATAGAATAAATTATTTATGCTTTATTTCTGTTATAATGCCAAAACAGCTCAGATTTTGACTGCTAAATTTGCCGTAATCTTTTGTAATTGTTTGATTTACGCAACACTGTGTTTTTATAAGAAACATAAATTTTTTTAACTTTTTTCAAAAAACTCTTGCAAGTGTGACAAAAATATGTTATCCTTGTGGTGATAAAAGAAAAGCAAGAGGTGCTTTTCAAAAATGCTCAACCGAGCAAATAAAAGAAATTAAGGTGAAAATTATGAAAAAATCAACAATCATCAGAGCTTCGGCTCTCTCAGTTGCTGCTCTTATGGCTGCAACATCACTTGTAGGCTGCGGTGGCAGCGCAAGCTCAGACGGCGGCAGCAAATCAGACGGCGCTAAAAAAGGTTCGGTTTATTATTTAAACTTTAAACCTGAGCAGGACAAGGATTGGCAGGCTTTAGCAGCTAAGTATACTGAAGAAACAGGCGTTAAGGTTACTGTTGAAACTGCTGCCGAGGGTACATACGAATCAACCCTTACAGCTGCAATGGATAAGGACAACGCTCCTACACTCTTCCAGGTAAACGGCCCTGTAGGTCTTGCAAACTGGAAAGATTATTGCTATGACCTTAAAGATTCACAGCTTTATTCACAGCTTATAAATCAGGACTTTGCTCTTAAGGAGGGCGACAGCGTTTACGGCATTGCTTATGTTTTAGAAACATACGGTATTATTTACAATAAGACACTTCTTAAGAAATATTTTGATTCTGATTTTGCTACAATCAAGTCAATTGACAAGCTCAACAACTTTGCAGCTTTAAAGACTGTTGCAGACGAAATTCAGGCTCACGCATCTGACCTTGGCGTTAAGGGTGCATTTACATCAGCTGGTATGGATTCTTCTTCAGACTGGAGATTTAAAACTCACCTTGCTAACCTTCCTATCTACTATGAGTACAAGGCAGACGGCATTACATCAACAAATGCTATCAAGGGTACATACCTTGACAACTACAAGAACATCTTTGATCTTTACATCACAGATTCAACTTGCGCACCAACTGACCTTGCCAACAAGACATCTACTGATGCTGTAACAGAATTCACCTCAGGCGAGGCTGTATTCTATCAGAACGGTACTTGGGAATATACAGGTCTTAAGGATGCAGGTCTTACAGACGATGACCTCGGTATGCTCCCAATCTACATCGGTGTTGACGGCGAAGAGAACCAGGGACTTTGCACAGGTTCTGAAAACTACTGGTGTGTAAACAAAAACGCAAGTGAAGATGACATCAACGCTACACTCGAATTTGTAAATTGGTGTGTAACAAGCGAAACAGGTACAGCTGCAATGGCTGACAATATGGGCTTTGTAATTCCTTTCAAGAACGCTAAGGAAGCTACAAATGTATTTGTTAAGGCTGACGCTGAGTACACAGCAGCTGGCAAAACTCCTGTAAGCTGGAACTTTACAACAATGCCAAGTGAAGATTGGAAAAACGGCGTAGGTACAGCTCTTACACAGTACGCAGCAGGCACAGGCTCATGGGACGATGTTAAGACAGCATTCGTACAGGGCTGGGCTACTGAATATGCAAAAGCTAATGGCTAAACCGTATACACGCTAAATATTCATTAAAGATTAAAATGTATTATGGCAGGGGAGGCGGCATCGTCTTCCCTGCTTTTTTGACAGAAAGGTTAAAATATGTTTAAAAAACGCAGTAGAAAAATATATTTTCTTATTTTTGTTCTGCCTACTTTAGTTGCTTTTATGATTGGATTTATATATCCGTTCTTTCAGGGCATATATCTCTCGTTCTGCAAGTTCCGCACAACAAGCAATGCAACATGGGTAGGCTTTGACAACTACATAAAGGCTTTTCAAAATGAATCCTTTATACGCTCTTTCTGGTTTACTGCACTTTTTGTGGTAGTATCGGTAATTCTCATTAACGCAATCGCTTTCTTTGTCGCCTATGCTCTTACGCTTGGCATAAGAGGCTCAAATGTTTTCAGAACCGTTTTCTTTATGCCAAACCTTATTGGCGGTATTATTCTCGGTTACATTTGGAAACTTATATTTGACGGTATTTTACAGAATTTCGGCACAAACATTGTGCTTGATGCTAACTTCGGCTTTTGGGGACTTATAATTCTTATGTGCTGGCAGCAAGCCGGATATATGATGATTATTTACATAGCCGGTTTCCAAAGCGTTCCGTCCGACCTCTATGAAGCAGCAAAAATAGACGGTGCAAACAAAAAGCAGTTACTTACAAATGTAACTCTTCCAATGATGGCTCCATCAATTACAATTTGTACATTCCTTACACTTACAAACTCATTTAAATTGTTTGACCAGAACCTTGCCCTCACAGGCGGTGCTCCGGGCGTTCTATCTGAAACAAGCGGTACAATGATTTATCAGACACAGATGATGGCTCTCAATATTTACAACACATTCTACGCTAACCAGAACTCAAGAGGTGTTGGACAGGCTGAGGCTGTAATCTTCTTTGTAATTGTTGTAGTTATAGCACTTGCACAGCTTTACTTTACAAGAAAGAGGGAGGTGCAGCAGTAATGGCTAACGAAACAACTAAAGTTGCTCCTGCAACAAAAGTTAAGGCTAAAAAAGAAAAGCCGCCTAAGAAAAAGCAAACAAAGGGTATGAAAATACTCACAGTTATTTTTTCAATAATTTCTGTATTTTATGTTGCACCTGTTTTTATTGTTCTTATGAACTCGTTTAAAACAAATGCAGGTATCAGTAAGTATCCGTTTGCATTGCCGAATGCAGAAACTTTTTACGGACTTAAGAGCTATATTACAGGTATGTTCTTCGGTAACTTCCCATTTTGGAAAACCATTTTATGCTCACTTTTTATTACCGTTGGCGGTGTATTTCTGATTTTGCTCTGCACATCAATGTGTGCATGGTATTTGCAGAGATCAAACTCAATTATCTGCAAAATCATCTACTACTTCTGCATTTTCTCAATGGTAGTACCTTTCCAGATGGTAATGTTTACACTTTCAAAAACGGCTGACATTCTCCACCTCACAAACCCCGTTGGTATTTTGGTTATATATCTTGGTTTTGGCGCAGGTCTTGCGGTGTTTATGTTCTCGGGATTTGTAAAATCTATTCCGATTGAAATTGAGGAGGCGGCCGATGTTGACGGCGCAGGTCCGCTAAAAACTTTCTTCGGCATAGTTCTTCCGATTATGAAACCTACATTTATTTCGGTTGGTATTCTCGAAACAATGTGGATCTGGAACGACTATCTTCTCCCTTATCTTATTCTTGATAAGTCGCTTTACAAAACCATTCCTATTCATATTCAGTATCTTAACGGTAGTTATGGTCACACAGATACAAGTGCCATTATGGCGCTCATCGTACTCAGCATTATTCCGATAATTATTTTCTACTTTGCTTGTCAGAAATACATTATTGAAGGCGTTGTAGCCGGTGCTGTAAAGGGTTAATAATTTTTCAGGACATTTTCAATGTGAAAATGTCCTGATTTTTTGTATAAGCAAAGCCGAACTCCATCAAGAGCTCGGCTTTATTTAATTCTTCTGATTTTGTCTTAATGTACCGTTACGGTAGGCTTTTATTAGATCTTTTAAATCTTTAATATTCTCTCTGATTTTTTTGCCGTTGTCGGTGTCCCCCACAAGTATTCGCTTTTGGCTTACTTCAGTTGCCACCTGATTGGTCTGCATATCTCTGCCGCTGCGGATTGTGTAATCAACCGATTTAAACGGCTCGTGCGCCGTCAGCATTAAGCCATAGGAATTATAAATCAGCGTATAGCCTGCAATTCCCGTCACCTTATGGTATGGCTGAGAAAATCCTCCGTCAATTATAATCACCTTGCCGTTGCACTTAACAGGACTTTCACCCTCTGTATGGTGAATCGGCACATGACCGTTTATTATATGTGCGTTCTCGCCCTTTATGTCGAACATTTTAAAAATTCGGTTAACCACTTCTTCGTCGTTAAAGAGCTTGTAATAAACATCTTTAACCTCTTTATGGGTGCTCTCATCTGCAACAAAATACCTTTCAAAAGTGGTCATTTTATCTCTGCCGTAAAGCGGAGAATCCGCACCGTTCCACAAGAACCACAGAATATCTCTGCCCACACGCTTATCGTCCTCATTTACGGAGAAAAATGCTTTTCTTGCCCAGCGCTCAAGCTCATCGTAAAGCTCTTTGCCGCACAACTCTTCGCCAAAAAGATTAATATTTCTAAAACTGCCGTCCTCGTTCATAGGAATACAGCCATGGAAAAGCAGATTGTTGTTGCAAACCTTGTAAAGACTGCCTTTTTGCAAAAGTAAATTAATGTGCGATTTTAGCTTTGCACAGTTCACAAAAGAATTGCTCAGCTTTGCAATCACCGACTGTTCCTCGCTTGTAAGCTCATACGGATTGTCAAAATCAATGGTCGGAAAATATCGGTCAAGCATTGGGTATTCCTTGCCCTCAACAGTTACCGTACCCTTTTGCACATCAATTTTGTCAAGCAAGCGCCTGTTTTCCATATTATACTCGGGGTGTTTTGCAATCAGCTGCCCCTCAAGTTTGAACTGTATAATTGTAATTGCCTTGTGCATTTTCATGGCAAGCACAGTTTGGGTATCCATTTCACTGCCATGGCGACTGCGAATTGTAAACTGAGCGCAGGGGTCATCTGCATAGGTTTCCATTGCAAAAAGCACGAGCGGCATCATACTTATTCCGTATCCGTTTTCAAGCACAGAGAGATTATCGTACAAAAGGCTTGTGCGCACAATATTTGCAATGCAGGCGGTCTGCCCTGCAAAAGCGCCCATCCACAGCACATCATGATTGCCCCACTGAATATCAAGAGAGTGATAATTGCGCAGGCTGTCCATAACAAAGTGTGAGCCGTAGCCTCTGTCGTAAATATCCCCGATAATGTGCAGATGGTCGATAACAAGCCGCTGAATAAGATTTGACATTTCTACAATAAATTCATCCGCACAGCCGATTTCAATAATAGTATTGATAATTTCATCGTAATATGCCTTTTTGTTTAGAACCTCTTTTTTCTCGGTTATAAGCTCCTCAATAACATATCTGAAATTTTCAGGCATAGCCTTTCTGACCTTTGAGCGTGTGTATTTTGAAGATACAATCTGACACACAGACACAAGTCTGTACAGCGTTGTGCGATACCAACTGCTGTCGGCTTTGCCCTGATTTTTTACATACTGCAACTTTTCTGACGGATAATAGATGAGTGACGCCAAATCCTCTTTTTGATCTTCAAAAAGGGTGTCGCCGAAAACATCGTCAATTTTTTTCATCACAGCACCCGAGCCGTTGCGCAGTACATGGGCAAAAGCCTTGTATTCGCCATGAATATCAGACAAAAAATGCTCTGTTCCCTTTGGCAAATTTAAAATTGACTGCAAATTAATAATCTCGGTTGCAGCACTGTCTATGGTTGGATATTGCTTTGAAAGACATTCAAGAAATCTTATCTTTTCCATAAATTCACCGCCAATTTCATTATATCTTTATTATATATTTAACTTTTGCATAATTCAATATTTTTTGCAAAAATCAATAAAAACCGTTATGCCGAAAATCAATACCAAACGCCTTAAATTTTATAATTTGCATTATACAGGTTATTGAACAAAATCAAATTAAAATGTATAATAAAATAGAATTTAACAATACTTGGAGGCATAAAATGTCTGAGAAACGAAAATACACGCTCGGCGAAGAAATATTTAACTCTGTTTCGCATGGCGTGGGCGCAGGACTTTCAATCGCAGGTACGGTTGTAATGATAGTTGCGTCTGTTATCCACACCAATGTGTGGGGAATTGTAAGCTCGTGCATATACGGCGCATCTCTTATTATTCTTTACACAATGTCTACTCTTTACCACTCGTTTACAAACAAAAAAGCCAAGGCTTTTTTTAGAATAATGGATCACAACACAATTTTTCTGCTGATTGCGGGAACATACACACCCATTACTCTTTACTATCTGCAAGGCGCAGTAGGTTGGATATTATTCGGCATAGTGTGGGGAGCGGCAATATTCGGAATTGTGATGAACTCGATTAACCTTGAAAAAGCAAGAATCCCGTCAATTTTCTGCTATGTGGCAATGGGTTGGGTAATAATCTTTGCAATTAAACCTCTCATTGCATCTATGCCGAGCATTTCTCTTGTATTTTTAATAATCGGCGGAGCATTTTACACACTCGGAATTATATTTTACGCAATAAAAAAGGTAAAATACTTTCACTCAATATGGCATCTCTTCACCATTGCAGGCAGTGTTTTTCACTATTTTTCAATTTTACTCGGTTTTTGGAATATATAATAAAAACGGCTGTCAAAAATGAACTGACCCCAAAAAGTTAGACAAAGTTATAAAAGGTTCTTTGTCAATAGTTGGGGTTAAGAACATAGTTATTAAGGCTTCCCACTTGAGGGGAAGCCTTTTTAGTTTGTTGAAATTTTTAGGATATTAGGATAGCGTTATTACCCCAACATTTATCATAGAATCATTTATTATTCTTCCTCGGGGTAGGTCATTCCCCACTCCTTGCGAATATCTGTCATTATTTTCATTACATCTTCTGTAAAATCAAGGTGCATAAGGTCTGCCTTTCCTGCAACCGTCTGCTCCATATCCTCTACCTCGTAACGCAGGGCATTCTTTGTTTCTCCCTCGCAGATAGTTTCGGTGTGTCCGTCCTCAGTGTAAGTAATTACCGCCTTTTCTCCTCTCGGATACTCAAAAATTTCAACATATCCCTTGTCAAAGGCAATAGTTCCCCTCTTAGGCTGTTTTGCATGGAGCGAAAGTATGACAGAAGCCATCTCTTCCTCTTTGTTTTTCAGCAGGATGCCCGCCTGTTCATCTACTCCCGTTGGCGCATATTTGACTTGTGAGAGCACTTCGTTTGGGCAAGCGGTCATAAACCATCTTACAAAAGAAAGCACATACACTCCGATATCGAGCATTGCTCCGCCTGCAAGATTTCTATTAAAAAATCTGTTATTCATATTATATTCTTTGTAACTGCCAAAGTTCATTTGCAAAAGTTTCAGCTCGCCCAAGTCGCCCGATTTTATTTTATCGTTAAGCGCCTTGTATATAGGCATATGGTAAATTGTCATTGCCTCGGCAAGCACCACATTGTTTTCCTTTGCAAGCTCTACTGCCTCTTTCAGCTCATCAAAGTTGAGCGTGATAGACTTCTCACAAAGCACATGCTTTTTGGCTTTAAGTGCTTTTCTCAAATAAGAGATATGTGTATTGTGCGGTGTAGAAATGTAAATAATATCGACATTTTCATCGTCAAACACATCATCAATGTTGTCGTACACTTTTTCGATACCGTATTTTCCGGCAAAGGCAACCGCTTTATCGTGGGTTCTGTTTGCAACAGAATACAACTTTTGACCACGGCTCTGCATTGCTTGTGCAAGCTCATTCGCAATTACTCCACAACCGAGGGTTGCCCAATTAAATGTTTTCATTATTACCATCTCCGTTTCAGATTGTAACACCTTGGTATTACACCAAAAGTATAGCATTGCAAATGCCTGTTGTAAATATGGAATACGCTAAAATTATGGCATATTTTGTTTTATTTTTCCGTAATAATTGCAGAATTTGATAATATAATTTATAATAAAAAATAAGTGAGGTGGAACAGCTGTGAAATATCTGAAAGATAAATTCAACCATATTATGTTTAAAATTTTTAAAGAGCAAAAATATAAAAAGATTTGAAAAAATACTTGCGTGGGACAATCTTTCCTCTCTCGTTTTATACAGCAAATATGTATTGGTTATAATTTTTGCGCTGATGATAGGAAGATACATTAGATACGGATTTTCGCTTATTAACACACTGCCTTGCCTGATTGAAAGTGCAATAATACTTGCCCTAATGATCGGAGCAAAATACATTTTAAAAACCGTAGATGGCAACTCAAAGCAAATCGTAATTCACGCAAGAATTTTTACAACCATTTTTTTCAACCTTTTTGCTTTCAATGTTTTACGACATAGTTGTAAAGCCGACAAATGTCAGCGTAATGATGTATGTTACTCTGCTGATAATAAGCGCAATGTTTGACAGCTACCCTCACGATTACATTTTGTTTTATTCGTTTTGCTTTGTTGCAATAGTATTGTTTGAAATGTTCTTTGTTCAGCTGATATTTTTATTACGGACACGATAAACACTGTATTTGTAATTTTGGGCGGTTCATATATAGTAACGCACAGAATGATTTCAAAAATACAACCGTGCAACGGAGATTGTAAATGTAGAGTTGATTTACAACTAACCAGCACAGCCGCCACGTGGGATAATCTCCTGCTTGGCGGCGTTTTCTGTTGCGAAATCAGCTTTTCAATGGTATTGTTATTACAGTGTAAAAATTTTTAAGATTTTGGGATATTTTGCTGTTTTGAGTTGTTAGTATAGTGAAAGGTCTTTCAAAAGCAGCGAAAGGTGAACGATCCTTTTCGTTGCAATTATCTCAGACAGGAGGGAAATGCATGGAAGCTGCCGAGTTTAACAGAATTGCAAGGAAATATACTGATGTCGTATACAGAGCAACGCTCAGTTATTGCAAAAACAAAAATGACGCTGAGGACGCTGTTCAAAATACTTTTTTGAAGCTTCTGAAAACCGATACTCAGTTTGCTGACGACGAACACATAAGAAAATGGCTTATCAGGTCGGCGATCAATGAATGTAAGAACATATGGAAATCCTTTTGGCACAGAAATGTTACATCCATCGACGAGCTGAACGAAGAGCCTGCATACATAGAGTCAGAAAAGCAAGAACTATTCAGTGAAGTAATGAAGTTACCAAAAAAGTACAGCACGGTACTGCATTTGTATTACTACGAAAGCTATACATGCAAGGAAATTGCGGATATTCTTAATATTTCGGAAAGCGGCGTACAATCTCAACTGATGAGAGCACGAAACATACTGAAAGAAAAATTAAAGGAGGCGTGGTTATGAATCAGTATAAAAGCAATCATGAGTTCTATCAAAGTGTTTTTGACGAAGTCCACGCATCTGATAAACTGATAATGAAGGTGCAGAATATGACTAATAACAAAACAAAAAAGAAGATTTATGCAATCAGAAAAGTAGCCTTTGTTGCCGCCGCAATAATAATGGTGTTAGTTATAAGCAACGCCTTCGCTTATGCCGCTACGGGAGCGACTTGGATAGAACTTCTCGTGACCGCAACCGTCAATGGCAGCGATTATAATGCAAAGCTGATTGACAAGTATGATGAAAACGGCGAGCTTGGTTCTCAGGAACTCATTAATGATTACGGAAACGGTATAAAAGAAGGAATTGAATATGATGGTCAATATGCGATAGACAGCAATTCGGATATTGAAATTCAGATTGCTGGGAAAGATCCGAGGGTCGTTCAGGAATCAAACAGAGTATTTCTAAGCTGGATGTCGGCAGATATACACGAGGATATTACCGAAGATTTTTCCGACGGTCACGCCGAGATCACCGTTGACGATGATGATCACAACAAAATGAAGTTTACGGTCACCGGTACAGTTGACAAATATAAAATCGTTTTATCTTACAGAGATCATTCTGTAGAATTCTTTTCTGAGTAAGGTGGTTCCGATAAACGTACAGAATTAGAAATATAGTCAAAGCCGCCAAGCGGGATGATCTCCTGCTTGGCGGCTATTGCTATATCAACATTTTTATTATAAAATTTTATAAACAAAAAGGAAATAATCACTATGAGCTTAATTAAAAATGACTATCCCATTTTAGAATATGACACCGAGAGCAAGGCAATCATTATGCCCGGACACAGCACCGATTTTCACTTTCCCGAAAGAGCGGTTATGCTGTTTATGGAAACAGAAGTTGAGAACTATGCGTTGGAAAATGAATGCGAGATCATCGGTCAATTCAACACGGTCACAAAAGTATTTAATGTTTATAAAACGATTCATAACGGTGTTGAACTTGCCGTTTGTCAGGCTCCTTTAGGCGGTGCGGCGGCTACACAAAGTATGGAACAGTTGGTTGCAGGCGGTGTGAAAAAGATTATTGCCGCAGGCTGCTGCGGTGCTTTGTTCGCTGATAATGAAGGTGACTTTTATATACCTGTTTCCGCATTGCGACAGGAAGGAACATCCTATCATTATCTTCCACCGTCACGAGAAGTATCACTCAATGCAAAAGCTGTTGATACGATTGTCGAAGTATTGAATAATCGTGGCTTTCACTACAAAAAGTGTAAAACATGGACTACAGACGGCTTTTATCGTGAAACAAAAGAAATGGTAGCGTATCGCAAAGCAGAGGGCTGTTCTGTGGTGGAAATGGAGTGCGCTTCGCTTGCCGCCTGTGCGGAATTTCGTAACATCATATTCGGTCAGTTATTATTCACTGCGGATTCATTGGCAAATATCGAATCGCACGACACAAGAAATTGGGGTAATCGTCTTTGCTTGCTTAATATAGTTACTTTATTTTTGAGTTACCACATAAATTTATGTTAAGTGAAGAATGTTTATCAGCAATATCCACACCATACCGTAATATGTAACCACTGCCACGAGGTCATTTACTGTTGTAATTAACGGGCCTGATGCTACTGCCGGGTCAATTTTTATTTTGTTAAAAAACATGGGAACAAGTGTGCCGATTAAACTTGAAATTACCATAGATGCTAAAAGCGAAAAACCAACGCAGCCCGATACAATGAACGAGTAGCCGATATCATTTGCTTTTATAAAGAAAATGTATAGGCCCACAAAAACAAATGCCATTGTGCCAAGCAAAACTCCATTTAAAAAGCCGACTTTCATTTCTTTGACAGTGAGCTTTATTTTGTCTTTAGCTGTCAGGTTTTCATCCATAAGCACTCTTATTGTGACGGCAAGCGACTGAGTACCTACATTGCCTGCCATATCTAATATAAGCGACTGAAAACATATTACAATGGGAATAACGGCTACCACAGTTTCAAAAACTCCAACAACAGACGATACGCCCATTCCGAGGAAAAGCAAAATAATAAGCCATGGCAGTCTTTTCTTAGTACTTTTAAAAACCGTTTCATTCAAGTCTTCTTCCGCCGTCAAACCACCAAGTTTTGCGTAATCCTCGCCCATTTCTTCATCAACTACCTGCACAATGTCATGCGCCGTAATAACTCCGAGAATATGCTTTTTATCATCAAGTACAGGAATAGAGTCCTCGGCATAATCCTTTAACTGTTCAATACAATCCGTTATTTTTTCGTGCGCCTTTACAAACGGGTATGATTTTGTAATTAGGTCATCAAGTTTTTGGTAATCTCTTGCAATAATTAAATCTTTTAAATCAATTGCGCCGTAAAAACAATTATTTTCATCAACGGCATAAAGCGTATTTATATTGTCATTCTCGCCTGCTTGAGAAATCAATTCGTGAGTTGCGTCTTTTATAGAAAGATTTTTGCTGATTACAATATAGTTTGTTGTCATTTCACTGCCGATTTCATCATCGGCATAAGACAAAATCATACGGACATCTTGTTTTGCATCATTATCAAGCAATGCAACAATTCTTTTCCTGTCGTTTTCATTCAACTTTTCAAGAATATCAACTGCATCGTCGGAGTCCATTTCCGAAATAAGATTTGCTACTTTATCAGAGTTAATCTCTTTAATATACTCCTCGGAGTTTTCAATATAAGAAAAAATTTCAGCCACAAGCTCAACGCCTAAAACGGGATACAGCTTTTTTCTTTCTTCCGCTGTCATTTTCTCTAAAGCGTCTGCAATGTCGCCCGTATGATAATCAGATATTTTCCTGATAAGCTCATCCTTAGAAAGTCCACTTCTAAAAATTTTTACGATTTCGTCTGCATAAATTGGTTTGTTTAATACCTTATCTGTCATACTATTACCTCCTATCAGCCTAAAAAATGGCATAAAAATACCACCGCTATCCATAGCAGTCTAACAATTAATTGTTGTGCAGTATAGAATAGTATCCGGTGGAACAGAAATAATATTTAATTGCAAGGCAATATACAACTGTCAGAATTTAACGGACAGCTTTTTGTATTTATGTATTTCCATAACACCTTTATGAATACTTCGATCAAAACTACCACAACTGTCCATTAAATCTCACCTCCGCTTATTTTCAATATTAATTTAACACCAAATAGCTTATATGTCAATACAATATAGGCAATTTTACACTATTCTTGCATCCTGTATACACAAAAAAGGATTGCAGATTTTGCTCTGCAATCCTTTTGAATATGATTATAACTTTTACGAATCATGCGATATAAATCTGTAATGCGGTTGCGTCAAGAATATCAAGCTTGCCGTCGCCGTACATATCGGCAGCGTCAAACCAAGCCTTATTTGTAACATCAATAAGCGGATTTTTATCGTCGTTTGAAATGTGAATCTGTAAGTGTGTAACATCGTTTACATCTACAACACCGTTGCGGTTTACATCACCCTTGAGGATAGTTTCCTGCTCGCCGCCGTCCGAAATATAGAATGACTTTGTGCTTTCAGCTATACAGCCGTCTGAATCAACAGCCTTTACTGACAATGTGTATGTGCCTGCATTATTTGCTGTAAAATTGTATGTATTGTCAGATGAAGTCTTTACAGTTGCGCCGTTTACCGCAAACTCGTAAGTAACATTGCCATGGTTGTTGTACGGCTCTGCTTTAAGCTCAAGTGCTGTGCCGACAGGCTGAGATGAGCTCTTGTCTGCGCCAAAGTTTACTTCAAACTCTGCCTCCTGAACCTGTGTATCAGGGAGGATCTTGCCAAGTCTTGCAAGCGGAACTGTAATGTTGTCTATATCCTCTTTTTCGTGTGAAGTAGACGGATCGTAGCTGTATTCAACATCTGCAACATCAAGCATTGAGGGGTCGTGTGGAAGTGTATCCATACCCGAAGTACCATATGTGAGAATCTGCATTGCGCCAATGCCCTGAGTTTCTACATAATTTCTGTCGATACCGAGTGCAGAGTAAGGAATAGCAACCTCGTAAACATAACCGTAGTTTTTCTTGTAGCCGAGTTTAAAGAAATCAACCCAATTTGAGTTAGGGTCAGTGTTGTCGCCTAAAGTTCTGCCGTCCTTTACTTCTCTTACACCGTAGAGAGTTTCGCTCTTTGTGCCGTTTGCAAATTTAATTTTGAATCCGTTCCGGTTATCCTGTGCCTGATAGTTTGTTACGCCAATCGGAACTCTTGTATCATAATCAAACAGGTATGTTCCGTCCGTATCCTGAACATCAGCCTTGAAGATTGATGCGCCGCCGTTTGAATTATTTGAATCGAATGCAACAAGTGTGTCAATGTGAGTTGTAAAGCCTACACCGCCATTTCTGGCAACGCCGCCGTCACACCCCCATACAAACGGATTTGTGTAAACAGAGCCGTCTTTGTTTGTGCCTACTGCCTTGCCTGTTGCCTGCTTGCTTGGGTCTATTGAAAGTGCAATATACATTGGAATACTGTTTCTCCAAGGGCGAGCCTCATTTGATGCCGCAAAATTATCGTTCGGAGAAGTAATGTATGTTGTATTTGCCATTTCCCACATAAAGTAGAGGTTTTCATCGTCCCATGCGCCATAGAGAGCGTATGCGTCCCACGGCTGCTCATGCATTGAAGATGGCATATATACTCGGGGGTCATCGTTTGCTGTACCCTGAGCAATAATCATTGAGCTGTCCCAATCGCTTACATCGCCGTCAACAGAAATTGTCTTGTATTTACCCAGCTGCATATTCGGGTTTGTTCCGTAATAGCCGCTTTCGGGAGCTGTTGTGTGTCCGTCCGAGTCAGCAGAAAAAGTTGTTTTGTCTGCTGTAAATGTTTTGTTGTAAGTGAAAGTCTGTGTTGTTTCAACACCGTCATCGCCTGTTGCTGTAAGCACAAGAGTAATTTCGCTGTTACCGATTTTACCCTCGCCTATTTCAATAATTGTGCCGTCGGTATAAGATTTTTTTGCCGAACCGTCAACAGAATAGTATCCTACTGAGGCATTTTTTAGTCCGAGCTGAACCTGCAAAAATTCTGACGAAAAGCTTGTACCGGAGGCTGTGTAAGCAATTCCGTATCCATGAGAATCAGGCTTGCCGTAATCTACCCACTGCTTTGCGGCTGTGAGGAGTTTGCACTGACCTGCCTTTAAAGAAAGTCCGCTTGCCTTTGGATACTGCTCCTTGCCCTCGTCCTTTTCTTTGCCGTTATTAAAAATAATACTTTCTGATTTATATGCTGAAGTAAAGCTTGCCTTGTAAAGTCCGTCATCAGTTGCGCTCATCAGCTGACCCGGCCATTTGGCATTCTCTTTTGTACCATAGGCATAAATATAAACATTTTCCCAATTAAAAACCGAATTATCAAAATATACCTCTGAGCCGTCTGCTGCGGCAGCCGCCGAAACAGCTGTTATCACCATGGCAGACATAATGATAGCTGCACTAAGCAACAAACTTATAATTTTTTTGCTTGTTTTCATAAAAAAATCAACTCCTAAATTCAAACTTTATTTAAAATTATATCATTGCCTCATTTTATTTACAACAATAAAAAAACAATTTTGTTTACTTGACCAAAGAGTATAAATGATTTTTGAACAAAAAAGCAAGGCATATGACTTATTGTATAAATCATATACCTATATTTTATATAATATTTTTATTACTTATATAGCTATCCTTTATATATGCGTTTCCACTTGCCTGTTCTGTACTCCAAAAAGGATATAACCCAATTTGAAAACCAACCGATCGGCACTGCAATCCATACCATTTGCAAGCCGAAAATCGGTGCAAATGCCATTGCAACAAATACTCGGATAAACAGATTCACAAAATTTGCGACTGTAAACATTTTCATATCTCCAGCACCTCGCAAAAGTCCGTCAACTGCCATTTTAAAGCCGATAAAGCAGAAAAACCAGCCCATAAAGCTGAGGTAACCGCAGCCCGTATTCATTGCGGTTATTGTGCCGTCATCACCAAGGAACATTGACACAATCTGACTGTTAAACGGCTCTATAAGGATAATGAGCAAGAGAGAAAAAGCAACTACAAGAATATTAGCGGTGTGGTAACCCTCAATAACTCGCTTTTCATTTTTTGCGCCCAAATTCTGCGCCGTATAGGAAGACACCGCATTGTTTATGCTGTTAAAAGGCACAATGCAAAGAGACTCCACACGAATTGCGGCGGAATATCCTGCCAACGCCTCTGAACCAAAGCCGTTTACAACCGACTGCACAAGCATCATTCCGATAGATACCGTTGACTGCTGTATGATTGACGGGAACGCAATTTTTGCCATTGGCAAAAGCTCGCTTTTTTCAAAATATTTTGCATGACCAATGTTCAGCTTTTTAAATTCCCATACAAGTACGGCAAACGAAAGCACAACAGAAACACCCTGCGCAATAAGCGTTGCCCACGCAACTCCCGTCACTCCCATATCAAAATTTATGACGAGCAAGAGATCAAGCGCAACATTGAACACAGATGAAAAAATCAAGAAATACAGAGGTATTTTTGATTTTCCGAGCGCATTAAACATTGCCGACAGCACATTATACATAAATAAAAACGGCAAGCCTGCAAAATAGATATTCAGATAATCTACCGCCATATCGAGCACATCAGGCGGAGTGTTGAGCGCCATAAGAATAAGTCGGCTTAACACAAGCCCTATAATTCCGAGTAAAATACTCAGCGCCGTAAATGCGATTAGAGCGGTATAAACGGCTGTTTTTGTCTTTTTGTAATCCTTTGCGCCAAAATATCGGCTGACTATTACAGACGCACCGATTCCGCCTCCTATTGCCACGCAAATAAATATATTTGTAAGCGAATATGACGCACCAACCGCCGCCAAGGCTTTTTCGCTTACAAACCGCCCCACAATAGCCGAATCCGCCATTGTATATGTTTGCTGAAAAATATTGCCTATAATAATCGGCAACGCAAACACAAAAAGCGCATACATCGGCTTTTTCTTAACCAAATAATCGTTATCCACATAAATCACCTATCCGCAGATATTATAACATAATCTGCCGGAAAAAGGAATAAATGAATTGTGACTTAACGCATAAGTTGTATTTATTTGCGGCAACAAAAGGAAGTATCATTGTTAAATATTTATCGTTAAAACTTTGTCAATTTGCACAAACGATTGTTAAGTATTTGTCAATAGTTTAGTTAATATTTTAACACAATTTTTGTGCTTTTTGCTTAATCTTGATAATGTTTTTTATTTACTCATACAAAATTAGCAAAAAGCCATTGTGTATTTAAACAAAGAATTTTTTTAAACTTCTGTTATTTTACCTCTATACCTCGGCATAAACTTGTTGTATAATATAGCCAAAGCAAACAAGAAATTGCTTAGTGTTTTTATTGAAAGGAATGACTTTTATGAAATTTGAAACAATTCTTGCCGAAAGAAAGAATAAGGCTATATATAAAGATGGCGATAAGACCATTAAGGTTTTTGACGAATCTTTCCCAAAATCAGATATACTCAACGAGGCACTCAATCAGGCCCGTGTAGAGGAAACAGGATTAAACATTCCGTCATTACAGGAAGTTACAAAGATTGACGGCAAGTGGGCAATTATTACCGACTATATTGAGGGCAAAACACTTGCTCAGCTTATGGAAGAAAATCCCGACAAGCTCGACGAATATCTTGAGTTATTCGTAAATCTTCAGATCGAGGTTCTCTCAAAGAAAGCTCCTTTGCTCAACAAGCTAAAAGATAAAATGCTCCGCAAGATTTCAGAAACAGGTCTTGACGCAACAACAAGATATGAGCTTTCTACACGCTTAAATGGTATGCCTAAGCATACAAAGGTTTGCCACGGCGACTTTAACCCAAGTAATATTATCATTACTGCTGACGGCACACCGTATATTCTCGACTGGTCGCACGCAACTCAGGGCAACGGCTCTGCTGATGCTGCAAGAACATATCTTTTATTCAAGCTCAACAAACAAGACGATCTTGCTGAAAAATACTTAAAGCTCTTCTGCGATAAGACAGATACAGCTCGTCAGTATGTTCAGGAATGGCTGCCAATTGTAGCCGCTTCTCAGTCTGTTAAGGGCAAAGAAGAAGAGCGTGAATTTTTACTCTCATGGGTAAATGTTTGCGATTACCAGTAATTTTTAAATTCATAAGTTTTAAACTCCTTTAATTAGTTCTCCTTACTTTCTAATTCCCGAATAAAAAATGCTCCTGTTCATAAAATAGAACAGGAGTATTTTTTTGAGGTGATAAATATGTCAAGCGTACACAAAGTAAATTACAAGCAGCTTGCAATAAGCCTTGCAATCAGTCTTGGAATAGGTGTATTGTCGGGAATAATTACAATGGTGGGAATGGACGATTTTAAAAGTGCAAACAAACCGCCGCTCACCCCACCCGACTACCTCTTTCCTATTGTGTGGACAATACTTTTTATTCTTATGGGAATATCAGCATATATTATATATCGAAGTGACGCACTTGAAAAGAGCAATGCGCTTATAGTATATGGCATACAGCTGCTTGTAAATTTTTTCTGGCCGATATTTTTCTTTAATATGAGCGCCTATTTATTTTCATTTATATGGATAATTATTTTGTGGCTGCTGATTATCCTTATGATAAAAATGTTTTATCCGATAAGCAAAACAGCCGCATTGCTGCAAATACCGTATTTAATATGGGTAACCTTCGCAGCATATCTCAACTTCGGAGTTTTTCTGCTTAATTAATGTGTGCGGCTGTATAAGGATTAAATTATGGAACAGCGTATAAAATTGATCTGGCAAAATAGCAAGAAAAGTAACAGAATATTCATCCAAAATAATGAATTGCAAGGGCAAAAAATGCACGCAAATGCTTATAGTATCAATTTATATTGGCTCTATACTAAATGTTGGGGTAAGGAAAGAGCCTACAAAATTAATTTAAAAAATTTTCAAAAAAAGTAGAGCATATTTTCCGAAAATCCGTTAAAATGGAATTGTCAAGAAACCAGAACGGAGGAATAAATATGCTCTACAAATATTTTACAGAAAAACTCACAGGATTGCAAGGGCTTTCAATAGAAAAAGTTGAAGAAAATCACAACACTATTCACATACATTGCAAACTTGAGCGTAAGAAACACAAATGTCCTTGCTGTGGCAAACTGACAAACACAATACACGACTATCGTGAGCAGGTTATCAAGGATATTCCTGCCTTTGGCAAGTATGTTTTCATTCATATTAAAAAAAGAAGATATCTCTGTACTTGCGGTAAAAGGTTTGCCGAAAAGAATAAATTTCTGCCACGCTATCACCGAATGACAAACAGGCTCTCGGCGTATATCATCGATAAGCTGAGAGATGTTGTCACATACACAAGCGTTGCCAGAGAAATGAACCTTTCTGTGAACACAGTTATCAGAGTTTTTGGTGTTGTTGATTACGGTCATAAAAACTTACCATCAGCGTTGTCAATAGATGAATTCAAGGGTAATACAGGCGGCGAAAAGTATCAATGTATAATAACTGATCCTGTTAAAAAGGTTGTGCTTGATATACTTCCTGCACGAACAGAAGTATATCTTACCAAATATTTTGCAAAATTCAGCAAATCAGAGCGTGAAAATGTCAAATATTTTGTCAGTGATATGTGGAAACCTTTTGCTAACATCGCAACGGCGTGGTTTAAGAACTCAAAGCAGATCGTAGACAAGTATCATTGGATTCGTCAGGTAAACTGGGCATTTGAAAGTGTGAGAAAGGAAGAACAAAAGAAATTCAGCAAAACACATCGGCGATATTTTAAAAAGTCACGATTTTTATTGCTCAAAAGATTTGACAAATTAACCGACGAGCAAAAGCAACAGGTCAATATTATGCTGTACGCCTCGCCCACATTAAGTACGGCACATTTTTACAAAGAGGATTTCTTGAAAATTCTCGACTGCAAGGATAGAGAAACGGCTAAAAAAGCGATGTCAGATTGGATAAATTGGGCTTATAACTGCGATATCCCACAGTTTGTTAAGTGTGCAAAAACGATGATGAATTGGCTCACAGGCATACTCAATTCATTCACAACAGCAATAACAAACGGCTTTACAGAGGGCTGCAACAACAAAATCAAGGTGCTAAAGCGCAATGCATATGGCTTCAGAAACTTTAAGCGTTTCCGCAATCGTATTTTGCATATATTTGCCTATCAATCGCAAAAACAAGCGACAGTTTAATTTTCTGCCACTTGTTAAATATCTCTATTTCATTTTTCGGATTACCCCAACTATTGACATAGAGCCTTTATATTGTAGGCTCTTTCCTTACCCCAACATTTAGTATAGAGCCTACAAAATATATGAAAAGCAAAAATCCGTCCTCAATGAGAACGGATTTTTTGGTGGGAGAAGGTGGATTCGAACCACCGAAGTCAGTGACAACAGATTTACAGTCTGCCCCCTTTGGCCACTCGGGAATTCTCCCATATGTAAAGCCTACTGCCTAAACAGTAGGCTTATTTTGGAGCTGGTGGACGGACTTGAACCCCCGACCTGCTGATTACAAATCAGCTGCTCTACCAACTGAGCTACACCAGCGTTTTCGCTGTTTTACAAGAGATTTTGTTTTGTTTTTGTTTCTCTCGTTGACTGCTCATATATAATACCATACGAAGTTCCAAATGTCAACACTTTTTTTGAATTTTTTTAAATTTTTTCAAAAAAGTTTAAGCAAACCGAAAATCCGCATAAATGCTGAGCTTTTGCCATTCAGTATGTTTATTATTATACTACCGATAAAAAATAATTCAATTATTTTTTAGAATTTTATGATTTTAAATGTAAATTTACAATGTTGGGGTAACATTGCAAAAGGTTGTAGATATGGCAATGCCCACAAATACTTTATGCTATTACAAATTTTTAATATCCAAACGGCTTGCCTTTTGGCGGCTGGAACACAATACAATAGCAACGAAGTAAAAGACACGCTACTAAACTACTAATTTGCCACTTTTCAAGGGCAAATTAGCCACACACACAAACTTTTGCATCCTTTAGAATATCTTTTCTCTACTGATACTCAAGTGTAACTTTCTGTCACTCATTAGTCAAGACTTTTGTTTTCTGCTAAAGTCTTGACTAATCTAAAGTTTGGTTATTCTATGATATAATTTCAACGGTTTGCTTTTTATTAAAAATCAGTGCACCTTTTATTATTTTATGGGCTCTGCCCAAACCCGCAACCCTTTAAAAAGGGTTGACCTAAATTTTGAATTTATAAAACTAAACTTTGTGTGTTAAAACAAATTCACCACAACTTTTTTACGGTCGGATTCAAATCCCTTAGATTTCTTTGTGTTACAAAAAAGCAAAAGACACCACAAGGGAGAGGCTTCGTAAGGAAGTTCTCTCCCTTTGGCTTTTGTAATCAACCGGAATGATTGGATTGTAGGTAAAATCAATCATATTTGGAGGATTACAAAATGGATAAGTACATTTATAACAAGAAAAACGGGCTTTGGTATGAATTGCAGAGTGACTACTATCTTCCTTGCCTGAAACTGCCTAAAGAAGAATCAAGGCATATCGGCGTATGGGGACAGCGACACTTGCGGTATCTGAAACAGCACCGCAAGGTACTCTATTCCGAACTGCTGACAAACGGTAAACTGAACGATTACCTTGCCGATATTTGCAATCAGGCAGAGGAACTGTTCTTTCGGCTGGTAAAACAAATGGCAAAGGCTGAAGGCATTAACGAACAGTTAAAAGCCGCCGACTTCATGGCTTGGGTAAGCAAAATGAACAATATCCGAAACCGAGCCACCGAAATTGTCAATTCTGAAATCATATACATATAGTAAGCAAAATGACCGGCAGGGAAACCTGTCGGCCATTTTCTATACAACTCTTTTATGTGTTCTTTGCTATTTGCTTTCTGTTATCGGTGGAATAAAGTTCTCTATCGCACTACGCAATTTAGGATGATGAATGACGAAATGGATTGCAGGCGTTTTTCCTTTGGATACCATCGCCCAGCGGCCTTCGTGAATCAGAATTTGCAGATTGTGAAAAGCGTGAGCTGTACTGCATTTTACTTTGTAATTCAGATTCCGCTCGGCAAACGCCATGGTTTCTCTCAGATGCTCTGCATATTCTTCTTCGCTGTACGGAATGTCCGTTTCATAGAACAGCGATGAAAGCTCCAAAAACGGCGGTCTTTCCTTGAAATCGTTCGACAGGAAGGTTGTTATCTCATCTTCAAGCGTTTCGGATGAAAGGATTGACAACACTCTTTGCCTTTGTGCTACGGCGTGTTTTTTGATGCGCTCTTTTTGCTTGGCTTCCACACTGTTCCGAGTCAGAATCCGATCGAGCAGTTCCTCACTGATTGTGTACAGTGGCAATGTAGAATAGATGCCTCGGCGGCCGCCCGGCTTTCCTGCATTGGAGAGCAGAAAGGTAGTCAATTCATTTTCCTGTTCACTGCGGTAAATGTCCATCAGTGGACAGGCATTTTTCAGCATTTCCTCCGCCCGTTTTCGATAATACTCCACCTCACGCTTTGATTTTGTAAGATAGTATTTTCCATCGGAATGGTATCCGGCAATGGCTTCACCCGAAAGGGCCACAGTTCCGGACACCTTCAAAAGGTGCAGGAAGAGGTTATTTTGCGCATTCTTGAAGTAATACGGCGAGATTTGCCCTGTCATATACATCGGAATCCAGCTTTCAAGACCCAGCATCATCTCGTCAAAGGAACGGTCAAGATTATGGATTTGATTGAGATGTAATCCTTTTTTCAACATCATCGCCATACCGAACATCCACTTTTTTGGGAAATCCGGATCCTTCGCCATCTCTTTCATGGGCATATCGCTGTACATGATTACAGGAGCCATGGATTTAGATAGTACCGTCGCTTTTAAGAAATCCAGTTCGCTTTCCATCATTTCTTCTATTCCCCAGTAGGCCTTAGAGGTCGGAACCTGAAACGGTACGGACGGAACTTTCAATTCATCAAATTTAATAACCTTGATATACTCATTCAGATTAAATTCATCCAACTTATGTAGGAACTCTGATATGCTGTCACTTCCGGCCTTCTGCGACTGTCTCTCCAAAAGCCAGCCTTTAATTTTGGAATGACGTACTGATATATCCTGAATTTTGTCGGCGTTACAACCGATAAGCTCTGCCACGGCAGCAATTTCTGGCAGAGTCTGATTTTCCCTTGCCACAAAGGAAGCAACCGCAGAGGCAAACTGTTCGGAATTTCCCGGATTTCTTGTGCCGTTTCGGATACGAAAAATGGCGGAAGCATCGTAGTTTATGTACTGACACAGTCTCGTCAGGTTGATATTCAGAGTGGTAAGAAGCGTGTTAAAGTTCTGTCGGAGAATCTCCTTGTCGGTCGATACAAAATCTTCGCAGGTAAGAAAAGATGCTTTGACGGAGTCTACCGTAATGCCCGTGATTCCTTTTTGTACGGCAATTTGTGCAATGGCACTGCATAATCCCTCAAAGGGTTTTGTTCCCAATTCCGGTACACGCTCCCCGTTTCTGTATCTGCTGAAAGAGGCTGCCGAGATTCCGGACAAGCTGCAAAGCTCTCTTGCAGTACAGGAAAGACGCTCCATATATTCATTCAGTTTGTAATTAAAGTCCATAAAAACTACCTCGCTATGCTTCATTTAATAGTATTATAACGGATTTGTTCACGAAAGGGAATAGAATTCCTATATAAATTTCCAAAAGAGTCAATTGACACTTCGGGAACCATACTAAAATTCTCTCTTGACCTATGGTAAAATGATATTGCAAAGCAATGTCCTAAATACGCTTCAGTTGTTATGGATCGTTGCCGTCCATTTTCAATGTGGCAGTAGAAACAGACAATTTTAGCATTGAATTTTTATGCGGCGATGGTCGCAGAAAGGAGCAACCCCAATGAAAACAAGACCCATAAAAACCAAACTACTGACAGCACTGCTCACGCTGTGCATGGTGCTGTCGCTGGCACCGATATCGGCATTTGCGGTGGATTCGACAGTCAGCAATGAAACGGAACTGACGGCGGCACTTGAAAATGCGGACTGCGCGGAGATCAAGTTAGGCGGAAACATTGAGACCACTGGGAAACTGTATGTGGAACGCACCGTGACCTTGGATCTGAATGGACATACCCTGAGCTGTAGTTCGGAAAATACGGGTATAATCTGGGTGAGGAAAAACGGGAACCTGGCAATAAAGGACAGCGATACCGGTGGCAAGATCGATGGACAGGAAAAAAACTGCGGCATTTTCATTAAGGGCGGTATTCTGACCCTGGAGAGTGGCAGTATCGTAAACTGCTATGAAAAGATAATCGATGAGTACAGTGGAGACGGTGCTGCCGTAGATTTGGAAACCAACGGTCAATTCATTATGAACGGCGGTGCAATTGAGGACTGCCGGGCTGGTGATGACGGCGGTGCAATTGATATAGGCAGCGGCTGTACTTTCATTATGAACGGCGGTGCCATCAAGAACTGTAAGGCAAATAAAAATGGCGGTGCAGTCATCGTCAAAGACAAAGCCAAATTTGAGATGAACGATGGTCTGATCGAAGGATGCTCTGTCACAACTACCGATGGCACTGGCGGCGGCGTATATATTGCGAATGTCGGTCGTTTTGTCATGAGCGGCGGTACGATAAAAGATTGTACCCGATACTTTTCTGATTACTACGGCTATATAGGAAATGGGGTAGCTGGAGAGACTTTTTCTAAGGCAGAGATCGTTTTGAAAGGCGGCACCTTTGATAACTGCGGCACATTTGGATGCACCATTGATACCCATACCGTCACTTTTGACTCTGACGGCGGCAGCGATGTGGATCAGCAGGAGATATGCAATACCTCTGCCATCAAGCCCTCCGATCCGAAGAAAGACGGCTATGATTTTGCCGGCTGGTATTTAGGCGATACGCAGTACACCTTTGATACCAAGATCACCACTGACATTACCCTGAAAGCCCATTGGTCACCCACATCAGCGTCGACTGCCATCACTGCGGCAACGATCCAGAATATGAAATTCAACTATCAGCCGGGTGATGCCCCACAGGCAACCGCCGAGGTATATAATGCCGATGCCGATAAATATGAAATCGCTTATGAATGCTGGCAGCAGTTCAAAGGCAACGAACCCGTTGCCGCCTGGTATTCCGACAACGGAGCACACGGTTCTCTTCCGACCATCACGGAATTTGAAAGCGGGGAAAAATATGTATATTTCCTTATGCTGAAGCCGAAGGATGGATATTCCTTCAGCAGCGAAACCGCTGTTAATGTAAATGGTTGGACGGTTGAGCAGCAAAATATTAGTGTGAATCTGGACGGACAATCTGTGTATGTTACTGGTATTGCAACAATTACACCGACCAAACAAAACAGCACGCTCACTGCCGTTGATGTTGCGAATGTGAAACTCGACTATCAGCCGGGCAACACCCCCAAGGCATCGGCCAAGCGAACAGGCACTAATCAGGATAAATATGATATTCTCTTTGAGTGCTGGGAAAAGCGTGAGAAGGATGCCAACGACACCGTGAGCACGGTTGCTTACTGGTATTCCGATGAAAACTGCTATTCGGACGGCAATGTTCAATTCAATACATTTGAGAAGGGCGGAAGATACCGATATTCCGTGAAACTTCAGGCGAAAGACGGCTATACCTTCGACAGTAATTTGACAAACAGAGAAAATGTTACATTGAACGGAGCAAGTCTGCCGTCTGGTTCGTGGGTCATGGTGATGGATGACGGAAAAACCTGCCTCATTCAATATGGAACAGAGTTGCGTCCCGGTCAGGCTGTAGAGAAAATCGACTTTAACGCTCGAATCAACTTTAATGCCGGCGACAAACCGAGCTTTATGACCAGTGCCGTGAATCCGTTTATTGATCTCGACCATGAGCGTTGGGACGCCAATGACGGCAGCGGCTATGGCATTACCTCCAGCGACTACTGGAACGAGCGTTACAACGGCAAGCTCATTACGGAATTTGAAGTTGGAAAGAGTTACACCTATGGCGTATATTTCAAGATTTCCGACTTGGGCATGGAAGAGGGCTACCGCTTCGATCAGAACACGAAGCTCTATATCAACGGCGAAGAAATCACCCTGACACCCGATCAGATCAGTGTAGACGATAGCGGCGAAACCATTTGGTTCAGCAATGTATTGACCATGACGCCGACCACCGTGAAAGTTATTGATGTGGTGGAGATCAACAATGTCACCGTCAGCTTCAAGGACGGCGACAAGCCCGTTTTTACCGGCAAGAGTCCCGAAGACGTGAAGTATGCATACAATTGCGAGTGGTGGGAACTGGACAGCAAAACCGGTGCGATTTCCGCAGATTTCTTCAGCGGCGCTTATGAAAACAAAATCACCGCTTTTGAAGCCGGGAAGACCTATCATTACGGTGTGTATGTAAAGGCTGTGGGCTATGTTGAAAGTGAAAACACCACTTATCTATTCGGTCCCAACACCAAGCTGAAGATCAACGGCGAATTTGTGAATTATACGCGCTACGAAGGCGATGAGAGCGACGGCTCCGACGGCACTATGTGGGTTCTCACTGATCTGACAATGACCCCTGAAGCAGGTGGCACGACTCCTGCCGAGAAGTACACCGTTACCTATACCGACGGTGTGGATGGCGAAGAGATTTTCAAGGATCAGGTTTATACCGTGGAATTTGGAAAGGCTACCCCTGCATTTAATGGCACACCTGCCCGTGACGGCTATAAGTTCACCGGCTGGACTCCGGCAGTTGCCAACATTGTGACCAGGAATGCTACTTACACCGCACAGTGGGAGAAACTGACTCCTGCCGAGACCTTTACCGTTACCTACACCGACGGCGTGGACAATGAGGAAATCTTCAAGGATCAGGTTTATACCGTGGAATTCGGCAAGGCTACTCCTGCATTCAATGACACTCCTACCCGTAAAGGCTATACCTTTGCCGGATGGAAGCCTGCGGTTGCAGCCACAGTGACAAGCAACGCTACCTATGAGGCAACTTGGAAGTCCGACTCTGCAACGACAATGCCGAGCGATAACAAGCCGAGCACCGGCGAAACAACAAGCCCGAAGACCGGCAATGGGACAACAAGCCCGAAGACCGGCGAAACAACAAGCCTGAAGACCGGCGATAACAGTAACCTTGCTTTGTGGTTTGCCGTTCTGTTCATCAGCGGCGGCGTCCTGACTGTGCTTGGCATTGCAAGCAGAAAGAAAAGTAAAAATGCCTTGAAATAAGGCTTTTATAAAGGAGGAACTCTTATGAAAAAATTAAAAAACCTTAACAAAAACCCAGGAGGGAAAGTCAGTATAAAATTGAAATCGGCACTTTTGTTATTACTCGTAGCAATATTCAGCATTTCAGGCATAATGACGGTCAATGCCGCTACAGTCAAGGACAACGGAAAATACACGCTGCTACTCACCTGCGGCCTTAACGGCATGGACGGCAAGGTCGACGGCGATTATTCAAAAATGATAAAGTTTGATGTTGCAGACGGCGACACAACGGTAAGCTTATCCGAATTGACTGCGGGTGTCCTTCCGTTCAACGGCAGAACGCAATTTGCTTATTGGGCAACGGATTGGACAGGCGAAACAAGAGTCCCGGAGGATATACCCTTGTCCGATTTCAACTCTAAGGGTACCTTTTATGTAGAAGACGAAGAGGTGGCATACACCAACGGTCTTACGATTTATGCGACCTTCTCCGAAGAAGTGCTAAAGGGAACAGGCACATATTACCTGACGCTTGACGGCGTCGGCGGCGAAGTAAACGGTAAGTATGAAATGACCCTGACAAGCAGCTCCAGTGCGTATCAGACAGTCGACCTGACGAAATACACCCCCGTAAGAGACGGCTATACCTTTGTCGGTTGGGCTTTGAACGGCGAGTTTGTAACGGAAATATCGGCCGATTGCTTTAAGGAAAGCGACGCTGTAACGGTTCTCGCAACCTATACCAAAAACACCTTTGACAACGACGGTATCGTAGTAACTCTCAATGCTAACGGCGGACAGCTCAACGGTAAGGAGTCTAACACATACGACTATGTAGGCGGCAGAGACTCCGGCGCATTAATGTCACTTTTGCCATATGTTCCCGTAAGAGAGGGGTATACCTTTAACGGCTGGAACACCAAAAGCGACGGCAGCGGTACTATGGAGAAGTATATTTATTGGAGAATTTGGGACAATAACGAGGAGACCAATAAGAAATATGATAAGGATACCTTGATTACGGAAGACAACGGTTATGTGCGGTATAAAAATGTGACCTTGTACGCCTCCTGGACGAAAGCCTCCGGAGAGCCGGAAAAACCCGGTAAGGACACGGTAAAGGAAATTCAAAGCACGGGAGAGACAAAGGCAAAAATCGAATTTGCAACAGAGGTCAGCAAGGATTACAAGCTGGATATCAAGTCCATTGAGGTCAAGAAGGAATTGGCAGACAAGAATGTGAAATTCGTTGCGGACATCAATGTGCTGGACGGAAACAACAATGTTGTGAAGATCAGCGATACCAAAATGAAGATCAGAATTGCTCTGCCGGAAGATTTGAAGGGGTATGACAAATACGAAGTCGTTTACATTGTAAATGATGAGATTAAAGAGACCTTGCCTGCTGCGGTAGAAAACGGTTATATTGTATTTGAGACAAACCATTTGAGTCAATATGGAATCATTGCGACAAATACCGGCAATGGGACAACAAGCCCGAATATCGGCGATACAACAAGCCCGAAGACTGGCGATACCAGCAATATTGTTCTGTGGGCTGCGCTGCTGTTTGTCAGCGGCGGTGTAGCCATCGCCACAACGGTTGTCAGCAGAAAGAAAAAGTACAACAGATAACAAAGCACCTTAACCTATGCGGCGCTATCGGAAACGGTAGCCGCCGTAATCTTTTTAACCGTCAGAACCGTTTTGGGCGTCCCATTTTCGAGAGCAATATTCAAAAACGGTTGACGAACAAGCGTTCTATATGCTATACTATATTCTACTCTCATAGCAGAGCCCACAACTGAATATCTGAAATGAAACACAAGGCAGCCGACGAAAGGGATTGCGGCTGCGCCGCTCCTGTCGCAGCGTCTGCCTGCGGAACGGAAGAAAGCAGACACTGAAGGTTTCTGAAGATCAGAGCCGGTACATAGTTTCATCAAAGATATGGCGAGAGATTTTCTCCCGGCGATTTGATGTGTTGTGTACCGGCTCTTTTTGTCGTTTGCGGAAAGTTTACAAAATTTACTTCGTTCAAATCGCTAATAAATTCCCAATTGATTAGCGTGAGGGCAAAGAGCCGACCTGACAATTGAATGACCGTCCGAATGGGATATGATTCTGCCACGACCTCCCCGATGGGAGCGAGCGGAGCAACGCTGCGGTGAGATTCCGGGACAGACACAGAAAAACGACATTCGGATAAAACGGCAAAGAGAAAAACGATGTCCACAGGGATAGCGAACATCGCCGTAGACCTACAAAAAGTGGATTTGTCAGTCCGTTTTCGGGCCTGCTGTACTGCGCTGATTGCGGAGAAAAGCTGTATTACAGCGTCACCAACAACTACAAGCGGGAACAGGCGTATTTCTTCTGCTCCTCTTACCGCAAGAACTCCGAGGTCTGTTCCACTCACTATATCCGTGAAAAGGTGGTGGAGCAAATCGTGCTGGAGAGTATGCAGCGTATCCTGCTGAATGTGCAGGCGTTTGAGAAAGAATTTTCCCGCAAGCAGATGGATTGCTACACGGAGGACAAGAAAAAGCAGCTGGCGGCAAAGCGCCGGGAGCTGAGCAAGGCGAAGAAGCGTATCGCAGGGATTGACGCTCTGATTCAGAAAATCTATGAAGATAATGCAGCGGCAAGCTGTCCGATGAGCGTTATGCCACGCTGTCTCTGTCCTATGAGGAGGAACAGAAAACACTAAAAGCCGCTGTGCCGGAGATACAGTCTTTCTTGGAAACCGAAACAGACAAGACCGAGAGCTTACAGCGCTTCATCCAGAAAGTCAAGCAGATTACGGAGCTGAAAGTGTTGACGCCGGAGCTGATTCACGAGTTCGTGGACAAAATCGTGGTCTATGCACCGAAAACGATTGACGGCAAGCGAGTGCAGTTTCTGGACATCTATTACAGCAGCGTGGGCATCCTCCACGAGCTGACCCCGGAGGAGATGGAAGAAGCCTTCCAGCAGCACCTCGCCTAGCGTAACAAAGAAAAAACGGCGTAACCACAGGGGTTACACCGTTTCAAAGAAACAAATTTAATTGAGATACAAGAGCCTGCTTGGGGCACCTTCCTTACGGAGGGTGCCCCAACTATGGTGTCTTTTATTTTTTTGGCCCACCCGAAGTACTTTTTGCGTTTTTTCTACTTTCCACCTCGCCTACTGCGGCTTGTTCACAGTCAAACTTTCATCAACGCTCCTCCCTAAAAACAGTCCACCGGACTGTTTTCTTTACGGTCGGCTTCAAATCCCTTAGATTTCTTTGTGTTACAAAAAAGCAAAAGACACCACAACTATGGTGTCTTTTATTTTTTTGGCCCACCCGAAGGGATTTGAACCCCCACTCTCCAGAATCGGAATCTGTTGCGTTATCCAATTGCGCCACGGATGGATATAAGCCGCATTTTTCATACGGCTGTTTTTTATTATCAAATACAATCAATCAGAGAGTTCTTCCCAAATTGCGTACTGCTCTTCCTGCTCGTTTTGGAGATCCTCAAGCTTTTTGGTAAGTTCAATCAGCTTTTCGTAATCTGCCGCTACATCTTCGCTTGAAAGCAACTCCTGAGTTTGAGCAATCTCTTCGTCAAGTCTTTCAATAGCCTCTTCTGCCTTTTTAAGTCTTGTCTGTCTTTTTCGCTCCTTGCTCTGTCTTTGCTTTTGCAGGAAATAATCATTCTGCGGTTTTTCTTTCTTTACCGCAACCTCTGCTTTAGCCTCTGTCTGCTCTGTTCTTATATGCTCAACATAATAATCATAGTTGCCGAGATATTCGGTTATACCGTTTTTATCGAGCACAAGCACTCTGTCGGCAAGTTTATTGATAAAGTAACGGTCATGACTGATTATAAGCAAAGTGCCGCTATAATCGGCAAGCGTTTTTTCAAGTTCTTCTCTTGATGCTGAGTCAAGGTGGTTTGTCGGCTCGTCAAGCAAAAGGAAATTACTGCCCTTGAGCATAAGTTTTGCAAGAGAAATTCTTGCTCTTTCGCCGCCGCTCATCTTTGAAAGCGGTTTAAACACCTCGTCCCCTCTGAAAAGGAATGAGGCAAGCGCACTTCTTACCTCGGTTTGCGTCATTTGTGGGAAAGTATCCCATATTTCGTCTACGGCTGTATTCTCCAAATTGAGATTTTGCTGTAACTGGTCAAAATATCCCACAGTAACATTTGTGCCATATTCATATTCGCCTGTATCTTGCGGACATTTTCCTGTCAAAATTCTAAACAGGGTTGTTTTTCCGCAACCGTTTCCGCCGAGGATAAACACCTTTTCGCCCTTTCTGATATGTATGTTTACATCAGAAAACAGCTTTTTATCACCAAAGGCTTTAGAAAGATTACTGCACATCAAAACATCGTTGCCGCTCTCAATCTTCGGAGTAAAGTGCATTTTAACGGTATCAAGCTCGCTTTCGGGTTTAACAAGCTGAGCCTTTATGCGGTCTGCCTCTTTCTGCTTGCTTGCGGCGGTGATAAAGTTTCTCTCTCTGCCCCAGCGCTTTTGCTGTTCAACAATGCCTTCGATTCGCTTTATCTCGCTCAAGTCATTCTCATATTTATTCTTTAAAGACTCGTTATATGCCTCTTTTTTCTTAATAAATTCGGAATACGAACCCTTGTAGCACATTGTTTTGCAATGCTCAAGTTCAATCGTCTTATTCGTTACATTATCAAGAAAATATCGGTCATGGCTAATGATTATCATTGCGCCCTTAAAATCACGCAAAAAGCTCTCAAGCCAATTTACTGCGCTTATATCAAGGTGGTTTGTCGGCTCATCGAGCAAAAGAAAATTGCTCTTAGAAAGCAACAGCTTTGCAAGGCTGAGTTTTGAGCGCTGACCGCCGCTTAAATTACCGACAGGCATATCAAGCTCGGATTCCATAAATCCAAGTCCGAGCAATGCCGAGCGTGTGCGGCTTTTGTATGTAAGTCCGCCGAGCCTTTCAAACTCGTCAATAAGCCTTGTCTGTCGCTCTACAAGCGCATTTAGGTCGCCGTCCTTATTTTCTATTGCGTTAGTTACCTCGGCTATCTCCTGCTCCATATCGGTGAGATAATCAAACACCGACAAAAGCTCGTTATAGATGCTTATTCTCGGATTGTTGCAGGCGTGCTGTTCCATATAGCCGACAACGGTATCCTTTGCAAATACAACATTGCCCGAGGTAGGTGAAATTTCACCGTCCAATATTTTAAAGAGAGTTGTTTTGCCCACGCCGTTTGCACCGATAAAGCCGATTTTATCTCTCGACTCCACTTCAAACGATACATCGGTAAACAGGTTTCTCTCTATAAATGTCATTGTAAGATTACTTACTGATAAAGCGGGCAAAAACAACACCTCCATTTTTACTCATACTTTATTATTTTACATTAAAATACGAAAAAGAGCAATACAAAATTGAAAATATGCCAAAGATTTACGAGCATGTATATAGAAATGCCCACATACAGCATTATGTTTATTACACGACTGTCGCCTGCATTTGCCCATTTATTCACCAGACAGCACACCAAAATGACCGCAAGAGGAATCACTCCTTTAATTATGACGGTTTGCCAAAAATTATTCAGTACAGGCTGCATTACAGGATTTGCCTCTGCAAAACATCCGCTTGCAAGCAAAGCCTCGGTGCATATCCAATCTGTAATATTTAAAAAATACAGAAAAAATATTTTCTGATAAAATGTAAATTTTATCCTTTTTTGCTTTGCTGTCTTTTGGGCGGCTATGTTAATTGCCTCTGACATTAAAAAATCACCTCACAACTATTATTTGCTGTGAGGTGGTTAAATATTACGATTTTTTCCATGCAGACGGTGCAAAAAGGAGCAAGAGCGGGTAAATCTCAAGTCTGCCTGCCAGCATATCGAAAATAAATACTATCTTTGACAAAATGCTGAAATCGGCATAATTTCCTACAGGGCCAACAGCACCAAGGCCCGGGCCCGTATTGTTAAGATTTGCCGCTACCGCCGTAAAACTTGTTGTAAAGTCCATATTGTCTATGGAAACAAGCAAAAAGCTAATGGCAAACACACCTATATAAAGCACCAAATACATTGAAGTGGTACGCATAATATCGTGATTTACTGCCTTGCCGTCCATTTTTACGAGTTTAACATTTCGTGGGTGTACAAGGAGAGAAAATTCCTTTCTTACCTCCTTAAAAAGCAGGATAATACGGGAAATTTTAAATCCGCCGCCCGTACTGCCTGCCGACGCACCTATGAATGTAAGAATTATAATAATGGTTTTGGAAAGTTCAGGCCATTTGTTCACATCTGTAAGTCCAAAACCTGTTGTTGAAATAATAGAGGTCACATAGAAAAAGCTCTGATGAAAAGCGTCATACGGCTTGTAAATAGAGCTGATATTAAACGCAATAATTGCAGTTGAAACCGCTACTATTCCGAGGTATATCCACAATTCCTCAAATTTAAGCGACTGCTTAAATTTTCTTGCGATAAGGCAAAGATAAACTGAGAAATTCACACCGAACAAAAGCATAAATACAGCGATTACCATTTGCACATAGTAGCTGTCAAAAGCCGCTGCGTTGCTGTTGTAAATACCGAAACCGCCTGTACCTGCGGTTGAAAAGCTCGTGTTTATCGCCTCAAATACATTAAGTCCGCCAAACAATAGCAAAATAAACTCAAGTGCGGTAAGAGTAATATAAATGCCGTAGAGCATAGTGGCATAATTTCTCATTCGTGGCACTGCCTTGCCGATAATCGGACCGGGGCTTTCTGCTTTCATAAGAAAAATATTCTGCTGTCCGCCGAGTTTAGGGATTATTGCGAGCAAAAAGACGATAACACCCATACCGCCTAACCAGTGAAGAAAACTTCTCCACATAAGCATACCTTTGCTAAGCGCCTCTACATCATTGAGAATTGTTGCGCCGGTTGTAGTGATGCCCGATACGGTTTCGTAAAAAGCATCTATAAAAGACGGGATTTCTCCGCTAAGCCAAAACGGCATACAGCCTACAAGCGAAAGCAAAATCCAACTAAGCGCCGTTGATGCAAAACCTGCTTTTTGGTAAAGCACCATATTTTTAGGCTTTTTAACCTTTATAGCAAGTACACCGAGTATTGCGCTTACAACACCGGTAAGCACAAAATACCACGCCTCTTTTTCACCGTAAATTAAAGATGTAATTGTGCCTATCTGCATTGCAACGGCATCAACTATAAGCACCCAACCCAAAATATAAATAATACTTCGTTTATTCATAGTTATTTAACCTCAATGCTTTAAAATATCATCAAGGTCGCTAAGGCCTTTATGCTTAGTAATTACAACTACGGTATCGTCACACATAATTTTATCGCTGCCTTGCGGAAGTATAATTTTTCCGTGACGATTAATGCTGATAACCTGCAAGTTATCTTTTAAATTAAGTTCCTGCAAAGGAATACCCGTTACTCTTGATGTACTGCGCACTCTGAATTCAAGCGCCTCTACAGCGTCATCATTGAGTTTGTACAATGTTTCTACATTACTGCCGAGTGAATTCTGCATTGCACGGATATAACTTGCAATATACTCGCCCGTAAGATTTTTAGGGTGAATAATTGTTTTTATTTTCAAGCCGTGAAGAATAGAGTCAAAAGAAGTATTATTTACCTTAGTAATAACCTTTGCCTTTGACACGCTCTGAATATAAAGAGAAATAAGGATATTCTCTTCATCATAGTCCATAAGTGCAGCCACACCGTCGGCGTGTTCAACACCTTCGCTTAAGAGAAGATCCTGATCCATACAGTCACCTTGAATAACAACGGCCTCGGGAAGTATGTTTGTAAGTTCCCAACAGCGATCAGAATTTTTTTCAATAATTTTTACGCTTGCACCCGAAGCAATAAGGTTTTTTGCAAGATAGAACGAAATCTTACCTCCACCAAGCAAAATCACATCTCGGCTTTTACCGATTGATACGCTGATACGCTTAAAGAATTTTGCCGCCACATCGGCCTTTGACGCAACAGAAATTCTGTCACCACCAAGCAGCACAAAGTCACCGTTAGGAATAAATACCTCGTCACCTCTTTCGACAAGGCAAATTCTGACTTTACCTTTTAAAATATCAATCTGGCTTATCTTTTTATTCGCTATTGAAGAATTCTCGGGAAGAGCGACTTTTATAAGTTCAACCGAGCCTCTGGAAAAAGTGTCGATTTCAAGAGCACCCGAAAATCTGAGAAGTCTGCTCATTTCTTTTGCCGCCGTAAGCTCCGGATTGATAGACATTGAAAGACCGAGAGTATCTTTAACACGGTGAATATCCGCCGCATATTGCGGATTTCTTACTCTTGCTATAGTGTGTGTTGTACCCGCAGCTTTTGCCATAAGGCAGGTATAAAGATTTACTTCATCGAGAGCCGCCGCCGCAATAACAAGGTCAGCCTTTTCCGCCCCTGCCTCCGCAAGCACCTCATACGATGCACCGTTACCCTCTATTCCCATAACATCAAGGGAATTAGAAAGATTTTGCACAGCGTTGCGGTCAATATCCACTACAACAATGTCGTGCCCCTCCGCATTAAGCTGGGACGCTATAGATGTGCCGACTTTACCGCATCCGACAATTACTATCCTCATATTATTACCTCATAAAATTAATTGGACAAAATATGTCAATTATAATTCTAACTAATCATACACCAATTAAATATGAAAATCAATACATACTCGGTAAAATCTCTGTTTATTGAAGTTACAAATCCGTTACAAATCAAAAAGCCCTCAAAAGAGAGCTTTTATACTGTTACGGCATTCCTACTATATAATAAACAAGTACAGAAGAAACGCTGAATACCGTTACAAGAGTGTAAATTGCTCCTCTTGCAACAGATTTATATTTTTTGTCTGAAGCTTTGCCTAAACACTGCACCGCAAGTCCCGTAAAGAATGCTCCGAGTATTATAAGCGGTACTGCATATCTTATGTTTTCTGTACATACAAATGGGAATTGGAAACAGAAAATATAATATGATACAAAGAATACTGCATATATCAAAGCAATAAATATTTTATGCGCATTGTTAAGGGCTGAATTTTTCCTTTTACAAAAAGCATAAATCATTGCCGCAAATCCGAATATTCCGATAATAACCGCAGACCAGAACAAAATAATGTTAAACCCTGCAATTTTCGGATAATTGTTTGTATTTATAAGTTCGTCAAACATTGATGTCTTGAACAATGCCACAAGCGGGTTGTACTCATTATATGACGCACCGTAGGTGACAAACTGATCGCCTACATTTGCATACTGATTTAAACCGAAGTCAAACAGTCTTTTTGCATACGGCAAATTTCCGATATACTGGTCGCTTGTAATTGAAAGTGCCGGCACATAGGTAAGCGGTACTCCGAATTTCAAAAGATTTCTTACCTGCCACCACAGTGCAAGAGGTGCACACACAACGCCAAAGCACAGAAATTGAACGAGGTACTTTTTAAAGTCCTTTAAATTCTTAAAGAAAACATATAAAAATACAAACGCAATTGCAGGTGCTACCATCCATACGGAAAGCTTTGTCATCATTCCCAAGCCAACACAAAGAGAAATTGCCATAATTCTCGGGAAAGTCGGATTTTTATACCAATAAAGCGTATTTAAAACAGCCGCAAGCATAAAGGCAATCGAAAGAATATCGTTGTTTACGCTGCCTGCCATTATGTAGAAAGTGGGGCAGAAAGCCACTATTGCGACTGCACATACAAGACCTCTGCCTTTCAAACCCAATTGTCTGAAAATCTTATATGAAAGGACCATACAGATTGATGAATAGAAAAGTGTGAGAATCTGCACATTTTCGCCCACAGCATAGTAATCTATACCTAAAAATGTCTGCAAACGCATCCATAATGCCGCTATAATATGGTGGAACGGAGGATGATAGAACTGCCAGTAATTTCTTACATCAAAATCAGGCAGATTAAAGTTTTCGTAAAAATATCTTATATATCCGCAATGACCTATTTCCATATCGAAATTTCCGACATCGTGTTGTCTTACCGAAATATCGGTATAAAGCACATAGGCAAGCCTTAACACAAAGCCGAGTGCAAAAATTACAACCACAAAAGCCTTATCCGTCAGTCTGTCTGTACAGGCAAGGTAAATAAGCACAAGCGCCGACACAAGCAAACCGTAATTCAGAATATGAAAAGCCGTTGAGCCTTTCATAAGTATTATTAAAAACAGCCCTATCGCACCTGCAAATGAGGCGACAGACATAAACAAAGCCATCTTTTTTCTGCTGTCGTCATCGATTGTGTTTTTTGAACTGAAATAAATTCCGACAGGAACTCCCGCAAATAATACAACGAGCATAGGAACAATCGCAAATATCGGCAAAAGACTTCCGAATGATGTGCTCGTTGTAATAAACGTGCTTGCAAGGCACAATATTGCAACCGCAATGTACGGATGTGAAGTTACAAATTTTATAAAACCGTTGCAAGGATGATTTTCCCTTTTTACAAGGCTGTGCTCATCCTGCACCAAATGGTTAGGTTTAAATTCCATCAGATTACCTCCAAAACCGATTACTTTGTTTCGTGGTATTCTTTTTCGGTATTTACATTCCAAATTGTGCCCTTGTCTGTTTTGCCTGCCTTTATAGCCTCAGCGGCACGAATAGCGGTAAGCATAGAGTGGTCCATATTATTGTAACGATGCTGACCGTTTCTGCCGACGCAGTAAAGGTTTGTGTATGTATCAAGATACTTGATAAGCTCGTCCATTTGAGCATAAGTATCAAAATAAGCGGGATAAGCCTTTTTGATTTTCTCACGGTGAGAGTCGAGAACTTCGCTTGAACTGATAACGCCCATTGATTCAAGTTCTTTTGTAGCAAGCTTAATGCACTCTTCATCGCTTAAATTCCAGAAATCGTCTCCCTCGGCGCAGAAATATTCAAGTCCGATCCATACTGTATTTTCCGGGTCTTCCACCATATACGGCGACCAGTTGTTGAAAATCTGAATTCTGCCGAGTTTTACGCTGGTTTCCTGAACATAAATCCAACAATCAGGTACGATATTGTTAAGAGTTTTCATCTTGGTTTCATTCTTAAGGTTAAGTTTATTAACAAGAAGTCCGACCGTAACAAAATCTCTGTAAGGAAGATTCTCTGCAATATACTTAATTTTCTTTGATGGCCCGTCACCTGTCATACCGGCAACAAGGTCCTTTACAGGCATTGAAGATACAAAAATATCGCCCTCAATAGTCTTTTCGCCGTCAGGAGTATTGCAAACTACGGCGGTTACCTTGCCGTCCTTGCATACTATATTCTTTACGCTATGATTTTTAAGGAGTTTTGCGCCACGCTCAACAGCTCTATCGGTTGCAATCTCCCAAAGCTGTCCCGGGCCGTACTTAGGATACCAGAACTGCTCGATAAGCGAGGTTTCAACCTCTTTGGCTGACTTTTTGCCGCCGAATGCCTTTGAGAACATATCCTTTAATACGGCTCTGATAGAAAGTCCCTTTACACGCTGAGAACCCCAGTCTGCCGAAATCTCGCTTGGGTGTCTGCCCCACAGCTTTTCGGTGTAGCCCTCAAAGAACATTGAATAAAGCACCTTGCCGAAACGGTTAATGTAGAAATTCTCAAGAGAATCCTCAGGCTTTTTGAACATTGTGGATTTAAGATAGCTGAAACCTGCTTTCATTGTGGTGAGAAAGCCCATATTTTTAATTGTTGCCGCCGACATTGTAACGGGGTAATCAAAGAAGTGCTTGTTATAGTAAATTCTTGAAACTCTGTCACGCACAAGAATAACCTTGTCGTCCTTTTCAGGGTCAGGGCCGTTTTCTGCAAGCGGCTTTTCTCTGCCGAGGAGCTTATCGTCAAATGACGGCTTGCCCTGAACAGGCATAAGCTCACTCCACCAATTCATTACCTCGTCGCTCTTAGAAAAAAAGCGGTGACCGCCAATGTCCATACGATTGCCGTTGTAGCGTACTGTCTGAGAAATACCGCCTATACGCTCGGTTTCCTCAAGTATAATAACATCGTACTCGCCCTTTGTGTCTTTCAACAGCTCGTTTGCAGCTGTAATACCGGCAGGGCCTGCTCCAATAATAATTACCTTTTTCATTATTTTCCCTCTCTATTTCACAAAATTATTTTTTGCTTTTATCAAATAAAATGAACTTTCTGCCGCAGAAGTTCCATAAGAATACAACTACGGTAGATACAATCTTGCCGATATGGTAGTACTGAATGCCCCAGAGCCAAAAATACTTTGTTTCGCCGTCTATCACTGCCGACTCGCCGCCAAACACAAGTCCTGTTGCAAGCGGATTTTGAAAAAGCCAAATGATTGCGGCATTAATTCCGAGTCCGATTAAACCGATGAGTGCAAAGGCAAGAAATTCTGCAAATTTATTTTTGATTTTTGAATTTTTGAAAATCCAAAATGTACTGAGCAGGTAGTTTACCACAAGTCCGGCAATGAATGAAATTGTCGACGATACAACAGGGTAAACCGAGAACACCTCGGTTAATAATGTCATTACGCCAAAGTCAACCACAAACGCAAAACCGCCGACAAAGCAATACCTGAAAAATTGGATAAAAGTATTGTCAGTATCACCGACAAACAGGTTTTTAAACTTCATAAATATTTCCTTTCACAACGCAATAATGCTGTATTTTTACTCACTAAGCTATTATATTATTTTAATTCAAATAGTGCAAAAAGTCAACGATTTGTGTTATTTTTATACAGTTTTGTCGCAAAAATAAATACCGTTACAGAAAAACTGCAACGGTATGTTAATTGTGTAGATTTTTTAGAATTAAAATCTGTTTTGTTCCTTAATGGCACGCTCCATATCTCGTTTTGCGGAGCGTTTTGCCATATCCTCTCGCTTATCATAGAGCTTTTTACCTTTGCAAAGTCCTACCTGAACCTTTACCTTGCTGTCTTTAAAATAAAGGCTTATAGGAATAAGCGAATATCCTGTTTGCTTTACAATACCAAAGAGGCGGTTGATTTCTTTTTTGTGCATAAGCAGTTTGCGCACACGCATAGGGTCACGATTAAATATATTGCCGTGGTCATAGGGAGAAATGTGCATTCCGTTTACGAAAATTTCACCCTCTACAATAGAACACCAGCTGTCCTTTAGGTTTACCCTGCCTGCACGAATTGACTTTACTTCTGTACCGCAAAGCTCAATTCCTGCCTCAAAGGACTCCTCAATAAAATAATCGTGATGCGCCTTTTTGTTTTGCGCTACTGTTTTTAATGAAGCCATTATATTTCACTCCTGCCTTCAAGAGCCTTTGCAAGTGTGTATTCGTCTGCATATTCAAGGTCGCCGCCGACAGGAATACCATAGGCAAGCCTTGTAACCTTTACGCCGAGCGGCTTTAACAGCTTAGAAATATAAAGTGCTGTTGCGTCGCCCTCAACGGTAGGGTTCGTTGCCATAATGACCTCTTTAACATCATCACCGCTAAACCTTGCCAAAAGCTGTTTTATGGTAATGTTGTCAGGGCCGATTCCGTTAAGCGGAGAAATTGAGCCATGCAAAACATGGTACACACCCTTGTACTCGTGTGTTTTTTCGATTGCTGAGGCGTCACGGGGAGTTTCTACCACACAAATCACTGACTTATCCCTTGTCGGGTTTGCACATACAGGGCAGAGCTCTTTGTCCGTAAGGTTACAGCACTCTGCGCAATAGTGAATTTTTGTGTGAGCATCGGTTACAGCCTTTGCAAGTGCCTCTGCGTCTGTTTTTGACAGATTAAGCACATAATACGCAAGCCTTTGCGCTGTTTTGTGACCGATACCGGGCATTCTTTCAAACTGCTCCACCAATACTTCAAGCGGAGCTACATTATATTCAGGCATTATCAGAACATTCCCGGAATGTTAAGTCCGCCTGAAATAGTTTCCATTGTGTCTTCCTTTTCCTTATGAGCAGCTCTTAAAGCCTCATTTGCAGCTGCAATAATAAGGTCAGAAAGCATTTCTACATCTTCAGGGTCTACAACATCAGGAGAAATCTCTACCTTTGAAAGTTCCATCTTACCTGTAACTGTTACGCTTACTGCGCCGCCGCCCGAAGTAGCCGAATACTCTTTTGCCTCAAGCTCCTGTGATGCCTGCTCCATATCGTCCTGTAACTTCTGAGCCTGACGAGCGAGCTGCTGAATATTGTTTGCGCCGCCGTTGCCGTAGCCCTTTGGTAATCTTGCTTTCATATTAAAAACATCCTTTCAATTTACAAATTATTCTTGTGTTATTTTCACACCGCTGCCCTCAAGGCTTTGCACCAAAGAGTTTAGCGGATCTGTTTTTTCTTCTTTTTTAGGTGTTGACCTTTTGTAAGGTCCAAGACTGTAATTTTTGCCCGTCAGCTCTAAAAGCGCCGACTTAATCTCTGCTCTTCTGCCGTTTTGCCTAAGCAAATCAAAAGCAAGCTCATTGTTTGTGTCAATCAAAAGATAGTTTCCACTTTCATATGCGGTTGAACCTGCAAACGCTGCGGCTATTGACCTTGAAACCGACTTTAAGCTGTTTACCACCTCTACCCACCTTGTAAATGGTACTGCGTTGTCATAAAGCTCATCAAGATTTACGCTTGCTCTCTGCACAACAGGTTTTACCTCAGGTGCAGGCTTTGCAACAGGTGCTTTCTTGTGCTCGGTTTCAGGCTGTGCAAACGGATCTTCAACAGTTTCCTGCTTTGGTACTGCCTGCTGCGGCTGTTCGGTCTGTACACCTTGGCTCTGCTGAGGCGGCTGAGCATAGTTTACGGTAATTCCTCGCTTAACCGCTTTTTCAAGGGCAGTCACCCTTGCGGTAAGCGCCTCAATCGTACCGTCAAGCTCTGATGCCGACAGCTTTACAAGTGCCATTTCAAGCTCTGTTCTGTCACCCGTACCCTTGCCCATTCGCTGATATGCCTTTGAAAGCACATCCATATAAAAAACTATATCCGCAAGCGAAAGATAATCCGACTGAGTAACAGCCTGCTCAAACTCATCGTCCGACATTATGAGAATATCTCTCGGATTTTTGATTGTTTTTATAAGCATTAACGCTCTGAAATGCTCAACAAGCTCATCGCAAAGCCTTGCCATATCCTTTGACTCAGAATAAAGCCGTCCTACAATTTCAAGCGACTTTGACGGATTCTTGTTGATAATAGCCGTTGCAAGCTCAAAAAGGTAGGAATTGTTGACAAGTCCTGCGGCATTGCGCACAACTTTCTCGTCTATATACGAGCTTACAGCAAGACAGCTGTCTAAAAGCGAGAGTGCATCTCGAAGTGCGCCGTCAGCAACCGATGCAAGCATAAGCGCCGCCGAATCGGTAATCTCTGCATTTTCCTGCGAAACTACATACTCTACCCTGTCGGCTATCGCTCTTGGCGGTATTCTGTGGAAATCAAAGCGCTGACATCTTGAGCGTATTGTCTGCGGCAGTTTGTGAACCTCGGTAGTGGCAAGTATAAATATTACATGCTCCGGTGGTTCTTCAAGAGTTTTTAGCAGAGCATTGAAAGCCTCTTGGGTGAGCATATGCACCTCATCGACTATATACACCCTGTATTTGCATTTTGTCGGCTTAAACTGTACCTCGTCAATAATCTGACGAATATCGTCAATTTTACGGTTAGATGCGGCGTCCATCTCAACAATATCAAGAATACTGCCGTCATCAATACCCTTGCAGATTTCACATTCGCCGCAAGGATTGCCGTTTTGCGGATTAAGACAGTTTACAGCCTTGGCAAGAATTTTTGCGCAGGTGGTTTTGCCTGTTCCTCGTGAACCCGTAAAAAGATAGGCATGGTTAAGCCTGCCCGAAGAAACCTCGTTCTGCAAGGTGGAGGTAATATGCTCCTGACCCGAAACATCGGTAAATACGGTAGGTCGCCATTTACGGTAAAGCACACGATACACAACAAAACACCTCACTTCAATAAAAAATGCAAGCCGTCAGCCGAATAATATACGGCGTCATGCAAATAAGTGAACGACAGACTTACTGCATCGCATCGGCAATACTGCTTAATGCTGCTCGGTTCCCCGCCTGACATGATTCACAGACCCCAATCGTACAGGGCCTGCCGCTCACTTAATTGCATGCATATGGCTTGCAATTACTTTGTAATTATAGCATAAAATTTTATCAAAATCAATACCTTTTTAATAAAAATGCAAAAGGTCAGCAATTTATACAACTGCCGACCGAATATTTTTACATATAAATGTTATATTCAAATTTTATTTTTTAACTTTTTCCTTATACATTACAGTAAATGCTCTGAAAATAACAGAACCGACTCCGTTTGCAACCGATACTATTAATATGTAAACAAACATCTGCGCAACCTGCTCAAGTGATGATGCTGCATAAGAAAAATAGCAAATATCTGCAATACTATGCTCGAAGCCTGCAAATATAAAAGCAGGAATACCGAGAAAAATACCGAGATATTTACCCAGCGGACTGCTGTTTGTGCTGTAATTTTCAACAACAATATACATAATCATACCGCAAAAAATACCGAGAATGAATGTCTGCAAAAAGTTCTGCGAAAGTTTGTTTTCTGCAATTACCTTTGCCGCCTCAGTGTACTTTGGACTTGCAAATCTGAGCGGAACTGTTGTTATAAGACAACCGACAAGGTTGCCGAGCCAAATCATAAGACAATTCGGATTATTTTTTGTAGGAATAACATAGCCGATTTTGCCTGTAAAAAGATTAAACCCAAAAGCACATATACCAAAAAGTCCCAGGCAGAACAAAATTGAACCGAATACTTTATTTTCAGATGAAATAAATGCTGTAACACCCAATCCAATCATCACGCCGGCAGGTACAGACTTTAAAAATGTGTTCCAATTACTCATATTATAACCCCTTGTTATATACTTTGTATAAATCCGAACTCAAAACGAGAGGTCACAGAAAAAACTCTGCGACCTCCCTAATTGCATTAACCGAAAGGTAATTTATTTATTTAATCCCTCGTAAACTGCAACTGCACATGCAACTGTTGCGCCTACCATTGGGTTGTTACCCATACCGATAAGACCCATCATCTCAACGTGAGCAGGAACTGAAGATGAACCTGCAAACTGAGCGTCACCGTGCATTCTGCCCATTGAGTCTGTAAGACCGTATGAAGCAGGGCCTGCACCCATATTATCCGGGTGAAGTGTACGACCTGTGCCGCCGCCTGAAGCAACTGAGAAATACTTAACGCCGTTCTCAATAGCCCACTTCTTGTATGTACCTGCAACAAGGTGCTGGAAACGAGTTGGGTTAGTTGAGTTACCTGTGATAGATACACCAACATTTTCGTGCTGCATGATAGCAACGCCTTCACGAACATCGTCTGCACCGTAGCAGCGAACAGCAGCTCTCTCGCCGTCTGAGAAAGCTCTCTCTTCAACGATTTTGAGCTCTGATGTGAAGTAATCAAACTGAGTCTTTACATATGTAAAGCCGTTGATTCTTGAAATGATGTAAGCTGCATCCTTGCCAAGACCGTTAAGAATAACCTTAAGTGGCTCTTTTCTTGCCTTGTTAGCGTTACGAGCAATACCGATTGCGCCTTCAGCGGCAGCAAAGCTCTCGTGACCTGCGAGGAATGCAAAGCACTTTGTTTCATCTCTGAGGAGCATTGCGCCGAGGTTACCGTGACCACGACCAACATTTCTCTGCTCAGCAACTGAACCTGGGATACAGAAAGCCTCAAGACCGATACCGATGCACTCGGCAGCCTCTGCTGCTGTCTTAACGCCCTTCTTAATAGCTACTGCACAACCAAGTGTGTAAGCCCAACCTGCATTTTCAAATGCGATTGGCTGAACGCCCTTAACGATGTCATAAGCGTCAAAACCCTTGCTGTTGCAAAGCTCTCTTGCCTCTTCAAGACTTGCAATACCGTATTCGGCAAGGCACTTCTCAATTTTAGGCATTCTTCTTTCCATACTTTCAAATGTAACTGCCATTATAGTGTCCTCCTACCGAATTATTCTTCACGAGGGTCAATGTACTTAGCCGCATTATCAAAACGACCGTACTGACCGATGTTGTTTTTGTAAGCTTCGTTTGGCTCTACACCGTGACGAATGTCCTCGAGCATTTTGCCGAGCTTTACGAACTGATAGCCACAAACCTCGTCGTTCTCATCAAGAGCTGTCTTGATTACATAGCCTTCAGCCATTTCCATATAACGAACGCCCTTAGCGTTTGTGCTGTACATTGTACCAACCTGTGAACGGAGTCCCTTACCGAGGTCCTCAAGACCTGCGCCGATTGGAAGACCACCCTCTGAGAAAGCTGTCTGGCTTCTGCCGTAAACGAGCTGCTCAAAAATGTTTTTCATAGCTGTGTTGATAGCATCACAAACAAGGTCAGTATTAAGGCACTCGAGTAATGTTTTGTTAGGGAGAATTTCAGCAGCCATAGCAGCTGAGTGAGTCATACCTGAACAACCAATTGTTTCTACAAGAGCCTCTTCTACGATACCGTCTTTAACATTAAGTGTGAGCTTGCAAGCACCCTGCTGAGGTGCGCACCAGCCAATACCGTGTGAAAGACCTGAAATATCCTTAATATCATAGGATTTTACCCACTTACCCTCTTCAGGAATAGGTGCAGGACCGTGTTTTGGACCTTTTGCGACAGTGCACATCTTTTCTACTTCATTTGAATAAATCATGTGTACTTCTCCTTTCGATTATTGTTGAGCCTCTACACTCATACACATTTATTATAATGCGAAATAACGCATTTTTCAAGCATTTTTTACAAATTTTATCCTGCTTTTAATTTGTATATTTTGGATATATGTGTGGCATACTCAACAAAAAAGCACCTGTGCAAAGCAAAGCAATAGTCAAAATTTACTCTGTTATATCAAAAATTTTCACTGAAAATTTTAATAATATTGCAATTTTAACATAAGTATAAAATATAGTTGAAATAATCAATAAATTATGCTATAATTTATAGTACGAGCGTGTACTCGCACAAAATAATAAAAAAGGCTGATGAGGATGAAAAAATTTTTCGAAAATAAGCTAAATACCGTACTTACCGTTATTCTCGGAGTGCTGATATTCACACTTTTGGGTCACACTGTAATATCTGCGCTTACGCCGCAAACCAAAAGACCTGCCGTATCCACTTCGGATGTGGCACTGAAAAATCGCATAAATCCTAATATTTCAAAGATTGCAACAGCTGATACGGCAACAAGCGAGCCTACCGAAGCTCCTACAACAAAGCCTGCCGCTACTCAGAAAGCAACAACAAAACCCACAAGCAAGCCAACAACAGCGCCGACAACCAAACCAAAGGCTACAAAGGCGTCTACCAAGGCAACAACACAAAAAGCTACCGTTCAGTTTGCAACAGCAATTCCCGTTGCCGAGCCTGCCGACTACAACGAACAGTGGAATGCAGGATATCTTGTAGCCATTGATAATCCCGATAAATCCTACCAATGCGGACAGGTTACTTTAAACGATGCCGACAGAGATTTGCTTGAGCGACTTTGCATGGGCGAATTTGGTTCGGGCGGATTTGTAGGTGCGTCACTTATTGCCCAGTCGGTAAAGGACGCAATGTGCTTTGACGGATTTTCAAGTGTAGCCGAAATCATTAAAGAATATCACTACACAGGCAGTACGGATATTCCTGCCAACGATTCATGCAAGCAGGCAGTAAGCTATATTTTTGATCAAAACCACGATGCGGTTCAGCACAGAATACTTTATATGTATAATCCTTTGCTTGTTGACAGCGAATTTCACGAAAGCCAAAACTATATTCTCACTTATGAAGATGTAAGATTCTTTGACCGTTGGGGATATTGATTTTTCACTCATCATCTTAATTAAATATTTTACTCCCTTTTGCAGATAATAGTGCAGAAGGGAGTTTTTTTATGATACGAAGAATAGGAGGACACACTCTCGGCTTTGAAGAAATGCCGACTATAATCGGATATGCCTCTGTGGCAGGCAAAAAAGAGAGTGAAGGCCCGCTTGGAAAAGGCTTTGACAAAATTATTTATGACAGCTACAACGGCAAAAGCACCTATGAGCAGGCGGAAAGCACATTGCAGTTTACAGCGGTTGAAACCGCTATGCAAAAAGCTGATGTAAAAGCTGAGGACATCGACTATATTTTTGCAGGCGATTTGCTTAATCAGTGCATATCCTCAAGCTTTGGACTGCGTGACCTTAATATTGCTTATCTCGGGCAATACGGCGCTTGCTCTACCATGGCGCAGGGATTGCTGATGACAGCCGTATTTGTTGAAAGCAAGGCGGCAAATATCGCTGCGTGCGTGACCTCTTCACATTTTGCATCAGCTGAGCGACAGTATCGCTTTCCGCTTGAATACGGCGGAGTTCGCACACCTACCGCACAATGGACAGTTACGGGTTCGGGGTGCTGCATTGTAAGCAACGCAAAAAAAGGCGCTTGCATAGCAAGGGCAACAGCCGGAAAAATAGTTGACCTCGGCGTAACCGACGCAAACAATATGGGCGCTGCCATGGCGCCTGCCGCCGCACAAACATTCATTGATTATTTTAACGACACAAACACAAAGCCGTCTGATTATGACGCTGTTTTTACAGGAGATTTAGGTTTGGTGGGCAGTCGCTCGCTGTATGACTTACTTAGCCTTGAAAACATTGACCTTGAGCCAAAGCACTATGACTGCGGTATGATGATTTTTGATTTAGAAGGGCAAGATGTGCACGCAGGCGGTTCGGGGTGCGGATGTGCAGGCTCGGTGTTTTGCTCTGAAATTCTAAATTCCGTAAACAGCGGAAAATACAACAATATACTTTTTATGGCAACAGGTGCGCTGATGAGTCCGACATCGGCAGGACAGGGTGAGAGTATCCCCTCTGTTGCACATTTGCTCAACATAAAATTAAGATAAATTTTATAAAAGCTCTGTTCAAATCAAAACTCTTGTGATATAATAAAGATGTGTAACGATATTGTTCAGCAGTTGGTAATTATTTGCTACTAATATTAACAGCTTTTGGAAATTTAGCAATATCAGCGTTGATTAGGAGTTTTGTTATATGTTCGGACGCATTCAAACAGTTGACAACAAAGTTCTATATAATATCAGCAGAATGCACAAGCCTGCTTTAACCAAGATTATGGTGGCATCTTCAAGGCTGGGCAATGCCGGCTTTGTATGGTGGGCGATCTGCATACCGTTCTTTGTTGTACCGGAGTGGAGAAAAACAGGCTTTAACTTTGTTTTCGCCCTCTGCCTTGCTCACCTTATGGGCGAAATCATTATTAAGCATCTTGTAAAGAGGACACGCCCTTGTCATCTTCTTGAGGACGAGGAGCAGATTATAAACAGACCGAGGTTCTACTCGTTCCCGTCAGGTCACACTACGGCATCATTTGCATTTGCCACAACGGCGCTGTTAAGATGTCAGCCTGCGGCTTGCCTGCCAATTCTTATGCTTGCATTCTTAATTGGCTTTTCAAGAATTTATCTGAGAGTTCATTATCTTACAGATGTAGTCTGCGGTATGTTACTCGGCTCAACCTGCGGTGTTATCTCGGTAATTCTTTTCAACAACATTTTTGTTTAACCAATAAAAAATCGGCACTCTTTGAGTTAATTCTCAAGGAGTGCTTTTTGTTTTGCTATTTTAATTTTAAGTCGGCATTTTTAACGCTTATTAATATATGACAGGGTGCAAAAATCAGTGACATAATAATTAAAGGTACATTCAACAGCATTACTGCGCAAAACAGAAAAAGTACAGACGGAATTACCGAGAGTGCTACCGCCCTGAATAAGCAATTTCTTCTGAAAAATATTACCCATACAAGGCAGTAAGCTGTAACAAGCACTGTGCATACTATTATATATACAGCTAATGCGTTGTCGAACCAAAATCCAATGTAAGTATATGGTATGTTAAATATCATTAGGCCAAAACAACCAAATCTGCCGATTTGCTCAAGTGTTTCCACAATTTTGTTATGCCATAGATTTTCAAATCCATTTTGTATTTTTATGGCAAATACTATATTCGGTATCATTATTAGGGCAATTATTATTAAGCCGTATATGTTAAACCAACCCATTATAATTTCACTCGTTTCTAATGTAAAATTACATGCTTTTTTCTTAAAAATTTTTTCGCTCGGTTCGTCAGAATAATGTCAAAAATTTTAGCTTAAATTTTTATCTTTGCACTTTGCCAAATACAACATATGGTGTTCATAAGCAGACATAAGTTCTTTATCTGCCATTGCTGATTTCAACACTGATTTTATTTGACTTTTTTAGTCCCCCACATATGAATTAATCGCATAAATTTTTTGTTTAATTTTATTACTTGACACTAAAATAATACTATTTGTAATCAATTTCTTTTAACATTCAACTATTAACATTGATGTTGAAAACTTCTGCATTAATTGTTGAATTGTTACATTTCTGTAAAGTATTGGGTGTTACTTGTAAGAGGGCTGTAATTTCAACGGTGTTTTAACATCTGTTTTCACACTTTCCACATAGTTTTCAACATTTATGTTAAAAGATGTGTTAAATACAATTTGTATAATTCACAAATTTCTGTTGTTTTTTCTTTTATCAAGATAATTCTGTAAAATGATAGTTGCGGCAACTTCGTCCACAACATTTTTCCTTTTTTTGCCCCTTGTATTGGTATCGTTCAAAAAGTTGTGTGCGGTAATGGTAGTACCTCTTTCGTCCTGCAAATCCACCTGCAAACCTGTTTCTGTATGAAGTCGCTCGGCAAAGGCTCTTGCATTCTGCGCACTTTCGCCCTCACTGCCGTCCATATTCTTAGGAAGTCCCACAACTACTATTTCAGCCTTTAAATTCACAACGGTTTCTTTCACTTTTTCAAAAAGTTTTTCGGGTGACTTTTCAAAAATTACCGTGTGCGGCGAGGCTAAAAACTCCGTCTTATCGCAAACTGCTATACCTGTTCTTGCTTTTCCCAAATCAACTGCCGCTATTATCATATTAACATCCTTTCAAAAAAGGGAACCCTGCCGAGTTCCCCCTATTCATATTATCGTAACGGTCTTTTTACATTCGATGCAACCTTGAACACATCACTTGATTTGCCAAGCACTACAAGGTGGTCGTTTTCATCAAAGACATAATCGCCGCCAAGGTTCAGATTAAGTTCATTATCATTTTTTACCGCAATAATATTAATGTTATGTTTGCGGCGAACATCAACATCCTCTACCTTTTTTCCAATCCACGATGATACAACGGGAATTTCAAAGATAGAATACTCCGATGTAAGTTCAATATAATCAAAAATATTGTCTGCATTGTATCTTACCGCAAGGTTTTCGGCAATCTCTTTGCTGGGGTATACAACCTCGTCAGCGCCTATTTTCTTTAAAAATTCAACCTGTCTTGACCTTTTAGCCTTTGCAATTACATACTTTGCACCGAGTTCCTTTAAAATGGAAGTAATTTCGAGAGAGGCATAAAAATCCTCACCGATTGTCACAAAGCAATAATCAAAAGTATTAACTCCTATAGATTTCAAAATTCCGTCTGTCGAGCAATCACCGCAAAAAGCATCGCTGAATTCAGGTGAAAGCTCCTGTATGAGTTCCTCGTCCTTGTCTGCAATCATTACTTCATTGCCGAGGTCCTGCATTTTTCGTGCAAGATAAATACCCATTGTTCCCATTCCGATTACAAGTACCGACTTCATAAATATTTCTCCTTAACCGATTAATATCTGTTCTGTAGGGCGCTTTACAGGTGCTTCGGGTTTTCTTTGTCCAAACACAAGCACAAGCGAAAGTCCGCCGATTCGTCCGCCATACATCATTATCATTAATATTATTTTTGAAATTACCGAGATTTGGTTTGTTATGCCTTTTGACACTCCTACAGTGCCTGCCGCCGAGGCGGTTTCAAACAATACCTGCGACATGCCCAATCCCTCTACGCTGCAAATAATCATTGACGAAAGCATAACCGCAAAGAGATAAATCAAAATAATTACCGCCGACTGCTTAACCACATCAGACGCAATTCTGCGCTTAAAAGTGTTAATATCGTCACTGCCCTTTGCCATTGCAAACACCGCAAGCACAACAACGGCTATTGTAGTTGTTTTCAGACCGCCCGCCGTTGAACCCGGGCAGCCGCCTATAAGCATAAGAATAAGCGAAAGCAATGTGCCAGAATCCGAGAGATTGGAAAGGTCAATTGTATTAAAACCTGCCGTTCTCGTGGTTACCGACATAAACATAGCGTTTACAATTTTTTGCGGAACAGTCTTGTCGGCAAGCTCGCCGTTGTATTCAAAAATAAAAAAGCCAAGTCCGCCTGCGACAAGCAAAATTGCCGTTGCAACAAGAACTATTTTAGTATGAAGCAAATATTTAGAAAAATGAAATTTATTTTTTAAAATGTCATTCCACACAATAAAGCCGATACCGCCGATTACAATAAGCGACATTATAATTATGTTTACATAGTAATCATTTGTATAGTAAGTCAGCGAAGAATACGGTTGGCGAAATCCCATAAGGTCAAAGCCTGCGTTGCAAAAAGCCGAGATTGCGTGGAAACAGCTATAATATATTCCCTTTAACATTCCCATTTGCGGACAAAAGCGAAAAGCAAGTAATACAGCACCTATTCCCTCAAATATAAAAGTACCTCCGACTATTTTCTTAACGAGTTTAAGTGTGCCGTCTATCTGAGTATTTCCCGATGACTGCATCATCATTTTGCGCTCACGCATATTGATTCTTTTGCGCAGAAATATGGAAATCATTGTAATTATGGTCATAAGTCCAAGACCGCCGATCTGAATCATTGCCAAAATAACAAGCTGTCCGAAAATTGTCCAATGAGTAAATGTATCAAATACAACCAATCCCGTAACACAGGTTGCACTTACCGATGTGAAAAGCGAATCAATAAAATTTGTCCATTCCCCTGTTTTCGAGGAAATCGGCAGGCACAAAAGGAAAGTTCCAATCAGTATTACAGGAATAAAGCTCAGCGCTATTATTCTTGTGTAGCCGAGCTTAGATATTAACTTGCTTATCATTAAGCATTCACCGCCTTAAATTCTATTGTATCATATTATATAACAATTCACAACAATAAAATGCCCCTGCAAGCATTTTTGCAGGAGCATAAATTCAAAATAAATAATTAAGACGCAATATGAAGTATAAGCGTTACGATTCTGATTGCAAAGAGAGCAGCTGCAACCCACATAACAGGGTGAATCTGCTTGATTTTGCCTGTAACGATCTTGAGAACAACCCAAGAAATGATACCGAACATAATACCTGTTGCGATTGAATATGCAAATGGCATCATAATAATTGCAAGGAAACCGCCAACTGTATCGGCAATGTCAGACTCAAAGTCCATCTGAGTGATGTTTTTGAGCATTAAAAGACCAACGAATACAAGAGCCGGAGCTGTTGCAAATGATGGAATTGCAAGGAAAATAGGATAAAGCGGAATTGCGATAATGAAGAGAACACCTGAGGTCAAAGCTGTAAGACCTGTTCTGCCGCCCTCTGCAACACCTGTGGTTGACTCAACATAAGAAGTTACAGTTGAAGTACCAAGGCAAGCACCTACGCAAGTACCGACAGCATCAGCCATCAAAGCCCTGCCAACTCGTGGGAGTTCGCCTTTTTCGTTAAGAAGGTTGCCCTGCTGAGCAACACCGATGAGTGTACCTACTGTATCGAAAAGATCTACAAAGAGGAATGCAAATACGATAACAGCGAAGTTTACTACATTCTGAGCCACATAAGCAAAGTCAAACCTAAATAAAGTTTCTGTTGCCATATTCTGAACAGGAGCGAACGCCATATAATTTGAGAAATCAGGAAGAAGTGATGTGCCCTGATACCAGCCGCAAAGCTGAGCAATAATACCTAAAATATAAGTAACGATGATGCCGATAAGGATTGAACCCTTAACCTTGAAGTGCCACAAAGCGGCAACTACAAGAATACCTACAATAGCAAGTACAACATTTGCAGAGCCTAAATCGCCAAGAGTTACGAGTGTAGATGACTGAACAGCTGTACCGTCATAGTAAGCGTCTGAAACGATAACGCCTGCGCCCTTTAAACCAACAATTGTAATGAAAAGACCGATACCGGCAGAGATACCGAGCTTTAAGTTCTTTGGAACTTTGTTTACAAGTGTTTCACGAAACTTAAAGAGTGAAAGGATAATAAAGATAATACCCTCAACAAGGATTGCGGTAAGAGCAACCTGCCATGGATTTGTAATACCCTGTGCTGCAAGCTGTGGAACTACTGTGTATGCAAAGTAAGCATTAAGTCCCATACCTGATGCAAGAGCGACAGGATAGTTAGCAAAAAATGCCATAATAAGTGTTGCAAATGCTGCCGACACCGCTGTTGCGGCAAAGACCGCACTTGAGTCCATTCCTGCGGCACTGAGCATACTTGGGTTTACGGCAAGTATGTAAGCCATTGCAAGGAATGTGGTAACGCCGGCAACAACTTCTGTTTTTACCGTGGTACCGTTTTCTTTGAGTTTAAATAGTTTTTCCAATTAGAAAACCCCTTCATTAAATTTTTTATACAAAAGCCAAAAGGCTATTGTTTACCGCATTAATACTAAAAGTATGACATCTTTCGAGCAGAAAGTCAATGCTTTTGCGATTGGAAAAATATTTTTGTAAGATACTATAAAATATTCCGTTAATTTTTTAACATTAACACAATAAGATGTTAATATGATAATTTGCTGAGAGATTAAACTAAAGAATTTTATTATAAATGTTTCACTTTTTCTTGCTTTTGCCGTTAATTTTACTCTGAAATCTGCCGATTATTTTAACGGTTTCAACTCAACAACAGGACAGGTCAACTGAGATGTTAGCTTTTTATAAAAATACGGCAGATTGTTCTTGATATTAATTCCTGTAACAATAACGGTTATGCCGCCATTTAAAGTTTTTGCCAAAGCATTTGCGACCTCTTCCTGTGTAGCTTCTTTTCCCACAAGATCAACATCAACATCTTCAACTACCAAGCATTTAGAATTACCAAGGTAATTAATCAGCTGATTTTCGTCTGTCAAACCGTTGCTTATGTAATGCAAAAGTATTTCTATTACCATCTCGCACGACATTACATTAACTGTCCCCTCGGGTTCAGAACTCAATAACTCTCTGATAGCGTGCGTTTTTCCAAAGCCCGTAGGTGCATCTAAAATAATAAACTCGGCAGCTTTTTTATCCAATTCCATATGTTTTAAATAATTCTTTGCCCTTTTTCTCCACATTGCCCTCTTTAAAATAATTTTTATATTTGATTTCTCGCTGCAGGCATTACTTAAGTATAACATATAACTATCCCTCCATTACATAAAATTATTTCTTACTCACTCTGATAAATCTACATAAAAAGCAGATAAAATTTAATGGCAAATAATCTGTGCTCTTATAGCAAAAGACTTTCCGTTAAAGAGTAAAACGCCAAACAAAAAATCCGACCTTTTTAAGATCGGATTTTTTGTTTTAGCTGATTTTTAAAATTATAAATCCTTACCGCAGCACTTCTTGTACTTTTTGCCGCTGCCGCATGGGCATGGGTCGTTTCTGCCGATTTTCTTTCCTTTACGGATTGTCTTATTGGCAGTGTCTGTACCGTCACCGGAAGTTTCTACCGGCTGAGCAACCTGCTCACGCTTTAAAGCAACTTCAATAGGGCTTTCCTGCGGCTCTTCGTCCTCGCCGTTATTAAGTACAACCTGATGTGCAGCCTGAGCCTGCTTTAATGCCATACGCTTGGCAGCCTCGATAGCGTCCTGACGCTTTTTAACCTCATATACTTTTTTAGGCATAATAAGCATCATCTTTACTGTATCTTCTCTGATGCTCTCAATCATCTCGTCAAACATATCAAAGCCTTCAATACGGTACTCAACAACAGGGTCGTGCTGACCGTATGAACGGAGTCTGATACCTGACTTGAGCTGATCCATATTATCAATGTGATCCATCCAGTGAGTATCTACATTCTTGAGGAGATATACTCGCTCCATTTCACGAATTGTTTCGGCAGGTAAAAGCTCCTCGTTCTCTTTATAGATAGCTGTTGCATCTTCAATAAGCATATTCTTGATGTCTTCAGGCTCCATATCTTCGAGGTCTTCCAGATCGAAGTCATAGCGGCTCTCATCCCTGATAAGCCAATCCTTGTAGTAGTCCTTAAGGCTCTGGAGATTCCAATGTTCACGAGGTCCTTCAGGAAGATACTGCTTAACGCTTGTTGCGATTGTATCCTCAATCATCTTGTAGATTGTATCGTGTAAATCCTCGCCGTTAAGCACCTGATCACGCTGACCGTAAATAATTTCTCTCTGCTTGTTGAGAACATCATCGTACTGGAGTACATCTTTACGGATACCAAAGTTACGAAGTTCGATTTTCTCCTGCGAACTGTCTATGATATTTGAAATCAACTTAGCATCAATCGGAGTGTCCTCTTCAACATTAAGTCGTTCCATAACCATCTTCATTCTGTCACCGCCGAACAAACGCATAAGATCGTCCTCGGTAGAAAGGAAGAACTTACTTACACCGGGGTCACCCTGACGGCCTGCACGACCCTTAAGCTGATTATCAATTCGTCTTGATTCGTGGCGCTCTGTACCGATAATGTAAAGACCGCCTACTTCTCTTACCTTTTCAGCCTCTTCCTTGATTTCTTCTTTATATTTTGAGTTAAGCTCCTCAAATGTCTTTCTTGCGTTGAGGATTTCCTCGTTGTCTGTTTCAGCATGGCCTGTTGATTCCTCAATAAGCTCATCTGTAAAGCCCTGCTTACGCATAGATGCCTTAGCCATAAACTCAGCGTTACCGCCAAGGATAATATCGGTACCACGACCTGCCATATTTGTTGCGATTGTAACCGCACCGAGCTTACCTGCCTGTGCTACGATTTCAGCCTCTTTTTCGTGCTGTTTTGCGTTGAGCACATTGTGCTTGATGCCACGCTTTTTAAGCATTCTTGAAAGCTCTTCCGACTTTTCGATAGAAATTGTACCAACGAGTACAGGCTGACCCTTTTCGTGAGCCTCCACAACCTGATCGATTACATTCTTAAACTTGCCCTTTTCTGTCTTAAATACTGCATCGGGGAGATCTTTTCTCTGAACAGGCTTGTTTGTAGGAATTTCCACAACATCAAGCTTGTAGATTTCCTGGAACTCCTCAGCCTCTGTCTGGGCAGTACCTGTCATACCCGAAAGCTTTTTGTAAAGGCGGAAGTAGTTTTGGAATGTGATTGTAGCAAGAGTTTTGCTCTCGTTCTGAATCTTAACGCCCTCTTTTGCCTCGATTGCCTGATGCAAGCCCTCGTTAAAGCGTCTGCCGTACATAAAACGACCTGTAAATTCATCAACGATGATAACCTCGCCGTCCTTAACAACATAGTCAACATCGAGCTTCATAATGCCATGAGCCTTGATAGCCTGATTAACATGGTGCTGAATTGTAAGGTTTTCAGGGTCTGTAAGGTTTTCAATGCCAAAAAATTCCTCGGCTTTCTTAACACCGTTCTGTGTAAGTGTTGCGGTTTTCTGCTTTTCGTCTACTACATAGTCAATGTTGTTTTCCTTGTAGTAATCCTCCATATCCTCTTTAGAGTCAAGCTCCTCAAAGCGCTGAACCTTTAATGTTCTTGCAAACTTGTCAGCCTTTGCATATAAATCGGTAGACTTGTCGCCCTTACCTGAAATAATAAGAGGTGTTCTTGCCTCATCAATGAGGATTGAGTCAACCTCATCGACAATAGCGTAAGCGTGACCACGCTGTACCTTCTGCTCCTTGTAAACAACCATATTGTCACGAAGGTAGTCAAATCCGAGTTCGTTGTTTGTACCGTATGTAATGTCAGCGGCATAAGCCTTTTTTCTGCCGTCATTGTCAAGTGAGTGAACGATAAGACCTGTGCTGAGTCCGAGGTATCTGTAAAGTTTGCCCATCCACTCGGAGTCACGGCGAGCAAGGTAATCGTTGACTGTTACGATGTGTACGCCCTCGCCTGTAAGACCGTTGAGGTAAGCAGGAAGTGTAGCCACCAAAGTTTTACCTTCACCTGTTTTCATCTCGGCGATTCTGCCCTGATGAAGTACAATACCACCGATAATCTGAACAGGGTAATGTTTCATACCAAGCACACGCCATGCGCCCTCTCGGCATACAGCAAACGCATCGGGTAAGATGTCATCTGTGGTTTCGCCGTTTGCAAGACGCTCTTTGAGAACAGCAGTCTGATTTTTGAGTTCGCTTTCGCTCATAGCCGCATACTTGTCCTCAAGTGCAAGCACCTTATCGCAAATCGGCTGAATTCGCTTTAATTCTTTTTTACTGTAATTGCCAAACAAGGCTTTGAGAATATTCATATATAAATGTCCTTTCGGTATAAATTCTTTTTACTGTACGGCAGCTGCACCGAGTGATTTTGCTGCCTGTATCATAGCTGCCTCAACAACAGGGCCCGCATAGGTAAAGCCAAAACCCGAGTCTTCCACAACGCAGGCAAATGCAAGAGGGCAGTCCTCGTCCTTTGCATAACCTACCATCCAACCGTTAGGGCCTTTGTCCTCGCCGACCTCGGCAGTACCTGTCTTTGCGCATATCGTAAGTCCGCCAAACAGATCGTCGCCGTAGTAATCGGTCATTGTAAAGCGCATCATATCGTCAAGCGCTTCTGCCGTGCTGCTGCTGAAAAGTTCGTTTGTGCTGTCCGAGCCGCCCAATCCGAGCACACCCAGAATTGAACCGTCCTTTATCATATACGGTTCTTTTGTTTTGCCGCCGTTTGCGATTGCTCCGCAAATAACAGCCATTTGCATTGGGTTTACTTTGTCATTGTACTGACCGACGCCCGACCAGCCGAGCTGGTTTGTGTTTGCATCGCTTACATCGTAATTTCCCTTTGCGGTTTCGTTGTCATCCACCTTAAAGCTGCTGTTTATGCCGGCTTTATTTGCGGTGGCAGTCATTTTTTCTTCGCCGAGTTCAACCGCAAGTTCCGCATAAACAATATTGCAGGAATGTGACATTGCCTCTTTAAAGTTTATGTAACCGTGCGGTTCAACACAGGTTACATCACTTCCGCCGATATCTTCCTTACCCGAACAGTACCATGTACGGTCGTAGATGTCGGGAAGATTTTCAATAGCGCAGGCAGAAGTAATTATCTTAAAAATCGAACCGGGCGCATAGGTTGAAGAAATAGTATTGTCAAGATACACACCCTCGTAGTCTTTTTCGTTTTCCTCGGTAATTTCGGGAGGCGCTTCCGGATCGTAAGCCTTTGTACTTACGGAACAGATGACCTCACCTGTTTTGTAGTTATATACAACGCAAGCACCGTCTTTGCCGTAGCCTGACAATACATCGTAAGCCGCTGCGCAGGTGTCTGCATCTACCGTAAGATTAATGTCATTGCCCTTTCTTAGAGAATCGGGCATATTCAGTCCCCAAATAAGATTATATCCGATAAGCTGGGAACGGTATCTGCTCTGTAAAGCAGTAGAAATATTAGAAGAATTGTCGCCTATTGTGTGCAAAAGCGAAGTTCTGACGCTTTGGTTTTCATTATAAACTCTTTTTCCGTCAACACTTTGAGCAAGAATATTGCCGTTGCGGTCATAAATTGTACCTGCCTTTGCAAGTCCGTCGGTTCCTGCGATGTGGTAGTTATAGTGCTGATCTACCCAATCGCCCGAATTTGCAACGAGCTTGTAGGCAAAAAAGCCCATACCGCCGATAAAGGCTACCGTAACCGCAAATATAAGCGTACTTCTCCGTAATACTCTTTTCATTCAAACACCGTCCTTTCTCTGATTTATTCAGAGGGTACTGCAAAGCAATACCTCATTCGGTTTTGTAAGATTATTTTTTCACCGCATATGTTCTTTCGTCTGCCGCCTTGATAAATGCAATAAGTCCCCAACAGGAAAGCACACTTGAACCGCCACAGCTGATGAACGGGAATGTTACACCGGTAAGCGGAAGAATATCTGTTGCGCCAAAAACATTGAGTGAAAGCTGTATTACAAGCAAACCCGCAGCACAGCAGGCAGAAATAGAATAGAATGTACTTCTGCTTCTTGTTGTGATTGCTCTTGCATAAATAACAAGGCAAGCTACCGCAACGGCGAGAGTAATTGCAACAATTACACCCATTTCTTCGGAAACCAAGCCAAAGACGAGGTCGCTCTCCGACGCTCCGACGCCCTTTAAAAAGCCGTTGCCTATGCCGACGCCGAAAAGTCCGCCGCTTGCTATATATGTAAGCACATGAGTTTGCTGATAACCTAAGTCATTTGCGTATTCCCACGCATGTCCCCAAGCCTTAAAACGGTCGAGGACATAAGATTTAAAGCGCAACACAATAGACACACCGAATACAGCCGCCACAATGGCAAGAATTACTGTTTTAAAGTCGCCCGAACGCATAAATGAGATTAACAGGAAGGTCATAAAGAATATGAGCGCCGTACCAAAGTCACCCATTAATGCAAGCAATCCTACACAAACAGCCGAGAATATAATAAACTCAAACAAATTCTTTTTTGTCTGTAATCTGTCAAGTGTGTTTGCACCTATAAATATGTATATAATTTTTACGATTTCCGACGGCTGAATTGAAATTCCGCCAATTCTGACCCAGTTAGCCGCACCGTAAGTAATTTTACCGAACACAATGCTTACGCCGAGCAGTCCTACTGCGGCAATCATAAGTCCGTATCGCAACTTTGTAGATGAGGTTCTGTCGGGATCTTCAATAAACTTTATAATAACGCAAAACAGTGCCATTCCCACAACTGCGGCTATAAGCTGAACATAAGCCGAGCGTTCCACCTGCCGCACAAGCAGCATTACGCCCACGCCCGTTAAAAACAGTGCAAGGCTTTCAAGCTCAAAGCTAACTCGCTTGAGCACCTTTGTGGAAACGAAGAAAAATGTCCACTCTGCTGCTGCAAGACAGCCAAAAAGCACAAACGGCGAATATTTATTAGTGCCGTCCTGCCAAAAAACCGCCTCAACGCTCATAAAGAAATGGAAAAGCGTGATTAAAAGCATAAGTTTCCAAGACTTCATTGCAGGCTTGTCGTTTACCTTTTTAAAGAACCAACTGTAACGGAGATTTTCGTCATAATCTTCGCCACGCAAAAACTGAAACTGCGAATTGCCGACATTGATAACATCATCAATAAGCACTCTGGTTCTGCCCTCGGCAGCCTCACCGTTTACATAAGTACCGCCTTTAGAGCCTGTATCACAAATATACCAACCGCTTGCTCTTCTCAAAAGAACGCAATGGTTTCTTGAAACGGCAGGATCGTCCACAACAATGTCGCTCGACTTACTTCTGCCGATGGAATTTTCCCAAAAAATAACAGGAAGTTTTTGTCCTGTAACTGTATTGTAAAGTGTAACAAGAGGCTTTTCGGGCCTTCTGCGACGACGCATTGCCGCATAGCACTGATATACAATTATAATAGCGTATACAGGCATTAACACTCTCAGCGCAACAATGGCTAAATCGTAAATTACCGTCATATCAAGCACAGGCATCCTCCTTGTAATCATAGCTAAAGTTATACATTTATCATAATACCGCATTTTGGTAAAAAAGTCAATAAAAATTACGGATATTTAGCGGCGCAACGCAATATATCAGTTGCTAATCAGCAATATATTTTTACATTTTAAGTTGATAATTATTTATAAGTTTATAAAAAATCAGTACATATTTGATAATATAACGCAAAGCAAAGCAGGCACAATAAAAATATCGTACCTGCTTTTGCTTACTATTTTTCAGAGATTAAGTTTTGAAAGTTCCTTTGCGGTAGCGTCAACAAGCTGTTCACACTTTTTAGCATTACCACCAAGCATTGAGCCAAAACCGAAAATTCCGTTTGTTAAGGAATCAAGAGCCATATTCTTAGCTGTGTTGCCAAGCCCTGCCTCCTCCGATTTTTGTATGGAAAACTTTTGAGATTCCTTTGAAAATCCGCTTTTCATTATCCAAACCTGATTTTGACTGTCAAGTGCCGGAAATGTAATAATAGTGGCAGCTCCGTGCTTAGTTAATGACGGTTTGCCCGCCGTAAACTCTACATCTTTGATAGCCTCGTAAAGACTCTCAATAGTATAGGAATTATTAGTTTTAATGTTTTTGATTTTTACTCCTAAAGCCATCGGTAACTCCTTTCAGCTATGTATAAAATCAGTTTGTACCCCAAACATTGCCGTTTTTGTCGGTATATTTGCCCATAATAACCATTATAAAGTCAATAAGCCAGCCGATACCGCAAACGCCGCCTGTAAGCAGCCAAATTATGCCTGTGCCGATTTTGCCTGTTAAAAATCTGTGAACACCTAAACCGCCAAGGAAAAATGTGATTAAAATTGCTCCTGCTTTACTCATAAATAAATACCTCATTTCTTGAATTTTGATTACAGTTAATATAATACATACTAAAAGCAATAAATGCAACAATTTGGCAAAAAGGTCGATTTTCGGGCAAGAATGGCATAAATCTGATATTATTTCAAATATTGACAATCGTAACTTATGTAATATATAATTTTTTATATATAACGATAAGTGATGTTTATTTTGAGAATTGCATTGGCACAAATGGCTATGAGCAAAAATATTGACAGCAACCTTCAAAAGTAGCTTGATTTTTGCGACAAGGCAAAGGATTGCGATTTGCTGTTTTTCCCCCGAAATTCAGCTTTCGCCGTTTTTTCCGCAATACGAAAAATCGGATGTAACAGAATATGCAATGAATACAAATTCCTTTGAAATTATAAAGCTTGCCGAAAAAGCCAAGGGAAACAGCTTTTATCTCTCGCCTAACATTTATCTTGAACAGGACGGAAAGTTTAGCTTTTTCTTTACTTTGTTACCCGACCGATAATTTTCTAAACCCTAACCACCAACTTTGACAAATAATAAAAAGCCGACAAACATAGTACAAAACTAAGTTTGTCGGCTGAATTTTTATATCATATTATGCTGTTTCGGACAATCACATTCTTGGTTCTTTAACTTCAAATGTAAATGTTTCCTGTGCGGTTTTGCCGTCTGCATCCTTTACTTCTACAAGTACAGTGTGCTCACCTATTTCTAAAGATTTGCCCTGTTTTTTAAGTTCAGACATCTCAATAGTGAAATCGGCACTTTCGGAATAATCCTGAACTAAAAATCCGTTGTCAAGTGTGAACTTGTACTGATACGGCGCTGTTCCAAAAATTGCGTTTGCAGATATTGTAAGAGAATATTCATCATAACCTATATAATCGACATCTGTATGAATACCCACAATAACAGGATCTTCACTTTCATATGCGTCAACTACCGTATAATTATACAGGGTTTCCTCTGTGCAATCATCAATAGCGTTATAACTCCTTACCGAAACATCATAGCTGCCACTTTCACTAAATGTATAGGTAAATGTGTTTGACTCTGATTTTTGCTGAACAACCTCGCCGTTAATCAAAAATTCATAGCTGAACGGTGTAACGCCCGAATCCATTGTTGCGGTAAATGTTACAGGAGTGCCTGTCATTGCCTTTCCGGAATCATAATCGGCGCAAAAATTACGGATAATGTGTTCCAAATTAGTACTTTTTCTCTCAAATTCATACTTTCCGGCAATATGTAATTGAATAAGCGTAACATCTTCAACATTGGTTACACCGTTAAAATTAACATCGCCTGCATAATTCTGACTTTTATCAATTTCTGCACTTTCTGCCAGCGCATTCTGAAGAAGTGTTACATCGTTTACATCTACTTTAGAATTCCAGTCAACATCACCTGTAGTTATAGGTCTTATCATCGCAGAAGTTGAAAAGCACTGTGCAGCCAGCATACCCATTACAAGTGCGCCCGACAAAGCCGCTTTTATAATTTTTTTCATAATTATTATTCCTTTCTAAACTATACATCTTCACTGATAAAGTAAATATTTGTCGGTAAAGTTTTAATATTTATTTTATTTTATATTTGATTATACTATAAAAACGATGAAAATGTAACTGCAATAATAACAGAAAACAATTTTGTTTATTTGTGCATTTTTATTAAATATATGATAAAAATACATTTAAATATATCTATCGTGAATATTTATCACTGATTTTTTTGATTTAATAGAGTATGTTTTATTACGCAACTATTTTTTACATCTCTTGTATAATTTAGTTGGTTGTTTATGTAAATTTGCTGTGCTATACTTAGGCTATGAAAGGTGTGAAAAATATGATTGGTATGAATTTAAAGGCATTGCGCAAGGCAAAAGGATATTCGCAGGAAGAAGTCGCCGAAAAAATGAATGTATCCCGTCAATCGGTAGCTAAGTGGGAAAATGACGAGAGTATTCCCGATGTTATAAAATGCAGTGAACTTGCCAATCTTTACGAAATTTCGCTTGACGAGCTTGTTCATAATAAAATATCTGTTGATGAGGAACAGGCAAACGGCGAAGAGGGCAAGTATGTGTTTGGCATAGTTAAGGTTGGTGAAAGAGGACAGATTGTTATTCCGAAACACGCAAGAGATGTTTTTGACATTAAGCCCGGAGATAAGCTCCTTGTGGTGGGTGATGTAAAGCGTGGCTTGGGAATCGGCAAGCTCAGCCGTTCTATTGCAAGCGATTTTGTATTTGAGGAATGAGGCGGTATTATGTCAGCAATAGTAACTAAAAGTCTTACGAAAAAATATAAAGATAAAATTGCGGTAAACTCCATAAATCTTTCTATAAACGACGGCGAAATGTACGCTCTGCTCGGAGTAAACGGTGCAGGAAAATCAACAACAATAAAAATGCTCTCCTGCCTGATAAAGCCTACAAGCGGAGATGCACTCTTAAACGGCAACAGCATAGTAAGCGACAGCGAAAAGGTTAAAAGAATAATAAATGTGTCGCCGCAGGAAACCGCAGTTGCCCCTAACCTTACCGTAAGAGAAAACCTTGAATTAATGGCGAGAATTTACGGATTTGGCAATGAAGATGCAGTAAGCAAAGCTCAAAAAATGATAGAAGATTTTGAATTGAGCGATATAGCCAAATCAAAGGCAAAAACCTTGTCGGGCGGCTGGCAAAGAAGATTGAGCATTGCAATGGCACTCATAAGTGATTCTGAAATTTTATTTCTTGACGAGCCAACCTTAGGACTTGATGTGCTCGCAAGACGGGAATTGTGGAATAAAATCGGCTCACTCAAGGGAAAAATTACAATTATTCTTACAACCCATTACCTCGAAGAGGCGGAATCACTCTCTGACCGCATCGGTATTATGGTCAAGGGCAATCTTATAGCTGAGGGTACGGCAGAAGAACTTAAACAAAGCGTTAATGCAAATACTTTTGAAGACGCTTTTGTAAAAATTGCGGAAGAAGGTAAGTAATTATGAAAACCTTAGCATTTGCGGCAAGAAACGCAAAAGAACTGCAAAGAGATATTTTAACCTCAATTTTCGGTATCGCTTTTCCGCTTGTTTTGCTCGTTTTGTTATCAATAATCAACTCAAGTATTCCGGAAGAGGCGCATATGACGCTTTTTGAAATAAAAAGTCTGACAGGCGGAATTTGTGCGTTCGGACTTGTGTTTTTGTCGCTTTTCTCTGCCCTTTTGGTAGCAAAAGACAGATACACAGCCTTTATTATCAGGCTTTGCACCTCGCCGTTAAAGCCGAGCGGATACATAATCGGCTACACACTTCCGCTAATTCCTATGGCTGTATTGCAAACACTTGTTACCTCGCTTTCTGCGCTGATTTTCGGACTTGAATTTTCGGCAAATATTTTACTCGCCTCGGTTGTAAGCATTGTGCCGGGATTTTTATATATTTCAGTCGGACTATTGTGCGGTACGGCATTTAGTGATAAAATGGTAGGTGTATTATGCGGTGCGGTACTCACAAACCTTTCGGCATGGCTTTCAAATATATGGTTCGATATATCGCTTGTTGGCGGTGCATTTGAAAAAATCGCAGGATTTCTTCCGTTTATTCATTGCGTTAATGCGCTGAGAGCAGTGTTTGAAAGCGATTACTCGCAAATAATCCCCGAATTGCTTTGGGTGGCAGGATATGCTGTTGTAATTTTTGCTTGTGCTGTTTTACTGTTTAACCGCAGAATGAAACAGGATAAGTAAGGATTTTGCTAATGATTAAGGATACTCTGAAAAATAAAAAACGATATGAACTCATCGACTCGATTCGTGGCTTTGCAATCATAAATATGGTTATTTTTCACACATTGTACGATATATTTATGATATACGGCGACGGTTCGTTCTTCACAAGTCCTTGGTGTACGGTGTGGGAAAGATTCATTTGCGTATCGTTTATTATTATTTCGGGAGTATCCTTTAATTTTTCTCATCATACGGTAAGAAACGGAATTATCGTAAGCCTTTGCGGATTTCTCGTCACGATTGTAACTGCCTTGGCTATGCCGGAACAGGCTGTATGGTTTGGCATACTCAATCTTTTAGGTATATCAATGCTGATTTGCTCGGCACTGAAAAATTTAATAAATGCCGTTCCTCCTGCTTTGGGAGCAACAGCAAGTTTTTTAGTCTATGCCGTTACCTACGGAGTGCAAAACGGATACATAGGATTTCTAAACGCATCTATTTTTGAACTTCCGCAAGCCTTATACAGTTACAAATACCTCTCGTTCATAGGCTTTCGCTCAAGTGACTTTGTATCAAGCGACTATTTTCCAATTATCCCATGGATATTCCTATATATATTCGGAATCTTTTTATGGAAAATTATTAAGAACAGTAATCTTGAAAAATATTTTTACTTCAAAATTCCAATTCTCAATACAATAGGCAGATACAGCCTCGTAATCTACCTCGTCCACCAGCCTGCAATTATGCTGATTATGAATGTAATCTTCGGATACTAAAAAACAACCCCAAGTGTATGTTCTCCTGAACCTGCACTTGGGGTTTATTGTAAATAGCTATATAAAAAGTGTATAAAGCACAACACTGCAACAGAGGATAAGTAATCTTTCGCAAATATATTGAATATAAACTTTAATCTGATTTATGTAACTGTTTTGCCGTTATGCGGAGTTGGCCAAAACATTGCTACATAATAGAATATAATAGTAAAAACATACATATAGGATTGCCTTATTTTGACATTTTTCTGCACTATATAAATTGTAATCACGACAGTGTTATGTTAAAATATGTAACAAGATACAAATGGAGGTTTATTATTATGAAAATAAGAACAATTATAATTACAGCGGTACTTACTTTATCTATGGTTGCGGGCCTGGCAGGATGTGCAGGCGGAAACGGCTCTGTTTCAGATACAAGTTCAGTTTCTCAGGTTTCGCAGGAAAACGGTTCGAGTTATTCAGATGACAATGACACCAAGGTTTTACAGATGCTTGATAAGGTCACGCTCAACGGAAAACCAGTTGTTCTTCCATTTAAATTGAGTGATTTAGGGGAAGGATATAGTTTTGATAAAAATGATGTTAGTGTTTACGAAAAAGACGGAAACACATATGCCTATACTGATTTGTTATATAATAACAAAATGATTACAACAGTATCTTTGTTTGAGTATGCTGAAGGTCAAAAAACTGAAGATTTCATTGTTGATATGATATCATATTCTTATCTTGACGATGAAAGTGTAAGTGAAATAATTAAGGTTGATGATATATCAGGTAAAAATAAAAAAGAAGATGTATTAAGTAAATTTGGAGAACCTACAAACAGAGAAACTCTTGATACAGGAAGTGAAATAATAACTTATGAAATGAACAATAATGATAACTCATATGTTGAATTCTGGTTTACCAAAGATAATATCATTAGTACAATAATGATTAAAAACATTTAATTAATTGTAGATTTATATGGATAACAATTTCGTTTTTGATACAACAAAATTTGTTTTAGGTGAAGTAAAAAAAGAGGCTTTAAAAACTGCAATGGAGGAGCTTGCCGAGTTGTTCGGCGACAGAACATACCTGAAAAACGGAAATTATGCAAATTCAGGTTTTCAGGCTCTGGCTGAATATCAGGATAAACGCAGGGATTTCTTTGCGTTTTTTATTTTGTCTGATTTATGTAACTGTTTTACTGTTATGCGGAGTTGACCAAAACATTGCTACATAATAGAATATAATAGTAAAAACATACATATAGGATTGCCTTATTTTGACATTTTTCTGCACTATATAAATTGTAATCACGACAGTGTTATGTTAAAATATGTAACAAGATACAAATGGAGGTTTATTATTATGAAAATAAGAACAATTATAATTACAGCGGTACTTACTTTATCTATGGTTGCGGGCCTGGCAGGATGTGCAGGCGGAAACGGCTCTGTTTCAGATACAAGTTCAGTTTCTCAGGTTTCGCAGGAAAACGGTTCGGGTTATTCAGATGACAATGACACCAAGGTTTTACAGATGCTTGATAAGGTTACGCTCAACGGAAAACCAATGAAGATACCTTATAAACAAAGCGATTTGCCGGAAGGGTTTTCGTTTGATGATGATGTGTCAGTATATGAAAAAGACGGCAATACATATGCATACGGTACTTTATTGTTAAATGGTAAAAAAGTTTCAAGCATGAATATAAGTAATTATAAGGAAAACATCACTCCCGATGAAATTGTTGCGTCCTCTTTAGATTATACTTTTTTAAAAGAAGATTATGCCGGTCTGGTCGAAATTGACGGTATAAGCGGAAAAAGTAAAAGGGGGGAAATACTGAGCAAATTCGGAGAGCCTTCGAGAATAGAAACTTTTGATGACGGAAGCGGAGTATTATATTACGGAATGGACAGCAATGATAATACATATATAGATTTCTGGTATAATGAGGACAGTACAATCAACACAATATCCATTGTAAATGAAATATGATATGGAGGAAAAAATGAGCAACGGATTTTCTTTTGATACAACCAAATTTGTTTTAGATGAAGTAAAAAAAGAGGCTTTAAAAACTGCAATGGAGGAGATTGCGGCTTTGTCAATAAAAGTGTGTAAGTTTTTTTAGAAAATAGATAATTGATGTTTTTGTACGCCTTTGGAGTGGAGCGGAGCGCAACGAAAAAGGCGTACAAAACGGCGTCAGATTAAGTGCTCGTATTTTTCAATACGGGCTTTAATTTTGTCGTTTGTCACAAGCTGATTTCTGACCATTGCCCAATTTTGTACCTTGCTTCCGTTCCATTTTTTGTAAAGCTCCGTTATCCTGAGATAGAGCAATTTGAGCAATGCATTTTCGCTTGGAAAAGCACCTTTTTGGTGACCTTTCTAAAGCTCGAATTGATGCTTTCAACCGCATTTGTTGTGTACATAATTTTTCTAACAGCACTTCCGTAATCGAAAAGCTGCTCTATATGGTTGAAATTTCGCTTCCATACATCTACTGCTCACGGGTATTGCGACCACTCCTGACAGAACTGCTCAAAGGCTTTTCGAGAGGCTGTACGGCTCGGTGCTCCGTACACTTTCTTTATGCTTTGTGTGAATTTTTTGTAGTCCTTGCTTGGCACATATTTAATTGAATTTCGAATTAAATGTACGATACAACGCTGCACGACAACATCTTTAAATATCGCTTTTGCACCGTCTTCAAGACCGGAAACGCCGTCCATACAGATAAACAATACATCCTCCACACCTCGTCCTTTTAGCTCGTCAAATATTTGCATCCAAGTGTGTTTACTTTCGCTTTCATTAAGCCACAAGCCTAAAATGTCCTTTTGTCCGTCAATATCATAGCCTAAAATTGTATATAATGCATAATTCTTGCTCTCATACTCTTTTCTGATGGTGACATACATACAATCGACAAACAGAAATGTATACATCCTTTTTAGAGGTCTGTTTTGCCAATCGTTAAGTTCATCCAATACGCAGTCGGTAATTTGAGATACCATTTCGTGTGAGATTTCAAAGCCATAGATATCCTCAATAGTATCAGCAATATCTCTCTGGCTCATTCCTCGTACATACATAGCCAGCACCTTTTCCTCTATTTTAGATACATCCTTTTGCCGCCTTGGCACAAGCTACGGTTCAAAGCTTGAATCTCTGTCACGAGGCACTTTGATTTCAACCTCACCGGCGCTCGTTTTGACTTTTTTATTTGTATAACCGTTGCGACGGTTATCAGTCGATTTTGCACCGTGATCGTTACTTTCATATCCGAGGTGGCTATTCATTTCGCCCTGCAACATCGACTCAAACATCGGTCCGAAAATGTCTTTCAAGGCGTCCTGCATATCTGCAACGCTTTTCGGTTTGTACTGTTCGATGATCTACTTTGCGAGGTTCTCGCCCGGTGTGATTTCCTTTTTCTTTGCCATTTCGTTCATTCCTTTTCTGTCCTTTCTTTCATTGTAGCACACTTTTTCCCAAAAGCAAAAAGTGTGCAAGTTATTTTTCTAACTTACACACTTTATTTTACAAGCTCAATCGGATAGGCAGTCAATTTTCCATTGATTGCCTATCCGATTTTTAATTATTTACTACATCAATTATAATCCTTGCACCCAACCGAAAGTCGTTCAGGAATATCTCTCGCTCACTGATTTCAGAAATTTCACGATTGCAATCCTTGTATTTTTCAAAGGTTTCTTTCTGCGCCTCAGTCAGGGTTGCCTCAAGCTTTTCTTCATTTCTTTTGAGCAGTTTCAATAGTTCCTTAACCTCATCGTCAAGCTTCGCACATTTTTCATGAGGGAATAAATTGCCATAATATAAATCTTCAAGTATATCCATATCTTATGCCACCTTTCGTAGAACAAACATATCCCACATAACTTTGCATAAGTCCTGATATACTTACCTTTATTACTTTACAAAAAGCAATACAAGAAGTATAATAAATATCAAATAATTTCCAGTTAAAATATATAATAGGAATAGGGGCATACAAATGAAAAGCAAAATCTTATCAGCAATAATATCCATCGTGCTTATGATTTCACTTGTAGGATGTCAGCAGAATAATACCATTATTAAGCCTTATGTAGAAACAAAAATGGTCACGGAAAACAGCCAATTAGATTTAGTAACCTTTACATTTGAGTCGCCCGACAGTTGGACATCTGTAGCCGCAGATAAAGATTCACTTATTTGCAGGAGTCCATCATCAAACGAATCGGAGGAATATAAAAACTATATTTCTCAGGATTATTTAGTTATTTCAAACTATACTACAAATGATATTTTGCCGGTATCAGACGAATACAAACAGGGCTATGAAGATTTGTTCAAAGGAACATATGACGGAATAGAAAAAATCATCAGCGACAGCATTGAACACATAAATATAAGCAAATATTTGGACAGCTTACCTGACGGAGAAACCGGCTCGAAGTACAGTTTTTCAGATTTATTGAATATTCTTTCAGATCCTGACAGCTTTCCTGATTATGAAATTCCTGATTCCCTGCGCAACAAAACGTGGGCATCTGATTTTAAATATTCAGAATATCAAGGGAAAGACGGTAAAATTATTACTGTAGAATATTCATACTTGGTTGATGATATTACGCATAAAGCTATTAATTGTTACAGAGATGATAATTACTCAGTATGCGGTGCTTTTGATGATAGCAACGAGATTTCTTCAGGAGATGTTGCTTTATGGGTTGCAAATACCCTTGAGGTTTCTGAACATTACAAAATTGATGACGGAGCGGTATTAATAGAAGGAAAAGACTATTAATTATTAAATTTCCAATAGTGATATAATTACAGCCGAAGCATTTCAAATTACCGTGGTGTTAATATTTGTATTCAATTTCTAAACTCTTTCATATCATCAAGGCGGCGGAGGACAGGCTCGGTTTTGCCGTCTGCTGCGCCCATATCAATATCGAGCCAAGTTCTCGTTTTGATTATTTTGTTACGATATTGCTCGCCATAATTCATTGTCGGCGTATGACCTAAAACGGTTATAATATCATCAAAATATTCATCAGCAAGATCAAGCCAAGCCCAAATGAAAGCGTCGGCAGGATAGTCGCTGATTTTTTTGCCCTTTTCAAAATCATCAATGCCACTGTGACAAAGGAAATAATCCTTACCACCTGCCGTAACAGCTTCGTACAAAGGGCAGTCACGCAGATAATCAAGAATATTTGCAACGGTTTCGGGCGATTCTTTGTTAAGTCCTGCAAGGGCTTTCAGCGTAACATCACCGCCGTTTAGCTGATAATTTGATAGAATTTCTATTTTTTCACTGTCAAAATCAGCAATGCTGTCGTCCGTGATTTCTTCAAACAAAAATGCACAAGCAAGAAGCATCGCCTCGTGATTTCCGAGAATGAGCTGAACATTAGGCCGGGAGAGCAGCCACCGCAAAATCGCAACGCCACCATCACCATTTCGGTCAATCACATCACCAAGTATGTAAAGAAAATCATCCTCGCAAAACCCAGCCTTTTCAAGCAATATTTTTAATTTTTCAATCGAGTAACCGTGTAGGTCAGATATTACATAGGTCATATTTCGTTTGCTTTCATAGGATATTTAGTATATGACGGATGATAAATATCAAATATAGTTATTCCGTTAATTTTTACAAACCTTTTTCTGACATTAGATTTTCTGTATATGATATTTGATGACTCTGTTTTGTTCGGGTCTATGTTATTCATTTCACATATTGCTTTGAAAATATCATTACAGGTAAAAACATATCTTACTTTGCCGTCACAACAATTTAAAATGTCAAGAAATTTACTATATTTATTAGAGTTGCTAAGTTCTTTATATTTTTTGCTTGTATAATTTTCTCCATCTGATGGGCAAATGTTAGCATAGGCGGAACCCGATAATTTATAATTTCCTTCTAAATATCCAAGATAAATATTAAATTTGTTTTTGTAAAGAGTGAAACTTCTTTGTGTACTGTTGTTTTCTAAAGATTTTTTAAACCAAAATTCTGTTTGCTTAGGTGCATTTGGCTCACGAAAAAGAAAAAGTACACCGTTAAAATGCTCCTTGTCCGATAAAAAGCCCTCTATATATTCATTATTATACTTTTTGAATTCATTATTGCTCATAATTAAATCCCCCTAAATCAATCGTTGCTTTCTATTCTAATAAATAAGTTTCTCAATAAAACAATATGCGTGTACGATATTATTTTTCGAGTCAAACCCTTGGCGGAATATTAGCGTGCCGTTAAATTCTGCTTTAGTATTGCAATACATTTCTGCCAACTATTTTGCAATTAGCAGAGATGATATGTATTCTTCTGAATATTCTTGAAAATTTTCTGTTGTGGCATAACTTTTAATCAGCGAAACGATTTTGGCGTAATCAAACAAAAAAGCAGGATTTGAATTATTCAAATCGTTAGTAGATAAATTATATGATGTTATAATTTCTCTTAGGTAATTATATGATTGCTTTATAAGGTCTGTATAATCGTCATAATCAAAATCATATTCTCGAAAGCTATGATATTTTTATTTGCAATATAATCGTCTACCCATCTTTCGCATAAATCTCTGAATATTATTGAATCTATGTAACCGTCAAATAAAGCACACCTTGACTCCGAAGGAAAGTGTCAAATTCAATAAATATTGCCTGAAAGCATATCAAGCACTTGTTTGTAGCCGTAATTCATTTTTCTGCGAAGCTCGCTGTCACTCATATTGTCGCTTTCGTCAAAGACATCAGATATGTAATACACAAAGGCTTCTGCGACAGGCTCGTTTTCACGACACATTTTTGCATATCTTTGTATTAAGTGATAATTGAAATCACAGTCTAAATCAAAGCGGCTGTCTTTCAAGCTCAGCTTCATTAAAGAGATTAAGCTGTCCGTAATCCTCGGCTATCTTCTCGGCTGAAGAACCATAAATTTTCTTCTTGCTTAATTTCAGCTGTTCCAGAATCCAGTTGTAATTTGCGATTAATTCTTTATTCTGAAGTGTAAGATTTTTAATTTCAGATTGTGCTTTTTCATTTTGATTTTCGAGATATTTTACCTGCTTTTTCAGAGCGGAATTCTGCGCAAGAAGTTCTTCATATGTAGGCATATTTTTCAAAATAATCACGCTCCGAAATCAGTTTTTTACTGTCTTAATTATACCGCAAAAAAGCGCATAAAATCAAGAAAAACACCCGTTTTACCGAGCGTTTTTAAGTGAATTGTATTTATGAATTTCTTCTGTTTTCAGTCCGTGCAAAAGCCACGAAAGTTCTTCCCGAGTTACTGTGTATTTATCAGTTGTAATACCTCTCAGAAAGTGGAATTTGCCGTGTTCTATTCTTTTATACATCAGGCAGAAACCGTCACTGTCCCAATACAGAATTTTCACCTTGTCGCAGTGCCTGTTGTGAAATACAAACATTGCGTTACTGAACTGATTGAGTTTGAAATTCTGCTCTACAATCGCAGACAAGCCGTCTATACTTTTTCTCATATCAACATTTGCAGAGGAAATGTAAATCTTTTCAGGGTGGATAGTCAGCATTTATTTTCACCGCCCAATACCAATTCAGAAAAATATACTTCTTTCCCGTTGGCAAGCTCGTCAGCACGTTCTATCCAGTATCTGAGGGTACTGCGTTTTATGCCGTTTTCACGGCATAATTTCCGTCCGCTCAGTTTGCTGTCCGTAAATTTTCTGACTAACAAAGCACCTTCCTGTTCTGTCACCATAACCGCCTCCTTTTGCGTTTTCTGTTATTGTATCGCTTTTCGGGCGGTTTGTGTAGGTGTGCTTTATTTGACGGTTACGTAATTTAGATAAGATTTTGAACAAAGAAAAACAGAGTAGTTAAAAACTACTCTGTTATGGCTCCCCCAACTGGGCTCGAACCAGTGACATCATGATTAACAGTCATGCGCTCTACCGACTGAGCTATGGAGGAATATAAGACAAAACACCCTACTGGGTGATTTGCTTGTGTTGGCATCTCCCTATTTTTCCAGGCCGTCACCAGCCAAGTATTTTCGG
>ERZ791796.41-NODE-41-length-161201-cov-20.047237_pt1 | contig 161201 bp, 110 predicted proteins | sample MGYA00510311_ERZ791796 | MGnify/ENA primary metagenome ERZ791796 (study PRJEB30046, sample SAMN00792042) | human gut metagenome | study: EMG produced TPA metagenomics assembly of the A metagenome-wide association study of gut microbiota in type 2...
TTTAGACGCAAGAAGGACGCTGAAGAGCTTAGTTGCGGATTTGAGGATTACTTATAATCCGCAGGGCCGACCGGGGATCTTCAACCGAGCCATTCTCGTCAGTTTTTCTGATCAAACTGAAAAAACACTCTTATTTGTAAAAGGCACAGTGACACCTGGAGTAGTTCGAAAAGATAAATCCTATCCATATGTTATGGGAGACTTACAATTACGAACCACCGGCATTAAATTAAAACAAATGAGAAGTAATGTACAGCAACAAAATATTATGGTTGTCAACAGTGGTAACTCTCCCCTTTATACAATAATAGAATCCCAAATACCCTACGTATCCGCTACAATGGTTCCCAATATTTTAAAACCGAATCAAAAAGGAGAAATCCAACTTATTCGTTATGCCGATAAAGATAAAGACCGGACTATTTGTATCAGATTAAAAGAAAATGCCCACCAACAGAACGTGGCAGGCAAAATTTCTATCATTATCACCTCAGAAAAGTGTACTCAATAATAACTAATGATACGGTTTACTTTAACTGAAGAATCAGGATGTGACCAATCTACCATATTATTTTGTTGCTGTACAGCTTCTGTCCAATTACCGAAAGCGTCCTTCCGAGTATAAATACTCAACTCCTTTGCTTCGGCCTCTTCTTCAAAATGTTCCTTATAAGTAATTTCTGTCCACCAGTTATTATCATCATATTTATAAGTCCAGTCTAATTGCCCACCCGCATCAGTCAGTTTGGAAACAGGTAACAATGTAGATGCCATATAGCGTACCACAGTACGTTCTACTTCATTTTCTCCTTCCTTCACAATCTTATCAGATGATGCTAAGCTACCATCTTCGTTATAAAGATAAGATGTAATTTCCATATTGGCAATTACTCCTCCTCTTTTTAATGTGACTATTTTTCGAACAGGATACATAACACCCTCATCATATTCAAAAGTAGTACTTGTCACACCACTCCAAGACTCAGTAGTATATATAGCTTTGTTACCACTATACGTATATAAGACACTACCGTCCGCATCAGAAATACTTTCCAGCCCTTTCACTAAAAAGAAATCATAAATACCTAAAGGAAAGATTAGAGGAACAAAGACTTCATGTTCTCCATAAGTTAACGTATAAATGACAGGATCACCACTGAAATCATTCACAATGACCTTCACCATTTTACCAGCTTTATCATATCCATAAGAATAACAAGCCATCACTTGCCACACATCTCGGGCGTATATTGTCGGTTCAATACTCGTAGGATTATAATATATTAAATGACCACTTATATCAAATTTCCACTCGGAAGAAGATACAGCTTCTTCATCTTTACTTTGCCTCTCAAAAGGTACAATATAAGAAGATTCTTTTACTGCGTTTACTTTTCCTTTCCAACCCATCATTACCAGATGCGATTGTTCCTCCCAAAAAGAGATAACTGAAGGCTCCGAAGGAATAATTTCCGGAGCCTCCAGTTCTGTGTCACCACAAGAAGTGATGACACATATAAGAGGCAGAATAAATAACAACTTATTTAATATTCTCATGCAGTTTACTTATCCTGATTCTTTTTAAGACCAGCAATAATCTCTTCAAGAGTTTTTGGGAAAGAATACACTCTTGGTTGACCATCCACTTTACATACAGGGCACTCGTGACGAACTACATTCTTCGAACCTCGATTGTATACAATCACATTTCTGACAGGCAACTCCAGTTCTTCCTTATTCCATACATAGAAATTTTTGATACAACACCAAGTTTCAGGAACTTTCCAAGTCAGATTCGGACAATCATCCACATTCACGCAATTCAAATAATAGGGTTTCGCAATATTCTGTGTTTGTTCGTCACCGTACTCAACCACCTTGTCCCCAACAAGTTTTTTATTTCGGTATTTAACGGTTTGATCTATTACTGTAAAACCTGCATGATTAGAAAAAGTTCTCAACTCCGTATTTTTAGAAAGATCTAAAATAGCAAACTTAGTACAATTCGTAAACGTACCATCTTTTACTTCTAATATTTGATTACTATTCAATGACAAGACGCAAAGTTCGGGCAGCTTCGATAAGTCCGGTATTGCTGTCAATCCACAATTATCCAAGCTCAACTCTATCAATGAAGATGATGCCATCTGTGGGAAAGAATTTATTTTATTATCATCCAGAATCAAGGTCAATAGTTGATCTGACAAACCATTCACGACTTCTTGAGATACTGAAGTTATCTTATTGTTAGCCAAAGATAATGTACGCATTCTCGTATTTGCTATTTCCGGAATAGAAGTAAAACTACAGTTATCAAGGAACAAACCACCCATATATGTATTATCACCACGATATTTAGGTAAATTGCTCAATCCCTGGTTATCGCAGAAATCAAAAGTTGAAACCTTCTTCATTCCAAAGATATTTTCCGGTAGAGAAGTTAGCTTTGTATCATTCATACGTAACGAAACAACCTTTTGCCATTTTTCAGCCAGTTCTTTCGGAAATTCAGCAATTTCATTTCCACTGATTTCCACATCACGAACTTCCGGAAGTTCACTCAAACGTATAGGCAACTCTGTTAATTTACTATTAATAACACTTAATGAACGCAGATTCTTCATCTTCTCAAAATTCTTTGGGAAAGCTTTAAATCCTGTATTCATAATCATAATTGAATAAAGTGGCGATTTATCCATATTATCTGGTAACTCTTCAAACTCCGGAATATCCATAATCTGAATTCCTTCAAGAGTTGGGAATAAGCTAACCGTAGCAGGTAACTTCTTCATACCCGGGAAAGTCTTTCCGTCAAAGATAATACATGCCAAATAAGAAATTTCTCCATAATCATCTACTTCAAACTCCAAATTCTCCCATGTTAACAAGTCTTCATTTTCTACACGCCAAGACTTCGGCCATTTTGTTGAATCATTCCCAAGTGCTTCGGCACAAACGCCGAAAAGCATATTACGAATTTCGTTATTGATATATACAAAACGGATTGAAACAGGAAAATAGAATGTCTGCATTACACCATGTTCGACCAATAATGTATTATTATCATCCAAATACGCTTCCTGTACTTGCACACCTTTATTATTATAAGCAGTATACTTCACCACCTTATAATCTCCGTTTTCCAATCGTACTGCAGAAGAAGTCAACGAATCAATATCTCCAATCAAATCAATAGTCGGAAGTGTAACCTTCTGCCCATCTTTTTCTAAAGTTACTTTCAACCGCGCCATATCCTCTAATGTTGAGATTGTATATACTTTATTGCGCACGAATTTGAAAGTCACTTCCCCCTGCCCTTCCGGCAGGGGAGTTACTCCATCATTATCGTCATCCGAACAACCTACAAATATAGTTGCACAGAACATCAAACAGAGTAAAAGTGTATTCTTTATATATGTTGTCATATTTACCATACATTATTAAATTTAGTACCCCAAGTCTCACCTCTCAACTTGTAATATCTCCAATGACCATTCAAGGGTACAGTTTCAATATCTTCTTTAGTCAAAGAAGGCAACTTTAAAGCTGTTGTTATTGCATCCTCGTCTCCATCATCCGGACAAACACGATTATTTGCTCCTTCAGGGAACTCTGACATCTTAGCAGGTTCATTGCTAAATCCGGCTAACTTACCTAAATTATCGTATCCTTCCTGATTAAATAAAAGAATAAACGGATTCCAACAAGCTAATTTAGGATGCCACAAAATCCAATCTGGTAACTTACCTGTAAACCGGTTCAGATTTAAGGAAAGCATTTTCAGATTCGGCATTATATTATGCTTGCCAACTCCTCCTATATATCCCATATCCGGAATACTTCCGTAAAAATAGTTATAGGAGAGATACAGATATTCCAAATTATCCATTTCAAAGATTTCCTTAGGTAAATTTCCACCCATACCAATCGTTTCCAAAGTATATTTCTTCGGAATATCTGTCTGCAGATTTAACACAGAACCACTTACCCGGTTACCACCAAAATTCAGATATTTCAAGCCGGTCATTCCCTTCAAAATATCCATTGGCAATTTTAGGAAATTATTACCATTCATATCCAATTCTTCAAGCTGAGTCATATTTTTCATTTCAGGAGGGAATTCACTGATACCATATCCCATTAATGACAAACTCTTCAGATTTTTCAATGTTGTAATCTCCGGACCTAACACAATTTTCTTTGTAAAAGCATTAGAGTTTCCGACAGCAGAGAATGATTCCAACTCAGTCAGATACTTTATTTGATAAGGAACTGATTCCTTTGTATCAAACATAGAGAATCGTAATGAAATCACACGTACCTCAGTACTATCTTTATCGATATCACCATAACTATAATGGTAGGTACGTTCTTCTGTCTCCACATTATTCCAGTGAGTAATAGGACGGCTCGTAACCCATCCTGATCCATCAAGATTTAAAGTACGGCTCATAGCAAGTAAAGCCAATGAATCACCTTCACGAGACGGAATGATAAGAGGAGCCTTTTCTTGTGTAATAGTTACAATTTTCTTTAAAAGCTCTTTCTGGATTTCTCCGGCACGAGTTATAGGCTTTCCTGTCTGATTAAATTTTATCTGTGCAGAACGCACTTTATCAAACTCTGTATAAGTCTTAAATCTAAAACGGAATTTCTGCTTACGAGGAATTGTCGTTGAAGGAGTATATTTAGATTCTCCCTCCAAAGTAAGCCAGTCTAAATCTTCAGGAGCAACTACTTCAAATGCCACATTTGAAGTAGCTTCAATATCAATGTAAGATTTATCCAATTCCGCATAAGAAGGAATAGTTACTTCTTCACTAGTTAATTGTATAGTCGGTTCATATCCCATTTGATTGATAGCTACCTCAACACTTTTACCACTTTCCGAATAGAAAGTAATTTTCCCATAACGTTCTTTATACAGATACGAAGAGTCAGCCTTAATAACACAAACGACACTACCTACTCCATTAGCCGGAGTCAACATACACCAGTCATTCTCAGATATTGCTGTCCAAGTTTCGTCAGTAGCTACCTTTATTTCAATAACTCCTCCATGATTCAGAAATCCAACTTCAGTCTGATCTAGCGCAAAACCTGTCACGGTAGCCTCATCATCATCTTTACAGGAAACCGTCAGTAGCAATGTGCCGGCAATCATTGCCAAGCACATTGTTCTCATATTTTTAAATAAACAATTCATAATTATATGTTTCCTTTTTACTATTTATTTATATCCAAATCCAAAATCGAACATCCCCAAATAGTTTGATTCGAATCAAATCCTAATGTATACAGCCCACTACCAATCTTCGAGCAAACATCGCTAGGTATAGTCATTTCAATATTTGGATTTTCAGAGACATTGAAAGCAGTTACTAATGTAGGATATGAATACTCTTCTATTTTTTGAATATCATTATAAGATATATCCAACAAGCGTAAAGTTGCATAAGCCGGATAAGTAGAAAGACCAGTCGGCCAATTCTTCAAACAGCGTATCTCTTTTTTATTGCCACGATTATCCTCAACTATATCTGACTGGTCTGTCAAATATAGTTTATTCAACAATGGCAAAGTAAACGCCTGAAGCGGAAATACACTAAAACAATTGTAACTCAGATTCAAGCCAGAGACATAGGCCATAGTACGTGTATCAAATTCTTTCGGTAAATAGCGTAAACGATTTCCTGACAAATCTAAAGCCTCCAAAATATCCAGATTTTTAAATGATTCCGGTGGTAAAGAGTCTATCTCACAGTTCTGAAGTACCAAATGACTTATCTGAGATTTAGTTTCAGACAGTTCTTTCGGCATCATCCGACGCAGTTTTTTTCCTGAACCAGTTTTATAACCTTCACCAAGCGGATTTTTACTCAAGGTTAGAGTTTCTGCACGGATACCTAAAAATCCTTCTTTAAAATGAGTGATATGATTATCTGAGAAATCGACACTAGATGCAGTATACTTGCTCTTTGTACCATCTTTAAATAGATTAGGGAATTCTGTCAGACAATTATTAGAAATAGAGAATTTCTCAATATCATCTGTTTCACAAAAATCATCTGCAATAACCTCAATCTGATTGTGATCAAAGAAAGCTTGGACTGGAGCAAGCCTGCGTTTCGTACCATCCAGTTTCTTCAATCTATTACTAGTGAAATCAATCAAACCAATCTTTGTCGCATTAGCTAACTCTTCCGGGAACTTTTCCAGTTTACAAGATGTTACATAGAGTATTTGTAATACCTTATTATTACTTTTTACAAATGCATTCAAACCATTATATAACTCGTCAGCTTCCATTGTTGCATTACAACTGAAATTCAAAGAGACAACACTTGTCATTTTAGTCAATACATCCGGAAATGTTTTAAATTGACAGTTATAAAATTCCAAATCTGTCAAAGCAGGCAAATCTTTCAACGCTGTGGGCAAATCACTCACACGACCGTTTGCTACATACAAATAAGTAAGTTGTTTTAAATTTCCGATAGTTTCCGGAATAGAAGTAATACGATTTGAGAGGCTTCCCTGTGCAAAATCATACGTTTTTCGAGTAGCAAAAGTAACTCTTTCCGGTTTCTTGGTTGTATAAATCCTTGACGTTGAAGTAGAATGTAATATTGCAGAACGTTCCTTAGCAATCTCCATACGACGGGCACAGATATCAATGCCTCTCCGACGAAGTTCGTACGTATTCAATACATAATACATATCTTCTGTATTTTCTATACTAGCTGCATCATTATGAGTACCTAACCACAATGCTTCAAGTTCCGTCAAATCACCCAAAGCATCAGGAACTGCTCCTTCCGGATTAAAAGAACCTATATCTAATGTTTTAACACGTCCTGTATTAGATAGTTCCACTCCCGGCTGATTGCCCCATTCGTCAATAGGACGATCGGCAAAACGCCAATTGGCTCCTGCAGGGAAAGACTCTCCCTGATATTTCCAATTCGGACCATCCATATTTATCCAGATATTGTACAAGGCAAGATAGTCCTTTATAGAGCGCATATTCTCCGGATAAGTTACAGTAAAAGACGCTTGGGTATACATAACCGGGGCAACATTGACATAAGTATCTTTCAAATCACCAGCCAACAACATATTAGTGCGTTTATCACTATACAACATATAGCGAGTAATTTCATATTCACCAGCCTCCCATGTAGAAACAGTATCAGTATGCAGGTATTTCTCACCCTTTTTTGTATATACTTTAAATGAGTGATAATCAACACGTTCACTAGAGCCTTTCTTTTTATAATAAAGATCAACTTCTGCTATATCATCATAACTAAATAGTTCTGGATCTTGATCGAATGCTCTGGTTACTCCTTGGTTTGCTTTATCTGTTTCTTCCTTATAATTAGAAAGGTCTTTAAGAATATCAAAGTAAACCTTCCCATATACAGAAGATTTTACTTGAAGATTGACTTCAGTCACATGCCCATTAGATATAGAAAAAGGAACAACCTCATCCAAATAAACCGTCATTAACATTTCGGGGGTTTCCGCACCAGGTTTAGCCGTGCCATACAGAATATAACTTTGCATTTTATATTCTCCAGCACGTAGTTCCAACTTTTCAGATTCTAATCCTAGTTCTGCAGCACCTTCTGCAGAACTTAAATTCAAAGACTGAGTCACAGGTAAATCTCCATATAACATGGATACCTCTACCTTCCTAACATTGGAGAGACTTAGTCCTCCTGCGCGTGTCGCAGTCGAAGTTTGTGGAGCAACCATCAGTTTTAAATATCCTGCTGTGCCATTGGAAGATATCACATCATCATCCGAACAGCCGGCAATCAATACCAAACAGAGCATTGCCGTACACAATCCATATATTTTTCTTAATAGATTCATTATTTTATTTAAACTATAACGTTTTCTGAATTAATTTGCAGTTTGGACTAATGTAAAATGAACTAATACATATCCTGGATTTGTTCCATCATTCGCAACAATAGCATACGTATATTGACGTTCCTCTCCGGTTTTGTTCTCTCCAACCTCAAATACTATCTTCTCCTCAGATATGAAAGTACCAGTACCCCAATTTATAAGCATAGGTGAAATAGTAAAATCATAATCATCTTCCTTATTCAGTACCTGATGATCCTCAATAGATAAATCCTTACCAACAATAAAACTAGGTTGAGCAGCTTCCATGTCTAATCCTTCATAAGAATACTCATATTTTTTACCTGCCGCCGGTACATTTATTACAACGTTATTACCATCTAAGCCTTCACACCAGAATTGGCTAAAATCCAACTTTTTGCCTTTTTGACCGATAATAAGCATATTATCTCGAAGCCCTTCTCGCAATTCATCATTTCCATCAAACAAAGAATATACATCAGGATATTCTGTTCCAGAAACTATGAATATAGCACAGAAACGATCTTCAAGCGGTGTTGGATCACTCCATTCATCCGTTCCACGCTCACCCACACTAAATATAGAAGTTGTTTTACCCAGCTTAACACGAGTAAGTTCCGACTCATTATGGTTCATCCACCAAATCTCACTAGTATATACTCTATCCATATTAGCATCATATTTAACAGCATATATTGCAATGTCATCGGCGTCACTAGCTGTAATTTCAACTTTCATATCACTAAAAGATTCTTCCTGATTAGTCCAGGTACCATCTGCATTAAACATAAAATATGGATACATATCTGAAGGATCATTATCCTTGAAAACTGAGCGATCGTAAGTTACATATTTACCACCGACTCCTGCAAACTCAATTGGTAATTCTATATTATCCAACTTAGTATCAGTTGTAGCATCTTTGAAAGTTAAAACAGCATTCAATTCATCTGTGTCAATTTCACTATTTTTTAGAACCAATTTAATTCGAGTAGAAACAGGCAAAAATTTAGCCGATTGATTATCCCCCAGTACCTCAACAGATTCAACAAATTCTGGTTTTTCGTCAAAATCCCATGCTACATTTGAATATACAGTAGCAAGACCTATATACTCACCATCTCCATTTTGATTAATCAATTCTACTTTATCCACATCAAATGTCAAAGATGGAGTAATTCCTTTAAAGTCCAATTGATAATCGACAGTAGCAGGTGTACGAGTTGCTGATGTATATTCAAAATGAGCCACAGCACTTTGTGCCCCATATTTTCCAGTCTCATAAAGTTTATCAAAATCAGCATAGAAAGTCACTGTATAAGAACCATCTTCATTAGCATCCGCTGCTTTTGAATAGCTCAGCCAACTCTTATCTGTGTTTACAGTCCAATCATAATTACTTGTAACATTTACAGTCGCAACAAAAGCTTTACTATCATCACTTATTTGAATATTATCAAAAGTCTGTCCGTTTTGACTAGCGCTTGAGAAAAACAGAATAGTACCTTTAGATGCCTGCTTCACAGAAATAGTTGCTTCTTTTCCTGTACTTTTATCTTTAATGGTAATTGTAGCAGGGCGAATATCAAAACTTTCATTCTCATGAATAGTTGCTGTAAGAGTGATATCACCAGCAGATCCTGTTAATTTATTCAACTTCAACCAAGTAGCACTAGAGGCTGCTGTCCAATCACTACCAGCTGTAAAATTAATATCAATAGTAGACCCTTCTGATAAACAGGTAATCTTATCAATAGTATTCAATTGAATGCCGGAAGCCGAGGAACTACCACCTTCATTTTTTTCATCGTCCCCACATGCTGCAAACGCAACCATTACTACGCATAAAGCGAGAAGCTGACGCAAATAAATCATTGTCGTTTTCATATTATCTATATTTAAATTAGTACTTATTCAATTTAAAAGTCGAAGTATAACTGGAGAAACCACGTGTTGCAGCTCCATTGTTATTATCAGCTTCTTCATCAGCATCAATACATTCGAAAATATACTGATATACACCGAAGCTACCGATTTGCGGTACATAAGCCTCGAGAATCAGCACAAAGAAATTATCGAAAGTATTGAAATAAGAAGGATATTGTTCTACCGAACGTACCCATACATATCCATAGTTACTTTCACGGAAAGCCGCTTGTTCAGGAACCGTTATTCTCAAGTCCAAAGGATCTTTCTCATCAAAAATAATACGAATTTTTTCTGAAGACGATTCACCAAACATATCCGTCAATATCAGTGTATGATCATCTTTCTTATATCCATGAGCAGAATATTGTCCCATACTGCTATCGAACGGGAAAGAAGCAAGCATTATCAGATTCACCTTGTCGTCCTCCTTCTTTATTTTCAAGAATTCATTCATCTTGAACGGAGGACACTTCACTAAATCCACACGTGTAGTATTCCCATATAAATTCCATTCCTGTGCTTTAGGTTCAACTAAACGTAAACTTACAACCAGACTATCTTCACGTGCAATGTTTGTATAATGTCCTTTCAAACTGACATTTGCGACACGCTCACCGGCCTTTATCGTTATATTATTAGAATTATCAACGAAATCGAAATGGAGTCCACGAACAGCAGTTGATTTTTCATTGACAATCTCTACAGCGTAATTGCGGTCATAATCGGCTGTTGTAGTAGCAGCCACCGGCACACTAAAGGTTTCTTCCTTATCCTGTACAGGCATCGTATAAACCGTATCAGAGAACATCACATATTCAGGTCCCGAATATGTAATCCCTTCATCCGACTGACAAGCTACCATAATAACAGCCGCTACCGGAGTCGCCAACAGAAGATTCAAAAATTTCTTCATATACATTTAATCTGTTATATGTTATGATTAATTATTACTAGCATTACCAACCACCAAACCATTGGTTGCTTCTATCTCATGTTTTGGAATAGGCCAAGTAGTGAAACGATACTTTGCATCTGTATATTTCACTTCCATTTCATTATTATAAGGCCCTTGTAAACTGTATAGTTGCTTCTGACGTTTGATAGGATCATGCCAGCGTTTCAAGTCGGACAGGCGGAAACCTTCCAAATATAATTCACGAGCACGTTCGTTCTTTATTTCCTTCAGCAAATCATCACCGGAAACACCTAATGAACCAAAGCCACTGATGCGCTTACGCATTACCGAAGAGAGGTCTTTCTGAGAATTTTCATCATCATTCAACCAATAATAGGCTTCTGCACGTACCAAATAAACTTCCGAAAGACGAAGAGGTTTCGGCATATTAACAAATCTGGGGATATCTCCTCCATCAAGATCTGTATTTCCCGGGTATTTGGTAATGAGATACACTTCGTCACCATTTACATCTTTTGTTGGTGTGCAAAATATAGAAGCACGCTTATCATTCTCATCATATAAGTCCAAGATTGCTTCTGCAAAATGATATCTGGGATTATAGGTCGAATTATTATACGACAATAGTTCTTTTCCTAATGCACCACCATAACTAGTAGAACTCATGCCTATTTTCCAAATAACCTCGTCACTTGCATCACGCATCCACATCACTTGATAATCCGTGTAATATTTAGAGTCAATAACAAAAGCATTATTGATTGCATCCGAAAGTTCATACACTCCCAACTTAATCACTTTTGTAGCAGCTTCTACTGATTTCTTCAAATATTCATTATTTCTATCACGCTTTAAATCCCCCATTCCCATATACATATAGATACGTGCACGAAGAGCATATACAGCTCCCTTACTGAAATAATGACTATCAGCCACTGTACGTGAATCCGGTAAGTTATCTTCGGCACTCTTCAAATCACTGATAATCTGATTATAGGATTCACGCAAGGTAGAGCGTTTTACCTTCGGAACATCATCCCGATAAGTAGTAGGAAGACAGATACCCATATTTTCCGTATCGGCATTTACCGAAGTCATCGGTTCACAAAACAAACGGATCAGTTCTGCATAAGCCATGGCACGTGCAAAATATACCTCGCCCAAACGCTTTTTGAAATTATCTTTGTCGGCAGTCGTTTTCAAATTAACCTCTACCTGATCCTTATAGTCAAGGAAAAAGTTACAACGGGCTACAATTGTATAAAGTCCATTGTATACAGCAATTATCTCATCTGTTGTAGACTTAATATCCCATTGATAAATATTAGTATAGAATCCATTATTAGTATTCAAAGCAGCATAAGCCATATCCGCCTGAATATCGGGGAGCAAAGTCATGTAGCCACTATATAATGCACTATTTTTAAATGCACTATAAATGCCCACCACCCATGCATCGCAATCGTCTATCGTACGCAATGCCTCATGTTCAGGAACGGCACTATCTGGTGTCAAATCCATATCACAAGAGGTCGTAGTAAACACCAGCGACATCAATAAGAATAGTATTTTTACTTTTTTCATTTTATGTATTATATTAATGTATAGAAAAACGCCTAGAAACCAACTTCTAATCCAATAGAGAACTGACGTGACATCGGATAAGCTGCCTGATAATAATTAGCAGTAGATTCCGGATCCATGCCTTGGAACTTAGTCCACGTAAATAAGTTCTGGCCTTGTGCGAACACTCGTACGCGATCAATAATCTTAGTAGGTTTCAGTAAATTCTTCGGTAACTCATAAGATACACTCAAATTTTTCAAACGAAGGAAAGAAGCATCTTCCAATATTCGATCATCAAATTGCATCGGGACATCATAACGGGGCATTGTTACCATATCACCCGGCTTCTTCCAACGATCAGTCAACAGTCTTCTTGACATATTATAGCTCGAATAAACCGCTGCATTCTCACTGAAGTAACGGTCATTATTCATCATATAACGATCTGCGACCCAACTAAACAGCGCGGAAACAGTCACACCTTTCCAAGAAAGTGTAGTACCGAATCCTCCTTGCCAGGGAGCATTGCAGCTTTTACCTATCAGTACCTTATCCTCTTCTTTAAATTCATTCGTTATTTTTCCATTTTTATCATACCAAAGTGCATCACCATTAGCCGGATTTACACCGGCATAACGATTCAGATAGAATTCGCCATACGAATGTCCGACTTTAAGGTAAAGAGCAGTAGAACCCAAATCGTACTCATCACGTCCATCATACAATTCCGTGATTTCATTCATATTATAAGATGCATTTGCAGAAATATTCCAACGAAAATCTTTCAATCGAAGAACATCGATATCAAAAGAAAGATCGACACCACGATTGACCATTTCTCCCATATTGCTCCAACGGCTTGTATAGCCACCCACTGCCGATACAGGTACTTCCATCAACATATCATTAGTCTGCTTATTATAAAATTCTGCAACCAAATTTAGTCGATCAAAGAAACCTAATTTTAAAGAAATATTGGTTGTTAACGTTTTCTCCCAAGTTAGTTTTTCGTTCCCTTTAGAATAAGGAGCTATACCTGTCATATCAACATCATTAACAATACCATAAATCGGCCCTCCAGCAACCAGTGCAAGATGCTCATAAGCAGGAATTGATGAGTTACCAGAAGTTCCGATACTAGCAGCAAGTTGAGCATTTGTCAGCCAATCCACATTCTTCAGGAACTTTTCTCCTTTGGCATTCCACATACCTCCCACTGACCAGAAATTAGCCCAACGAGAATCTACACCAAATCGTGAAGAAGCATCACGACGTAAAGAGATATCAGCATAATATCTACTCAGATAATTATATTCAGCACGTCCAAAGAATGAAAGATACCTTGCCTCATTCATTGTATCGGTGTAACTCTCCGCACGTGCAGCAGTCGACATTGTCAACAGATTATCATTGCTTTGTCCACGAGTGACAACAGAGAATCCATCAGACTGGTTATCCACCCATTCCTGACCGACCATGACATTAAAATGATGATCTTCTTTTATATCAAAGAGATAAGTTGCCGTATTTGACCATGTTATATTCGTATAACGTGAGAAAGCGCGTCCAACAGTTCCTTCACCGTAATTAGGTAAATAGGATGGCATTGAAAACATATTAGTACGCATATCTAAAAAGTCAACACCTCCCAATGTTTTGATAGTTAACCCCGGTATCGGACGAAGTTCACCATACGCCGAAGCTATTATTTTCCAACGATTTTTATCTGAAGGATTACTATTCTGGTACTCCAACGGGTTCACATTCGTTCCCAACCAAGTGCCATCATTTATACTTGCAACAGCTCCCGTACTGGCGTAAGGATTCCAATATGGAAGCATAAAACGGGAAGCTGAAATTGGAGTGACAGTATTATAGTCACCATCAACTGCTTCACTATAATCTTCATAAGCAAAAGAAGCATTTGTGCCAACCTTGAACCATTTATTCACTTTTGCTTCTAAATTAGCACGCAAAGTATAGCGCTTATAATCTGAATTCAAAGCGATACCGTCCTGGGAATGAATATTACCGGAAACATAATAGTTGAATCCTCCTTGCGTAGCACCACCTGCTTGTAAATCAATACTAGTAAAAGGAGCGGCATCATTATATACCACATCACGCCAATCAATATTGGTACGTTCCAATAATTCACGATCATACGTACCCGCCTTTCTTATACCGATTTCTTCTTCATAATTAAGGCGTTCAGTTGTATTCATCAAATCCCATTTTCCATAAGCCAGTTTAGAGATACCATATTGTGCACGAGCCACAATATTTCCATTCGTACCGCTTCGGCCACGCTTCGTTGTGATTACCACTACACCATTGGCAGCACGCGCACCATATATAGAGGTAGAAGAAGCATCTTTCAACACAGAAACACTCTCAATATCATTGGGATTGATTGCTGAAAAAATATCAGCAGTAATAGCAATGCCATCCAAAATAAAAAGTGGAGTTGTTCCCGCATTAATAGAATTCACTCCTCGAATCTGAAAGTCGGCAGATGCACTAGGCTCACCACTACTGGAAATTACCTGAAGTCCCGGCGTTTTTCCCTGTAAAGCCTGATCGAAACTAGGAGCTGGTACATTCTCCAACTGATCGGCCTTTACTACCGCCATGGAACCGGTTATAGTTCCTTTCTTCCGAACACCATAGGCTACAACTACAACCTCATCTACCTGCTGTGCGTCACTCTCCATCTTCAAATCGAGACGAGTAGAAGCAGTTACCTGCTTCTCTATCGTTTTCATTCCGATGTAAGAAAACTGCAAAGTGGCGGGAGATTTCGTCACTTTAATACTGTAATTACCATTTACATCGGTAATTACTCCGTTTGATGTACCTTTCTCTGCAATCGACACGCCAATCATCGGTTCGTTATCTTCCGATGAAATGATATGCCCAGTTACCTGATACCCACCCTGTGCAAAAAGCAACAGGGGGATATTTGTCAGAGTAAAGAGTACAAACAAGAGAATTGATTTTCTCATCTTTGATACTTAAAATTAAAATTAATGAAATTGATTTATTTTTATAGATTCATCTACTAATGAAATACGTATATGGTATCTTTACGTATAAAATAATACCTCCTCTCCCACAGACCAATTTTAAAGCATAACTTTTCATTGACCTTGGGCAGAAATACTTTTTTCTAAAAATAGAATGGGAAAAAACTAACTTGGCTGATTTTTAATATTACGCCAAATATCCGAATAGATTTTTCGTGTTACTGTTGTGTGAATCGAATGTATGTCCATCTGCTCTCTTAAATTATAAATTCAAAACCAATATTACTTGTTCCGTTCAGGTGCTAAGAACTTCCAATTACGTTCTATTTGGCTACAAATATAAATATTATAGTTAAACAAAAGAAACAAAAAGTCGCAAATTTTATACCAAATTTCCACTTATATCTTTTTAACACTAAACAAAGCCTACATTGAATACAAAAGGCACAAAAAACCAAGCTTATCGTAAAGGGTACACCCATTAGCTTTCATTTTGACAAGCATATTAATTGTCTAAACAACAGTATTATAGTACATACCAAGGACCTCATTGAGAGGATTCACCATAGAAAAGATAAATATTCAAAACTATTTTCCTATTTTTGCACTCATTATATATAAAAAGGTATAAGATGAACTACGGATTCGTGAAAGTAGCAGCAGCCGTGCCACACGTGAAAGTGGCCGACTGTAAATTCAATGTAGAGAGAATAGAAAGCCTGATTGCAGTAGCCGAAGGAAAGGGAGTGCAAATCATCATTTTTCCGGAAATGAGTATTACCGGATATACTTGCGGCGATTTGTTCGGTCAACAGCTTTTGCTGGAAGAAGCTGAAATGGGATTAATGCAAATTCTGAATAACACGCGCCAATTGGACATTATTTCTATTGTTGGTATGCCGGTAGTTGTCAATTCGACGGTTATTAACAGCGCAGTAGTTATCCAGAAAGGAAAAGTACTAGGCGTTACCGCCAAAACTTATCTCCCTAACTATAAAGAGTTCTATGAGCAACGTTGGTTCACCTCCGCGATTCAACTAACAACAGAGAATGTACGTCTATGCGGACAAATTGTTCCCATAGGAGCTAATTTGCTTTTTGAAACTTCAGATACTACTTTCGGAATTGAAATTTGTGAAGATCTATGGTCCACGATTCCTCCCAGCTCATCGCTAGCTTTACAAGGGGCGGAAATCCTATTCAATATGTCGGCAGACAATGAAGGTATCGGAAAACACAATTATCTGTGTTCTCTCATCAGTCAACAGTCTGCACGCTGTATCGCAGGATATGTCTTTTCATCTTGCGGTTTCGGAGAGTCTACTACTGATGTAGTCTTTGCTGGGAATGGATTGATTTACGAAAATGGAAGTCTGCTTGCACGTAGTGAGCGATTCAGCATGGAAGAACAGCTTATTATCAGCGAGATTGATGTAGAACGTATACGCGCAGAACGTAGAATCAACACAACTTTCGCGGCTAATCAAGCTAATTTAAGAGACAAGAGAGCAGTCTCTGTTGCCACAGAATTTGTAAACAGTAAAGAACTAACCCTCACCCGAAGTTTCCATCCACATCCATTTGTACCACAAGGGAAAGAACTAAACGAACACTGTGAAGACATTTTCGCTATTCAGGTAGCGGGATTGGCACAACGGCTTGTCCACACAGGAGCCAAGACTGCCGTAGTAGGAATTTCCGGTGGATTGGATTCAACGCTTGCACTACTTGTCTGCGTGAAAACGTTTGATAAACTAGGATTATCCAGAAAAGGAATTCTTGGAATCACAATGCCCGGTTTCGGAACGACTGACCGCACCTACCATAATGCTATCAACCTGATGAAATCATTAGGAATATCTATTCGTGAAATTAGTATTAAAGACGCTTGTATTCAACATTTCAAGGATATAGACCATGATATAAATGTGCATGATGTCACTTACGAAAATTCACAGGCACGCGAACGTACACAAATCTTAATGGACGTGGCCAATCAAACCTGGGGAATGGTAATAGGTACAGGAGATTTATCAGAACTTGCTTTAGGATGGGCAACATATAATGGCGATCACATGTCTATGTATGGCGTTAACGCAAGCGTCCCCAAAACACTCGTAAAATATCTGGTACAGTGGGTAGCAGAAAATGGTGTGGACGAAGATTCAAAAACCACATTGCTTGATATAGTGGATACTCCTATCAGTCCGGAACTGATTCCGGCAGACGAAAACGGAGAAATCAAACAAAAGACGGAAGACCTAGTCGGTCCTTACGAACTACACGACTTCTTCCTTTATTATTTCCTACGTTTCGGTTTCCGCCCTTCAAAGATTTATTATCTGGCAAACATCGCATTCAAAGGTAATTATGATGAAGAGACAATCAAGAAATGGCTGGCTATCTTTTTCCGCCGCTTCTTCAATCAACAATTCAAACGTTCCTGCTTGCCTGATGGTCCTAAAGTAGGCAGTATTTCTATCAGTCCGAGAGGGGATTGGCGAATGCCGAGCGATGCAAATTCAGCCATGTGGCTTAAAGAAATAGAAGCTTTATAGGCATCCTATTAATAGGCTTGTGCCACCCCATTGGCACAACTGTGCCAACGGCATGGCATAGTTGTGCCAATGCGATGGCACGGTTGTGACAGCGCGGTAGTACAAACAGGGTACTAGTACGATCCTCCAACAGTCATCACTTCTCTTTTTATTCGTTCAATATCAGCTTCCCTGATTCTTCTAATAATGTTTTTATAAATACGATGAAAGCCAAAGCCTCCGTCAGTCATTTCACGAATTGCATCTTCTTTGGAGACATTCTGGAATATAATACGGTAAAGAGCACACACGGCTCCTGTACGGTCAGAGCCATGATGACAATGAATGACAATGGGCGATTTACGATTCTTTATGATGCGCAATGCAGTTATCAGCTGTTCCTCATCTACCGAGTGCGCTTTCATCTTTACTCGATGAAGTTTCACAGTCGTTCCTGTCGCCTCATCATTGTCACTATGTCTATTACGAAGATTAAGAGACTCCCCAATACCATATTTTTCGAGAGCTTTAAAGTCCGAGTGTGAAGGTTGTTCGGAACGATATACACCTGAATCTATCTTATATAAATTATTCAGTTTACTATCGGGAAGAGTAATCTTCTCTGCTTTCAGGTTTTGACTAAAAAGAGAAATAGAAAAGATTACTCCCCAAAGTAGGCTTAACAGGATTCGTTTCTGCATAAGTCTGTGTATTTAAGAAATCAGAGTACCCCTTTGCTGGAAGGAAGTTCAAAATGATAGATATCTCTCTTGATTGCCATTTTCAAGGCACGTGCAAGGGCTTTAAAAATTCCCTCTATCTTATGATGCTCATTCTGCCCTTCTGCTTTGACATTCAGATTCATTTTTGCAGCGTCGCTCAATGACTTGAAAAAATGAAGAAACATTTCCGTTGGCATCTCTCCTATTTTCTCGCGCTTAAACTCAGCATCCCATACTAACCAAGGGCGACCACCGAAGTCCAGACAAACTTGACAAAGACAATCATCCATAGGCAGTGCATAGCCATAGCGCTCAATCCCACGCTTACTACCTAAAGCCTGATTAATACACTCCCCTAAAGCAATAGCAGTATCTTCGATAGTATGATGTTCGTCTACCTCCAAATCTCCTTTTACACGAATCGTTAAATCCATACCGGAGTGTTTTCCGATCTGTTCGAGCATGTGATCGAAAAAGCCAAGCCCGGTGGAAATATCGCAAATGCTGCTTCCATCAAGGTTCAAGGCAACATAAATATCCGTTTCTTTCGTTGTACGACGAACCTCTGCTTTTCGTTCACCGGCAAAAAGGAACTCGGCTATCTGATCCCAGTCTGTTGTTGCAAGTGCACAAACATTCTCCAGTCCTTTTTCTTTCAAGCTTTCTGTTGAGTCCTGCAAATAAATGGCACGACATCCCAAATTCTTAGCAAGTTCCACGTCAGTGGGACGGTCACCAATCACAAAACTTCCGGCAAGATCGTAGTCAGGATTATCAATATACTTTGTCAGCATTCCGGTACACGGTTTACGGGTCGGTGCATTATCCTCGGGAAAACTACGGTCAATCAAAATATCATCAAACGCAATCCCCTCTCCTGCCAATGTTTTCAACATCAAATTATGAGCAGGCCAAAATGTTTCTTCCGGGAAAGATGAAGTGCCCAGTCCATCCTGATTAGTAACCATTACAAACTCGAAATCGAGTTTACTGCGGACAAAGCCCAGATTACGGAATACTTTCGGGTAAAATTCTAGTTTTTCCAACGAATCGAGCTGATAATCAACAGGCGGTTCAATGACCAATGTACCATCTCTATCTATAAATAATACTTTCTTCTTCGTGTCCATTATCCTTCATATTTTCTAAGAGCAGCCAATAACGTATTGTTCTCTATCCGGGTGCCTACTGTTACACGCAAACAGTTACAGCAAAGTGAAACCGAATGGCGATTGCGCACGATGATACCTTCACCTACAAGATAATTGTATATTTTCACCGCATCCGTCACTTTAACCAGAAAAAAGTTCGCATCAGACGGGAACAGTTTGATGGTACAAGGTAATTTCTCAAATTCTTCTTCCAGATAATCACGTTCTTCCTTCAACGTTTTAACCCAACGTTCTATTTCATAATGTTTATGCAACATAGAAATAGCTTGTTGCTGAGTCAGTTGATTGACATTATAGGGATATTTGATTTTGCTCAGGATACCGATTATTTCTACTGACGCAAATGCCATTCCCAAACGAATGGCAGCACATCCCCATGCTTTGGAGAATGTCTGGAATATAACAAGATTCGGGTACTTATCCAATTCTTCCAGAAAAGAAGGTGCATCGGAGAAATCACTATATGCCTCATCCAGTATTACCAATCCTTCAAACTCGCAAAGGAGTGTTTCTATTTCAGACCGAATCAAATCGTTTCCTGTTGGATTATTCGGTGAACAAAGGAAAATCAGCTTGGTATGTTCATCGGCAGCTGCCAATAATTTATTTGCCGAAAACTGAAAGTTATCATCCAACAGCACTTTCCGGTATTCCACATCGTTCACATCGGCACACACCTGATACATTCCGTAAGTAGGGTCGATAGCGACCACATTATCTTTACCCGGCTCGCAGAATGCACGAAATACCAAATCAATAGCCTCATCACTGCCATTTCCCAGAAAAATATGTTCGGGAGACACTTTCTTTATTTTCGACAGCAGTGTTTTCAGTTCACACTGCATAGGGTCCGGATAACGGTTATGAGGTGTATTGTACGGATTCTCGTTTGCATCCAAAAAGACAGAAGCCGTATAACCTTTATATTCATCACGAGCCGAAGAGTAAGGTTTCAACTTCCAAATGTTCGGGCGGGTTAGTTCTTGTAACGTTTTCATCAGCAATACTCTTTTAGTTTTCAGTTATTACTTATTAATTGCTTTAAGGCGGATAGTGACGGCATTCTTATGTGCGTCCAAATGTTCATTGGCGGCCATTTCTTCGATAGCCGGACCGATGGTCTTTATCCCTTCCGGAAGGATTTCCTGGAATGTAATCTTACGGATAAAGCTATCCAGACTTACACCGCTATATGCTTTCGCGTATCCATTAGTCGGCAAGGTATGATTGGTGCCGGAAGCATAATCGCCCGCACTCTCAGGAGTCAAAGCACCTAAGAAGACAGAACCGGCATTAGTGACCCGTTCGGCTACTTCCATATAGTTTTCCGTTTCCACAATCAAGTGTTCGGGAGCATAAGCATTCGTGAGTTCCAATGCTTCATCGATATTTCTAACCAGAATTAGTTTACTGTTTTCCAACGATCTGGAGGCAATTTCACGACGAGGCAATTCAGCTAATTGACGTTCTACTTCAGCCATAACTTCCGTTTGCAGTTTCTCGGAAGTTGTAATCAACATAGCCTGGCTATCCACTCCATGCTCTGCCTGAGACAATAAATCCGCAGCTACAAAAGCCGGATTTGCCGATGCATCAGCCAAAACCTCTACTTCCGATGGCCCCGCAGGCATATCAATAGCTACATCACGCAAGCTGACCAATTGTTTGGCAGCTGTCACATATTGGTTTCCGGGACCGAAGATCTTATATACTTTAGGTACGCTTTCTGTTCCATAGGCCATAGCAGCGATAGCTTGCACACCACCTGCTTTGAAAATCTTGCTCACTCCCGCCAGTTGAGCAGCAAAAAGAATAGCCGGGTGAATATTTCCTTCTTTATCAGGAGGAGTACAAAGTACGATCTCTTTGCATCCTGCAATTTTTGCGGGAACAGCCAACATCAATACGGTTGAGAAAAGCGGGGCAGTTCCCCCCGGGATATAAAGCCCGACTTTCTCAATCCCCACTGCTTTCTGCCAACAGGTTACACCGTTCATCGTTTCTACCTTCTTTCCGACAAAGCGTTGAGCTGAGTGAAATGTTTCGATATTCTGTTTAGCCAAAGAGATAGCGGCTTTCAATTTATCACTCACTAATGTTTCGGCTACCCGTATTTCTTCAGGAGTAACAGCAAGTGAGGACAAGGTTACTTTATCAAAGGTTGCTTCATATTCGAGTACAGCTTTATCACCTTCTGCCCTTACCTTGTCTATAATGGAACGAACTGTGTCAAACAGACTTTCCGTATTCAGTGCCGGACGTTTCAAGAGTTCCGTCCACTGATCTTTTGTAGGGTATTTAATTACTTTCATTCTTCAGCATAGATTATTTATTTCCACGTATTTTACACGATCATCTTTTCAATCGGCAATACCAGAATACCTTCTGCGCCCAAAGCTTTCAACTTTCCGATAATCTCCCAAAAACGTTTCTCGTCCAATACTGTATGAACCGAACACCAGCCTTCCTGCGCTAATGGCATGACAGTAGGACTTTTCATACCCGGCAAGACGGCAATAATTTCTTCCAGTTTATCCTTCGGAGCATTCATCAATACGTATTTCTTATCTTCTGCTGTTTTCACCGCATTCATGCGGAACAGTAATTCATTCAACACTTCTTTCTTCTCATCGCTCATGTTCTTGTTACCAATCAGTAGAGCTTCAGATTTCATGACCACCTCCACTTCTTTCAAACGGTTGCTGACCAAAGTAGAGCCGGAACTTACAATATCAAAAATAGCATCAGCCAGTCCAATGCCCGGAGATACCTCCACGGAACCGGTAATAACGTGAATTTCTGCATTCACGCCCTTTTCCTTCAGGAAATTACGAAGAATAACAGGATAAGAAGTGGCAATTTTCTTTCCATTAAACCATGATAATCCCGGATATTCCAAATCTTTCGGCATAGCTAGTGACAAACGGCATTTGCTGAATCCCAAGCGTTTAATGATTTCAGCATCTTCTTCTTTTTCCATAAATTCATTTTCACCGACAACACCCAAATCGGCTACACCGGTAGCTACTGTTTGTGGAATATCATCATCACGAAGGAATAATACTTCAATAGGAAAATTGGAAGACTGCACCAACAAGGTACGTTTAGTAGTACTCAACTTGATATCCGACTCTTCTAAAAGTGCCATTGTCTCTTCAAAAAGACGTCCTTTGGCCTGTACTGCAATTCTTAACATGATCTTATTTAATTATTTATTATTAATTACTATTCGAATTAAGGGAATAAAAAAAGGCTTACCGTATTCGGCAAGCCTTTGTTATCGTTATATAGAGTATACACAATATCATCTATGCCCACCGAGTTATTCGTTAGGAAAATGATGATGATGTGTAGCTGTATATTTCATATTTCTTTTATTAACTGCGACAAAAGTAAAGCATTTGTTTCATACTTCCAAACATTTATCACAAAAACTTGAGTTTTTATTTCAAATTAAAGGTAGTATTTCTTCCGGCTCTACATCACAGTGCAAAAAATGCATTTCGCTTTTCGCCTTTTCCTGTGAGAAAGTAAAGTAGGTACAAACTGCCTCCGTACATACTTCATTATCCTTATTATATAGCTTAGCTTCGATGATAACAATGTTTCTTTTTATTTCCTTGATAGCAGCCCGCAGTACAACGTGAGAATCTTTCGTATCGACAGACTTCCGGTAACGAGTTTCCATTTTAGAAGTTACTCCCGTTGTCTGCAATTTACGCAACACAACCCAAGCACAAATTTCATCTAATAAAACAGCTTGAATACCGCCGTGCAAAGTGTCAATCCAACCCTGATATTCAGGACGCGGTTTCCAGATACTCACGATTTCGTCACCGTCTTCATAAAATTCCATTCTTACTCCGGCTTCGTTATTGGGAGCACAACCAAAACAATTGTATCCTTCCAAACCTTTCCAAGGATTTATTATCTTCTTCATAATTCTCTCCATTATTTAGTTTTACTTCCCAAATATAGGCAAAATATGAAAAAGACGAATCATTTCCATAGATTTACTTTCGGATACAACGGATAGAAAAAGCCTTTCTTTCAACAGCTGATGTGGCCGTTTCCATAGTATTTGCATTGCTTTTCAAAAAAAAGACAGATTCAGCCATTTCCGTATTTGTATCATCCAGTGTCCAATATCCTAAAAACTTGCCTTCTAAAACACTTAGATCCGGATAAGAATACATTCCTACAGGAAGTCCGTTAAAACCTGAATCATTGTTAACGGGCAACACTTCTGCCCCGTCTATAGATACCCATTCACCCGATTTCAATAAAGAAACATCCCCTTTCAGGTAAGAATTTAAGATATTCCAGTCCTCCCAATTTGGAATATTCCAATGGAGTGGCAAGAAATCAGGAGATAATGCTACACTAGCGGTATAAAGGTAATTATTTGTACAGGATAGCAAATACCCGACAGCATTTTCAGTAACTTCATTCAATTTCGGAATTTCATCACCATTCGCAAACAAAGCTGCTTCCAGATTATTCCGCATCCAATACTGTGTTCCGATTTTCACCAACGGATAATTATGAATTACTCCTCCACGTACATCACGAGCCACATCATCTAATGCTAATACCTGTAACACATCATCTGCCTCTGTTATTGACAAAGTAACTTTTCCGTTTGCCAATACATAAATATTATTATAAACAGGCAAAGTCCCGGCAATATAAGTCAACGAATGCTCATCTATATTCCACGACACTTTACCACCATGCACCTTACCAGCTTGCCCTAGAAGTTGAACTACCACTCCTTGAGATAAATCAGCAGTAGCATCATTCTTCATCGGATAAGCAACTATTGCCTGAGAAGAAAAGTCCGGAGTCACCAGATATTCCTTACATATTTCAGCCACCTGTTTTCCTGCGTTCAAGACTTTATATACATTCGATTTTGCAAACGTCAATTTCGACACATCTATATATTTATGAAGATTTTCCGATTCGGCATGATCAGTTTCATCACCTTTCCAATCGCTAATTTCTCCACTAACTTTGTTCATCAAAATATCCTCAGCAGCTACAAAAGTTATTTCCAGCTCTCTTTGTTTGCCTTCCTGCAAATTCAGAGTTGAAGGTAACAAGCTAATATACTGTTTGCCTTCAACTTCCAGCGTCACATACTGATATCCGGCCATAACCTCTTGCGGTATCAAGATAAGTTCTTTCCCTATCAACTTCTTTTCAGCCTCTATCTGCCATACTCCGGCCGGGATAATAACATTTTCTTCCGAATAATCGGAATAAGACTGTTTCTGAAAATCATATATTGCTTTTGTATAAAAGCCACTAACCGAAAGGTGGGGATCAGCTGCCAATAAATCTTCCACATTGCCACCTTCACCCGGCACAATCGCTATCTTCAGACGAAAAAACTTATGATTATAAGTCAAAGGAATGGCATCTATGCTTGCAGAAACACCGTCTCGGATAGCAACCAAAAAATCAGAACGAGAATAATCAGCAGCAACCTCTTGATTTGTTTCTACTGATACCGACATCGTGCTCTCTCCTATCGCCACTCCCTCTTGCCGATAAGGATAATAGCTCACTAAATTAAGGGTCACTCCGTCATCCGGATAATATACCAACTCATCCGACAGAAACTCGCCTCCGGAAGAACGAACAAAATGAAGATTATCTACATAGCGTTCCTCCTGCATCGTAGTGGAACCCGCAAGTGCGAATAAACCGACTCCTTCTCCTTCTTCAAAACTATTACCGACAATACGAGTATTAGTCAATTCATGTATGTCAGTTACAAACTTCAATGGAATATTTCCATCAGCAATTATCGCTTCATTTTCTTCCGAAATGTGGTTCACACAAGCAGTCAGCAAGATAGAGAAAATAGCAAAAGAACCTATGTTCTTGGGTAAATAATGAAATACTTTCATCTTATTTTTTATTAATTTCCCATTAGAAATCTCTGATAGAACAGAAAGAATGACATAAGAGAAAGTATTAGCTTGCGGTTATGAGATACTATACAACACGTCTGTTGCAACTGTAGAATCTTGATTCCAGCACTTCATTTTGAAATGCAAGGGACGAAAGTATACATTATAATTCAGTTAGAGAATATTTTTATTTGGAAAGTTTTATATTTTTATTTAAATACTAAATAATCAATAACTTACAAAAAACTGATATATGTCAGAGATTTCCTACTTCACCTTATTATATTAGCAATCTGATGATTCTCAAAAAGAATAACCGACCTCTACCCCTGCAATATGCTTACCTCGCGAAGATTCATATTGATAACAATAAAAAGCATCAAGAGACCAGCGCTTAGTTAAATCAATCTCTATTCCAGGACGATACCTTAAACGAGCTGTCCGCCAAAAAGGTGCATCATCCAAACTTTGATAAATTTCAATAGAGAAATAAGGTGAAACAATTCCTTTTTGGGGAGCATATCCCAACTTCAGCCGGGAACGTAAACGAGTTTCTGATTCTCCACGATCAAAAGTCTGCTGAAACCTTTCCCGCAAAGACATTTTGAGCCATTGATAACGAAAACTGGCCGTAGCTCCAATACGATAACGGTGTCTGAACTTCCACCCTATTTCACCTAAGTTCCGATAATGCGTTTCATAACCAATCTCAAATTTCAAAAACGAAAAGGCACGGTAATCACCTCCGACAGAAATTCCCCAACGGTCAATCGCACTCATATCATCTTCCGTTCTCAATTCCAAATCACCGGAAACAGCAAAGCGGGAGTCAATCTTATGATTTACTTTGAATTTAGTCCAGGTTGCGAAATCATTATCTTGTGCGATCATGGCAGAAGTTGTACCAACAACCAACAACACAAACAATAAAACTCTAATAATTATAAATTTGCTACTCATTGATTTTCGGGTTAAAGTTGCAAAGATAACAAATTATCCTCGGCAAAGAAAAACCATGATACTGAAATAATCCTGAAATAGCATTAGAATGTTCTTTTCAAATATACCATGTCCGTCAACAGTTTGCCTTCTTCATAAATCGGATGGTCGTAATTGTCGGTAAAGAAATTCTCTACACGGTGGGAAATGGTAAAACCGCAATGTTCGTAGAAAGATATGGTAGAAGACACATCTCCTGTACCAACCAACATTTCAGTACACTTGTCCTGATAATGCTCGAATAGAAATTCAATTAAACGTTTCCCGTATCCCTGACGTTGAAAAAAAGGAACAGTAGCAATATTCTTGATTTCATAAATGCCTTCCCCTTCACGGGTTACTACACAGGCTGCTTTCAATCCGTTGTCATACAGAACGAACATATCGCCACGTTCCAAATACCGGTCTACCATACTTTCTTGTTCATCAGCCAAGAGTAACAATTCGAGGAATTCTTTCTTATCTGAAATTACTTTCTTTATCTCCATGTTTTTAAATATTGAATAGCCCTTCTCGCAAAGATATAAAAATATCACAGTGCAAACAAAAACACCATATAAATAAGTATATCTTTGTAATATGAAAAATCAAAAGCAGAAACAACCTTGTACTATGTGAAAAATACCATTAAATAAGAGCACCGAAAAATTACGGAATGGAATTTTTTACGATGCATAATGACAGATGAGGAGTTTACAAATATTAAGTATGAGTGTATAGGGAATATTCATACAACCGCCTATTATTAATCATTTTTTCTATGTTCCAAAATCGTATTCATATTCTCCAAGGCCCACCCTACTAATCCTTCAATATGAGGAATCAGAGTCCCTCCCGTATCCGTCAAGTTATACTCTACACGAGGAGGTACTTCCGCATACACTTTCCGCTCCACCAATCCATCGGATTCGAGTGTACGAAGAGTGACCGTCAACATTCTCTGAGAAACATCTCCTATTGTCTTATGAATGTCGCTAAAACGCATAGTACCATTGGCATTCAAAGTGATAAGCACCAGCATCGACCACTTATCTCCCAAGCGGCTGAGCACATCTCTAACTGGACAATTTCCTGTCGGGTGAAAGTTTTTCATCTTTTAACGTTTTGTATTTAACTGAATTACAACAATAGTTACTTCCATGTAACTTCCTTATTCAGAGGTGCGTTCTTGCTTTTCTCAACAAAGGAAGATACATTTGCATCACAAAAGTAATAAACTTACTAATAATAACTATTGTTTCATTTAAATAATTATGATTATGGCAAAGAAAGTAGCAGTTTTAGCAGTAAATCCGGTAAATGGTTGTGGATTATTCCAATACCTGGAAGCATTTTTTGAAAATGGCATTTCATATAAAGTATTTGCCGTATCGGATACGAAGGAGATTAAAACAAATTCAGGAATCAGTCTGACAACAGATGATGTGATTGCTAATTTGAAAGGACATGAGGATGAGTTTGACGCATTTGTTTTCTCATGCGGAGACGCTGTACCTGTATTTCAGCAGAATGCAGACAAACCTTATAATATAGATCTAATGGAAGTTATCAAAACTTTCGGAGATAAGGGCAAAATAATGATCGGACATTGTGCCGGTGCAATGATGTTTGACTTCACAGGGATAACGAAAGGTAAGAAAGTGGCTGTTCATCCGTTAGCCAAACCGGCTATCCAAAACGGAATAGCTACCGATGAAAAATCAGAGATTGACGGTAACTTCTTTACTGCACAGGATGAAAATACTATTTGGACAATGTTACCACAAGTTATCAATGTGTTGAAATAACAACAGACAATGTAGATATAAAAACAACAGATACATTGTCAATCCGGTTAAAACTTTCTTTCTGTAAGAAGTTACATTCCTTTAAAAGAAAACGTGTGTTTCTCGGTGAGTAAGGGGGCTTTCCTTTAAAAGGAACGGTCCCTTGTTTTTAAAGGAATCGGTTCGCATTTTTGGTTTGCTCATCCAACAAGGCCATATCTATACAATTTGAATAAAAGAACTCATTTATCGAGAAAATAGCTAAAGACTCTTTTTTATTCGTTTTTTATCACTAAAATCAGGTTAATTCATTTATTATTACGGTTCCGCACTAATCATTACCACACGAAAAAAGATGGAAATGGAATTGACCACTGCTAGAGACCGAGCTGAAGAATCCAATCGTCTAAAATCTGCCTTTCTCGCCAATATGAGCCATGAAATCCGTACTCCTCTCAACGCTATTATCGTTTTTTTCGACATATTGGCTTCGATGAAAAAAACGTATTATATTATTATAAAGACGTAAATAATAAAAAGAAGACACTACGAAAAATACTTTTTCATCTCTTTCTTCGAAAAAAGGAGTCCCAGTAGGAGAATAGTAGAAGAAAGAATAAGCTTTCCTTTATTTATCGTCATTTCAGCAATCGGGTAAAACCAATACCTCTATACGAATAGTAAGGGAAAATCTGTCCTCCTGAAAACTACCCTAACTTATTTTTATGATTGCTAAAATAAAGTGGAAACGTTTAAACAAATAGGTTTTAATATCCATTCATCCTTTTTGTGTACTTTTCTTCTTAATTACTTCCGTATTTATCAATCGAATTGGTTACTTTTTTATTTGCCTCCTCGCAAATATTTTCCACTTTTGTAATATGCATTTTGATCCGTTTACTAATGTATTCCAATTTAATACTTAAATAATGAAAATAAGAACACTATTAATTATGGGCTATTGCCTAGGAGCAATAGAATGTCAATCTTCAGTACGACTATGTCCGGTTAGTTTATCAAAGAGTGATTTGATTTTTTCGTCCCTAGCTCAAAGTTGGGACGAAGCAATACCCTTAGGGAATGCTACCATTGGAGCCTTGATATGGAAAAAAGATTCAACATTGCATTTTTCATTGGATCGTACTGATTTATGGGATCTACGACCGACAGATAGCCTATCAGGGGATAACTATCGTTTTTCATGGGTTAAAGAGCAAATACAAAAAAAAGATTATTTACCGGTTCAAAAAAAGTTCGACTGGCCTTATGACAATATGCCGACTCCTTCTAAAATACCGGGAGCTGCATTGGAGTTTTCATTATCCGAACTAGAGGAACCTTCGAACGTACACCTCTATCTGAATAATGCCTTATGCGAAGTAACATGGCAAAACGGAATTCGGATGCAAACTTTTGTACATGCAACGAAACCACTAGGATGGTTTATTTTTACGAATCTGAAAACAACACTGGAACCTAGGCTAATAGCACCGATGTACACTAAGTTTGGGAAAAGCAAAGAAGTAAGTCCTGTTTCCGGACAAGACCTACGACGTTTGGGATATGAGCAAGGAACGGTTATCCGCAAAAGTAATCAGCTTGTTTTTCACCAGAAAGGTCACGGTGATTTCTCTTATGATGTAGTTGTCAACTGGAAACAGGAAAATACACCCCTCTAGGCATCATTGATTGGAGTGATGGAGAAAAAGCACAAAACATCATTCGCGCCACTTTGAAAAAATTAAAAAATTGTGGACCAGACTATTGGACAGGATATACCTATAGTTGGTTTGCCAACATGCAGGTACGTGCGTTCGTTGGTGAAGAAGCGGCAAAAGCATTGCGCACTTTTGCCGAATGCTTCTGCTTAAAAAACACATTCCATGTCAATGGCGACCAGTCAGGTACAGGAAAATCGAAATTCACATACCGTCCGTTTACCCTCGAAGGAAACTTTGCATTTGCTTCCGGCATATAAGAAATGCTACTGCAAAGTCATACCGGCACGATACGGGTATTCCCTGCTATCCTTCAAAACTGGAACGATGTTTCTTTTGACAAACTCCGTGCCATGGGCGGATTCCTTGTTTCGGCTGTCCGGAAGAGAGGGAAAGTAACCAACCTCCGAGTCTATTCGGAGAAGGGTGGAAATCTTTCAATCATTTCTCCACTCACTGACAAGTTATTGAATTATAAAACGAAACCCGGCAAGTGGATTAAAGTCATTTGATGTAGATTACTTATGCTGACGTACTTAAAAAATGGTTTACTAAAAAGATGCAGACAGTTTATTCCATGTCTACATGACAGATACTTTTGAGTATAAAATAGGTAGAATAATGTCCATAGCCTCATTTTTGGGGGATATTTGCTTTTTTAATAGAATAAAAAAGAATAAATTTGCATATAATGTATAATCTTTCAATCAAAAACAATGAATAATTCCGCCGAACATTCTTCTCTTTGGGAAGTATTGAAAAACATAACTGGGAACCTTCGGAATCAACGTTTGGCAGATGTTTTTCGTTTCATATCATTTTATCCTGGCGAGACATATGGTCCTCACAGACATTTGCGCATTGAAATAAACTATGTAAAAAAGGGGAACTGCATTCTTCATTTAGATAATGAAAGTATTACTTTCCGCGAAGGAGAGATTATGATTATCACGTCAGACGTGAATCACTTATTCGAAGCAGGATCGGAAGGAACCACGCTGATGCAACTGGAGTTTCTGCCGGAGTTATTTTCTCAGTTCAATTTGCATACTGATTTGGGAATGAAGGAGTCGGCACCGTCTCCTGTCTTTTTGTTTTCGGAAGAAAATAGATTGATTAAAATAGTCAATAATGTCCGTATTATGAGGTCAGTGCAGCGCATTGTGAATGAACTGGAAGCAAAGAGTCTATACTATCAATACTTGGTGATGATGTATTATGCAGAACTCCTTATCCTTATCTATCGCTACATGGACGAAACCTATCTGCCTATCTGCACCAATGATTTTTTAAAGAAAGCCATTGCATATATCCGAATGAATAGCCACCTGGATATTAACATCAATCATGTAGCCTCGCATATCGGTATCAGTGATCGGCATCTTCGGAACTTGTTTGCACAATATCTCAACCTCTCTCCTTTAGACTATTTGAACCAGATACGAATCAATAAGGCGGTAGAACTACTCCGGAATACAGAACTATCAGTTAAAGAAGTATGCTTTCAGTGTGGATTTCAATCGCCACAATACTTTTCACGTATCTTCAAACAGCAAATGGGGATCTCTCCGCGCGAGATGACAAAATAGAGTTTCCGTTAGTTTTTTAGTATATCTCCCCTCCTCTTTCAATGATTTCGACAATATTTCTGCACAATTCGCTGAAATAATCCTTTTTGTATACTTTTTCTTTTAATTGGTTCCGTATTACGTAGATACCACACTCTACTGTATAATTATATCTTTATTTTATATATTAACTTTGCATAAAATATTTCAAGCAAAAAAGAATAATTAGATATAAATTAACTCTCATCAAGTTTATATTTTAATATTAGAACTCTATTAAATTAACTAAAAAAATTAATTACTATGAAAACAGCTTTACCTTCGCTATTTTTTCGAATAATCATTGATTATTCATCCAGTTTTGCATTGCGAAAGTGGATATTGCTACTATTACCATACCTGATTGCTTCTTCCTGTAAGAAGGAACAAGAACTTGATTCGCATGATTCTAATCAAGAGATTAGAATAGATAGTATCACGCCTTCTCTAGCTGGTATGGCTGAAGATATGTTTATCTACGGTAAAAATTTCAGTACAAATAAACAAGATATTCGAGTCACTATAAATGGAAAAGAAGCATCTGTTATTGGCTCTAGAATGGATATGATTTTCGTGGTCGTTCCCAAACGTCCCGACATCATGGGAAATGTAATTGTTAGTATCGGCAACAAAAGTAGCAATGGATTTCCTTTTACATACAAAACATCAGAAGTTGTTCAAACTTTTGCAGGAACCGGTGTTTCGGGGGATGTAGATGGAGCTTCTGAAAAAGCGGAATTCAACTTCACCGATATGTCAGGATTGTGCCTTAGTCCCACGGGAGAAGTAGTGGTTGCCGACTGTGGAAATAACAAAATCAAATCAATATCTGAGACAGGTCAAGTAAAGACGCTCCTTTCGGGTTTGAGCAAGCCCATGGATGTGATTTACGATAAGCAAGGCAATTTATTTTTTGCAAATTGTGACGCTGGTTCAATTGTTAGATATGACGTGAATAAAAAGCAAACAGTAGTTGGAACGATGGGCTGGCCAACCGGAATAGCTTATGATGATGTAACCGATAAAATAGTAGCTATACTCTATAACTCCGGAGACATTATGGCTGTAAAAGACAAAAATGTCGAAGATCCTACTGATACAGCAATGGAAACATTTATGACTACAGGAGATATCAATGTGTCTTTTATGAGGTTCAAAGATGGTGATCTCTATTTTACTTCTTCTAACAAGCATGCTATTTATATATTAAAAAAAGGGAAAAACACACCAGAAGTGATAGCGGGAGTTCCTGAAAAAAAAGGAATAATCACACAAGAAACCCAAGCTAAAGAAGCTCTTCTTACCAATCCTTCAGGATTGGACTTTGCCCCTAATGGTGATCTTTATTTTTCGACAGGACTTCCCACAAAAGCCGCATCCAGTGATAATAAAATCTACGTATTGCGAAAATCAGATGGGATAATCTATCCGTTGATTGGAAAGACAACTGCAGGAAATGCCGACGGAGCCTCTTCAAGTGCTATGTTTAACTCACCAGCTGCTCTTCGGGTGGATTCCGACAACTCAGTATATCTACTGGATAAGTTAAATTTTAAAGTGAGAAAAGTTACTGTTCAATAAACAAAAACACTACGATTATGTGGAGATATATATTACTGATTGTATTCTTTTTGCCTTTTGGGATACAAGCACAGAATCAAACAAAAGCAAAAATTACTGTATCGGGACAAATCACGGACAGTTCGGGAAATCCTCTTCCAGGAGTCAATGTGATCGTGAAAAACCAAAGTTCGTTAGGAGTTATTTCGGATATGGATGGCAATTATATGATAACTAAAATATCCCCTTATGATATTTTGGTATATTCATATATGGGATTTAAATCACAAGAAATACCTGTAGATAAGCGAAAGGTCATTAAGGTTATAATGACGGAAGATACGGAAGTTTTACAAGAAGTCGTAGTAGTCGGATATGGATCACAGAAAAAAGCCAGCGTTATTGGAGCTATTTCCAACATCGATCCAGTGAAGCTGAGAGTACCAACCAGCTCGGTAACTCATGCTTTAGGAGGACGTATAGCGGGGATCATGTCCACTCAACGTTCCGGCGAACCGGGAGCGGATAACGCTTCTTTCAATATTCGCGGATTAAGCACATTCGGAGCCGGTAGTGGTCCATTAGTCTTAGTAGATGGTGTAGAAGGGCGTAGTATTAATGACATTGATATAGAAGATATCGAAAGTTTCTCTGTCTTAAAGGATGCTTCTGCCACAGCCGTGTATGGTGTCCGTGGAGCCAATGGTGTGGTGATGATTACCACACGAAAGGGAAAGGAAGGCAAAGTAAGTATCTCCGCCCGTTACGAGGTGGGTCTTACAACTCCCACCCGATTACCTGAATTTACCGACTCATATACGTATGCGAATTTGAAAAACTATTCTTTGCTAGGTCGGGAACAATCAGCCGCTTTTTCGCCGATGGAATTGGACAAATTCAAATATGGGTTGGATCCCGATCTTTATCCCAATGTGGATTGGCTGAACGAGCTGACCAATAACGTATCCATGAATCAAAAAGCTCAGGTGAACGTAAGCGGAGGTAGCCAGATTGCCCGTTATTACATTTCTTTAGGTTATTACAATGAAGAGGGGTTTTTAAAAGACATAGGAGGAAATGGATACAATACAAATATAAATTACAATAAATATAATTTCCGTTCGAATGTGGATGTAAACATAACTCCTACTACTGTCCTCGAATTGGGCATATCCGGGATTTTGTTCGACAAGCAACGTCCGCGAGCCGGAGCTGGGACTGTTCTTTCTTATGCCATGACGATGAATCCGACTAAATTTCCGATGGTTTATTCCGATGGACGTATTCCCCGCATGAATGATATTGAAAACCCTTATGAGATATTGACCCAACGCGGATATACCAAAGAGATGTATAATAGAATTGACGCAAATCTCACGTTAAGGCAGGACTTTTCCGGTATTCTGAAAGGCTTGACTGCTTTGTTTAAATATTCGTTTGATGTGGAAAATTCATACAACGGAAATTACAATAAGAAAGTAGATACTTGGTTTGCTACTGGACGTGATAGCGAAGGGAAGTTATTGATGACACCCGTTGATCAAGGAAATACCGGTGCTTTGAGCTTTAACAAAGATAGTGAAGGCGGTGTCCGTGTCAACTATCTTGAAGTACGTTTGAATTACGATAATCTGTTTGCTGGGGTACATCGTATAGGGGGGTTATTATTGTACAACCAACGACAGTCCGTAAATACAGCAGTTGTCAATAACCTAAAGAATGCATTACCCTACCGCTCGCAAGGCTTGTCCGGACGTATTGCTTACTCATATAAAGACTGCTATTTCGGTGAGTTTAACTTCGGTTATAACGGTTCTGAGAATTTTATGAAAGGCAAACGATTCGGATTCTTCCCCTCTTACGCTGTGGGATGGTTGGTTTCCAATGAATCATGGTTTAAAAACGCAACAAAATATGTAACTTTGCTAAAGTTGAGAGGATCGTATGGTATCGTTGGAAACGACCAGACAGGCGCTGGACGTTTTCCTTTCTACACAATGGTTTCCGGAGGTAATGGCGGATATACATTTGGTGTGGATGGAAACAAAACATTTGGTGGCGCTGCCGAAGGTCTTATCGGTTCTCCTAATTTGACTTGGGAAACATCTAAAAAAACCAATTTCGGCTTTGAAATCGGATTGTTCGACAGATTGACGTTAACAGGTGACGTGTTTACTGAAAACCGAACCAAAATCTTTGTCAGGAGAAATTCGCTATCTAGTGTCATCGGCATTCATCCCGCTCACCTTCCTTCAGCCAACTTGGGAGAAATGGATAATAAAGGATTTGAGTTTACGGTTGATTACAAAGATCGGATTGGAAATGTGGATATCGGTTTTTTTGGGAACTTTACATTCAACCGGAACAAGGTGATCGAGACCGATCAAGCACCTGCGCTTTACGACTATCAGGAAAGAACGGGACGTAAGCTATATGGGACTATTGATATGTCATCGACAGCCGGTATGGGATATGTGGCAATGGGATTGTTCAAAGATCAGGAAGAGATAGACAGCAGCCCGATGCAGACAATGGCTGCTCAACTTCGTCCGGGAGATATCAGATATAAAGACATGAACGGAGATAACATTATCAATAAATACGACATGGTTTTCATGCAGAGCAATACACCTGAAATTATTTACGGTTTTGGTTTCTCCGCTATCTGGAAAGGTATTGATTTCTCTGTCTTTTTCCAAGGATTAGGACACTGCAATACATTCTTGCCAGAAGACATAACTCCGTTCTACTATGCAAATGAAAGAGGAAATATTCTGCAGCATGTGGCGGATAATGTATTCATACCAGCTGACATATCGGGCAATCCGGAAACGGAAAATTACAACGCATTGTATCCGCGTATGGCTCAGTCAAACGACCGAAATAACACCGTTCGTTCATCGTATTGGTTAAGAAGTACTGCATTCCTGCGTTTAAAGAATGCCGAAATCGGATATACATTTCCACAAATACTGACCAAAAAACTGTTTGTGTCAAAAGCTCGTATTTACCTAAGTGGTACAAATTTACTCACGTTCGATTCATTCGACCTTTGGGATCCGGAAGTGAGTGGCTATGGGACATATCCGCTCAATATGGTTGGTACGATTGGTATTAAATTAGACTTTTAAAATTAAAGAGTATGAAAATGAAAAAACAATTTATTATAGCACTCATTTCTACGTTTGTAGGCGCAGGGACATTCTCTTCATGCAGTGATTATTTAGATGTAGAAAATGTTCTTTCACAAACAGAAACAATAGATTCTTTATTTGCCAAAAGAGAAGGAGTGGAAAAGCTTTTGGCAAATATATACTCATACATTCCAGAGCATGTGAATGGTATGATCTATGAAGTGGTATGGAATGGTGCCTCCGATGAACTGGATATGCTATACAAGAGCGCACCTTCTTTGAGTGTAAAATTCGGAAATTATGGACCCGATGATTTTGCTAATAAGAGTTGGATCAACTATTGGACCTTTTCGTATCGGGCTATCCGAGCAGCCAATGTGTTTATGGACAGAGTCGAAAATTGTCCGGACGTTCGAATCACAAAGGCTAAACTAACGGAATACAAAAATGAAGCTCGCTTTCTACGCGCCTATTATTATTTCCTGTTGCTACAACAGTATGGACCTGTGATTCTTGTTCCAGACACTCCCATTGATATCGAAACTCCATCAAATCAATTACCTAACCTACGTAGTACGATTGACGAGTGTGTTGAATATATTGCTTCCGAACTAACCGCTTGCGAAAACTTGTTACCTGTAAGCTATGAGGATCCTACCGATTTCGGCAGACCTACCAAAGGAGCAGCTATGGCCTTGAAATCTCGTTTAAGATTGTATGCTGCCAGTCCGCTGTATAATGGAAATACTGATTATGCCGATTTCGTAAGAAAAGCAGACGGCGTAAATCTTATCAGCCAAACGGTCGATAAAAACAAATGGAAAGTAGCTGCTGATGCTGCCAAAGCTGTAATCAACTTAGCTGAAAGTGGTGTGTATGAATTACATACTGTTCCCCGAAGTGCAGAGACATTACCCCTTCCTGAGACACTTGCCGATGTGAAAAATTATCCAGAAGGACCAGGTGGAATAGATGCCTTTAAGTCTTACCGAGAGTTATTCTGTGGAAACGATAAAGACAAATGGGTCACTAAAGAAGTTATCTGGGCCAAACCTACGGGTGATCCTGGAACCTTTGTGCGGCATATATCTCCTTATGGATTGGGTAACGGCGATTGGGGAGGTATGGCCGTGGGACAAGGACTGGTCGATGCTTTCTTCATGAGTGATGGACGAACCACAGAGCAGGCTCATAAAGATGGTGATTACAGAGAAACGCTGGAGGCGTCGAGTGCTGCTACCAACACGGAACCCATGATTCCGGCAGGAACCAATATCCGATACTTGAATAGAGAACCACGGTTCTATGCAACGGTCGCTTATCAAGGTACCCGTTACAAACAAAAAAGTGGCAAGGGAACCTATTATCAAATTGATTTTATGGGGAAAGATACTAAAAATACGGATATGTATGCTTCTACTGGCGTTATGTTACGTAAATTTGCCGATATAGAAAACGAGAATTGGGCGGATGGTGTCAGACATCGTGGTTGTATTTTGTTCCGTTTGGGAGAAATATACCTAAACTATGTAGAAGCATTGAACGAATACGAACCGGGGCATCCAGATATAAAAAAATACCTGAACAGGATTCGATTCAGAGGAGGGATTCCCGGTTATACAGATGCAGACCTTACCAATCAAGACAAGGTGAGGGAACTTATTCATCACGAACGTCGCATTGAACTTTGTTTTGAAATGCACCGTTATTTTGACAGTCGTCGTTGGAAAGAAGCCGAGCTGACCACTAAGGATTATTGGGGAAACAGCCAAGGACAAGGTGGTGATCAATTTGGAATGGGAATGGGAGCCAAAACGCCGGTCGAATTCTATAAAAGGATATTTATCGAAAAACGTTTGTTTGTGAAACGTTCTTACTTGTGGCCTATCCCGACCGCTGAAATAACAAACAATCCTTTGTTGGATCAGAATCCGGATTGGTAATATTAGAAACATTTATATAAATATTCACTAACAATTGTTCAAAATGAAAAAATCATCATATTTTCGGAGAAGTGGTCTTTTACTGTGGATGCTAACAGCAACGATTACAGCCTATGCTGGTTTTGAAGGACGCATCAGAGTTTATCATCCTTATTCAGATCCAGCAGAAACGGCCCAACTATTAAAAACCAGTTCTTATAGTAACTATCAATATCCAACAGGTTTTTATTTCGAAAAAGGGGAAGAAATAATTGTGGAAGCACGAAAAGTGGGTACAAAGAAGGTCTCCTTAAAAGTTACAAATTTCGGGAAAGGAGGTGGAGAGTCTGTTTATCAGCTGAAAGAAGGGCTCAATAAGTTTATTGCAGGTAACAGAGGTAATTGTTATCTTACCTATTACGGTGAAAGCTCATTAGGAGAGATTGTCATTGATATACAGACAGGTAAAGAAAATGGCTATTTCGACGCAGAGAAAGATAATAATCAAGTGTGGACTTCTCTTCTGACCCATGCAAAAAGTGACATTATGGATATTGTAGGCAGACGTATACAGTTGGCTTACGATGTAGAATCTCTCAAACGAGAATGCCCGAATGAAGGAATAGAGCTAACAGCTCTTTATGATAGTATCATCACCATTCAGCATGAAATAATGGGATTGAATAAATACAATAAAGTACCTAAGAATAAGATATTCGGTAGAGTAATATGGGAAGGTTTTATGCATGCTGACGGATTAGGTGCCGCCTTTCATGTCAGTACAATGAATACGTTAGCTAACCCAGCATCATTAAGAAAAAATTGTTGGGGAGTAGCACATGAATTTGGGCATGTCAATCAAGTACGCCCCGATATGAAATGGGTAGGTACCACCGAAGTAACCAACAATATTTACTCGGTATGGACACAGTATCTCTTTAACCCAACGGAACCTAAGTTCGAAAGAGAACATCATACATCGTATGACAAACCGGTGATATGCGGAAGGATTAATTCCTATATGGAAAGTGCTTACATAAAAAAACAAGAATGGTTGACACAAGCGGGTCCTGATGATTGGAAGCGTTGGCACGAAGATGGCAAATATTGGCATGGCGATCACTTTGTAAAACTTATTCCATTGTGGCAGTTACAACTCTATTTTGCAGTTGCAGGCAAGGGAAATTCTTGGTATACTCCCGATTTATATGCCGATGTTTTCCACCAGGCTATAGAGAGTAAGGAACACTATACCAATGGGCAACACCAACTGAATTTCATGAAAAGAGTTTGTCAAATCACAAAGACAGACTTAACCGATTTCTTTGTTCGGGCGGGTATGTTGGTAGAAATAGATAAATTTATAGGTGACTATACAAGCGAGCAACTGACAATAACCGCTGAAGAGGTAGCTGACTTAAAAAGGTACGCTTCCCGTTTTAAGAAACCAGCTCAGGCACTCTCGTATATCTCAGCAAACAGCATCGAAGCATTTAATAAAATGCGACCAATCAAGGGAAAATTCAATCAGGGAATCATTGTGCAAAACGAAACATTGCTTATTGACCATAGAGAATGGAAATATGTAACAGCCTTTGAAACATATTGTGGTAATGAATTAATAAAAGTCGCTGTAGTAGGAACCGGTTCTAATGACAATTCATCGACCCTTGTGCAGTATCCCAAGCAAGCTACTCGTATTGAAGCCATCGCATGGGATGGAAAGAAAACGCTTGTTTACGGCAAGAGAGGATGAAGTCAGAGTCATCCAATAAATGGAAACCAGCTACAGCTAAAATCCTTCAAGGGTAATTACAGTTATTTTACATTTTTAGGGTAATGCAATGCCAAAATCAGAAAAGAGCATTTCCGTTTTGTGTATATTTTCTCTCCATTTTAACCTTTTTACGCACATACAAGAACGAGAAATAGTTGCTTTATTTTTTAGAATGAACGAACTTTGCTTTCACTAAAAGACAAGTAAAAGAACTATAAAAAAACAACTAAAAAATGAAAGAATGGAACAATGATAAAGAACTGATCTCCTTGATAAAGGGAGAGTTGTATACAGCCGTTATCGGAGATATTATGGACAAAATGGGGTATCTACATCAATTCTTACCCCAACAGATTCGAGCGCTTCGAGAAGATATGTTTGTCGTAGGACGTGCAATGACCGTGCTTGAAGCCGATGTATATGAGAACCAGACAGCAGGAGGGATGAATCCCATATTGAAACGCTCTTTTGGCCTGATGCTTGAGGCATTGGATGATTTGAAAGAAGACGAAATATACATTTGTTCGGGGGCTTCGCCTGATTATGCTTTATGGGGAGAACTGATGAGTGCACGTGCCATTCAGTGCAAAGCAGGAGGTGCGGTAGTAAATGGTTATTCGCGTGATACTAAAGGTATCTTAGAGTTGAATTTCCCCTGCTTCTCTTATGGACCTTACGCACAGGATCAGGCTCCACGCGGAAAAGTGATTGACTACCGTGTACCTATCGAAATAGAAGGAGTACTAATAAACGATGGAGATATGTTGATTGGTGACATAGACGGTGTGTGTGTGGTGCCGCGGCAAATTGAAGAAGAGGTTTTTATACGTGCTTTAGAGAAAGCTCGAGGAGAACGTCTAGTACTAAAAAAGATACAAGAAGGTATGAAAGCACGTGATGCATTTGATAAATTTGGTATAATGTAAAAACAGATTAATAAGATGAAAATAACAGATGTAAAAGTATGGTTGGTACAAGGAATCAAGTACAATTGGACTTTATTGAAAATATATACAGATGAAGGTTACACAGGGATTGGAGAAGCAACCAATTGGCCAGGAAGCCCTATTGTGTTTGAAGCGGCTAAACATGTAGGACAACGTATTATTGGACTCGATCCTATGAAAACAGATTTCATCTGGACGAAACTGTATCGCGATTTGAACTGGATTGGTCCGTATGGTGCCAGTATGTGTGCCATCAGTGGTATCGATATGGCATTGCTTGATTTAAAAGGAAAAGTACTAGGTGCTCCCTGTTATGAATTATTAGGAGGAGCTTATCGCAAAGATATTCTGCTGTATGCCAACTATTGGTTTACGAAAGGCGATCATAATGAAGCCGATTATGCAGCACAGGCACGTATTGTAAAAGCTGCCGGATTTACAGGGCTGAAATTTGATCCGTTTGCACATACAAACTATTTTTATGGGGAAGATCTGGCTTCCAATCTCACTTTATCTCCAGCACAGCAGGATTTGGCCTTTAATGTTTCCCGTGCTGTTCGCGAAGCAGTAGGCCCGGATATAGATATCATGATTGAAACGCATGCCATGCTTAATTACCGTATAGCCGTTAAAATGGCGGAACGTCTCTCCAAACTGGATATTGCCTGGTATGAAGAACCTGCCGGTCCTGAAAGTTCACAAACACTACGAGCTATGCGTGAACGCATTCCATCGGATGTATCCATCTGCGTAGGCGAACGTCATTATACCCGTTTCGGTATTCGATCTCTGCTCGAAAAGCATGTGTGCGATATCATCATGCCTGACATTACACGTTGTGGCGGACCTTCGGAAATGAAACGAATGGCTACTATGGCGGAAGCTTATAATGTATTGCTCGCTCCGCATAATCCTAACGGACCGTTGTCAACATTAGCTTCTTCCCATGTTTGCGCTTCGGTACCTAACTTCTTCCGTCAAGAGTTTATGTTCAACGATGTTCCCTGGCGAGATACGGTGATTGATCATCCCATTTCCGAAATGGTATACGACGGATATTTGCATCTTTCGGATCGTCCGGGTTTGGGAGTCGACCTTATCGAAGAAGAGTTGGAAAAATATCCAGGTTTTACGACGAATGCTCCCGATAACTTTTATATCTAAAGCGTATGGCATTTCAGATTGACTTAACAGGAAAAGTCGTATTGATAACCGGAGTATCTTCTGGTATCGGACTTGGTGCAGCACATGAATTTGCTCGTGCCGGTGCTTACGTAGCAGGATGTTCACGCAAAACGAAAGAAGACGAAAGTGTATCGGCATACTTGCAAGCGGTAGAAACTGAAGGAAGCCGTGCACTTTATGTGCAGGCGGATGTGACGCAAGAGAAAGATTTGGAAAGACTGGTTGAAAAAGTAATAAAGACTTTCGGACGATTGGACATCGTAGTTTCGAGTGCAGGAATGAATATTTTTGAAGGGGCCAAACGTTGTACGGAAGAACGGTGGAATTACAATTTAGAACTAAATCTGGCTTCCCATTGGCATCTGGCTAAATTGTGCCAGCCCTATCTGAAGCAATCAGGAGAAGGAGTGATATTGCTGATGACTTCCAATCACGCCTATTCTTCCATTCCGGGATGCTTTCCCTATAACGTGACAAAAACTGCAATCACCGGACTTGTTCGCAGCTTGGCAATAGAATGGGGCCCTGACATACGCATTGTTGGAATAGCTCCCGGATTTATCGATACGGCCGGAAATGATACTTGGTTTCACTCTTTTCCCAATGCGACGGCCGAACGGGAACGCACGATAGCTTTACATCCAATAAAACAAATTGGCACAGTAGAAGAAGTTGGTGCATTGTGCGTCTATCTCTCTTCTTCCATGGCACGTTTTATTGATGGCACTACCATCTTGATGGATGGTGGACGCTCTGCGCTGATGCAAGATTCATGGTAAGATTTCGATAGATATATAAACATATATGATGAAAGCAAATCTATTACACCGTTGTTCCGATGAAACCGGAGAAGCTGCTACGTGGCTTCCCGGCTTAGACATCTTACTTTGGGTAGATATTGATAATGGTATTTTGCATCAATATCACCCAAAAAGTAAAAGGGTGAAAGAACATACGTTTCCAGAAATGATATCTTCCATTATTCCCTGGAAGGGACACGAACATGAAATCATTCTAACAATGAAGAATCGTCTGGTTTCCTATCATTTAGAGAAAGAGACTTATACCACCTTGTTGGAAATGCCTTGTTTACATCCGCAGCTACGTACCAACGATTGTAAGGCATCCCCAGAAGGACGTCTCTGGTGTGGAGTGATGCATATAAGTGAACATAACGGAACTGCCAGTCTATATTGCGTGGATAATGACTTATCTTTAACACCTGTTTTAAAGCAGCAATGTGTTCCCAATGGTCTGGTATGGAACAAAACGGGCAACCGTATGTATTATGCAGACTCCGGACGTGGGTGTATCGAAGAATATGCTTATGATAGTTTAACCGGAGCAGTTTATTTATTACGTACAGCTGTAGAAGTTCCACCAGAATTTGGAGTACCGGATGGAATGACAATCGATGCAGACGGACTCTTGTGGGTTGCCCACTGGGGTGGATTTGGCGTTTATATTTGGAATCCGGTTACAGGAGAGTTATTAGATAAAATAGATGTACCTGTGCCTAATGTTGCTTCATGTACTTTTGGCGGGGTGAATCGCAGACAGTTGTTTATAACTACGGCTCTTTCCGGACTATCTGCCTCCGAACGGGAAGCTTATCCCTTAAGTGGAAGTTTGTTTGTTGCTGACGTTTCAACGATTGCAGCAGGAGAGAATCATTACCCATTTACAACAGGTTAATCGAATAATACTATGAATATATCCGTTGTTGATCTGATTATTTTCTTTGTATACTGCTTTCTAATACTATTTGTAGGACTTTTTGTATCTCGCAAATCAAAAGGAGAGCAACAGGATGCAAGTGGTTATTTTTTGGCAGGAAGAGGACTCACATGGTGGGCAATAGGCGCTTCAATCATTGCCTCTAACATCTCTGCCGAACAATTTGTAGGTATGTCCGGTTCCGGATATGCAATTGGACTGGCTATGGCTACTTATGAATGGATTGCAGCATTAGGACTGCTGATTGTGGCTAAATATTTTATTCCTATATTTCTGGAAAAGAAGATCTTCACAATGCCTCAATTTCTTGAAGAACGCTTTGACCGTCGTGTAAAGACGGTGATGGCATTTTTCTGGTTGGTTGTCTTTATTTTCATCAACCTCACTTCCATTCTCTATCTAGGAGCACTAACCATTGAAAAAATAATGGGAGTCCCCATGATTATAGGCATATTGGGATTGGCTGCTTTTGCCGGAATATACTCCATTTATGGCGGACTGAAGGCAGTCGCTTTGACGGATGTCATTCAGGTAGTGTTTTTGATAGGTGGGGGGTTGATAACGACCTACATTGCTTTAGATATATTAGGAGCTGGAGAAGGAGCTATTCGCGGATTTACCAATCTCTGTGTACAAGCCGAAGATAAGTTTCATTTAATTCTGGACAAGTCTCATCCCAGTTACAAAGATCTGCCTGGCATATCGGTCATTCTAGGCGGTTTGTGGGTAGCTAATCTTTATTATTGGGGCTGTAATCAATATATCATTCAGCGTGCATTAGCTGCTAAATCAGTTCGCGAGGCACAGAACGGAATGTTGTTTGCCGGTTTTATCAAATTACTTATTCCGCTTTTGGTTGTGATTCCAGGTATTGCCGCCTTTGCATTGAATGCACCTTTAGCGAAATCCGATGAGGCTTATCCGTGGTTATTAAGCAATCTCCTTCCCGTTGGAGTGAGAGGCGTTGCCTTTGCGGCTCTTACGGCGGCTATCGTTAGTTCGTTAGCCTCAATGATGAACAGTATTTCCACCATTTTCACGATGGATATTTATCATTCTTATATTCGTCCGAAAGCCGAACAGTCACAATTGGTACATGTGGGGCGTTGGGCAAGTTTCATCTCTTTGCTTATTGCTATAGCCATAGCCCCCATGCTTTCCGGTCTGGATCAGGCATTTCAGTACATTCAGGAGTTCACAGGCTTTATCAGTCCCGGAGCATTAGCTATCTTCCTCGCCGGATTCTTCTATCAGCGGGCTACGGCAAATGGAGCACTAGCCGCCGCTTTGGGAACTTTTGTCTTTTCCACATTGTTGAAAGTGTTCTGCTCGGGTTTGCCTTGGTTGGATCGAATGGGACTAGTTTTCCTGCTCTGCTGTGGTCTGATTGTCCTACTGGGGAAAAAACCAATGCAGGCGGAAGCAGACTCTACCATGATCCATGCCGGATTGTTTCATTCCAGCAAATTTTTTAATATATTTTCTTGCGTCATCATTGCTATTCTGATAGGACTCTATTGGATATGGTGGTGAGAAATTTAAAACAAAATGATAATATGATAAAATTGAAATATACCTTATTTTCTTTCGGAGTCTTTCTGCTTTCGTTTGTAGCAATGACACCAGTAATGGCAATAATATCAGCATCCTCTTCTAGTCTAGCTTATATGTTACCTTCAAAATTAGAAGGAGTCCGTCAACCAGTGCTTTCATTAAGCGGTACATGGGACTTCAAATATTCACCGAAGAGCCGCTGGGCTACGATTAAGGTTCCGGGAGAAGCAGCCATGCAAGGCTTTGCCATTGAACATGATAAACCTTTTACATACAGGAAAAAGTTTACAGTTCCGGCAGATTATAACGGAAAACGGATTATTTTGCGCTTTGACGGAGTGTATAGCCATGCCCGGTTAAGCATAAATGGAAAGTTTATACGCGAACATCATGGAGGATTCACACGTTGGGAAACCGATGTGACCGATTGGGTACGTGTAGGCAAAAAGAATGAAATACAAGTGGAGGTGACAGACCGATTGGACGAAATATCTTATGCAGCCGGCTATGCGCACCATCCTATCGGAGGCATTCTTCGTGATGTAACCTTGTTTGCATTACCTCATTCACACGTATCCGATGTAAGCATAGAAACTCACCTTGATTCTTTGTATAAAGATGCCGACTTGCGTCTCTCCTGCCACTTTTCTGGATTGAAAGATGCTGAACTGGAATTGAAATTGAAAGCGGCAGATGGGAAACAAGTATCACTATTACATAACCGGTTCCCTCTCACTAACGGAGAGAATGTCTTTTCGCTTCCTGTGAAGAATCCTTTGAAGTGGGATGCAGAACATCCTAATCTTTATACATTGGAGATAACCCTCTATCAGAATAAAAAAGAACTTAGTCGCTTTCATCGTAACATCGGTTTTCGCGATGTGAAGATTAGCGGCAATAAAATGCTAGTGAATGGACGTTCGGTAAAACTACGCGGAGCATGTCGACATGACATCCATCCGAAATTAGGACGTACAACAACTGCCGAACTGGATAGTCTGGACGTTATTTTGTTCAAACAGTCAAATATGAATTTCGTCCGCACTTCGCACTACCCTCCTACAGAACGCTTTTTGGAATATTGCGACCGTTATGGAGTCTATGTAGAGAGTGAAACTGCTGTTTGTTTCGTAAACACCTATCGTCAAAAGAACTATGCTCCCGGCAAGACACAGAGCGATCCGGCTTATGCCGACCGTTATTTGGGACAATGTCAGGAAATGGTAAAGAGCTCTCGTTCTCATCCCTCTATTCTATTCTGGAGTATCGGCAATGAAAGTGTTTATGGTAGCAATTTCCAGCTTTGTTGGGATTGGATAAAGAAAACAGATACTACTCGTCCTGTGATTTTCAGTTATCCCGGGTCAGTAGACAAAAAAGAGAAAATATATGATATTTTGAGCATGCACTATCAAGATGTATATGGCAATCTTTCACAATGGGGAATGACTACACGTAATTTCCAAGGACATGGCATTCCGGCTCTATTTGATGAATGGGCGCATCCGGCCTGCTACACCTATAACACTTTGCAGACAGACCCGAATATTCGTGAGTTCTGGGGAAAATCACTAGATATGATGTGGAGTGGCTTATTTGATTCACCTGGTGGCCTGGGAGGGGCAATCTGGGGCTATGTGGATGAAACGTTTGCTTTACCCGAACCTCAAATGGGAACTTCGTTTTGGAAAGAGTTTGCCCATACAGCAAAACCAAAAGACTATCAAGGAAACTGTGTCGGTTATGGTGAATGGGGAATTGTAGACGTATGGCGTAGAAAAAAACCGGAATTTTGGTCGACAAAGAAAGCCTATTCTCCGGTTCGATTGCTGACAGAGGACAATATCATGTTTACACCTGGACAACGATTGACTTTGACTGTATATAATCGTTTCGATCATACCTATTTGAATGAAATTCAAGCAAGTTATACATATAAGGGAATCAAAAAGACGGTGAAACTCCCTGCTATTGAGCCTCATCAGAAAGGAACGATGACCATTCCCGGCGAACAATGGGAAGTTGGAGAACCTATATTGATTGAGTTCGCTACCTCTTCCGGCAATTTGATTGATGCTTATCGTCTGATATTGGGAGAAGAGAAAATCAATTATCCGACTACAACTGCCGGAAAAATACTGTCGGTAAAAGATAATGGAACTTTTATAACGGTAAGTGGCGAAGGATTTGAGATTCCTTTCGATAAATCAACAGGATTGATTGTCAACGCCAAAGCTGGTGATAAGATTATCATAGAGAAAGGTCCTTTCTTGAATTTATATGTCAATCTAAATCACCTGTCTGGAGCTGAAGTGCGTAAATCAGCCAATTATTTTGCGACCTCCGATGCAGACTGGCAGAAAACATCCCTTACTTATAACCAACAGAAAGAAGTAGTTTACATTGATTTGTCAGGCACATACAAAGATATAAAGGTAGATTTCAATATCAAAATCACACCTGATGGGCAATTGGATATGAATTACCTGACCTCAGGTGTTCCTAATGGTTTTCTGCGTGAAACTGGACTAAGTTTCTATGTATCGGATGCCGTACAGTATTTAGACTGGAAACGTAAAGGATATTGGAATTATTATCCCGAAGGCGAGTTTGCAGGAAACGAAGGACACACTTCGCTTTACAACGATTATCATCCTGCTTACGGCGAACGGCCTGTGCAACCTTGGCAAACAGATACACACAATTATTACTATTGGGCAGATGCAGGTACAAATTGCAAACAGCCACTTACCCAGACAGCCAAAGGAATGAAAGAGAATATCCATTACTATACACTTTCTTTAGCTACTTCGGGCGGACATCAGCTCTCGGTAGTTTCTCGGGATGCTTCAGTAGCTTGCCGAATGAATAAGCGAACCAATGAGCAACTGGTTTTGTATACGAATAATCGTTGGGATTACCCTGAAATTGCATGGGGAAATTATTGCAAGAAATTAGAAGCTATACCTTGTTACGGACAAATAAACCTAAGAATAAAATAATGAACAATACGATAAAAAAAATTCAGTACTCTCTTATGATCACAGTTGGAGTACTTTTCTTATCCACGCCTCCAGTTGCTGCACAAGGGAGAATAATGAAACAGGTAGCATCCAATGATTGCGGTGTTGTCGGTGCTCAGCCTTTTTTTATAAAAGGAGATAATTACACAATGCCTGAAGATATAAAGGGCAGTAAAGAAGCAGTGACCTGTAACTTTGGCAGCAAAGTCATCTATGCGTTTAATCATATGGACATACATGCCGACTATCAGTTGGAAGTAGTCTATCTGGCAGACCACGAACGTCGGCAGCGTATCGTGGTGGATGGTAACGAAATTCAGAATGTCACGTTGGAAGCCGGAAAAGAACAACGTTACCGGATTGACTTACCACGTAAAACGTATGCTTACAGTCAGTTGGTATTAGTATTTGAGACAGCAGGCAAAGGAGCCAATGCCATTGTATCTGAATTAAATCTGTATTCCTCTAATCCGAAAACACCTGTACCTTTCGAGGGTAAAGAAAAGCAAGCATTGGTCAATACGCAAACTTATCAAGTGAATACTCAGGTGGATGTAGAGAAAGTATTGCCCATTTACACCCTCTTCCCGAAAAGTGTTACCGGGGTTTACAGTCCAGTGATGTCGCTCAATGGCATTTGGTGGTTTAACCCGCGTCCAGGTAAATATTTTTACAAGCAACCTACCGCTGCCGACTGGAAAACAATCACGGTTCCCGGTCAGTGGTCAATGCAAGGATTTAAAGTCGACACTGCGACATTTGCAGGTTATCGCAAGACCTTTTTATTGCCTGAAGATTGGAAAGAGCATAACGTGAAGTTACGTTTCGATGGAGTCATGAGCGAATATCGGGTTTATCTGAACGGAACGGAAGTTGGCTATCACTTGGGAGGAATGACGGCTTATGAAATAGATGTCACTCATACCTTGAAACGAGGTGCCAATGAATTAGCTCTTGCTGTAAAAAGTGAATCGTTAGCAGATACATTAGGTAGTCTTACACAGTATGCAGCCCATCAGTTAGGAGGCATCACACGCAAAGTGACCCTTTTTGCCGTTCCCGAAACGCACATATCCGATATACGAATAGAGACAGAACTAGACAATCATTATCAGAATGCCTTATTAAATATACGAACCACACTAACCAACAGCACAAATCGTAAGCAAACCAATCTACTGCTGCGTTTCTCCATAGATGGGCTGCCTACTATGGTAGAGCAACGCATACCACAACTCGCTGCGGGTGCAAGCTGGACAGGCATACTTTCCGACTCAGTCATAGCCCCACTTCTATGGAGTAACGAACGTCCTCAGCTATACACCTTGAAAATGGAACTGAGTAAAGAAGACCGAATTGTGGAAATAGTAGAAAAACGTTTCGGCTTTCGGGAGATAGAAGTTTGTGAAAATGAACTGCTTGTCAACGGCCGCCCTGTTAAGTTGCGTGGTATTTGTCATCACGAAATGCACCCTCTCATGGGACGTGTGATGACTGATGAATTGCAACGACGTGATGTCGAACTTTATCGGTCAGCCAATTGCAATTTCATCCGTACATCACATTATCCTCCTTGTGAAGAACTGCTGGACGTGTGTGATGAACTAGGTATGTTTGTCGAAGTGGAAGCTCCCGTATGTTGGGTAGGACACCATGCCAACGAAACATGGAAAAAGCATAATTATCAGGATAATAAATACTATCCGTATATTCTCCAGGCAAATATGGAAACGATTCACTTTTATCGGAATCATCCTTCTGTCTTATTCTGGTCAATGGCTAACGAATCTTACTGGAATAAAGAGTTTGCCCAAATACAAGAATATGTGGCAAAGGCTGACCCGACTCGCCCACATACTTTCCATGATCAGGCTTATGGAGGTTTCAACAATCAAGGAAGTACCGCGCCTATTGCCAATATACATTATCCGGGTGCTAATGGTTATAAAGTAGCTGCTCAAAGTGAACGTCCCATGGTATACGGAGAATATTGTCACTTGAATGTATATAACCGCAGTGAACTGGTAACCGATCCGGGGATTCGTAGTGACTGGGCATTGGCTTTAGCTCCTACTTGGGAGAACATGTATAAAACCAAAGGTGTGCTAGGTGGTTCTATATGGTCAGGCATCGACGATATTTTCCAGATGCCGGACGGCAATGCAGTAGGCTATGGTCCTTGGGGACCGATTGATGGTTGGCGACGTCCGAAACCTGAATATTGGGATATGAAGAAAATTTATAGCCCGATACGCATACATACTAAGGAATTGACGCCTTCTACTGAACTGATAGTTGACATAGAGAATCGATATACGTACCTGAATATGGATCAGTTAAAGATCTCTTATCGCTATGGTAATGAGTGGGGAACGGTGTTCGCATCCATTTCTCCGGGAGAATCGGGTAAATTGCGTGTAGCAATAAAGCATCCCGAAAAAGCAAATGAACTCTATCTTTCCTTTACTGACCCTCGCGGATTTGTAGCAGACGAGTACTTGATTCCGGTAGGGAAACAAGTGCAAAATGAATTACCTGAATGGGTGAGCCAATCAACTAAGCTAAAGACCGGCAAAGATCGTTTCATCATTACAGGAAAACAGTTTAAGTGTGAAATCAGTCGTATCACCGGACAAATCTTGTCCTTGAGAAAAAGGGAAAAAGAAATACTGAATGGCGGTCCGTGGCTGATGGCACTCCCTTTGACCGGAGGTGGTTGTTATCCCAATCATAATGCCAACACGCCTATATATAATGAACTCTGCACAGACTGGAAAGTCACTCAGATCAAAGCTAGTCAGGAGGGAGATAATGTAGTGGTGACAGTAGGAGGTAACTATAAAGAGTTTTCCGGTCATTACACATTGACAGTCAATGCCAACGGTGAGTTGAAAGTCAGTTATCAGTTCAATGCATTACAAGATGTCAACCCTCGTCAGTGGGGACTTGTCTTTGATGCGCCCAAGAGTTATGATAAAACCTTCTGGCGTCGTAAAGGCATGTGGAGTGTCTACCCATCAGATCATATCAGCCGTTCGGTAGGAACTGCTGAACGATTCTATACAGGATTACCACAGCAAGTAAATCCCCGTATGAATCCTTCGTGGTCATGGAGCAAAGATTTTAATGAATTGGGGAGTAATGATTTTCGGGCTACTCGCCGGAATATTTGGTATGCAGGCTTGATGAATGACCAGAATAGCCGGATCACCGTTCGTTCCAATGGCGGGCAACATTGGCGTTCATGGCTGGATAAAGACAAAACTCGTTTTTTGGTTGCTGACTTTGTGACAGCAGGCAATGAAATGTTTCTTGAAGGATATTACGCTCCTTACCGTAAGCCCATTAAAAAAGGAGATACCATTAAAGGTACTATTGAATTGAGAACAGAATAATTGCATTTTGTGTGTTCATATTATGAGGAGGTGTTTTTACCTTAACGGAAATCAGTAATTCAGCCACACCTTGAAAGCCGCAATTTTGTCCTTGCTGACTATAATTTTATCTTTGAAGGGTGGCAAGACGTGTACAACCGCCTTACCCAGGAAATAAGGTTCGATACGCTGAATGGCATCCACCGAAACAAGAGTCTGACGATTGGTCCGGAAGAAAACATCCGGATCCAATTGTTCACAAAGTTTATCCAGTGCAAAGTCCAAGACATATTCCTTATTATTTCTGGTAACTACAAAAGTGAGCTTGTTCTCCGAATAGAAATAGGCAACATCACTTACCGCCAAAGTAAAAAGTTTATTACCGGAAGAAATAAGAAATCGGGTGCGATATTTTTTATTCTCTACCACCGGAAGCTTCTGCGTATCAGACAAACTTTCCAACACCTCCAGTATCCGGCTCTCCCGATTAAAATCACGGATATATTTCTCTGTGAGACTCTCGAAACGTTCGATAGTCTGCAATAAACGTTCCTGATGAATCGGTTTCAGCAAATAGTCAATGCTATTCACCGCAAAAGCACGGACAGCGTACTCGTCATAAGCGGTGGTAAAAACAATCATACTATCCGGCCGAGCTTGTTCAATCAACATAAATGAATTGCCGTCCGTCAACTGAATATCCAAAAATAAAAGTTCCGGATGAGGATTCACACGAAACCATTCAACGGATTCTTCGATAGTACCGGGCAGAATCATCACCTCCCAATCCGGGCGAAGCGACTGTATCATCTCATGCAGCAAACGTGCCGCCGGCACTTCATCTTCTATTATTGCAGCTTTTATCTTATTCATGAAAGCAAGGGAATTTTTACGGTAAATTTATCAGACTCATTTTCTATCACAATATCCTGATTACAAAGGAGCTTATAACGGGCGGAAAGATTTTTCAGCCCCATTCCCGAAACGACTCCGCATTTTTTTGGCCGAATCGGATTACAGATTATCAGAGTCGGAGGTTCTTCTACATTACACAGCTCGATAACCATTGGTTTCCCCGAATGGATCACATTATGCTTGATTACATTTTCGACCAATAGCTGAAGCGTCAAAGGCGGCATCTTCATCTCTTTCCACTCATCCGGCACATTGTTGTGGACATAAATGCAATCACCCAAACGAACTTGATGAAGAAAAATATATGAATCAAGAAAACCAAGCTCATCCTGCAACGTCACCAATCGCTGATTCTGACACTGGAGAGTATAACGATATACGTCGGAAAGATGTTGTGTGAAGAGTTCTGCATTTTTAGGATTATATCTGATTTCTGAAATCAACGTATTCAAACTATTAAACAGAAAATGGGGGTTTAGCTGGTTTTGAAGAGCTGTATAGCGTGCTATGTTATTTTCTTCCTGCAAAGCAGCCGCCTGTTTCTGCAATTTGAGGGTATGCTGCATAGAACGGTTGGCAAGCAGCAAACCTAAAATCACCAGTTCCACCAACCAAACTAATATCAAGATACGCCACCCGCCATTAGGAAAAACAAAAGGATGTGAAGCACCGACCAAGAATTTGGCAGTTACCAACAATCCATAATTGAGCAGAAAAAACATCAACATCACCATTGTATAAATAAAAATCAGTTTCCAACGACGATGAATATTCACCGAATACTGATTATCTACCCATGTAGTCAGCCGAATAGTAGAATATCCGAGCAAATTGAACGCAAGAATAAAAAACAGAAACATTCCTACCGAATATAACGCATCCGATACTCTATCGGAAAGTTCCGCATAGTTGGCTAGCAGGAAAAAAGAGAAAACGCCTAGCCCTGAAAACAGCGCACTATATGATATACGGTTCAATTTTATATTCATACGATTCTTTTCACACAAAGTTACTGCTTTTTAGCGATAATCATAACTATGGAGCGCTTTTATTAATTCCGAATAATGTCCTTGTGCAGCAGCTTTTGCCTGTACATAGTTCACCTGCGAAGTCTGCCGATAGGTTTGCGCATCAATCACTTCCACCACCGAAACTTTTCCTTCATTGTAGCGTTCTACTGCTTTTGTCTCATTTTCTTCTGCTTTAGCCAGCGAACTTTCACTCAAACGAACACGTTCAATAGCCTGTGACAATGCCTTACGCGCTACACTCACTTCTAATTCCACCCGGTCTACGACTTTATTTAGATTATCTTCCGCCATTCCGATACGGAAGGAAGAAACACGCTTCTCGCTTCTCCGTTTTCCCCATTCAAAAATAGGAACGGACACTTTAGCATAAACAGCGTAGTTTGGGTCTAAATCTTTCTTGAAATTGTATCCGGGAGATGAATAGCTACCTTCTACTCCCACATAGAATTGAGGTTTGAATTGCGAATCATTCAGTTTTTTTGTGCTCTCAGCAATACGAATTTCGTCATAAGCCATTTGTATTTCCGGACGTCCCATCCCGGTAGATAACCACAGAGAATCGCTGACAACTACTATCGGTATCTGTGCATCCAACTCCGTAGGCTGTTCCAGCCGGACACCAATCATTGAGTTTAATGCCATTCTGCCTGTTTCAAAATTACTTTGCGCCTGAAGTAATTGATATTCCGCTTCATTTAACTTCACTTCTGCCATTAACAGGTCCTGTGGGTCAACGAGTCCTACTTCTACCCTTTCTTTTATTGTTTTAACCAAGGCTGCTATCGAATTGCGAAAGTCTTCGGCGACATCAACAATTTCCTGCCGAGCAACGGCACTCCAATACTGAATATCCGTTTGGTAACAAACAGCATCATTCAGTGCTTTCGCCTGATTACCGGCCAAGGCCTGCTGATGTTGCGCCATACGGATGGACTCCAGTACACGCCCTCCCGTATAAATCGGTTGTAAAATAGACAGAGAACCTCCATAGTTTAAATTCTTTCCTTCCACTGTTTTCGACAACCCTATGGAAGGAATATCCAAAGTTAGTTCCATAGGATTTCCGGTGTATTGAAAACTGGCAGCACCGGAAAGTTTCGGTTTCAAATCGGCACGTGCAGATTTCTCTACTTCCATACTGGCAGCGATATTCTTTTCCGCTGCTTTCAAATCGTGATTATAGTCCAATGCCATAGTCCGATATTTCTCCAGCAATGTGCTTTGTTGTGCAAGAACCGGCAAAGACAAAAAGACGAAAGTACAAAACAACAGGCTAAATATTCCTTTTCTCATCTTCATTTTCCTTTTACTTTATAAAACATGGAATATAAGGCGGGGGTGACAAAAAGCGTTAATCCCGTAGCAAATGTCAATCCGAAAATTATAGTAACAGCCATTCCCCCGAAAGCAACATCAAACAACAATGGCACCATACCGAAAATCGTTGTTGTAGCAGCCATTAATACAGGACGGGTTCGGGAAACAGTAGCCTCAACAATGGATGTATATAAATCAATTCCACTCCGATGTTGAACATTTATCTCATCAATCAGCACAATTACATTTTTGATTATCATCCCAAGCAAACCTAACCAGCCGGCTATCGGAAAGAATCCAAAATCAAACCCTGTCAGCAACATACCAACAGCAATTCCTATCAAAGACAAAGGCAGAATGCAAAGAATGATAACCGGCTCGCGGAAATTGCCGAACAAGGCCACCAAAATGACTATCAATGCAAGAAATGCCAACGGAAAATATTTCGCAATAGCCTGCATCGCCTCCCCTTGATCTTTATATTGAGAATCCCAAAAGAAGGTGTATCCTTCCGGTAAGTGGATTTTCTCTATTTCTTTCCGTATTTCTCCATGTACCTCGGACATGGTGTAGCCCGGTTTCACCCCACACATGGCAGCCATTGAAAGTTGCCGGTTATATGTCCGTACCTGAGGAAATTCCCAACTTCTTTCTATTCGTTCCGTGACCTGCGAAAGCGGAGCCGATCTTTCTCCATTCCAAATTGAGAAATCTCCCAATGCATTGACATCAGTAATATCCACATCACCTGATTTCAACAAAACGGGTACCTTTTTCTCATCATCCCGGTAGATACCAACAGGCAGACCGTCATTGATTGATTTCACTGATTGCATCATCGAAGCCTTGGTGATACCTAATGCACCCGCCTTCACAGGATCATAAACCGGGCGAATTACCAACGACATATTTCCCCATTCATTACGTGCATCCGCTACTTTGGGATTTCGTCGCATCACTTCAATAGCTTGTCCCACCAATGAATCAAGTACAGCAGGGTCCGGGCCAAGAAAACGGGCTTCAATGACGGCCTCCGTCAAAGGACTCAATTCAAACTTATTCACTTTAATCAGAGGTTCGGGATATTTCAGCGAAATCGAATCTTGTAACCGGGTATGCAACTGACGGGAAAGTTCTGACGTTTTACATTTTACCAATATTTGTGCATAATTGGACTGAGGTCCAAAAGATACATTAGACAAGTAATAACGTGGCGGAGTTCTTCCTATATAAGTAGATACTATTTCCGTTTCCTCCTGCCCACGGATATATTCCGACATTTCCATTACCTGACGGTCCGTTTCTTCTATTTTTGTCCCTTCGGGTAACCATACATCCAATGTGAAGTACTGTTTATCCAACGCCGGTATAAACACCTTGGGAATAAACTTGAAACTCCAAGCCGCTAGCAACATCATCACAACCATGCATCCTATTGTTGCATACCGATGACAAATCACCCACCTCAATGCTGTACGAAACTTATCATAATATTTACCTGCAAAAAGAGCATCCTTTAGTTCGTCGGGTCTTGGCCGACGAACAAACTCCTGAATGAAGAAAGGAGTCTGCGTCAGCGCAAAGACCCAACTGAACATCAGCGAAACGCCGATAACTACAACTAAGGATGACAACAACTCACCGGTTATATGCGGTGAATAATATATAGGTAAAAAAGTTAAAATTGCGATAATTGTTGCCGCTAATAACGGTAATGCAGTTGAGGAACAAGCTCGCATTATGGCCACTCGCTTGCGCATCCCCCGTTGCATATTGACTAATGCCGAATCGGATACTACAATGGCATTATCCACCAGCATTCCCATTGCAATAATAATTGCAGCCAGTGACATACGCTGCAAAGCTATCCCTTGAGCCAACATCACAATCAGCGTTGCAAAAATGGAAAAGACCAGACCACTACCTATCAGGATACCATTTTTGAATCCGATAAAAAACAACAGAATGGCAACTACCGTCACAACGGAAATTATCAAATTCCAGATAAAACCTTGATTTGCCACAGCCGACTCGTAACCTTGGTCGTAAATTGTCTGTAACTCAAAGCCTTCGGGCATTGTCTCCGAAAATTGCTCAATTTTACCTTTTACAGCTTCCGCCATATTTACGACATTCCCAGTCGGTACGGTAGATATGGCAATACCCACCGCGGGACTCCCATTAATCCGCATTTTATTGCTCGGAGGCGTCTGATAACTTTCCTTAATCTCTGCAATATCCGCCAATCGAAAATGCTCTCCCGTACGTGATACGATAGTCAGATTCCGGATATCATCCAAAGAATAAAAATTTCCGGTAGATTCAATCCGTATTCTGTTTACACCCGCATCAATACCTCCTGCATCTACTACTCTGTTTTGGGCCTCGAAAGCACGGGAAATATCCGAAGGAGTAATACCGCTTCGCGCCATGACGGAAGGGGTGAGAATAACATCAATCGTCGGAGGTTGTACACCATAAATTTCGACCTTGGCTACGTCCTTTACTTTCAACAGTTCGTTTTTAATGAGTTTTGCCTGATCTTCCAGTTCCCGATACGAATATCCTTCACCAGTCAGCCCATAAAAGACACCCAACACATCGCCAAAGTCATCGTTTACTACGGACGGACCTGCGTCAGCCGGTAGCTTAGATTGTACATCATTAACCTTCCGACGGAGTTTATCCCACAGTTGCTGCATTTCATCCGCACGAATTTCCTTCTTCACATAAACCGTTATCTTGGAAAGTCCTGCCCGGTTTTCTGTTTTAAGATAATACAATTCACCTAAAGACTGTATGGATTCTTCCAGCACATCAGTCACTTGTGATTGTACTTCGGAAGGAGAAGCACCCGGATATGGAGTTAATACCAATGCCTGTTTTATAGTGAACGGAGCATCTTCCAGCTTTCCCATTTTGATATAGGAAAGTAGTCCTCCTCCTAAGACTAATAGTAAGAGCAGAATAGTCACCGACCTTTTCTGCAAGAAATATTTCACAAACTTCATACTTTCAAATTTACTTTTGAGCAGTGACCGGCATTCCTTGTTTCTGAGCCATGATTTCTACAGATGTTCCTTCTGAAAGGAAACGCAATTTACTGACAGCTACCGTTTCTCCAGCCTGTAATCCACCTTTCACTTCCACTTTCCCATTCGGAAGTAATTCACCTAAAACAATCTTTCTTTTCGAGACTTTTCCGGCAGCATTATCTACCGTCCAGACATAATCTCCTTCAGTAGGACGATGATTGAGAGCAGTTTGCGGTATGGTTATCATGGATGTCGTTGAAGAAGAAGGAAGATCAAGCAAAACCTTTCCGGAAACGCCCGCCGGCCATTCACCCTGTTTATTGGGTAATAATGCCGTCATCAGGAAAGACAGGTTATTCCGGGTAGTACTTTTGGAAATTTCTACCACTTTCGCCGGATACACAACATCAGAACCTATATCAAAGCGCACACCTACTTCTTTGATTTCTCCGGCCTGAAGTGCAATATCCTGTGTGACATAAGCTTCTATCTTTAATTGAGTAATATCAATAAAGGAGATGACAGGTTGAGTCGCTTTCACATCCTGATATTTCTCGATATACACTTCCCCGACATATCCGTCAAAAGGGGCAATCAACTGCGTATCATGTAACTCATTTGTCGCTGTCTCAAAAGCAGTCTTAGCAGAAGTATAATCCGCACGTGCTTTTTCATAAGCGCTGGCAGATAAATTATTTTTCTCATACAACACTCTTATCCGTTCAAATTCCGCTTTTGCCTGATTATAGATAGCCTCTGCACGTTCTTTACGGATACGGAAATCACGAGAGTCTATTTCAGCAATGATATCCCCACGCTGATAATAGTTACCGGCATATACCTCAAAACGGTCAATAGGACCGCCTACCCGAAAAGATAGTTCCGTCTCCTTGAATGGTTTCGAAATAAACGAAAACTCACGTTCCGAGGAAGGAACCGACATTTCTACTTCTGCCACTTTTATCCGTATTGATTCATCAGTCCTCTTTTCTCCTGTTCCGCACGACGCAAACAGGCAGATAAAAAGCACACACATTGAATAATTAGTCGTTGTCATTCTATTCTACATTAGTTATATTATCAACGGTACGAAAATAGAGGAAACAAAGAAAAGCGCCCAACTTTAAATTTCCGAAACCGAAAAAGGAAAGGCTCAAACGGAAAAAGAAAAGATGAAAATCTGAGCCTTTTATACTACTTATGTGTTTCCTTACTATCTTTGCAGCTCAAACAAATATTACTAATCTCATTTATGACCGAAGAAAAAATACATAACGACCGTTCCGGTAGCTGGTGGGCATTAAGTCCGTTGTTCGTGTTCCTCTGCCTCTATCTGGTAACTTCCATTCTCGTCAACGACTTCTACAAGGTACCTATCACTGTCGCTTTTCTTGTTTCTTCCTGCTACGCGATTGCTATCACGCGCGGCTTGAAACTGGACCAGCGGATTTACCAATTCTCCGTAGGAGCTGCCAATAAGAATATCCTCCTGATGATATGGATATTCATTCTCGCCGGTTCCTTTGCGCAAAGTGCCAAACAAATGGGTGCTATTGATGCCACCGTCAACCTGACTCTGCATATTCTTCCCGACAATCTGCTGTTAGCAGGAATATTTATAGCCGCCTGCTTCATCTCCCTATCCATAGGAACCAGTGTAGGAACAATCGTTGCCCTCACTCCTGTTGCCGTAGGACTAGCCGAAAAGACAGAGATTGCTCTCCCATTCATGGTGGCAGTTGTTGTCGGAGGGTCTTTTTTCGGAGATAATTTATCGTTTATCTCCGACACTACAATCGCCTCAACAAAAACTCAGGAATGTGTGATGCGTGATAAGTTCAGGGTAAATTCCCTGATTGTCGTCCCGGCAGCTATTATCGTGCTGGGTATTTATGTTTTCCACGGATTGTCCATCACTGCTCCCACCCAAGTACAGACTATCGAATGGATAAAAGTTATACCTTATATAATAGTATTGGGAACAGCCGTTGCCGGAATGAACGTTATGCTCGTATTAATCATAGGTATCCTGACAAGTGGTATTATCGGTATTACTACCGGAAGTATTGATGTGTTCGACTGGTTCGGAGCTATGGGAACAGGCATTACGGGCATGGGCGAACTGATAATCATTACTTTACTGGCCGGAGGAATGCTTGAAACAATCCGCTACAATGGTGGTATTGACTTTATTATCCGGAAACTAACCCTCCACGTCAACGGAAAGCGGGGAGCGGAACTAAGTATTGCCGCTTTAGTAAGTATCGCCAACTTATGTACCGCCAACAACACAATAGCCATCATTACAACAGGACCGATAGCCAAAGACATTGCGCAGAAATTCCACCTTGACCGGCGAAAGACTGCAAGTATCCTCGACACTTTCTCCTGTCTGATACAGGGAATTATCCCATACGGGGCACAAATGCTGATTGCTGCCGGATTAGCCAATATCTCTCCTATCAGTATCATCGGCAATCTTTATTATCCGTTTACAATGGGAGCTTGCGCCCTGCTCGCTATCTTATTCCGTTATCCGAAACGGTATTCATAAAGAAAAAGAACAGAAATATTTGTCAATCAAAAGAAAAGCCGTATCTTTGCGCCCGCTATTACGAGTTAGTAGCATAATTCAAATCATTAATTAAAAACAATTATTAAAAATGGCAACTAGAATCAGATTGCAGAGACACGGACGTAAAAGTTACGCGTTCTATTCAATTGTAATTGCAGACAGCAGAGCACCACGTGATGGTAAATTTATTGAGAAGATTGGTACTTACAACCCTAACACCAATCCTGCTACAGTAGATTTGAATTTCGACGCTGCATTGGCTTGGGTACTGAAAGGTGCACAACCAAGTGACACTGTACGTAACATCCTTTCTCGCGAAGGTGTATACATGAAGAAACATCTTCTTGGCGGTGTAGCAAAAGGTGCATTTGGAGAAGCAGAAGCAGAAGCTAAATTCGAAGCTTGGAAAAGCAACAAACAGTCAGGTCTGGCTACTTTGAAAGCTAAACAAGACGAAGCTAAGAAAGCTGAAGCCAAAGCACGCCTGGAAGCAGAAAAGAAAATCAACGAAGTGAAAGCAAAAGCACTCGCTGAAAAGAAAGCTGCTGAAGCTGCTGAAAAAGCTGCCGCTGAAGCACCTGCAGAAGAAACTGCTGCTCCGGCAGAAGAAGCTCCTGCAACAGAAGCTGCTGCTGAATAAATTCGGCAGATTCCGAACAAGAAACAAGGAAAAGCTATAAATCCTCTCCGGTTCGCCGGAGGGGATTTTTTTGTTTCAACACGAGAGAAACTGAGGTTTTATACAGAGACCTGATAATCTACAAATAGCAGATTCTATGTTACGTCATGTGAAATTATCCTCTTTATGCTATAAAACATAGTAAATTATTTCTCCTATTTAGAATAAAATTCCTTTCTTTGCATCAGCATAGTTCAGCACAGTTATCAATAATAAATAAGGATGAGACGAACTGATAAGAAAGCAACATTCGGCCAACACTCGAGCAAAGTCACACAATTGGCAGACACGCTCAGCCAGGCAATCTCCATGAAAGAATTTCGTGAGGGAGATTCCTTGCCTTCTATCAATCAGTTAAGTGCACAATATGGAGTATCACGGGATACTGTTTTTAAAGCCTTTCTGGATTTACGCGAACGGGGTCTGATAGACTCTACACCGGGAAAAGGATACTATGTGACCAGTCAGGTAACCAATATCCTATTATTACTTGACGAATATACTCCTTTCAAAGAGGCCTTATACAATAGTTTCATAAAACATTTGCCTATCAACTATAAAGTAGACTTGTTATTCCACCAATACAATGAACGGCTTTTCAATACTATCATCCGTGAATCCATAGGAAAGTATAAAAAATATATAGTGATGAACTTCGATAACGAAAAGTTCAGCACAGCTCTGAATAAAATCAATCCTTCCAGGTTATTACTCCTTGATTTCGGAAAATTTGAGAAAGATAAATACTCGTATATCTGTCAGGATTTCGATGATTCATTCTATCTAGCATTATTTACACTAAAAGAAAGAATGCAGAAATATCTTCAAATCGTTTTCCTGTTTTCTAAAGGTTTGAAACACCCTCAGAGTAGTAAGGAGTATTTCACACGTTTCTGTGAAAAAGAAGGCTTCTTGCATGAAATACAGGAAGATATCGAGAACCTGACGGTCCGCAAAGGGACTGTATACATTGCTATCAAACAGCAAGATGTAGTAAAGGTAGTAAAACAAGGAAGATTGGCAGGACTGAAATGCGGAAAAGATTTCGGTCTGTTAGCATATAATGATATTCCTTCATACGAGGTCATCGATGAAGGAATTACTTCATTAAGTATTGACTGGGAAATGGTGGGAAATGAAGCGGCAAACTTCGTACTCAACAATGTCCCGATACAAAAGTACATGCCTACTGAAGTGCGACTTCGAAAGTCACTCTGATTTTTTTTGCCGCACAATCAGCACAGCTCAGCACAGATGTTATTTACTAAATAAAAAAATTAAGAAACCATGAAAAAGTATCCGAAAATCGGGATTCGTCCCACTATCGACGGTCGCCAGGGTGGCGTTCGTGAAAGCCTTGAAGAAAAGACAATGAACTTGGCTAAAGCAGTAGCCGAATTAATTAGCAGTAATCTGAAAAACGGTGACGGAAGCCCTGTGGAATGCGTGATTGCCGATAGCACTATCGGCCGTGTTGCTGAAAGTGCAGCCTGTGCTGAAAAGTTCGAAAGAGAAGGTGTAGGTTCTACTATTACCGTAACTTCTTGCTGGTGCTACGGTGCGGAAACTATGGATATGAGCCCTCATTACCCGAAAGCTGTATGGGGATTCAATGGAACAGAACGTCCGGGAGCAGTATATCTTGCAGCAGTATTGGCAGGACACGCACAAAAAGGACTTCCTGCATTCGGCATTTATGGACATGACGTACAGGATTTGGACGATAATAGCATTCCCGAAGATGTAGCGGAAAAAATTCTTCGTTTTGCACGCGCCGCACAGGCAGTAGCTACAATGAGAGGAAAATCTTACCTGTCAATGGGTAGCGTATCTATGGGAATTGCCGGTTCTATCGTTAATCCTGATTTCTTCCAGGAATACCTGGGAATGCGTAATGAGTCTGTCGACCTGACAGAAATCATCCGCCGCATGGAAGAAGGTATCTATGACCACGAAGAATATGAAAAAGCAATGGCATGGACAGAAAAGCATTGCAAAGTAAACGAAGGCGATGACTTCAAAAATCGTCCCGAAAAACGTAAAAACCGCGAAGAGAAAGATAAAGACTGGGAATTTATCGTGAAAATGATGATTATCATGCGCGACCTGATGACCGGTAATCCTAAACTGAAAGAAATGGGCTTCAAAGAAGAAGCATTAGGCCACAATGCTATTGCAGCCGGTTTCCAGGGACAACGCCAATGGACTGACTTCTATCCTAATGGCGACTATCCCGAAGCTCTGCTGAATACTTCCTTCGACTGGAACGGTATCCGCGAAGCATTCGTGGTAGCTACCGAGAACGATGCCTGCAACGGTGTGGCAATGCTGTTCGGACACTTACTGACCAACCGTGCTCAAATATTCTCTGATGTACGTACTTACTGGAGCCCCGAAGCTGTGAAACGTGTAACCGGCAAAGAACTGACAGGGCTGGCCGCCAACGGTATTATCCACCTTATCAACTCCGGAGCAACAACCCTAGACGGTTCGGGACAATCATTGGATGCAGAAGGAAATCCGGTAATGAAAGAACCTTGGAACCTGACTGACACAGATGTAGAAAACTGCCTTAAAGCAACGACCTGGTATCCGGCAGACCGTGATTACTTCCGTGGCGGCGGTTTTTCATCTAATTTCTTGTCAAAAGGTGGTATGCCTGTAACTATGATGCGTCTGAACCTAATTAAAGGCCTCGGTCCCGTTCTTCAAATTGCAGAAGGTTGGACTGTCGAGATCGACCCGGAAATCCACCAAAAACTGAATATGCGTACAGATCCTACATGGCCTACTACTTGGTTTGTTCCCCGTTTATGCGACAAACCGGCTTTCAAGGATGTGTATTCTGTAATGAATAACTGGGGAGCCAACCATGGAGCAATCAGCTACGGTCACATTGGTCAAGACCTGATTACTCTTGCTTCGATGCTTCGAATTCCGGTATGCATGCACAATGTAGAAGAAGACGAAATGTTCCGCCCGGCTGCATGGAATGCCTTCGGTATGGATAAAGAAGGAGCAGACTATAGAGCTTGTGCAACCTACGGTCCTATCTACAAATAATTTTCAGGCACGGATTACACGGCTTTTAGAAATATGAAAGCAACAGCGTAATCCGTGCCTGAAATGACAATCCCCTGCAAGGAAACCTTACCGGGGGAGTATGTCCCTAAATACCCATTTTTCTAACCTATTTTGAGTTACTATTATTATAAATAATTTATCTTTGCAATCATGATAACTAACGAACATATCGAACAGTTCATTGAACAAGCACATCGCTACGGTGATGCAAAACTTATGCTTTGCAGTAGCGGAAACCTTTCCTGGCGGATTGGTGAAGAAGCATTAATTTCCGGTACAGGTTCTTGGGTTCCTACCCTTGGCAAGGAAAAAGTCTCTATCTGCAATATAGCAAGCGGAACACCGACTAATGGTGTAAAACCTTCTATGGAAAGTACTTTCCATTTGGGTATTCTCCGCGAACGCCCGGATGTAAATGTGGTACTTCACTTCCAGTCGGAGTATGCCACGGCTATCTCCTGCATGAAAAACAAGCCGACTAATTTTAATGTAACAGCAGAAATTCCCTGCCATGTAGGTTCAGAAATACCTGTGATTCCATATTATCGTCCCGGCTCACCCGAACTGGCCAAAGCAGTAGTTGAAGCCATGTTGGAACACAACTCCGTCTTATTGACCAACCACGGACAAGTTGTCTGCGGAAAAGACTTTAATCAAGTGTACGAACGAGCTACCTTCTTCGAAATGGCTTGCCGTATTATTGTTCAGTCCGGAGGCGATTATTCAGTATTGACACCGGCAGAAATAGAAGATTTGGAAATCTATGTATTAGGAAAGAAAACAAAATAGTATCCGTACATACCATACCATGAAAGACAACATTAAAAACACATACTTAGCAGCAGACTTTGGAGGAGGTAGCGGACGAATTATCGCCGGCTCCCTTCTCCATGGAAAGCTGGAACTGGAAGAAGTTCACCGCTTCTCCAACCGTCAGGTAAAATTAGGAAATCATGTCTACTGGGATTTTCCTGCCCTATTCGAAGACATGAAAACCGGACTGAAGCTGGCTGCCCAAAAAGGATATACCGTCAAGGGAATTGGTATCGACACGTGGGGCGTAGATTTCGGATTGATTGATAAAAATGGAAATTTGCTAAGTAACCCTATCTGTTACCGGGATGCAAGAACAGACGGAATGCCGGCAAAGGTATTCAAGGTTCTGGATGAACAGCAACACTATACTACTACCGGAATACAGGTCATGGCTATCAACACGCTATTCCAACTTTATAGTATGAAACAGAACCGGGATCCCCAATTAGAGATTGCCCACCAACTTCTGTTCATGCCCGACCTTTTCAGTTACTTCCTGACCGGAATAGCCAATAATGAATATTGCATCGCTTCCACTTCGGAATTACTTGACGCAAAACGACGAAACTGGTCACAAGAAACAATTCGTGCATTAGAACTTCCCGAGCATCTGTTTGGTGAAATTATCCAACCGGGAACTATCAGAGGTACTTTAAAAGAGGATATTGCACGGGAAACCGGACTGGGTGCAGTAGATGTAATAGCCGTAGGTTCTCATGACACAGCCAGTGCCGTTGCAGCCGTTCCGGCGACAAAAACTCCTATTGCTTTTCTAAGTTCCGGTACGTGGTCGCTTTTGGGCGTTGAAGTCAATGAACCGATATTGACAGAAGAAGCACGGAAAGCCGAATTCACCAATGAAGGAGGTGTTGGAGGCCGCATCCGCTTCCTGCAAAATATCACAGGACTATGGATTCTACAACGCTTGATGAGTGAATGGAAAGCACGTGGAGAAGAACAACATTATGATACAATCATACCACAAGCTGCCGAAGTGGAAACTGATACAATCATCCCTGTTGACGCTCCGGAATTCATGAATCCGGAAAATATGGAGACTGCTCTTATGAATTATTGCCGGGATCACTCTCTGCACATACCTCAAAGCAAAGCGGAAACCGTTAAATGTGTACTCCAATCATTAGCATTCAAATACCAACAGGCAGTAGAAAAGCTTAACCATTGTCTCCCCTCCCCGATCCGCCAATTAAACATCATTGGAGGAGGTTCGCAGAATAAATTACTCAACCAGCTTACAGCCGATGCACTCAATATCCCTGTTTACGCCGGTCCTGTCGAGGCTACTGCCATAGGTAATATTCTGACACAAGCAATGGCTAAGGGAGAAATTTCCGACCTCCGGGAATTAAGAGAGATTGTAAGCCGAAGTGTCACACCTCAAGTATATTATCCTAAAAAATAAAAAGTATATGGAAACACCTAAAACCGGTTATCAGGTCCAATCTTACAGCGTCCCAGTCAAAAGATATTGTCAGACTCTTGACTTACGCGATTCTCCGGAATTGATTGCCGAATATCGGAAAAGACATAGTCAAGCGGAGGCATGGCCTGAAATCCTTGCAGGTATCCGGGAAGTAGGCATCCTCGAAATGGAAATCTATATTCTTGGCACACGCTTGTTTATGATTGTCGAAACTCCCGTTGACTTCGACTGGGACACAGCAATGGCACGCCTGAATACTCTTCCCCGCCAACAGGAATGGGAGGAATACATGGCTATCTTCCAACAAGCCGCTCCCGGAATGAGTTCCGCGGAAAAATGGAAACCAATGGAGAGAATGTTCCATTTATATAATACCTAAAAATATCCCAAAAGAACCATGAAACACATCAAACAGTCCATCCTGTCAAAAGATGGCATCAATTATCTTATCCCTTTTATTCTCATCACTTCTTGTTTTGCGTTATGGGGATTTGCAAACGATATCACCAACCCAATGGTAAAGGCATTTTCCAAAATCTTCCGGATGAGTGCTACCGACGGAGCATTAGTACAAGTCGCTTTTTATGGAGGCTACTTTGCCATGGCTTTTCCGGCTGCCATGTTCATCCGCAAATATTCTTATAAAGCAGGTGTTCTGCTAGGTCTTGGTCTGTATGCTTTTGGAGCATTCCTATTCTTCCCTGCTAAAATGACAGGAGAATATTACCCGTTTCTGATAGCTTACTTTATCTTGACTTGCGGACTCTCATTTCTGGAGACAAGCTGTAATCCATACATTCTTTCTATGGGAACAGAAGATACTGCCACAAGACGTTTGAATCTTGCCCAATCTTTCAACCCAATGGGTTCATTGCTCGGAATGTATGTAGCCATGCAATTCATTCAAGCCAAATTACATCCAATGGGTACTGAAGAACGTGCTTTACTCAATGAGAGTGAATTTCAGGCAATCAAAGAGAGCGATCTTGCAGTGCTAATCGCCCCTTATCTTATCATCGGTCTGATTATCGTAGCTATGCTTCTCTTGATACGATTCGTAAAAATGCCAAAGAACGGAGATCAGAACCATAAAATAGACTTCTTCCCGACATTAAAACGTATTTTCACCCAAACACGTTATCGCGAAGGTGTGATTGCTCAGTTTTTTTATGTAGGTGCACAAATCATGTGCTGGACTTTTATAATCCAATATGGTACCCGCCTGTTTATGTCACCGGAATTCGGCATGGACGAAAAGAGTGCGGAAGTGCTTTCGCAGCAATACAATATCATAGCAATGATTATTTTCTGTATCAGCCGTTTCATTTGTACTTTCATTCTGCGTTATCTGAATGCAGGAAAATTATTAATGATTCTGGCTATTTTCGGAGGAATTTTCACCTTAGGTACTATCTTCCTTCAAAATATTTATGGACTCTATTGCCTGGTAGCCGTATCCGCCTGCATGTCTCTAATGTTCCCCACTATTTACGGTATTGCCTTAAAAGGTCTTGGAGATGACGCAAAATTCGGAGCAGCCGGACTTATTATGGCTATTCTCGGAGGTTCTATTCTTCCTCCATTGCAAGCAAGCATTATTGATATGAAAGAAATCGGTTGGTTGCCGGCAGTCAACGTTTCATTCATTCTACCTTTTATCTGTTTCCTTGTGATTATCGGTTACGGCTATCGTACAGTGAAAAGAAACTGGTAGAAAACATACTTGACAATAGTGAGGCTACCTCAAAAAGAATGAACTGCCCCCAATAGTTTTGTGTCTAACTATTGGGGGCAGTTCACTTACACATTCACCTACCACCTCCCCCTACGGGGACTCCTCCTTCCCGAAGGAGGAGAATGGAGGATACTATCGACTATAAGCTAGCAAATCATTATTTTACTAATTCACCTTACCAGCAAATTTGAAGAAGAACCTTTAAGAAGGAGATTATCTCTCCTTCTTGTAATTTTCCAATCCAGTTTGCAGAAACTCGATATACTTGGGAATATCTTCATCATAAGCATACGACTTGTTCAACGGTTTTCCCTGATTATCCAGCAATACGTAGAAAGGCTGTGCATTGGCACCGAACTTCACACGTTGCAGATAACTCCATTTGTCACCGACAGTACGCAAGGTACGTTCTGTTCCGTTCTCGACAATCTTCACAGGTTCGGTCAGCGGAGTTTTATTATCTACATAGAGAGTTATCAATACATAATCGTTATTAATTAAGTCGCTCACCTTCGGGTCAGTCCAAACAGCAGCCTCCATTTTACGACAATTGACACAACCGTATCCGGTAAAGTCGAGCATTACAGGCTTACCATTCAAACGTGCATACTCCATTCCTAAATCATAATCGTCAAATTTGGCATGTACTTCATTCTTATACAAATTGAAATCCTGCGTCTGCATAGGCGGAGCAAACGCACTGACAGCTTTCAACGGTGCTCCCCATAGACCAGGAACCATATATACCGCAAATGCCAAAGAAACAAGTGCCATGAAGAAGCGGGTAACACCTACCTTATTATCATCATCATCATGCGGGAACTTGATCTTACCCAACAGATAAAATCCAAGTAAAGCAAAAATAACAATCCATAAAGCAAGGAAAGTTTCACGATCAAGCAGTCTCCAGCCATAAGCCAAATCGGCAACCGATAAGAATTTAAGTGCAAATGCAAGTTCAAGGAAACCCAGTGTTACCTTGATCACATTCATCCAACCTCCCGATTTCGGCATAGATTTCAGCCACGATGGAAATAAAGCGAAAAGAGTAAACGGCAACGCCAAAGCAATGGCGAATCCCAGCATTCCAATTGCCGGAGCTACTATACTTCCCGTTGTGGAAACCTGTACCAACAAAAATCCGATAATCGGACCTGTACAAGAGAAAGACACCAACGAAAGTGTAAATGCCATTAGGAAAATACTCAGTAATCCCGTAGTCGATTCCGCTTTACTATCTACCGCATTACTCCACTTCGAAGGCAATGTAATCTCAAATGCTCCGAAGAACGAAGCGGCAAAAACTACCAACATCAGGAAGAAGAGAATATTGAAAATTGCATTAGTAGATAAGGCATTCAACGCACTGGCACCGAAGATCAATGTAATAGCCAAGCCTAATGCCACATAAATCACAACAATAGACGCACCATAAGTCCACGCATCACGAATCCCTTTCTTCTTGTCCTTACTACGTTTCAGGAAAAAACTGACCGTCATAGGAATAATCGGCCATACACACGGAGTAAACAAAGCTAATAGTCCGCCTAAGAAACCTGTCACAAAAATATAAATCCAGGACATATCTCCCTGCGTATGTTCTTCACCTAACGCTTGCAGTTCACTAATGACCGGTTTCCAGAGTTCACCGGATGCAACGGCAGGTTGAATCCCCGTAGATGCATCTGTTGTAGTGGCAGGAACCAGTTCCATCATAGCTACAGTATCCTTAGAAACAACAGGAGCCGCCTCTTCTTTTTTCTCAACTTCCTTTTTTTCCGGTTGTTCCGCTTTAGCTGCAGCAGCATTAGCTGTCTTCGCTACTCCGGAAAACTTAAACGGCACTTCAGTAGGAGGAAGACAACTTTCATCGTCACAAGCTCCATACTCCAGATAACCTTCTATTTCATAAGCTCCACCTGTGAGCTTCACCTTCTGAATGAATTTAGCCGTATTCTCAAAATAACGCACCTTCATTTCAAACAACTTGTCGAAAGTGGCGACCTCTTTGCCAACCGGTTTCAGCTTTCCCAGTAGCTCTATGCCAGACGTTTTATCAACATTAAACGTTGCAGAAATAGGTCCGCCGTCTCCAAGTTCGGTAGAATACACATGCCACCCTTTATCAATGGCAGCGGTAAATACAATCTCCGCTTCCGTGTCAGAAAGAGTATTGAACTCAGTCTTGAACTTTACCGGATCTTTGATCTGCGCTTGCAAAACACATACAACAAAGCTTAAAAGCAGTGAAGAAATTAACTTTTTCATTTTCAATAATTAGGGGATTATAATTCATAATCTACACACGCACGGCTTTCCTTTGTCTCAGCCAAAATCCTTCCGGCTGCCACATGGTCGGGATGCGTCGCATAGTATTTCACATCTTCCAGCGTATCAAATTCACTATACAGCGCTATGTTCCACGTTTCTCCGGGATTCATATTCAATCCGACTTCAACCTTACGGATCACCGGAATTTTAGCCGGAAGCGCTTCTATTGCCTCCTTAAATTTATTCATGACTACAAGTTTCTCCTCTGCTGAAACTTCGTCTTTTAACTTAAATAATACAATGTGTTTTACCATTACGTTGTTATTTTAATGAATTGTTTCTATATTTGCCTGGTCAATGCACTGCATAAACAATGCAAATTTACTCTATTTGGTTTAAATATACACTTAAAGAGATGTTAATTATAGGAATAGCAGGCGGAACAGGCTCCGGAAAAACCACCGTCGTACGAAAAATTGTAGAAAGCCTTCCTGCAGGGGAGGTAGTATTGTTACCTCAGGATTCATACTACAAAGACAGTAGTCACGTCCCGGTGGAAGAACGCCAGAACATTAACTTCGATCATCCGGATGCCTTTGAGTGGAGTTTGCTCTCCAAACATGTCATGATGCTGAAAGAAGGAAAAAGCATCGAACAACCAACCTATTCCTATCTGACTTGTACCCGCCAGCCCGAAACAATTCATATTGAACCTCGCGAAGTAGTTATCATTGAAGGGATTCTTGCTTTATGCGATAAGAAACTACGCAACATAATGGATCTCAAAATATTTGTAGATGCCGATCCGGATGAACGCCTGATACGTGTTATTCAAAGAGACGTTATCGAACGGGGACGTACGGCAGAAGCTGTAATGGAACGTTACACACGCGTTCTCAAGCCCATGCACCTGCAATTTATCGAACCTTGCAAGCGCTATGCCGATCTTATCGTACCCGAAGGCGGAAGCAATAAAGTAGCCATTGATATACTGACAATGTACATCAAGAAGCACTTAAGGGGTTGAGAATGGTAAGTTGAAAATGAGAAGTAAAACGTCAAATATGAATGCCAAAAACCTGATTATCCCTCTACTCCTTGTGTTGTTCTGCTGCATGTTAGGTTGCCGAAATAAACAACATAACAAGGTGAATGAAAATGTACGCGATCTTTCGCAGATAAAAGATAGCGGAGAATTGGTTGTATTGACGCTTTACAGTTCAACTTCATATTTCAACTATCGTGGACAGGAAATGGGTTTTCAATACGAACTTAGTGAGCAATTCGCCAAAAGTATGGGATTGAAGCTCAGGATTGAAGTTGCCAACAGTGTGGATGAATTAATCCGCAAGTTATTGGCTGGCGAAGGAGATATGATTGCCTACAACCTGCCTATCACAAAAGAATGGAAAGACAGTATCCTCTATTGCGGGGAAGATATCATTACTCATCAAGTGATTGTGCAACAGGGAAAAAGCAAGTCTCTGAAAGATGTAACCGAGCTGGTAGGAAAAGACATATATGTTAAGCCGGGGAAATATTACGACCGGCTTGTCAATCTGAATAATGAACTGGGAGGAGGTATTCATATCCACAAAGTTACCAGTGACAGTATTACTGTGGAAGACCTGATCACGCAAGTAGCACAAGGTAAAATTCCCTATACGGTAGCCGACAATGACTTAGCGAAACTGAACAAGACCTACTATCCTAATCTGAATATCGATTTGTCCGTCAGTTTCGACCAACGTTCTTCATGGGCTGTACGAAAAGACAGTCCCGAACTGGCAGCCGCAGCTACAAAATGGCATCAGGAGAACATGACTTCTCCGGCTTATACAGCGAGTATGAAACGTTATTTTGAAAACAGTAAAATGATGCCCCACTCTCCTATCCTTTCATTAAAAGAAGGAAAAATATCCCATTATGACGATTTGTTCAGAAAATACTCCAAAGAAATCGGCTGGGATTGGCGTATGCTTGCATCATTAGCTTATACGGAATCCAATTTTGACACAACAGCTGTTTCATGGGCAGGAGCCAAAGGCTTAATGCAACTAATGCCTGCCACCGCCCGGGCTATGGGAGTACCTCCGGGAAAGGAACAGAATCCGGAAGAAAGCGTAAAGGCAGCTATCAAGTATATTGCCGCTACCGACCGCAGTTTCAGTATGATTCCCGATAAAGAAGAACGCCTCAATTTTATCCTCGCTTCTTACAATGCCGGTTTAGGACATATCTATGACGCCATGGCATTGGCAGAGAAATACGGAAAGAACAAACTGGTGTGGAAAGATAATGTAGAAAATTTCATCCTGCTTAAAAGCAATGAAGAATACTTCACTGATCCTGTCTGTAAAAACGGGTATTTCCGTGGTATAGAAACTTATAACTTCGTTCGTGACATTGTGTCACGGTACGAATCTTATAAGAAGAAAATTAAAGCCTAATACTTTTTGTAAGTCAACAGACTGATTCCGACAATAGCCAGGACTGATAAAGGTAATGCAAACAATATCGGGTCAATCACCGGGAACGGATATGTTTCTATCAGTACATCCCGTCCGAACAACGCCTTGCAGATACCCAATGCAGCCGATTCTTTCTGATGTAGAAATACCAGAGCAAAAAGACTTCCAAGAGTTCCTACCCAAAGACTCGCTATTACCCCTTGTTTCGTCGCCCGCTTCCAATAGAGCGCACAGAAATAGGCAGGGAGGAAAGCTGCCGCACAGATTCCCATAAAAATAGAAGTTCCACGGGCAATAATATCATGGGGCAACATATAGCAAATAATATAGCTGACCAAGATAGAGAATAACACTCCCAAACGAATCACATTCGTGAGTTTGCCACGGGAGCGAGGCTTATACGTACCATAAATATCCGAGCCGACCGACGCACCCATTGTATGAAACTGTGAACTCAACGTCGACATACTTGCCGAAAGGATGCACAGCATAAATAGTGCGGCAAACCAATCGGGCATTGCCTTATTAATAAAATATGGAATAATCTTATCAATATCCTGTACGACTTCCGTAGCAATCGCCCCTTCTGTTTTCAGAAAGAAAAGATTACTCAATGCTCCGGCATGATAAATAGCACCTACGGTTATAATCAAAAAGAAACAACCGATAAACACACCACGGTTCAACTGCTTGCTACTTTCCACCGTCATGAAACGGACTACTAGCTGCGGTTGCGCCAGACATCCGATTCCAACACCCAGAATAAGAGAAGTAACCAACGAATACCATTGTGGAGAACCCGTGACAGGCATCGCAGTCCACCCCTGATGTCCCAATGCCTTAAACTTTTCCGGAACCAGAGGAGCAATAGCAGTCAGTTCCTTATTAGCCTCCGTAAAGTTCATATCAAGCACCTGATACAAAGAGAAAAGCAGGAACAACATACAAGCAAACATAATGACTGCCTGCAAAGCGTCCGTATACATCACTCCCTTCATTCCTCCAGCAATCACATAAGCGGCAATCACCAGCGTGAAGATCAATAAAGAGATATTGAAGTCAATCTGAAAGATCTGTTCGATAAATACGGCTCCGCCCTTCATCACAACTGCGGCATAAAGCGGCATCCCTATAAAAATCACAGCAGCAATAAAGACTTGGATATTACGTGAGCGAAAATGACGTCCTAACAATTGCGGGAAAGTACTGACATTCAGTTTAGCCCCCATACGCCGGGTGCGCAAACCAAAAAAGATAAAAGCAATAACAACCCCGATAAACATATTGAGGAAACAGAGCCACTGGATACCCATACCGAAAGCGGCAGCCACTCCCCCGAAGCCCACAATAGCAGATGCGGAAATAAACGTGGCACCATAAGAAAGTGCCATAACGATAGGATTCATCTGACGCCCGCCTACCAGATAGTCACTGGTACTCGTTGTCTTTTTATACCCTAAAAAACCAAGATAAGCAAGTGATAGCAGATAGCCTATCACAATCAAACTGAGTGTAAATGTATTCATCGTGTTTCGTCTTTTTCGTCGTCCTTATTCCAGTATTTCAGCCCGAACCAGGCAGCAAAAATCACACATACTACCGAAAGCAGGTAAGGCAGAATTATAAAAGGGTCGTCTATTCCAAACATTTGCGTATCAGATTTTAATTAATTCAGACGCAAATGTAAGGAAATTATTGAAAAGACAAAACTTTTGTTTACTAATACTGATTATAATGTATCTTTTTCTCGTCAAATTTCTGTTTCGGATTCTCTTTGGTAGCGGGATAACCGAACGGAATGACACAAAGCGGAAGGATATTCTCAGGCAGACCGGTATATTTACGCACCACCTGCATACGGTCTTCATAAGGATAAGCGGCTGTCCACACAGCACCAAGTCCCAGACTTTCGGCAGCCAAAAGGATGTTTTGGGCAGCAGCAGAGCAGTCCAGATACCAATAGGAAGATTTCACGGAATCACCGCAAACAATAATTGCATTACGAGCCTGTGTCAACATCTTGGCATACGGAAGTGCGGCAGCCATTGAATCCAGTTTGGCACGGTCGGACACAACGACAAATTCCCACGGACGGACGTCTTTACCCGAAGGGGCAGCCATTCCGGCACGAAGCAACAAATCAATCTTCTCTTTCTCCACTCCCTTATTCAGATAAGTGCGTACGCTTTTACGCTCAAAGATATTATCCAATGCAGCATTTCCGGTTCCGGACGTTCCTTTTTCTTCTTTTACAGAAGAACATGAGCTCATTGCAACTATTGCCATGAAGAGGCATAAGAAAGAGAAAATCTTTTTCATTGTGACACTGTTTTAAAATAGGTTTAACTTATTTTTCTGTGCTTCTTCCAGTGAAACGGTTTCACGGCGCAGTAATCCGCTCTTTTCACGAAGTGCCTCATATTCCGCCTCCAGTTCATTTACCAATTCAGCCTTTAATTGCGGATTCAATAAACGGGAAGCAACACTTGCATTCTGGGAAGCATCTTTAAGGTGCACCACCGGAGCGTGATAGACCGGAGCAATTTTCAGCGCCGTGTGCATCTTAGACGTAGTAGCTCCACCAATCAGAAGAGGTATATCCAGTCCGGCTTTCTCCAGTTCGATAGCTACATGGGCCATTTCCTCCAGAGACGGAGTAATCAGACCACTAAGACCTATCATGTCTACTTTTTCCTCAATAGCGCGCTGAACGATAGTCTCTGCGGGAACCATTACTCCCAAGTCGACAATCTCATAGCCATTGCAAGCCATTACCACGGCAACAATATTCTTACCGATATCGTGTACATCACCTTTCACTGTGGCAAGCAATACCTTTCCGGCAGAAGTCGTTCCTTCTACTTTTTCCGACTCGATAATCGGTTGCAGAATAGCAACAGCCTTCTTCATTGTACGGGCAGTCTTCACCACTTGAGGCAGGAACATCTTTCCTGCACCGAAAAGCTCGCCTACATAATTCATTCCGTCCATCAACGGACCTTCAATCACATTGACTGCTTTATCATAGAGTGGCAATGCTTCTGCCAAGTCTTGTTCGAGATAATCTCCGATACCTTTCATCAAAGCATATTTCAGACGTTCCTGAACGGATTCATCCCTCCATGCATCATGCTTCACAGCCTGTTGTCCGGCAGCTTCGCCAGAAGTTGCCTTTAAAGCTTCCGCCAGTTCAATCAGGCGTTCGGCAGCGTCGGGGCGACGATTCAAGACAACATCCTCTATCTTTTCAAGAATATCTACCGGTATATCACTATAAAGTACAGAAGTTCCCGGATTCACAATCCCCATATCCATTCCTTGCTGTATGGCATGGTAAAGGAACACAGCGTGCATGGCTTCACGGATATAATTGTTACCACGGAAAGAGAAAGAAAGGTTACTTACTCCCCCGCTGACATGCGCTCCAGGAAGGTTTTTCTTAATCCAACCGGTAGCTTCGATGAAGTCCACCGCATAGTTGTTATGCTCTTCGATACCCGTAGCTACGGCAAGCACATTCGGATCGAAAATAATATCGTGAGGGTTAAAACCTATTTCATCAACCAAAAGACGATAAGCACGCTCGCAAACTTCTATTTTACGCGCAGCAGTGTCAGCCTGTCCTTTTTCATCAAAAGCCATTACTACGGCCGCAGCTCCATATTGCTTGATAATCCGGGCGTGTTCAAGGAATTTGTCTTCGCCTTCTTTCAGAGAAATAGAGTTAACGATCGATTTCCCCTGAAGGCATTTTAATCCGGCTTCGATAACTTCCCATTTAGAGGAATCGATCATCACAGGTACACGTGCAATCTCCGGCTCGGACATGATAAGATTGAGGAACGTTGTCATCTCTGCCTTAGCGTCCAGCAATCCATCATCCATATTGACGTCAATCACCAAAGCTCCGTCTTCTACCTGTTGACGGGCAATAGACAACGCTTCATCATATTTCTTTTCATTTATCAGACGAAGGAATTTACGCGAACCGGCCACATTACAGCGTTCTCCGACATTTACAAAGTTTATTTCCGGTTTCACTTCCAACAGCTCAAGGCCGGAAAGCCACATACAATCAGGTTTAGAAGCCGGTATATGCGGTCGGGCACCTTCTACCAAAGCCGGATATTCGGCAATATACGCATCCGTTGTTCCACAACAACCACCGATAATATTGATTAATCCTTCCTGGATATATTCTTTCACCTCATGGGCCATATCCGCAGGAGTTTGATCATACTTGCCGAGACTGTTCGGCAAACCCGCATTCGGATAAGCACTTATATAATAAGGTGCGCGGACAGCCAACTGTTCAAGGAAAGGCTTTAACTGTCGGGCCCCGAACGAGCAGTTCAAACCGACAGAAAAGATATTGGCGTGTTGCACAGAAGCAAGAAATGCATCCAGCGTCTGACCGGACAATGTTCTTCCGCCTACATCAGACACGGTAACAGATAACATGACCGGCACCTCAACACCTGTTACTTTCATTGCTTGTTCTGCAGCAAAAATAGCGGTCTTGGCATTCAACGTATCAAATATCGTCTCAATCAGAATGGCATCCACTCCACCTTCAAGCATAGCTTCCATTTGCTGTCGGTAAGCTGCCGCCAGTTCATCATAAGTCAAGGCACGATAAGCCGGGTTGTTCACATCCGGACTCATAGAGCAGGTCTTATTGGTAGGTCCAACGGAACCGGCTACAAAACGCGGTTTATCAGGATTCTTTGCAGTATATTCATCAGCCAGTTCACGCGCCAGTTTTACAGCTGCAAGATTTATTTCACGCACATATTCTTCCACGTGATAATCTGCCATAGAAACCGTAGTCGAACTGAATGTATTGGTTTCAATAATATCCGCACCTGCTTCCAGATACTTACGATGAATATCTTGAATTACATCGGGACGTGTCAGACACAATAAATCATTATTTCCTTTCAACTGTCCGGGAATATGCGCAAAACGCTCGCCACGAAAATCTTCTTCTGTGAGATTATATTGTTGGATCATTGTACCCATTGCCCCGTCCAAAATAAGAATGCGGTCGGATACAATCTGAGAAATTGTCTTTTTCATTACCCTATCATCATCTTTTAAACATACGAGCCATATCTCTACGGTCGTCTTTTTCTTTTATGGATTCCCGCTTATCATACTCCTTCTTACCTTTCGCCAAAGCAACGACCAGTTTCGCCAAACCTTTTTCGTTGATAAAAAGACGCACGGGCACAATTGTAAACCCGGGATTCTTCATTTCCCGTTGAAGTTTCTCCAGTTCTTTCCTACTAAGCAACAGCTTCCTGTCCCTGCGTGCCGTATGATTATTGTACGATCCGTAAAAGTACTCGGCGATATGCATATTCTTTACCCATAATTCGCCTTTCACAAAATAGCAAAACGTATCTACCAGACTCGCTTTTCCCAAACGAATAGATTTGATTTCCGTACCGGTCAATACGATACCTGCCGTATAGGTATCTATCAGTTCATAGTCGAACGTAGCACGTTTATTCTTAATATTTACAGGAGGTTGTTTCATTTTCACTTATTAATTAAGTATGGCCGTCAACTTATTAAACACAAATTGAATCACCGTCGGACATAGTATTAACAAAACGGACGATAAAAGGGTGTATTTCAACCGTTGTTTTTCTTCTACCTTCATCATTATAGGAGCACCTTCCCATACTACATAGACAATGTAGAACTGCAACAGCCAAGCAATAATTCTAAAATCAGGTAATAGTCCGGTGACAATCTGAAGCAGAAACGGTACAACAAGTGCATATCCTGCAAATTGTTGCACTAACGGCATATTAGCATGCATGCCAAACATCTTGATTCCCATTTCATTTATGGCATAAGCTGCCAAAAAGTATCCTCCGAACAGGGCCACAGCTACGGCACAACAATTGGTCATAGCTATCTGAAAACTTTGCGGACCGCCCCAACCATTGGTCAATAGTGACCCGATAAAGACGGACAAGCCGCATAAACCAATCATAGGATAGACAAAAGCCATAAAAACTTTTCGCCTATCCTCTTCCATAGAAATTTCCTCCCAGGCCTTGGCCGGAGAGGAAATCAATTTCATTGCTATGTTAAATAGTTCCTTGTAGTTCAATGTTATTCTCTAAAAGTATAAGTCACAGGAGTTGTAGTTGTTGTCTTGGGGACATCATTATTGCTTGAATTCGCTTCTGATACAATCGTAATATTACTTGGATATCTTCCTTCATTTGCATTCTTATAAGCCTCTATAGCACTTCTTATATCAAAGACTCTATACGAAAAAGCTCTATAAGTTTCTTTAGCCTTTTCTTCTGTAGAAGTATGACGTAAAAACAGTTTTAAATCTGTTTTACCTTTAAGCTCGTTTTCATCACTATAATATACCATAAAAAAAGTATGACTGGCTATTTTCTCAAAAGCAAAATATTGAATAGGAACAAGCAAGTTATAGTTATCAATCATAGCCGGCTTCAAATCGGTAATACTTATGACACCTCTATCTGAAACATAAGAAGGATGCTCTCCTTCATCTTCTGCTTTTGTCGTACTATGTACAGCATTACCCGAGATTTTTTCAGTAGATCCGATTGTTGCATTGATAGTGTTTGTTGTATAATCTATATCCACCTCTCTATCATAGCTACACATTGCAACAATAAAATCACCTGTCATAAAGTTAGTTGTACCTTCAACCGTATTCTTTGATTTAAAAGTAAATCCATCCAATGAAGTGAAAGTTAACCCCAAAAAGCTATCTTTTACTTTACCTAGAACAGGAAGGTCATTTACCTGTGTATTATCATCCCCATTCATACAAGAAGTAACCGACATTCCCATTACTACAGCCATCAAAGCCACCAAGAAAAATTTCATTTGTTTCATAAACATATTTTTTAGATTTTGCAAAGATATAAATTCTAATTCACAATTGATAAATGCAGATACTTAAAAAATACTGCATCCCTTACTTTATTATTTTCGCAAAAAGTTCCAAATGTTCGTCTACATAGCTTGCAATCAAAGCCGTAACCTGTTCTTCCATTTCCAAATAAACCTCTTCCAGCTCATCAAAAGCCTCGTATTGCTCATACATAGCCATAAATTCATCATCAGTCCGCTCCTTCTCCAAGTCCTTACGATTGGCATCAAATATTTTCTTGGCTTTATAGATCAATTTCGAGAATTCATCCGCCCCCCACAAACGCATCACCTTCGCAAACGGATTATCAAAAATATATCCTCCGTATCCATTCTGGATCAATTGACAGAATCCGCCAACCATAATTTCATCACGGAAAATCTGGTAAGCCAACAAAGAATGCTGCTCACCTGTCAGTAATGGCATCGTATCAGCAGTCAATTCACCACCAATCACTTCCTTATATTTATCGGTAAACACTTGGATAAATTCATCCATTCCTTCGCCCGCAGCCTTTTGTAAAGCAGATTCTATAACTTCAATCATAATTCTTTCTTAATAAATTATGCAGCAAAGCTACGAATTTTATTCTACATCTCAATAACTCATACTACAAATAAGGATGCAAATCATTATCTTCTACACAAGGAAAAAATGCAATTTTCTCTTTCACCTATCACCGCAGAGCGTCAAAGTGGTTATTCATCGTGGTTTCACATACGGTGACAGGTTAATTGCAACCTATCACCAACCTATCAACCTATCACCGTCTTTCCCCTTGATTAATACCCTAAAGAAGCAAGTATACTTCTTCTATCCCCCTTTCATAGTTCATATTTAGCGCTGATATTGTTAGGTCACCACGGCCGTGGAGAGAAGTTACCACAGCTGTGGCAGGATATCTCCACGTCCATGACAAGATCTGACCACGGCCGTGGTGACCTAACAATACCGGCATCCTTTTCCTATTTTAGCTACTACTTTTGAGTACTTTCCCTATGGGATATACTATTATTCTCTATTTGTCCGGAGACTAATTCTATGGATGTAAGCGCATTCCCATATACACACCTATTAAATAAGGTATAAGCCAAATACACCAAACGACAATGCTGAAACGGTTAAAATGCTTTTTAGCTTTTGCCGAACCTTTCACATAAGTCCATATCGCCCACAAAGCATGCACAAACATTAAAAGAATGGCAATAGTCCCCGTCACCGTATGAATCTCATCATGCAGGTGAGTCAGTTCGGCGATATGTTCCATTAAACTGGTACCAACCGTATCAGCTATCAATCCGATCAAAAAGAAAGCTATATGCCAGAACTTCAGCTTCTTTTGGAGTCGCTCGCCCCAAACACCGATCGAATAAAAAACGAGTGCAGAGGAAATGACACAAATTGCCGCAATTAAATAATGTATATCTATTTGATCCAGTTCCATACTTTTTTGTTTTTCAATAACAACAAAGATATGAATAGATAGTTCTACAACCTTCAAACTTTCACAAATGCAATCCCGACTTTACAAACGACGGAGAAAGGTAAACCGATTTGTCTCTTTTCACAAAAAAGTAATAAAAGGCGATTTGCAGAAACAAATAAATCGACTACCTTTGTGGGCGATTTAGAGAATCGTGACTACGTATTTTTAATTATATCACTTAAAAAAAGAGCTAATTATGACTTATTCACACGAAGTGGAACACATGTGTGTTGTAAAGAAGGGTCCTAACCACGGACCGGCTCCCATACCCGAAGAAGGCAAATGGGTAAAATCAAAAGAAATCGTTGATATTTCAGGTTTGACACACGGTATCGGTTGGTGTGCTCCTCAACAGGGTGCTTGCAAACTGACACTGAACGTTAAAGAAGGCGTTATCCAGGAAGCTTTGGTGGAGACTATCGGATGTTCCGGTATGACTCACTCTGCTGCTATGGCTGCCGAAATTCTTCCGGGAAAAACGATCCTCGAAGCATTGAACACTGACCTTGTTTGCGACGCAATCAACACTGCTATGCGCGAACTCTTCCTGCAAATCGTTTACGGACGTACTCAGTCTGCTTTCTCCGAAGGTGGTTTGATCATCGGTGCAGGTCTGGAAGATTTAGGTAAAGGTCTGCGTAGCCAGGTAGGTACTCTTTATGGTACTTTGGCTAAGGGTCCCCGTTACCTTGAAATGGCTGAAGGTTACATCAAAAACATCTTCTTGGATAAGAATGACGAAATCTGTGGATACGAATTCGTTCACATGGGTAAGTTCATGGATGAAATCAAGAAGGGAACAGATGCAAACGAAGCATTGAAGAAAGTTACAGGTACTTACGGACGTGTAACAGCAGAACAGGGAGCAGTTAAACATATTGATCCACGTCACGAATAATATAAGGAGGAAAGAAACTATGATTAGAGAAGTAAAATTCGAAAGCCAAGACCGTCGTATCAAAGGTATCATCGAAGCCTTGAACGCTAACGGCATCAAAGACATCGAAGAAGCTAACGCTATCTGCGAAGCTGCCGGACTTGATCCTTATAAAACGTGTGAAGAAACTCAGCCTATCTGTTTTGAAAACGCAAAATGGGCTTATGTGGTAGGTACTGCAATCGCTCTTAAGAAGAACTGCACAAACGCTGCTGAAGCTGCAGAAGCTATCGGTATCGGTTTGCAGGCATTCTGTATTCCGGGTTCTGTTGCTGACGACCGTAAGGTTGGTATCGGCCACGGTAACCTCGCTGCTATGTTGCTGCGCGAAGAAACTAAATGTTTCGCTTTCCTTGCAGGTCACGAATCTTTCGCTGCTGCTGAAGGTGCTATCAAAATCGCTGCAAAAGCAGACAAAGTACGTAAAGAACCGTTGCGTTGCATCCTGAACGGTCTTGGAAAAGACGCTGCTCAGATCATCTCTCGTATCAACGGCTTTACTTATGTTCAGACTCAATTCGATTACTTTACCGGTGAACTGAAAGTTGTTCGCGAAATCGCTTACTCTGACGGTCCTCGTGCAAAAGTAAAATGCTACGGTGCTGACGACGTTCGTGAAGGTGTAGCTATCATGTGGAAAGAAGGCGTAGACGTTTCTATCACAGGTAACTCTACTAACCCGACTCGTTTCCAACATCCGGTTGCAGGTACTTACAAGAAAGAACGTGTTCTTGCAGGTAAGCCTTATTTCTCAGTTGCATCAGGTGGTGGTACAGGTCGTACTCTTCACCCGGACAACATGGCTGCCGGTCCTGCTTCATACGGTATGACGGACACTATGGGTCGTATGCACTCTGACGCTCAGTTCGCTGGTTCTTCATCAGTTCCTGCTCACGTAGAAATGATGGGATTCCTGGGAATTGGTAACAACCCGATGGTAGGTTGTACAGTGGCTTGTGCTGTTGACGTAGCTCAGGCTTTGAGCAAGTAATTATAACAATTACAACATATTAAATCCCTGTAACTGATAAGGTTATGGGGATTTTTATTCTCTATACCAGAAGAAAAAGCAAAGCAAGAAGGTTCTTCTTCAAATTTAGTGGTAATTTACAAGTCGGTGGTATCTCGATTCTCCTCCTTCGGGAAGGAGGAGTACCCGTAGGGGGAGGTGGTAGGTAAATGCACAAGCATAATATATGCACAGATAGGCACACCTACCACCCCGACTTTTAGCCACCCCTCCTTATTCATATAATTATGAGTTTATGCAAATATTGCCAATCTATTTGAATCCGACAATAACAACATTCCATCCTTATTGATCATTTACAGGAGTTTAGGGCGAAGGTAGAAGTAAAAGCCTATGGTAACTGTAACAAAATTTGTTATAATCACTAAATTAGTTATCTTTACCGTACAAACCCATTTGGGAAACAAAAAGAATATTACCATTAAATTCTAATAAAAGGATATTGGAATTTTGATACGGTTGATCTAATCGTGAACTCACATAAAACTATATTTACGATATGAATAAACTCTATTTAATTGCAATCGGAGCATTGCTTTCCGGTATTATTACGGTCCAGGCTCAAGAATGGAAGCCGCAACAATGGCCTGTATTAAAGAAATATGACAAGGAACATCTTTACCAAATTGCGTTACCTTTAGGAGGTATCGGAACTGGTACAGTATCGCTCGGAGGGCGTGGAGAACTACGCGACTGGGAAATAATGAATGTCCCGGCAAAGAAATACAGCACAGTAACCACAGGGAACAATGCTCCTTTCTTTGCAATCTATGCCAAACCGCAAAACCAGAAAGCGACTACCACATTGCTGGCAGGACCATTATATTCGCATGAATATTTACATTATGAAGGACGTCCTGTCAATCATCATGGTCTTCCGCGTTTTGAACAAGCTTCATTCGAGGCGGCATACCCTTTCGGACAAGTTTCTTTATCGGACAGCAATCTGCCTGTAAAAGTCAAAGTAAAGGGTTTTAACCCGTTTATTCCTGGCGATGCCGATGCCAGCGGATTGCCTGTGGCCGTACTCTCGTATGAAGTTACAAACACTACCGACCAACCGATGAATGTATCAATCTGTGGTTCGATACGCAACTTTATAGGTAAGGACGGAAGTAAATTCCGTACAGACTGGAAAGGTGATTACATTCCTACAGGAGCAAAGAACAACAAGAACAAGTATGTTGAAAGCAACAATATAAAAGGAATATACCTTTATTCGGATGGTGTAGATAAGGATGATTCGGCATGGGGAACTGTTGCGCTTACCACTCAGGCAGTTAATGGCGTGACTTACCGTACTTCGTCAAAAGCCGATAACTGGAACAATAGCATTCTCAACTTTTGGGATGATTTTAGTGCGGATGGTATGCTGACCGAACGAAGTAAGCAGGAAGATGAAGATCCTATGGCCTCATTGTCTGTAAATAAGACAATAGCTCCACAAAGTACTGAAACATTTACATTTTATATCACATGGAGTTTCCCGAACAGGAAAGCTTGGTCTTCTGTTGTAGTAGGCAACTATTATAGCAATCAATATCCTGATGCTTGGAAAGCAGCGGAAACTATCATCCCACAAATACCCGGATTAGAAAATAAGACATTGTCGTTCATTAATGCACTGCTCGGCACTTCTTATCCGGAGGTGGTGAAAGAAGCGGCTTTGTTCAATCTAGCCACATTGCGCTCTCAAACAGTATTTCGTTTGCCAAGCGGTCATATGATGGGATGGGAAGGTGTGATGGACCGTTTCGGTTCGTGTGAAGGTTCTTGTACCCATGTATGGAACTACGAAACTGCCACTCCTTATCTTTTCGGGGAACTGGCAAAAACCATGCGTGACGTAGAGTTCAACTATGCCACAAAGGAAAACGGTTTGATGAATTTCAGGGCATCTCTCCCACTTTCTGAAGCAAGCAAAGGGAACAATCCGGCTGCAGACGGGCAAATGGGATGTATAATGAAAATATATCGCGAATGGCAACTCTCCGGAGATAATGATTTTCTGAAAAATAACTGGGGACAGGTGAAGAAAGTCCTTTCATACGCTTGGATAGAAAAAGGCTGGGATGGTAATCAGGATGGAGTAATGGAAGGTTCGCAACATAATACCATGGATGTAAACTATTTTGGACCTAATCCTCAAATGGGCTTTTGGTATATGGGAGCTTTAAAGGCTGCCGAAAAGATGTCAATAGCAATGAAAGATAAAAGCTTTGCGAAGAAATGCCGTACACTGTTTGAGAAGGGAAGCGAATGGATGGACGAAAATCTGTTCAACGGAGAGTACTATGAACATAAGATTACAGATCCGAAGACATTTGAATTTCTTGACATGAACGACCCTGATGTTAAGATTCCGGGATTCCAGTTAGGACAAGGTTGTCTTGTCGACCAGCTTGTTGGACAATATATGGCTCACTTGTGCGGATTAGGTTATCTGGGTGATAAGAAGAATATACAAACGACTATGAAAAGTATCATGAAATATAACTTCGTGGAAGACTTCAGCCGTCATTTTAACAATATGCGTTCTTACGTAATGGGCGATGAAGCAGGTTTACTTATGGCTTCTTGGCCGAAAGGACGTCTGGAAGTTCCATTCCCATACTTTTCCGAAATCATGACAGGATTTGAATATTGTGCTGCCGTTGGAATGCTTTATGAAGGCATGGAAGAAGATGCTCTTACTTGTATCAATGCCATCCGGCGCCGTCATGATGGTGCAAAACGTAATCCTTTCAGTGAATCGGAATGCGGACACCATTACGCTCGCTCCATGGCAAGCTGGTCTGCTATCATAGCTTTAAGCGAGTTCCAATATTCGGGTGTTGATAAAAGCATGAAGATAACAGACCGTCCAGGCAACTATTTCTGGAGCAACGGCTATTCATGGGGTACGGTTCAAGTAACAGAAGATGATGTTACCATAGAAGTGATTAATGGCACCCTCTCGTTGAAGTCGCTTACGGTAGGTAGCCGGAAAGGTATGAAACTGAAGCATTTTGATTTTAAAGAAGGAGATGTCCGAAACATCAAACTTCATAAATAATTATTATTAAACATGGGTACACGGAGATACGGATTTGTTCCGGTAAGGAACTTTTATATCCGTATTTCCGCGTTTTAATATTTAATTTAGTATAAAAATGAAAAGCTAATATTATTATCTTACCTGTTTGTCCACTTTATTCCAAGTGGCTGTTTACCAAGAGAGAGAAAGCAATCTGAAGGGTTGCTTTCTTGTTTCTAAGCAACTCCCAACAGTTCTACCTCAAACACCAATGTTGAGTAAGCAGGAATAGAATCAACTGATTTATTGCCATATCCCATTGTATAAGGGATATAAATTATCCATTTATCCCCAACGTGCATTTTCTGAAGCGCCACCTGCCAGCCTTCTATTACGTCACTGAGACGTAAAGCATCGGGACAACTGCGTTCATAAGAATTATCAAACTCCCGACCGTCAATCAGACTTCCTTTGTAATGCACGGTAACAATGCTCCGCGCACCCGGAGAAACCGTACCTTCACCAGTCTCCAGTATTTTATAATAGATGCCACACGGCAATGCAAAAACACCTTCCTGAAAAGACAGGTTTTTCAGAAATCGCCGATTGGCTTCTTTATATTCTTTCTTCTTTCCCATAAACTATCTTATTAGAGTTCACAAAAATAAGTAGAATTGAGAAGAATCTATCATAAAAACAGTATATTTGTTTGTTGAATTATAAAACCTCTTCGCTATGGGACAAATGAAAACTAAATGTAGCAGTAGTGCTACCGGACTATTCTTTCTACTTTTGATGATCGTGAGTTTTTCATCATGCACACGCACGCAAAAAGACATCATTCCTTCTGCCGAATATGCTCCGTATGTAAATGCCTATACGGGAGGAGTTATTTCACAGAACTCTACCATACGTATTGAACTGACACACGAGCAACCAATGGTAGACTTAAATAATGAGTTAAAGGAAAATCCGTTTAGTTTTTCACCTTCACTGAAAGGAAAGGCATATTGGGTGAGTAATAATACCATTGAATTTGTACCCGAAGAAGGTACACTGAAGCCGGGATCACTTTATGAGTGTACGTTCCAACTTGGCAAATTCGTCGAAGTGGACAAGAAATTAAAGGAGTTCAACTTCTCCTTCCGGGTACAGGAACGCAATTTCACACTTTCCATAGAACCACTACCTATCACAGATGCCCAACCGGATGAAATAAATATCAAGGGGGAAATATGTTTCAGCGACATCGTAAAAAAGGAAGAGGTGGAAAAGATATTGACCGCCAAGGACGGGAATAACAAAAGTTATCCGGTAGAAATTATACCAACAGATAATCTTACCCGATATCAATTCTGTATCAACCAGGTTCCGAGAGATACGGAGGATTACCAACTGACCATCACTGCCAATGGCAGTCCCGCACGTATCGATCAAACTCAAAGTGAAGAGGTTCTGATTCCAGCGAAAGATAGTTTCCGCTTTCTGTCCGCCACACGCATCGACGAACCGGAAAATGGAATTGAGGTTGTGTTCTCCACCCCTTTATCCGATACACAGGACCTGAAAGGGTTGATTGAGATTCCGGAGCTTTCTTCTTCCGTTTTCCAGATCAAAGAAAACAGGGTATTCATCTACTTCGAAGCAAACCAACTAAGCAAATTGACGCTCAACATCCATGAAGGAGTAAAAAGCAGTCAGGGCAAAACGTTGGGAACTTCACATTCGATCTCATTCAGCGAAATAAATCTGAAACCGCAGGTAGAGATGTTGACAACCGCCGCTATCCTGCCCGATTCAAAAAGCCTGATTATCCCATTCCGGGCTGTAAACCTGTATGCTGTGGACTTAAGCGTGATTCGTATCTTTGAAAATAATGTGCTGATGTTTATGCAAACCAATTCGCTAGCTTCTGCTAATGAATTACGCCGTTCGGGACGGTTGGTATACAAGAAAACATTATGGCTGGGCAAAGATACCTCAAAAGATATTCATAACTGGGAAAACTATTCGATAGACCTTGCCGGATTGATTCGTCAGGAACCGGGAGCCATTTACCGGGTGATACTCTCTTTCCGCCAGGAATACTCTGCTTATCCATGCGGCGGAGTCGACAATCAGGATATCAAATTCGCTGACAATAATACGCCGGACGGTTTGATGAAAGTAAGTGGAAGCGCCTTGTCCGAAGCGGATGAAGCGGTTTGGGATACGCCCGAAGCCTATTATTACTATAACGGCGGAACAATGGACTGGAGTGTATACCGATGGAAAGAACGGGATAATCCCTGTCACCCTTCCTATTATATGAATTCGGATCGGGCTGCCGCCTGCAACGTTTTTGCCTCTAACCTGGGAATGATCGTGAAACGTAATTCTCTGAATAAACTATGGATTGCCGTAAGTAACATATTGGATACAAATCCGGTAGGAAAAGCACAAGTAACAGTTTACAACTTCCAATTGCAACCCATAGGAAAAGGGGAAACGAATGGAGAGGGTTTTGTTGAAATCAGCTCAAAAGGAACACCCTTCATCGTTGTGGCAGAAGCAGAAAAACAAAAGGCTTATGTTCGCGTGGTAGACGGTGAAGAACAGTCTGTCAGCCGGTTCGATGTAGGAGGAAAAGAGATTCAGAAAGGACTGAAAGGATTTATCTATGGTGAAAGAGGCGTATGGCGACCGGGAGATACACTACACATCTCCTTCATATTGGAAGACCGGGAAAAGAGGATACCGGACAAACATCCCGTAGCACTCGAAATCTATAATCCGAAAGGGCAGTTCTATACCAAAATGATTTCCACACAAGGTATGAACGGATTCTACACGTTTGATGTTCCTACGCAAGCCGGTGACCCGACCGGTCTTTGGAATGCATATATAAAGGTAGGAGGAACTACTTTCCACAAAGGCCTGCGTATTGAAACGATAAAGCCCAACCGACTGAAAATCAATCTGACGCTACCGAAGATTCTTCAATCAACAGACAAAAATGTCACTGTTCCGCTCGCTTCTGCGTGGCTGACGGGAGCCACTGCCTCCAAATTGAAAGCTAAAGTGGAAATGTCTTTGTCCAAAGTAAACACGCAATTCAAGAACTACGGACAATATATATTCAACGATCCTGCTACGGATTTCACAACCATTAAAACGGATGTGTTCGATGGCATACTTAATGCGGAAGGAAAAGCAGGAGTCACGTTGAAAGTTCCGGCAGCAACAGATGCACCGGGTATGCTGAATGCGACCTTCACCACCCGGGTATTCGAACCGGGAGGAGACGCCAGCATCTATACACAAAGCATTCCGTTCTCCCCATTTGTATCTTACGTAGGAATCAATCTGAATCAACCGAAAGGAAAATATATCGAAACGGATAAAGACCACGTCTTTGATATCGTGACCGTTAATTCGCAAGGACAGCCGGTGAACCGTTCCAACCTGGAATATAAGATATACCGCATCAGTTGGAGCTGGTGGTGGGAAAACAGCGACGAGTCTTTCGGCACTTACATCAACAATAGTTCCATTACCCCCGTAGCCAGTGGTAAATTGCAGACCAGCGGAGGAAAAACAACATTTAAATTCCGTGTCGATTATCCGTCTTGGGGACGCTATCTCGTATATGTAAAAGACAAAGATAGTGGCCACGCCACCGGAGGAACCATCTATGTAGACTGGCCGGAATCACGGGGACGTTCGAACAAGACCGATCCCAGCGGTATCAAAATGCTTACTTTCTCGCTGGATAAAGACTCTTACGAGATAGGAGAAACAGCTACGGCAATTATTCCTGCGGCTGCCGGAGGGCGTGCGTTGGTATCCATAGAAAACGGTTCGTCCGTATTACACCGGGAATGGATAGAGGTAACCAACGAGGGAGACACGAAATATACATTTGAGATTACTCCGGAAATGGCTCCGAACGTATATCTGCACATCAGTCTGCTACAACCTCATGCACAGACAATAAATGATTTACCGATCCGTATGTATGGCATTGCTCCGGTATTTGTCACCAACCGCCAGACTGTTCTGCAACCTCAGATACAGATGCCGGAAGTATTGCGACCGGAGACAGACTTCAACGTCACAGTCAGCGAAAAAAGTGGGAAGCCGATGACTTACACATTAGCTATTGTTGATGACGGATTATTGGATCTAACTAATTTCAAGACACCTGATCCCTGGAATGAATTCTATTCACGCGAGGCACTCGGTATCCGCACTTGGGATATGTACGACAATGTATTGGGAGCTTCTGCCGGAGCTTACAGTTCACTTTTCAGCGTTGGTGGAGATGCAACGCTCAAACCTGCCGACGCAAAAGCGAACCGGTTCAAACCCGTAGTGAAGTTTATAGGGCCATTCTATTTGGAAAAGGGCAGGCAGCAGACGCATACATTGAAACTTCCGATGTATGTGGGTTCGGTACGTGCCATGGCAGTGGCAGGACAGGACGGAGCTTACGGGAATGCAGAAAAGACTGCATTTGTACGGACACCATTAATGTTACTCTCCACTTTGCCGCGCGTACTTAGTATTCAGGAAGAAATCACTGTTCCGGTCAATGTCTTCGCTATGGAAAAACAAGTGAAGAATGTGACCGTATCGCTTCAGGCATCCGGTGGTGGAGTTCAGATAGAAGGTTCCCATCAACAGTCGCTCACCTTCAACCGGCCCGGCGACCAACTTGTGTTCTTTACTTTAAAGACCGGCAACAAAACCGGAAAGGCAACCATCAAACTGACGGCAAGCGGTGGCGGACAACAAACCAAAGAAACCATTGAAATAGAAGTACGGAATCCGAATCCGATAGTTACATTACGCAGCAGCGAATGGATAGAAACGGGACAGAACAAAGAATTATCCTATCAGTTAGGAAGTTTGTCTGCAAACAACCAGATAAAACTGGAAGTATCGCGCATTCCATCAGTAGACATCAGCCGTCGGTTCGACTTCTTATATAACTATCAACACCACTGCACGGAACAGTTGACTTCAAAAGCACTGCCACTCCTGTTTATCGCTCAGTTCAAAACAATAGATACCCGGGAGGCAGAGAAGATAAAAGCAAATGTACAAGAAGCGATCCGTCAGATTTACGCCCGCCAACTCCCCAACGGAGGATTTGTCTACTGGCCAGGAAATGCCGTTACTGACGAATGGATCAGTTCTTACACAGGAATGTTCTTAACACTGGCGCAGGAGAAAGGCTATGCCGTCCATGCAAATGTATTGAACAAGTGGAAACGCTTCCAACGTGCTGCCGCACAAAATTGGCGTATGCCTCAAGAGGCAAACAACTGGCAACAATGGCAGTCAGAACTGCAACAGGCTTTCCGCCTCTATACCCTGGCTCTGGCCGGTGTACCGGAATATGGCGCCATGAACCGGATGAAAGAACAACCGGGATTATCTATCCAAGCTAAATGGAGACTGGCAGCTGCCTACGCACTGACGGGCAAGATGAAGCCTGCCGAAGAACTAGTGTACAATGCAGAGACAACAGTCATCCCCTACTCTTCCATGAATCAGATTTACGGTTCGTCCGACCGGGATGAAGCGATGATCTTGGAAACATTACTTCTGATGAACCGGGAACGGGATGCTTTACAGCAAGCGAAAGTCGTTTCAAAGAATCTGTCACAAGAGAACTGGTTCAGCACACAGTCCACCGCTTTCGCCCTTATGGCAATGGGACGTCTGGCGGAGAAGTTGTCCGGCTCGTTAGACTTCACCTGGACATGGAACGGCAAACAACAGCCTGCCGTAAAATCGGCTAAAGCCGTCTTCGAGAAAGAGATTTCCACTTCTCCCAAATCAGGAACGGTTGCCGTAAAGAATCAAGGCAAGGGAGCACTAAGCGTAGACCTCATTACACGTACACAGTTGTTGAATGATACGTTGCCGGCTATTTCCGACAATCTTCGTATGGATATCAGGTATGCAAGTATGGATGGTAAACCGATGTCTGTCAACGATATCCGGCAGGGAACGGACTTCACGGCTATTGCTTCGATATCCAACACAAGCGGGACCACCGATTACACCAACTTGGCATTGACTCACATCATCCCGTCCGGCTGGGAAGTGTATAACGAGAGAATGACGGTTCCCGAAGCAGAGCCACAAGAGACAACCGACTCGTCCGGTAATGTGAGCGGCCAATATACTTATCAGGATATCCGCGACGATCGTGTATTGACTTATTTCAATCTGCGCCGGGGCGAAACGAAGATATTTACAATCAGGCTGCAAGCCACCTATGCGGGTAACTTTATCCTTCCGTCTGTTCAGTGTGAAGCGATGTATGACGTCAATGTACAGGCACGAAGCAAAGCGGGAAGAACCACAGTCAGCCGCTAATGTAGATTCTGTGCATGGAACAAACTCGGTTCATGGGAGACAAGATATTGAATTTCTTCAAACATTTATCCATCACTAAAAGAGTATTGCTCGGCATTATTACTCTTTTAGTGATAGGATATATCTTTTGTCTTCCCCGGCAACTGTTTCATGTTCCCTACTCTACCGTTGTGACAGACAGAAATGGAGAGTTATTAGGAGCACGTATCGCTTCCGACGGTCAATGGAGATTTCCTCCACGAAAGACGACACCCGAGAAAATCAGGCAATGCCTCATTACTTTCGAAGACAAGAATTTCTATTATCATTGGGGAGTAGACCCGTTATCCATAGGGAGAGCTACTTATCAGAATCTAAAAAACAAACGTATCGTCAGCGGAGGCAGTACCCTCACAATGCAGACGATCCGCCTGGCCCGCAATGAGTCACGAACTTTCGGAGAGAAAGTGATTGAAATGATTCTTGCCACCCGGTTGGAATTTCGTGCTTCAAAAGAAGAAATCCTGTCGATGTATGTATCACACGCACCTTTCGGAGGAAATGTAGTAGGATTGGATGCAGCATCCTGGCGTTATTTCGGTCACTCCGCCGAGGATTTATCATGGGCAGAATCCGCCATGCTCGCCGTCCTGCCCAATGCCCCCGCCATCATTCATTTATCGAAAGGACGAAAAACACTACTTGCCAAACGAAACCGTCTCCTGAAACAGCTTCTTGATAAAGAGATTATCGACTCATCGACCTATGAACTGGCTGTCAGCGAACCGCTGCCTGACGAACCTCATCCCTTACCTCAAATAGCGCCGCATCTGGTCAGCCGATTCTATCAGGAAAGAAACGGCCGGTATTCCCGCACGACTATCAACAAAGGAATGCAGACTCATATAGAGGATTTGGCCGAACGCTGGAGCAATGAATTCAATCGGAGTGACATTCGTAACCTGGCTATTCTTGTGATTGACATTCCTTCCAATCAAGTAGTGGCTTACTGCGGGAATGTACATTTCGACCGGAAACAAGGAGGAAATCAGGTAGATGTGATCCAGGCTCCCAGAAGCACTGGCAGTATATTGAAACCTTTCTTATATTATGCCATGTTGCAGGAAGGAAGTATGTTGCCCGATATGCTATTGCCGGATGTGCCTGTCAACATCAACGGGTATACTCCACAGAACTTCAGTATGCAATATGAAGGAGCCGTACCCGCTTCAGAAGCATTGGCACGCTCATTGAATATCCCGGCAGTAACCATGCTGCAAAGATACGGAGTACCCAAGTTCCACAACTTCCTGCAACAAATAGGATTCAAAACGATCAGTCGCCCATCCTCCCATTATGGGTTATCATTGATTTTAGGAGGAGCGGAAGCTACGTTATGGGACGTGACGAACGCCTATGCGCAAATGGGGCGAAGCCTTGTCACCGGACATTCGGATTCAGAAACTCCCGTTTCCTCCAAAGAAGCGGAAGCGAGAATGATAGTAGAAAAAGATACTAAAAACAGGGCCGTACAGCATAAAAGTATCTGGGATAAAGGTGCCGTGTGGCAGACATTCAACGCTTTGAAAGAAGTCAACCGCCCCGAAGAAATTGACTGGAAAGCTATCCCTTCCATGCAGCCGGTTGCATGGAAAACCGGAACAAGCTATGGTTTCCGTGACGCCTGGGCAGTGGGTGTAACTCCACGTTATGCAGTCGGCGTATGGGTAGGAAATGCAACTGGAGAGGGAAAGCCCGGATTAGTCGGCGCACAAACAGCAGGTCCCGTGTTATTCGATATATTCAATTATCTCCCTTCATCGTCATGGTTCGAACGCCCGACAGGAGTTTTCATTGATGCAGAAGTATGCCACCAGTCCGGGCACCTGAAAGGAAGATTTTGTGAAGATATAGATACATTGCTAGTTCTGCCCGCCGGACTGCGGACAGAAGCTTGCCCTTATCATCACCTTGTCACACTATCCGCCGATGAAAGCCGGCGTATTTATGAAAACTGTGCAAATACAGAGCCTACTATTCAGAAATCCTGGTTTGTCCTGCCACCCGTATGGGAATGGTATTACAAACAACATCACCCGGAATACAAGTCGCTTCCGCCTTTCAAACCCGGCTGTGGGGAAGACACCTTCCAAGCAATGCAATTTATTTATCCTCCGATGAACGCCCGTATCAAACTGCCCCGACAAATGGATGGCAGTAAAGGTTTTATAACGGTGGAACTGGCTCATAGCAATCCTGACGCAACGATCTTCTGGCACCTCGACGAAACTTATCAGACGCAAACGCAGGACTTCCACAAGATTTCCCTGCAACCTGCTCCCGGTAAACATTCACTGACAGCAGTAGACGATGAGGGCAATACAGTTTCTACTACTTTCTTCGTCGAATAAACAGCTTATTTATTATCTTTGCGACATGAAACAGCCATTAAAAGAAAACGGAGGACTACCGGCGTCTATCCTCTGGACACTTGCTATTGTGGCGGGTATTTCGGTAGCCAATATCTATTACGTCCAACCTCTGCTAAATATGATACGCCATGAACTTGGCATATCAGAGTTCCGAACTAACCTGATTGCCATGGTCACGCAGATAGGTTATGCGGCCGGACTATTGTTTATCACTCCCTTGGGTGATTTATACCAACGCAAGAAGATTATCCTTGCCAACTTTCTCGTCCTTATATTCTCACTATTGACGATTGCCCTGGCGCATAATATCCATGTGATACTTGTTGCCTCATTCCTTACGGGGGCCTGTTCTATGATTCCACAGATATTCATTCCCATGGCCGCCCAGTTTTCACGTCCGGAGCATAAAGGCAGAAATGTAGGAATCGTCTTATCGGGATTACTGACCGGCATCCTGGCTTCACGCGTCGTCAGCGGATTCGTCGGTGAACTGTTCGGGTGGCGGGAGATGTATTATATTGCCGCAGGTATGATGTTTGTCTGTGCGGTTGTCGTACTGAAAGTTCTTCCCAACATTCAGACCAACTTCCGGGGAAAGTACAGCGACCTGATGAAATCCCTGCTGGCTTTGGTGAAAGAGTTTCCGCAACTACGCATCTACTCTATCCGGGCCGCCCTGAACTTCGGTTCGCTCCTCGCCATGTGGTCCTGCCTCGCTTTCAAAATGGGACAAGCTCCATTCTTCGCCAATAGCGACGTGATTGGTATGCTGGGACTTTGCGGAGTAGCCGGAGCATTAACAGCTTCTTTTGTGGGAAGATATGTAAAACGGGTAGGCGTCCGCCGCTTCAACTTCATCGGCTGCGGGTTGATTCTTTTGTCCTGGTTATTGTTCTTCGCCGGAGAAAACACTTACGCCGGAATCATCGCCGGCATTATCATGATTGATATAGGGATGCAATGCATCCAACTCAGTAACCAGACGAGTATCTTCGAACTGAATCCCCGCGCTTCGAACCGTATCAATACAATTTTCATGACTACCTACTTCATCGGTGGCTCCATGGGAACATTCCTTGCCGGAAGTTTCTGGCAACTGTATGGCTGGCACGGCGTTATCGGTATCGGAGTCCTTTTAACCGGTATTTCTCTATTAATTACGATTTTCTTTAAGAAGTGAGTCAACAAAATGGATGATAAAACCGTTTAATACAAAAAATCAGTAAACTATGAAGTACGGAGTTAACAGACAAATCTTACTAATCATAGCCGGCACCGTCTGGATTATTGCGGGCGGAAACATCCTGCGGATAGGAATCGTCACCTGGATGAACAACTCACACGACTGGATGTTTAAGATAGGGGAAGCCACTATCGTTTTCCTGTTATTCTTCGTACTGATTTTTAAAAGACTCTACTACAAGCATACCCGCCGGATTGAACAGAAGAAAGAAACCCGCAACTGTCCTTTCTCTTTCTTCGATGTAAAAAGCTGGATAATCATGATATTCATGATTTCTCTCGGAATTACGATCCGAAGCTTCCATTTGCTACCCGAAAGTTTTATCTCTGTCTTCTACACCGGATTATCCATTGCGCTGATTCTGACAGGAATACTTTTCATCCGCTATTGGTGGCTGAAACGTAAAACCATGCTCAACTAAAGGTTAGCTCTTTCTATATTCCAAGAAAATATAAACTTATAATAATTTTTATTGCCCGCTCCCATAATGCAAAAGATTTCTACCTTTTTGTTGTATCTTTGCAGCCAAAAATAAATATCAGCTAAACAACAAAAAAAGGATTAGAGAATTTAGCATGAAAAAAGCTCCTTCCCCACTCGTATCACTGATACCGATTATTGTACTTGTTCTATTATTATTCGCTACTATCCATACTTTCGGCAGCGACGCACTGAGTGGCGGCAGCCAAGTGTCACTGCTTACTACCACCGCAGTCTGTATCCTTATCGGCATGGCATTCTACAAAATTCCATGGAAAGACTACGAGCTGGCTATTACAAACAACGTAGCCGGAGTGACAACTGCTATCATCATCCTGCTGATTATTGGTGCGCTCAGCGGTATCTGGATGATTAGCGGTGTAGTGCCTACGCTGATTTATTATGGAATGCAGATTATCCACCCAAGTTTCTTCCTTGCATCCACCTGCATTATCTGCGTACTGATTTCAGTCATGACCGGAAGTTCGTGGACTACAATTGCCACTATCGGTATCGCATTAATGGGGATCGGTAAGGCACAGGGATTTGAAGAAGGTTGGATTGCTGGAGCGATCATCTCCGGTGCCTATTTTGGCGACAAGGTATCTCCATTGTCGGAAACTACCATATTGGCAGCCTCCGTCACAGACACTCCCCTCTTCCGCCATATCCGCTACATGATGATAACCACGATTCCTTCTCTTGTCATTACCCTGATTATTTTCACCGTAGCGGGATTCTCACATGATGCCAACAATACGCAACATATCACGGAGGTGGCCGCCGCACTGAATGAGAAGTTCCATATCACACCATGGCTTCTGATTGTTCCGGTCGCCACGGGAATATTAATTGCACGTAAGGTACCTTCTATCATTACGCTGTTCCTGTCAACATTGCTGGCAGGCATCTTTGCCCTGATATTTCAACCGGATTTATTACAGGAGATTTCGGGAATGGCTGCCTCCGGCTTCGATTCGCTGTTCAAAGGACTGATGATGACCTTCTACGGAAGTACAAGTCTGCACACAGATAATGCCGTTTTGACAGATTTAATCGCTACACGTGGCATGTCCGGCATGATGAATACGATTTGGCTGATCTTATGTGCCATGTGCTTTGGCGGGGCGATGACAGCCAGCGGTATGTTGGGAAGTATCACTTCTATCTTTATCCGTTTTATGAAGAAAACAGTCAGCGTGGTGGGAGCTACGGTTTGTTCCGGGTTGTTCCTCAATCTGGCAACTGCCGACCAATACATCAGTATCATTCTGACCGGAAATATGTTCCGCGACATTTATGCTAAAAAAGGTTACGAAAGTTGTTTGCTGAGCCGGACGACCGAGGATTCAGTAACCGTTACATCCGTGCTGATCCCCTGGAATACCTGCGGGATGACGCAGGCTACAATACTAAGCGTCCCCACATTGGTATATCTTCCCTATTGTTTTTTCAACATTATCAGCCCTTTAATGAGTATTGCCGTCGCAGCGATCGGATATAAAATTGCGCGACGCTCGTGAACAATCTGGCACAGACTTTGTTTTTGCAATAAACGGACAACGTATTAAACCTAAACAAAAAAAAGTTATGAAAAAGTTTATTGCATTATTAGCATTAGTATTAGTAAGTGCAAGCACGATGATGTATGCACAGGAAAGTAACGCAGCAGCACGCCGCGCAGAAAGAAAAGCTCAAAGAGATGCGGAAAGAGCTAAACTCCGTGCCGAAGAACAGGTGCAGGACATGGCAGCTTATCAACAAGCCGTACAGGCTTTGAAGAATAAACAGTTCGTTCTGGAAGCCAATCAGGTAATATTCCGCAATGGCATGAGCGCTTTTGTTACTTCAAACACTAACTTCGTTCTGATGAACGGCAACAGAGCCACAGTACAGACTGCTTTCAACACTCCTTATCCTGGCCCTAACGGAATCGGTGGTGTCACAGTAGACGGTAATTCTTCGGACATGAAGATGAATGTCGACAAGAAAGGTAATGTGAACTGCTCATTCAGCGTTCAAGGTATCGGTATCTCCGCTCAAGTATTTATCACCATGAGCAACGGAGACAACAACGCTTCAGTTACAATCAGCCCTAACTTCAGCAACAATAACCTGACACTGAACGGAAATATCATTCCGCTCGACCAGTCCAACATCTTCAAAGGACGTTCCTGGTAATCGGGATACAAGAATCTTGGAACAACTCCGCTACAAATCGCGCAAAATGCGTACATTTGTAGCGGAGTTTTTTTAATTCATTAATTTCCTATGAGAGAATATATCATCGCAGACAATCAGGACATCAGTAAAGCGGGGATGATGTTTCTGCTAAGCAAGCAGAAAGATGTTGCCACCCTCTTAGAAGCTGACAACAAGGCAGAACTGATTCAGCAGCTCCGGTTGTATCCGCAAGCGGTGGTAGTGCTGGATTATACGCTATTCGATTTTGCCGGGGCGGATGAGCTGATTGTCTTGCAGGAAAGATTCAAAGAGGTCGACTGGATTCTGTTCTCGGATGAGTTAAGTATTAATTTTCTCCGCCAGGTATTGTTCAGCAGTATGGCTTTCGGGGTAGTGATGAAAGATAATTCAAAAGAGGAAATCATGACTGCTATCCAATGTGCCGGCCGTAAACAACGGTATATCTGCAATCATGTCAGCAACCTGCTGCTTTCAGGCGCTGCTTCTCCTGTGGCCGGCACAATAACAGAAGACCATTTACTGACGCAAACGGAAAAGAATATCCTGAAAGAAATTGCACTGGGGAAAACAACGAAAGAGATTGCAGCGGAAAAAAATCTAAGCTTCCATACAATTAACAGCCACCGCAAAAATATCTTCCGGAAACTGGGAGTGAATAATGTGCACGAAGCGACTAAATATGCGATGCGGGCAGGGATTGTGGATTTGGCGGAATATTATATCTAAAAACAATCTACTTCACGGCGTCAATCCCTGCAAGAAGCTCTTCATCCGATTTCCCCACTCCCCACACAAACCTGCGCAGCCTCATCATAAACAACTCCGAACTGTCCGGGGGCAATGCCCTGTAAGTTTTCAGAAGACAAGATACGGAACTGCCTCTCTCCTTCCTGCACAAGTTTCCCTTTCGTAAATTCGGGAGTATGGCGAATCTTGAAAGTGATGCCTATCTCCTTTCCTGCTGACTGCCACGGATTATCCGTAATAAAATGGAAATCGTTGATGCGAAGTTCATTGCCGTATTGTGTTTTCACACCGTAACCACGGGACACATAGATAATATTCTCCTGAATATCTTTCTTTATCACAAACCAAGGACCACCACTTAATCCGAGCCCCTTGCGCTGACCGATCGTATGAAACCAATAACCCCGATGCGTACCCAGTTTCTTACCAGTCTCCAGTTCGATAATCATCCCTTCCTTTTCTCCCAAAAAGCGGCGGACAAAATCATTGTAGTTTATCTTTCCGAGAAAGCAAATGCCCTGACTGTCTTTTCTCCGGGCACTCGGTAAGCCTGCATTCAACGCTATCTCACGCACTTCATGCTTCATCAGTCCGCCAATGGGAAACATCAGCTTGGAAACTTGCAGATAATCTATTTGTGCAAGGAAGTCCGTCTGGTCCTTTACAGGATCTTTCGCTGTCCCGAGCCACGTCTTACCGTTACGTTGCAAGGTAGTGGCGTAATGTCCGGTAGCCGTATAATCAAAGTCTTTTCCGATACGCTGTTCAAAGCAGCCAAACTTAATAAGTTTGTTGCACATCACATCCGGATTGGGTGTCAGCCCCTTCTTAATCTTATCAATGGCATAGGCCGCCACATTGTCCCAATACTCGCGATGTAAATCCACCACCTCCAAAGACAGACCGTATTTACGGGCAGTAGCGGTAGACAATTCAATATCTTCCTCTGCCGAACAATCCATATATTCCGCCCCGTCCATGCCGATCTTAATATAAAAAAGAGTCGGCTTGTATCCTTGCTCACAAAGGAGATGTACGACCACCGAACTGTCGACACCTCCCGATAATAATGCAGCTATATCCATCCAAAAATCCTATTAATACCTATTGATAACTTTGATATGGCAAAGATAAGGGCATATCCGCTAACAACCAATCACACATTGAAGGCATTTTTATACCATAAATGTGGTAGATAAGCAAAGTATTTCCTACATTTGCACAGTGAAAAGCTTTTTATAATGACAAAATTAAGAAAGATAATCCTTATACCTGCCCTGGTTATCGTATCTATCAGCGGCTTTTTCTCCTGCGGTGTCGACCGCTGGCCGGAGTATGCCCACATGACTGCATTGGACACATGGATGTACGATATCATGCAACAGAACTATCTGTGGTATCAAGACCTACCTTCCTACGATGATGCGAATCTGTTTCTGGAACCTGCCCAGTTCTTGTCAAAAGTAAAGTCGAAGAACGACAGTTATTCGTTCGTCGATTCTGTCATGGAGACTCCGCTGCCAAGCTATGGATTCGACTATTCATTGGTTCGCAACCCGGACATTGATACTGCTTACAACGCACTGATTACTTATGTCATTCCCGGTTCTCCGGCCGCGGCCGTACTGAAACGGGGCGACTGGATTGTGAAAGTAGACACCTCCTATATCAGCAAGAAATATGAAAGCCAACTACTGCAAGGTACGGAACCCCTGGAAGTTACTTTAGGAAAATATCAATTAGTTCCGCCCACAGAGCCACCGGTAGAAGGTGAAGAAGAAGAAATTTACCGGGTTGTTCCGGTAGGTGATCCGGTAAAGATTGGTGCAGCCGTACCATTGGTAGACAATCCGGTTCACTGTAAGAAAACACTGACACTGACCGATGGAAGTGAAGTCGGCTATCTGATGTACAACAGTTTTACGGCAGGCACCAAAGAGAGTCCGGAAAAATACAACGCCGAATTACGCGAATGGTCGGATGAGCTTGCTCAGAAGAATATTCACGAGGTAATACTCGACCTGCGATACAACAAAGGAGGAAGCATTGATTGCGTACAGTTGTTGAGTACGATGCTTGTGTCTTCTTATTATCTTGACCAGACAATGGGATTTCTGGAATATAATGACAAGAACACGGATAAAGATGTGACCCTGACATTTGACTCCAAACTTTTAAATACCTCCGGCGGCAAGAACCTGGACTTAACAACCCTTATCGTCCTGATTGGCGGAGAAACAGCAGGAGCACCGGAAATGCTGATGCACTGCCTGAACGGAAAGATTCAAAAATTAATAGCTATCGGCAGTTCAACAAAAGGACAAAATGTAGCCACGGAACAATTCATCAACGAAGAATTCCAATGGTCCGTCAATCCGGTTGTAGCTACTATCTATGACTCCGAGCATGATACTTACCCCGGATTCAAACCGACATACTCAGTCAATGCTTCAACAGATTACTTAACTTTCCTGCCTTTCGGTGATGAAAAGGAAACTTTGTTGAGTGTTGCCCTCGGAGTATTGAACGGAACTTATCCGCCTAAAGAAGAGGAAGAAGAAACTCCAAGCACACGAATCAAGATAGAGAAAAGTGTGAATAGTCCTTCGAGCCGGTTGTTCATAGGAGGAAGCGGATTAAGAATCAAATAATAGCCAGACTACAATTTCGGCATTCTTTTGTCAAGAGCAGATTTATGCATCATTAACAAAAAAAGCGGCATTACTCCGCTTTTTCAAAACGCACGCTCTAAATCTACTTAACAGAGCGTCTGTTTCCGGTAAACAGAGCGTCTGTTCCGACCTGACAGAGCGTGTAATTTGTCGTAGTCCGTCAGCTAAAGTGCTTTCATCCCCGAGCTTACGCCCGTTATGAGCCGGGGTCAAGTTCTCCCACATCCGGCATACAATAAAAAAAGGAGAAAGCCAATGCTTTCTCCTTCTATCGTAGTTTAACCTCAATCTATTTTATGATTATGTATCCAAAGATACGACATCCAAAAGCTAAAGTCAAGCATTAGCCCTTTTATTTCTTGAAAAACTTATCAAAGAACAGAATCTGATAGTCAATGGAGTTATTCCAATACTTCCCGTTATGTCCGCCGGGACGAGTGATAAAGTCATGGTTAATCTTCCGGGCCAACAGACGGTTATGCAAATCCTTGTTCACATTCAGAAAGAAATCCGCTTCACCACAGTCGATAATGATAGCCAAATCCCCGTTTTCTATCTTGTCAATCTGATTGATAACCGTATGTTCATCCCATACCTTTTTATTGTATGCAAATTCGCCCAACTGTTTCGACATATCCCAGTTCAACGGGAACGGACGGATATCTACCCCGCCACTGGTACTTCCACCGGCACCAAACGTATCTTTATGACGGATAGCGTTCCACATAGCCCCATGTCCTCCCATGCTCAATCCTGTTATGGCACGTCCTTTCCTGTCAGCAATCGTCTTATAATGTCCGTCAATATACTTCACCAGTTCCGATGAAACAAAAGTTTCGTAACGGTAAGACGGATCTTTCGGACTGTCCCAGTACCAGCTATTCTTTCCGTCCGGACAAACAAAGATGATTCCTTTTTCATCCGCAATCTGCGGAAGATCCGGTTTCACCCCGATCCATGTTTTAGCATTTCCACCATAACCGTGCAACAGATAAATGACGGGACAAGCCACCGCTTTCTTGCCCAACGCAGCGTCCGGCGTAACGACCACCACCTGTACATCCTTATTCATGGAAGGGCTATTAACTAATAAAGTATCTACTTTGGCAGCAAAAGAGGGGGCCACCAATATCAATAATAAAGTAGCTAACAGAAGATTTCTCTTTTTCATTATACGTATATAGTTAGATTAAATTATTCTTCCTCCTTTTCCTCTGAAGAAGGGAACTTGGCAACAGGCACCTCAAAAGTCCGTTGGCACTGTCCGCAGGTATATTCCCAATGATTATCTCCCGGAGGGGCTGCCGCCAACATGGAAAGTATTGCCGCACCGACAGCACGCAGCCTCTGTCCTTTTTTTAACCTGAACTTAATATCCGACGACCCGCAATAAGGGCAAAGCGTCAATTCTTCCGGCCAACTCTGGTTATCTCTCAACACCTGAACGGCTTTCTCATAATCATCATCCGCCACCAGAATGTCCACTCCCGCTATGCTGCTCACACAACTCTTATATAAGGTAGAGAAGTTTTCATTGTGCAGAATAGATTCAATCCCTTCGTTCTCCAACGCTCCCTGAAGGATATGTGCCTTCATCGCGTCATTGCAAGTAATCAGTTTTACAGTCTTCATAAGGAATCTGTTTTTATATTTCCCACAAATATAGAACATATTCTTTTTTTATTCACTGAATATATCATTCTTTAATACTTTTTTCGTACTTTCGCAGCACTAAACTGCAACCGCATGAAAAGATTGTTGACACTTCTACTGTTTTTCAATACTATGCTCCTTCTGTTGCAAGCACAACCTATGCATCAGATAAAGGGAACGGTGATTGACAAGAATAGTCGTCAGCCATTGGAATTTATCAATGTGATGATTATCGGGCTGAATAAGGGCAGTGTCACCAATGTTGAAGGGCGTTTCACCATTGAACAAGTGCCGCCGGGCATTTACCGCCTGCAAGCATCGGCAATCGGATACAAGAGCGTTACGACCTCCGAATACATCTTATCTACCAAAAACCTGAACATCCCGATAGAAATGGAGGAGAACCTGACCGAACTCGAAGGAGTGACAATCACCGCCTCCCCTTTCCGGCGCGATGTGGAAAGTCCCGTCAGCCTGCGCATTATCGGAATACAGGAAATAGAAAAGAGTCCGGGAGCCAACCGGGATATTTCACGCATCGTGCAATCTTACCCCGGAGTCGCCTTTTCACCGATAGGATACCGCAACGACCTGATTGTGCGAGGCGGGGCGCCTTCCGAAAACCGCTTCTATCTTGACGGAGTGGAAATCCCCAACATCAACCACTTCAGTACGCAAGGCGCATCCGGCGGTCCGGTAGGAATCCTCAACGCCGACCTGATACGGGAAGTAAATTTCTATACCGGCGCTTTCCCTGCGGATAAGGGAAATGCACTTAGTTCCGTACTCGACTTCAAGTTGCGCGACGGAGATATGGAACGCAATTCATTGAAGGCTACACTGGGAGCTTCCGAAGTTTCTTTGGCTTCCAACGGACATATAGGCAAGAAGACTTCCTACTTGGTTTCCGTGCGCCAGTCTTATCTGCAATTCCTGTTTGATATGCTCGATTTGCCTTTCCTGCCAACCTTTACCGATGCACAATTCAAACTGAAAACCCGGTTTAACGAGCAGAATGAACTGACGGTATTAGGACTGGGCGGAATTGATAATATGCGGCTGAATACGAAAGCTGACAGTGAAGACAATGAATATATCCTGAGTTATCTGCCTAAGATAAAACAGGAGACATTTACTGTGGGGGCAGTCTATCGTCATTATGCAGGTGCACACGTGCAATCGGCAGTAGTCAGCCATAGCTATCTGAACAACCGTAATACGAAATATCGCCGGAACGATGAAAGCCATCCGGATAACTTAATGCTCCGCCTCCGTTCCACCGAACAGGAAACGAAACTCCGTCTCGAGAACAGCACTACTTTCCGTAATTGGAAAATCAATCTCGGCATCAATCTGGATTACAGCCAATATACCAACACTACCTTTCAACGGGTGTACACTAACCAGCCGCAAACTTTTGATTATCACACGTATTTAGGAATCTTGCGCTGGGGACTTTTCGGAACGATCAATTACACTTCAATGGACGACCGCTTCACTGCCTCTCTAGGTCTGCGGGCCGACGCCAATGATTATTCATCAACAATGAAGAACCTTTCCGACCAGCTTTCTCCCCGCCTGTCACTCTCCTATCAACTAGCCGATCATTGGTTTGCAAGCGGAAATGCGGGACTGTATTATCAACTCCCTGCCTACACGGCTCTCGGTTTTAAGAATAATAACGGGACTTTCGCTAATAAATACAACCTCCGTTACATGAAAGTGAGTGAAGGAAGTCTGGGAATCAGTTGGCGAAAGGGAGATACCTTCGAAGCATCCGTAGAAGGATTCTACAAAGATTATGATAAGATCCCTCTTTCCGTAGCGGACGGGATTCCTCTTAACTGCAAAGGAAATGATTATGGAGTAGTCGGTAATGAGTTACTTACTTCCACTGCACAAGGGCGCTCCTACGGTGCGGAGATTTTGGTGAAGTGGCTTATTGCCAAGAAACTGAATCTGGCTTCTTCCTTTACCTTGTTCAAGAGTGAATATCGCAACGATAAAGAAAGCGAATACATCGCCTCCGCGTGGGACAACCGCTATATATTCAATCTGCGGGGAACGTATAATCTTCCGCATCAATGGAGTTTCGGCATGAAGGTAAGCTGCATCGGCGGTGCTCCGTACACTCCTTATGACGAAACCAAGTCGTCTTTGGTATCAGCATGGGATGCACAGGGAAAAGCATATTACGATTACTCGAAATATAACAAAGAGCGTCTCCCCGCTTTTGCGCAGGTGGATGTACGCGTGGACAAAACGTTTTATCTGAAACATTGTATGCTGGGATTTTATCTCGATTTGCAGAACATCACAGTCAGCAAGCTGAAACAGCAGGATGTGCTTATGAGTACCGGCATCATCGAGAACCCGGAAGCTCCCGCCGCTGCGCAACGATACAGGATGAAGCGCATTAAACAATCAAGCGGAACATTACTTCCGACACTGGGAATCACATTTGAATATTAACCATAGTTTGAAACATTAATTGAAACGAGAATGAAAAGACAAATTGCTATGATTGCCCTGTTGTTTTTGGGTATGGGAATGACAGCTTCGGCACAATTCGGAAAGAAGTTTAATGTAGGGAAAGCCCTGCAAGCTGGAAAAGACGTAGTATCGGCAGTTACCTTATCAGACGCGGACATCGCCAACATGAGTAAGGAATACATGGTCTGGATGGATGCACACAATCCACTGACAAAACCTGACACTGAATACGGCAAACGTCTGGAGAAGCTGACCGGCCACATCAAAGAAATGGACGGGCTGAAACTGAACTTCGGTGTTTATGAAGTTGTAGACGTGAATGCTTTTGCCTGTGGAGACGGCAGTGTACGTATCTGCGCCGGACTAATGGATGTGATGACTGACGAAGAAGTAATGGCAGTAGTAGGACATGAAATCGGTCACGTTGTACACACTGACTCTAAAGACGCGATGAAAAATGCCTACCTTCGCTCGGCAGTGAAGAATGCAGCAGGTGCAGCCAGCAACAAAGTTGCCAAACTGACTGACTCTGAACTGGGAGCAATGGCAGAAGCTCTTGCTGGCGCACAGTATTCACAAAAGCAGGAAAACGAAGCAGACGAATACGGTGTTGAGTTCTGTGTAAAAAACAACATCGACCCTTATGCCATGGCCAACGCATTGACCAAACTGGCTGAACTGGCAAAAGACGCTCCGAAATCTTCTTATGTACAGAGAATGTTCTCCTCTCACCCGGATACCGCCAAACGCATCGAACGCGCCAAAGCCAAAGCAGACAGCTATAAAAAATAAGGAGTATCTCTCGCTTTATCTTATATAAGAAAGGGAATACAGAGGCGGCTTCGCCTCTGTATTCCCTTTCTCACTTCCAATACCCAAAAAGACAACACGATTATTAAATTTTCATTAATATATTACATAGATTTGCATAGTGTCGTGATTTCATGTAATTTCGAGGCTATAACCATTTTAATCCATTTATGGAATTTCTTATTATACTTTTCTTACTCGTACTGAATGGCATTTTTGCCATGTACGAAATCGCGCTGGTATCTTCCAGCAAAGCACGTCTTGAAACTCTTGTAGCCAAAGGTAACAAATCTGCCCGAGGAGTATTAAAGCAATTAGAAGAACCGGAAAAGTTTTTATCTACTATCCAAATCGGTATTACACTTATCGGTATTGTGTCCGGTGCTTATGGTGGAGTTGCCATTGCCGACGACCTTGTTCCTCTGTTCTCTCTTATTCCGGGAGCGGAAGCCTATGCGCGCAATCTGGCTATGATTACTACCGTGGCAGTGATCACTTATCTTTCTCTTATCATCGGGGAACTGGTACCTAAGTCCATAGCTCTCAGCAATCCGGAAAGATATGCAATCTTATTCAGCCCGATAATGATTCTGCTGACAAAAATCTCTTATCCTTTCGTATGGTTACTCAGTATCTCCACCCGCCTGTTGAATAAACTGATCGGACTGAAAAGCGAAGAACGCCCCATGACACAGGAGGAAATCAAAATGATTCTGCACCAAAGTTCGGAACAAGGGGTGATCGACAAGGAAGAGACGGAAATGATACGCGATGTATTCCGCTTCTCGGACAAACGTGCCAATGAATTGATGACGCACCGCAGAGATGTTGTGATACTTCATCCTGACGATACGCGGGAGAAGGTGATGAAGACTATCGAAGAAGAACATTACAGCAAGTATCTGTTGGTGGACGAACGGAAAGATGAGATAATCGGTGTGGTGTCCGTCAAAGATATTATCCTGACAATGGGCAATCAGAAGGAGTTCAACCTGCGTGAAATAGCCCGTCCGCCTCTCTTTATTCCGGAAAGTTTGTATGCAAATAAAGTTTTAGAGCTATTTAAGAAGAACAAAAACAAGTTCGGAGTTGTTGTTAACGAGTATGGTAGCACAGAAGGTATTATCACACTGCACGACCTGACCGAAAGTATCTTTGGAGACATCCTCGAAGAGGACGAAACGGAAGAAGAAGAAATCGTCACAAGGCAGGACGGTTCGATGTTGGTGGAAGCTTCAATGAACATCGACGACTTCATGGAGGAAATGGGAATCTTATCCTATGAAGACCTGGAATCGGAAGACTTCACCACGCTAGGCGGACTGGCAATGTTCTTGATAGGCCGTATCCCGAAAGCCGGAGACATCTTCACTTACAAGAATCTGCAATTCGAAGTAGTGGACATGGACCGCGGACGAGTAGACAAACTGCTGGTCATCAAACGGGACGAGGAGGAATAGATTTATGACAAAAACGAGCGATAGCTCACTATATTTATATTAACTTAAAGCACTTAACGATGAAAAAAGTAATTATGTTAGCAGCCGTCGTAGCTGCTTTGGCATCTTGCCAATCAAAAGCCAACAAAACCGCAGAGGCAGAAGCAGACAGTCTGGCCATTGCCATGACTCCGATTACCGAACTGACAGAAGTTTACGAAGGTACTCTTCCTGCTGCAGACGGTCCGGGTATTGACTATGTACTGACCCTGAACGCTGCAACCGACGGCGTAGATACTACGTATACACTGGATATGACTTACCTTGATGCTGAAGGTCAGGGCCAAAACAAGACGTTTACCTCAAACGGAAAACAGCAAACCGTACACAAGGTAGTGAACAAAAAACCTGTTACGGCTGTGAAGTTAACTCCGAAAAACGGTGAAGCTCCCATGTATTTTGTAATTGTGAACGACACCACCCTTCGTCTGGTAAACGATAGCTTACAGGAAGCTGTCAGCGATCTGAACTATGACATCATCAAGGTGAAACAATAATAAAAGAACCTAACCCTAACCAGTAAAAATGCTCTGCGAGAACTGAACGTTCTTTGCAGAGCATTTCTTTTTTTACCTTGTAATATTATATTCGTATCGTTACTTTCCGCAACAGACCGGTATAAATATTTATCCTTGTACTGTTTGTCCTTCCCGCAAACGTTTTAATCTTAGCAATGCTTCGATATAATAGTAGTCTGCATAAATAATAGACGCATCTATTTCCGAATGATTCGGCCAATGTCCTACACTATGCAATAAGAATGAAGGTTTACTTTTGCCACTCTGATAGTGGCGGGAACTTAGACTTGACAACATTTCGATTGCAGCGTCTTTATAATATTTTCCTTTTCCATTCGGAAGATAAGTGGACAGTTCGAGCAAGGCGGAAGCTACAACTGCTGCTGCTGAAGCATCACGGGGAGCGTCCGGTATTCCCGGATCGTCGAAATCCCAGTAGGGTACTTTGTCTTCAGGAAGTCTTTCCAAATAGACATCCGTCACTTTCTGCGCAAAGTCAAGATATTTAGGGTCTTTCGTTTCTCGATAGACTACTGTGTATCCATAAATCGCCCATGCTTGCCCACGCGCCCACATAGTACTGTCGGCATATCCCTGGTGAGTGACACCTTTAATCAGATTACCTGTAATTGTATCATATACAGCAACGTGATACGAAGTATAGTCGGGACGAAAGTGGCATTTCATGGTCTTGTCGGCATGTGCTACCGCTACATCATATAAGTAGGGATTGCCGCCGTTCTTTGCCGCCCAAAAAAGCATTTCGAGGTTGATCATATTGTCCATGATTGTATTGTGCGGCCAGTTACGAGGTTCTACTTCACGAGGCCATGAAAGTATTGTTCCTACTACCGGATTGAATAAAGTAGCCAGTGTGTCGGCAGTATCCAGAATTACTTGTTTATATGCCGGATTCTTGGTTAGCCGATAACCGTTTCCATAACTGCAAAAAACAAGGAATCCCAAATCATGATCGAAAGCCGGAATCTTGGAAAGAAACTCCAGAGAGTTCGTAAACTTCTCCGCTTCTTCCTTAATATGCTTATCTTGCGTATATTCATAATCATACCACAGCACTCCCGGCCAGAATCCCGCACACCATTCTTCTTTCGTCGCTTTACGACAGTTCCAATGTTGCTCATCGGCCATGATATTACGCGGCATCATCGTATAATCGATTCCGGAATCTGTTTTCAGCTCCGCAAGCGTACGTTGTGTCTGCTCTGCACAGTAATCCAATGCCTTATTCACATCTAATGTACCGGAAGGCTGATGAGCACACATACAGAACCCTAACATCACAGCCAAACCTACTACCAACTTTTTCATCTTAATCTTACTATCTTCGTATTAATTCTTAATCTTTATTTCTCTTTGTCAGTTATCTATCAATTACTTAGTCATCCGGAACCAGTCTATATCCGCCCAACCACGATTTCCTTCGTTAGGAGTCACACAGAATACACCGACTTTAGCTCCTATCCACTTGCCTTGACGGGCAGTGAAAGCCTCTCCTACCGTCGTATATTTCTTTCCGTCCAGACTATAAGCAAATGTACAGACAGCACCTCTACGGACTTTTACTCGCAAATAAACTGTTTTCCATTCATTATCTGCTACACCGGGCATCTTCAGATATTCTACCGGTATACTTGCCAACTCTTTTACCTGTTCGGGATTCTGCCGTTCCGCATCTTTACAAACAGCCTGTTGCAGAATAAATTTATCCCCCGCCTTGCGAATCGAAAGATAACTGTAATCCCATCCCATTACAATGAGTCCGGCTTGTTCACCATTCTGTTTGGCGGTAAACGTCAACTTAGTGGTAGCTGTAAATTCTTCGGCCGGAAACTTCTGCATCAACAGATTCGGCACCTCCCAGAAGTTCACAAATTCTTTCGAGAGACTGCCCGCATACAGGCGAAGATATCCCAAATCGGTAGTGAATCCATAAGTATCTTGCTTATTAGCGTGCCATTGCCACTGTAACCCTAAATGCCGGGTATTGAACTCATCACTCTCCGGTGGAGTGGTTATCGGATAAGTCTTTCCTACATTCGGTTTCTTATAAGTAGTCACAGGTTCACCGCAACCGTCCTTGTCTTTATCCGCTCCGATTACCGGCCAGTCATTTACCCAGTTCATCGGATTCAAGTGAATCACACGTCCGTAAGCTCCCTTATCCTGAAAATGAATAAACCAAGACTCACCCGTATTAGTATCTACCCAACCGCCTTGATGAGGACCGTTTATATTCGTCTGCCCTTGTACCATTACAATTTTCGACTCATAAGGTCCATAGATGTTCTTCGAGCGAAGCACCAACTGCCAACCGTTAGCCACACCACCTGCCGGAGCAAAAATATAATAGTATCCATTCCGTTTATAGAGTTTCGGGCCTTCTACCGTATGATTCTTTCCGTCGTTACCATCGAATACCATTACCGGATCAGAAACGACTTCCGTTCCTTCTGCATTCAATTCTGAAATCACAAGAATACTGTTCACCCCACTACGGCTTCCGGCATAGGCATATATCAGATATACTTTCCCGTCTTCATCCCACAAGGGAGTAGCATCAATCATCCCTTTTCCGGCTTTCACCAATACGGGGTTACTCCATTTGCCTTTCGGGTCTTTCGTCTTTATCATGTAAATCCCATAGTCCGGATCGCCCCAGTAGATATAAAACTCTCCGTTATGGAAACGGATAGACGGCGCCCATACCCCTTTACCATGTTGGGCCTTATCGAAAAATTCTTTCGGTTCCTGCACCGGCAACGCATAGTTCACCAACGACCAATTCACCAAATCTCCGGAGTGAAGGATAGGAATGCCGGGAATGCAATTAAAACTGGATGCCGTCATATAAAAATCATCTCCGACTGCACACACATCCGGATCGGAATAATCAGCATGAAGAACCGGGTTCTGATAAGTACCATTTCCCTTATCAGCCACCCAGGTCTTAGAAATTTCTTGTGCGCCCGCCCATGTGCAGCAAGCCATCATCCCTGCCAAAAACAGAATCTTTTTACGCATATACCTTACTAATCAATTTCATTCTAAATTCAATCGTTATTCCTAAAAACAGATTCTTTCTACCTTTATAAAAAAACTAACCAACCGAAAAACCGAATCTAATAACTTTCATTTCAAACAATCTATTTGCTTATATATACGAAGGGGATTAAGTAAATACCTAATCCCCTCCACTATTTTTTTTCTATAAAGCTTCCAATTATTCTTTCGTATACATCAAAGTCCCGAATCCCAGTTGGTCGAATCCGCCGCTAGTAGAACCGTAATGACCACCGCCACCTTCTACACCCATACCATCCATAAACTTTTTAGTATAATAAGCTTCTATCCCTTTTGTTTTATAATGATAGTAGATCAGTGCCCAACAAGGACGAATCTCTCCTCTCGACTTATCATTTTCTTCTTTGGAAGAAAGCGCAGGACATTGCCAACTACAGTTCTCGTAAAAACTATAAGGGAATCCCTCTTTGCTATACACAAATTTCTCATTGGAGGTAGAAGACCGATCATCAAAGTCTTTCCATAGATTATACTTAGCCGTGTATTCTGCCATAGCAAGTACTTTATTATCCTGATAAGCAAAAAGGTCCTCGCCGATATTATATGCCATTTGGCAGAAAGCACCCATCAAAGCAATACAAAGTGTAGCGTGCCCCTGGTCACGGCCGGATTCCTGTCCTTGGCCCAATACTCCGTGTCCATCCGGATCCTGATGAAGAAAAGGAACAGCGTTGTCTATACTACCATTGCCTACTCCATACTTAAAATACAAAATAGCCTCATTGATTTTGTCCTGATCATCACAAAGAATGCCGATAGAGAGAATCGATGTCATCTGAGCTAAATCCCAGTTAAGCCAGCTATGCTGTTTGCATGCTTCCTTATGAGCCAGAAAATCAGAAGCGGCAGGATAAAATACATTCTTCATCATTGTCTGGAACGCCGACAATTGAGCTTTTGTGAAGAGCGTCTCATCCGTACGCATAATTTCGGCAGCATTAGCCATTTGGTGGACATTAATAGAAATAAGATATTCGTTCGGATCGGCTATTTCACCATTCGCGTCATAGGTTCTATCATTTGCCAAACTCTTGACACGGACCAATCCTTTGCAAGTTTCAGCCCAGGCATTCAATATCTTAACGGCTGTTTGCCCGCAAGCAACGTCACCTTCCAGTTTCCAACGAAGTGCCAGCTGATAAGCAGCGGCAGCGTCTTTATAGAAATAAGTATAGTTATTCCACCATTCCGGAAACTTGCTGGCCCAGTTCCCCTGGTCCATACGTCCCAATACCTCCTGCGGCGTAGGAACATATCCCGCATAGGAATATCCGGAGTTCTTCAATTTATCATATCCTTCACTCCAAGGAGCTACGGTCAACTTTGATGCAACATAAGATAAATCGGCTGCAGTATGCAGCATACAGGGATGAGCAAGGGTATACTCATTAATAGCAGGCCACGAATCAATATCGGTAGTACCATCTTCGATGTCGGTGCATGCGCTCAAATGGAGCGCAAGCATCGTAAACAGGATGAATATATTTCTAGTTCTCATAGTCTTTATTAATTATTAGTGTTTTCATTTTCAACGAAAGCTTTTAAATCCTCAATAGTTTTGAAAGTCCGTACCCAATATACTGTATATTCCGTATTTGAGCCGTTAGCTTCTTTGAAGTCCGCCATTACAAATTGGAGTGTCTTTATTTCTTCCGGTTCTGTTTTAGAGAAAGTATGGAAAGGTTTATTCGATCCATTTCCAACAGCATTTTCTCTTTGCAGATCATAATAATATACTTCCGGACTTCCCGGAGTTTCAGCACCGTCTAATATTGTATATTTATTACTTCCGCTGCCACTATTCTCCAAATAGGCACCATACTGTGTATCAAGTTTAATGTTACCTTGCAATTTACCAGCTCCATAAGGTCGGATCATTTTTATGGCCAGATAAGGATATACCCCAACATTCAAATAGACCTTATCTTTATAACTGCCATTTGACGTCAATACAAGATCCGCACGGCAAGAATTTCCCTTTGAAGGATTAGGAACCATTTTCACAACTGCTCCTCCTGCTTTAAACTCGGCAGATGAAGTATACCCATCCGCCTGCTTCAAATACCAAGGAGACAATGAGGTATCAAATGAATATTTCATCAAGCCATAAGGTACTTTAACCGTAGTTGTATACGAAACTTCAGTTGTCGTAGTGGCGGTAATGGTAGCTTCTCCATAAGCTTTGGCGGTTACCACACCCTGATCATTCACCTCTATAACATCCGTATTACTACTGGACCACTTTAAAGAAGCTATAGTCGCATCCACCGGAACGGTTGTAAAGTTCAGTTTAGCACTTTCGCCCGGCAATAAATCCTCCTGCTCACCAAATGTCAGACTTTCAACATATATAATCGGTATAATCTTCAAATCAAAGGATTCCTCGTAACCTCCCCTATCTAAAGAAATAGCAGTAATAGTGACAGTCTTTCCCGTTGTACTCGTACCTCCGTTAACACCTCTCACTACACCTTCTTTTGTCACAGTAGCAATAGATTCATCACTACTCTTCCAAGTCACCATAGAATAAGTGTGTCCTGCCGGCAACAGAGTGGGGCGCAAACTCCTCTCTTCGGAAACATACAAATCCTTCTTATCATCATCCGTAAACTCAAAATCCGCAATCGGAATAAACTCCGGTACTACCGTCAATTCAAAAAAGGTGCTTGCTCCGAATCCAATTTCAGGAGTCACAACAATATTCGCCTTGCCTGCACTCACCGCATGTACAAGTCCGTCTTGTGTTACCGTAGCCACATTTTCATCTGACGAAGACCAGCTTACCTTCCTGTTGGTCGGCTGTTCCGGTACAATCTTACACTGTATCAAAGAGTCCATATAGTCCACAGACGCAGCCAAAGTCAGTTTTCCATTTTCTACGTTAGCCAATGTAATCTCTGAAATCAAGGTCTTCTCCTCCAGTCCGTCTCCATACTCTTTACTATCATCACATGCAGTAAAACAGATAGCCGTAAGAAAAGCCAAACTAAATAATGTATATCTCATAATTATATTCTTTATAATCTTCGGTTTATAAATACGTTACCATCCCGGATTCTGCCCGATGTTGGGATTCAATTGCTTCTGATCGGATGGAATCGGATAAAGATAGTTCTTATTTTCCCAAACACGATCCGTTTCAATCATCAGGCATCCCGCAATACCGGCATCATCTGTATCCGTAGAGTATGAAGGTTTCCAGGCAGTGGCCCATGTACTCCAATCACCCGTTGTACTCCATTTCACTCCCAACATATTTTTAGGCATTTCCACTTCAGCCGTCTTCCAACGTTTCAAATCGTCTATACGGAAACCTTCATTGAAAAGTTCCACCGTACGTTCACGACGAATCTCTTCCCGCAGACTTAATCCTTTTGTTGCGGCAAACGAGACTGTCAAATCCGGCATATCCGGATTTACCCGTTTACGAACTTCATTCAAATATTTCAAGGCCGCATCCACCTTAGACTCATCCGTAATGCTTCCATCGGTAGCAGCATATCTCTCGTACACAGCTTCCGTATAATTCAGCAATACCTCCGCATAGCGGATAACCGGGAAATCATATCCTTCATACGTATCTTTCACATCACGCTCAGTAGCCCATTTCTGATTATGATATCCGCTGCCGCTAGTGGGATAGAATGGTTTATTGTCAAAAGCCGCCTTATCTGCATCCGTCCAGGTAGTATGGGGCGCGTTATTATTCCAATATCTATTTCCGGGAATCATCAATGTGTTGTTCATACGATTATCGCGTTTGGCATATTCCTGTTGAGGAGAAGAATAGTTCACTCCTACTGTAGAATTCGGATTATGAATAGGAAGTCCGTCCGCACCCAAATACATTTCGGCCAACTTACGCGTAATCCACTGTACATTGGCAAAGCAAGCTTTCGTTATATTCTTTCCAATCGGAGCAATCACTTCATCATGACGACGAGAGAAAATGTACTCTAGATTCTTGGCCTTTGTAATATTAGCCGGATTGGATTGCGCGTTTTCCAGAATGAACAGATATTTGTAAGCTGTCGTTCCCAACTCTTCCGGTTTAAAGATTTCATATTGCTTGCTGTCAATCACATCCCAGGCAGCACTTGCCGCAATATCCAGCAAATCATTAACCCGTGTTACGTCGCCCGATCTGAACTTCTGCCAAGTCCCTTCATACAATGCCACACGCGACAGAAATGCTTGAGCCGCACCTTTAGAAACACGCCCTTTATCGGCAGTAGAAATCTCACTTTCTCTCGGCAGATCAGGAATAGCTTCCTGCAAATCTCTGATAATAAGATCGGCTACTTCCGAACGGTCATTACGAGCCGCATTCATTTCTGCAGCGTCTATATCAACCGGTTTGGTCACAATAATCGCATCTCCGAAAAGCTGTAACAAGTCAAAATACTCATAGGCACGAAAAAACTTAGCTTCTGCTACATAGCGCGCTATATCATTCAGATTGGCATAATTCTCCGCATTCTGTAATAAGATATTAGCATAACGGATTTTAGTATAGGCTCCTGTATAATTACCATCCGATACAGGAATCGTATTGACTCCTTTACTATATTCATTGTAGTCACTAGATGTGATCAGGTCCGAACGCGTGTCACTATGCGGCCCATCGAAAAGAGCAGCAGCAAAATCACGCGGCCATTCATAAAATTGATTGGCATATAATTTATAATCATTCGGAGTCTGCCACAAATTCGCATCTGCCAACTGAGCCTTAGGATCAAGATCCAGACAAGAAGGAAGAGTTATCACCACTGACAGCAGCAATATTGCTTTTATTATATTTATAATCTTCATATTCTAACTATTAAAAGGTTAAATCTAATCCTACGGTACAAGTACGATTGAAGGGAAAACGACCGTTTCCTGAAACTTTACGGGAAGCTTCCGGATCCCATCCGTCGTTAATTTTACTAACTTCCCACAAGTCATTGCCCGACACATAGACACGCATCCTGCTAATCACTCTTATCTTGTTCAGAAGCGAAGTCGGGAAGTTATATCCCAATGTCACACTTTTCAAGCGCAAATAATTACCATTTTCTACCGACCAGGACGAACACTGGTAGTTATAATCGTTTATAGAGTTTATATTCGTATATGTCGGATAACGCCCGCCTCTATTTTCAGGGCTCCATACATCCCCGACCGACTGTGTAGTCGAATTTAAATGAGCGGCTTTCATCGGGATACGGTAATTATCATTGCTACTGTCGCGGAAAATGGTACGTTTGGCAACTCCCTGAAAGACTGCGGAGAAGTCAAAGTTGTTCCATTCCAGCCCCAAATTGAATGAATAAGAGATTTTCGGGTCATCAGAACCCAGATACACATAATCCTTTTCATCTAGTACGCCATCCCCATTCACATCTTCATACATATTATCTCCCAAACGAATATCGCTCGGAATACCAATCCCGTTTCCGTTGTAGTATTGATATTTATATTTACGCAATTGTTCCTCTGTCTGAATCTTTCCGCAGTACTTCAATCCAAACACTGAATTTAGGGAATATCCTTGTTGCTTGTCTATAAATCCGGATTTGAAAACTGTTACTCCTCCGTAGTCTACCAATTTATTATCCGCGTATGTAAACGTACCGCCAATGTGGTAATTTACTTTCCCGATTTTGTCCGACCATGTCAAAGTGCCTTCATAACCTTTCGCTTCAAACTTACCGCTATTGGAAGCAGGTGCCTTGTCACCCAAAATGCCCGGATAAGTTACAGCAATCAACATATTATTGTTTTTCTTCATAAACAGTTCCACAGTACCTTGAAGGCGGCTATTAAATAGTTGGAAATCCACACCCAAGTTATAATTATGGATCCGTTCCCAACTACGCCCCGTAGTAGCAATTTCACCGTTACTCTTTACGTAAGATACTCTGCCGTCACCCAGATAAGCTCCGTTCACAGAATTGAAGTTATAAAGTTGTCTGCCATCATAACGAGATATCCCGGACTGATTACCTACCACACCATACGAAAGCCTGAGTTTCAGTTCGTTCAAGAATTTCACATTCTTCATAAAATTCTCTTCAGTAAGACGCCAACCACCGGAAAAGCCATAAAAGAAATCCCAACGGTTTTCCGGAAGGAACTTGGATGATCCGTCATAACGCAAGTTAGCTTCCAATAGATATTTCGACAAATAGTTATAATTGAAACGTCCGAAATAAGACATCATCGCTTCCTGCCATTTGTCAGGCGAAGAAGTTTTGGCAGAGTTCTTTAAAAAAATATCCCCCGAGCCGTTAAGTATTTCCAGCGAACTCTGTACGTCCTTTGCCGTCACAACTGTATAATCATATTCCTTCAGATTGTACTGGGCACCTAACATCGCACTCACCGTATGCTTTTCCGCAAATGTCTGATGAAAATTCAAATAACCGGAAACAGAATAGTAGTCCGTACGCGCAAATGATTTGGAATATTCGGTCGATGCCTGATTCGGATTATAGATCGCATTGGGTTTCGCTGTACTAAGCGTCCCGTCATAAGTGTACCAGGTAATACTATTTTTCACTGCATCGCGAGTAGCAGTAGAAGTATTATATCCCAGATTAACCACTGCGTCCAAATAAGAAGTGAGCTTATATTTCAGATTCTCACTGATATTGATACCGGAAACCTTCAAATTATTATCTCCACCTAATTCAGCATACCAGTTGGGAGTATAGTTTCCTCCCCAGTGATAAGGTTTACCATCCATTGTAGAAGACGGAAGTCCCGGCTGCGGATAACTGGAGGTCAGCACACTGCCAATCATAGTAGGAGAAACCTGGTCCTGACGATTATACGCAATCACGGATTCAATTGTAAAGTCATCGGTAAGTTTTACCGTGTTAGTCAGACGAAGATTGAAACGTTTATTGCTATTATTACCCCATTTCAATGTACTATCATCATACATATATCCCACTGACAAACGATACAGAGATTTATCATTTCCTCCTGAAACGCTTAGGTTATGTTGCGTGGAACCTGCATTTCCAAATAAAACATCCTGCCAGTTAGTATCCATGAATACATAGTCGTCTACATCCCCGAACGCCGTTATTGGATTGGGGTTAACGGACAAATCAATATATCCTCCTTTATAAGCTTTCGCCAACTTAGCATACTGGATCCACTGGTCATCAGCACCTTTACCATCATTCGTACGAGCTGCAATAATAGCATCACTCCATTGGTCAATACTCATCATCTTAGATTGCAACCCTACAAACTTATGTGTATAAGAACCACTATATTCTATCTTTGCTTTCCCTTCTTTCGCCTGCTTTGTAGTTACCAGAACAACACCTCCGGCTGCTTTCGAACCATAAATAGCGGCAGAGGCATCTTTCAAAAAATTGATAGACTCGATATCTGCCGAGTTTAACAGACGAAGTTCATTCACACTCTCATACTCCACCCCATCAATGATAACCAACGGGTCAGTAGAATTGGCAGATACAGCACCACGCAGTTTCATACCCCAGCTTTCATCGCCCGGAGCACCGGAAGAACGGGTAATGATTACCCCCGGAACTTGTCCTTGCAAGGCTTGTACGGGACTGGACATTGATCCTTTGTTTGTCAGCATTTTATCAGATACTACCGTTACGGCACCGGTCAATGTTTCTTTCTTCTGCGAACCATATCCTACTACCACAACTTCGTCCAGCACTTCGCTGTCTTCCTGCAATTTTACATTAATCACCGTTTGCGCAGCTACATCTATAATCTGGTCCTTATATCCGATATAGCTGAATTTCAGTTTGGCTCCGGCAGGTACGTTAATCGCATAATTTCCATCAATATCCGTAATAGTTCCTTCCGTACCGCCTATCACACTTATATTCACGCCAATCAACGGCTCGCCCGTAGCATCAATCACTTGCCCCTTCACTTTCTTCTGAGCCTGTGCCACTACTTGACTGTCAGTTATATTCGTATCGGCCCACGCCTGTGAGACAGGACAAAGTCCCAGCATTAACCCTAACGCAAACATTGCTGCCTTGTCAGGTCGCGAATTAAAAATTAATCCTCTTCGTTTCATAAAATTAAATTTGAGGTTTAAAAATAGTGTTTATTTCTTGTTTTCTAAAATTTGATGAGGCATCAGTATGTCTCTCCCTAGATTCTGATTCTTTTTCCATAAGCACAAAGGATTATATATTATATAAATAAGATTAAATACATTTTCTGAAAAACTCACGCATTTCGCGACGACCTATAAATAGATGATTCTCTACTGTACGACGACTGAGTTGCAAGGCTTCCGCTATTTCAGTAGATGTCTTGTCTCCATAACGACTTAAGGTGTAGACTATCCGACGTTGTTCGGGGAAGATAGCAAGCCGACGTTGTTCAGCCGAAGCTAAGTCATCGGCAATTATTGCCTCTTCTGTCTCATTGGACGAAGTAACGGCAAAATCATACATATAACTGTCTATCTCCTGTTTCTTATAATACCGACGAATATAATCGGTTACTATATTACGTGCAATGGCGAACAAAAAATACTTCACTGTATCCGGACGGAGCATCTGTTTATAGTCCAGCAGACGTACAAACACATCTTGAGCCAAATCCTCAGCTTCGTAACGATGAGTGATACGATAAGTAATATAGGTAAGAATCACCTGATGATATTCTTTATAAGAATTAGTGATAATGTTGTCGGAAGTGTTAGTTATTGTCTCCATAATACTATCTTTTTCGGTTTTAATCACGATGCAAATATAAAGGTGATTTCGGATATAGTAACCGGAAAATGGAGCATATCAATCTCAACGAATCGAGATAGACTCATTTTAATATATAACCCTAATAATCAATACATTACCCTCAACTTTATAGAGTCTCATTTTATAAAATGAGACTCTATAAGCTAAATACAATATGTTTTCGCTCAGCTTACACTCCTTTACTTTCATCCCTTCATTCTTTTATCTTCTCTCCTTTTATCATCTTGTCGTTTTAGTATCTCATTAAAGCTGTCACTGAAATACTAGAGATAAGTTTCATTGCATTAATGACAAACTTACTTTGTACTTATAGTAAAGTTACTGTTGATTTAGAATAAACTATAAACGCAAGCTTTGTTTTTATAAATGAAACCTTCGTTTTTATAAATGAAAGTTGCGTTTATAAAAACAAAGCTTACGTTTATAATTTAATCCCTATGAAAAACAACTTTGTAATAGGAACAAGAAAAGTTTATGCAGGATGAAGCAGAACTTATCTATTAATAGATTACAGATTAAAAAAGAGGTTCACCGAAATTTATTCCTCCTTAGCAGTTCCACCTATGCTACGGATATATTCGTTCGGAGTGACTCCCGTACTCTTTTTGAATGACCGGAAAAAAGAAGCACGTGAACTAAAGCCGCAAAGTTCTGCCAATGCAGTTAACGTATAGCGGGAATAGTGACTGTCCTCTACCATTTTCTTAAATTGAGTGACGCGGTATTCATTGATAAAGTCATAGTAAGACTGATTGAGATACTGGTTCAAAAGATACGATAATGAATGCGAAGAAGTATCTAATGCGGAAGCCAGATCACCCATTTTCAAGTCGGAATTAATATAAGGCTTTTCTTTCTCAACATAAGCCACCAGTTTTCTATGAAGCTCCACGCATTCTTCTTCAGTTAACCTATTCGTCTTATACTTCTCTTCGGTAACAGTAGACGACTGTTCAACAATTGTTTCCGACTGTTCCGTCTCTTGTTCTTTCCGGGATATTTCCTCCACCGGTGTTGAAGCTACCTGAACAGGAGAAGTGAGTAAACGGCGCATACGCTTCCATACATAATAACGTATAAAGGCTATAATTCCTATGATTAATAAGACAAAAAGCGCCCATCCCCACCAAGGTATCATAGGAAGTACCGTCACTTGACAGGTAGCTTCCGAATGTTCATTTCCCGGAAGACGGACACGGAATGTATAAGTCCCGGAAGGAAGTCCATAATAAGAAACCTCGTTCTGTGCTGCCAATAGTTTCCAGTCTTTATCAACCCCTTCCAACTGATATTCATACAGCAAGGCAGAAGGCAGTCCGTAGGCAAAATCCGTAAAACAGAAAGTAAGATTATTCTGATTATATTTCAAAGACGAACCGGTAAAAGAAACACCATTAGCCAATATATCTGTAAATACTATCGGACGCGCCTTACCACGTACTTCATCCACACGCTTCGGGTCAACGTAAATCAATCCTTTGGTATTGCCGAACCATAGTATTCCTTTATCGTCTTTATAGGCAGCTCCGTTGGTAAATGTTGGTCCGGGCACTCCATCGTTGAAAGTGAAAGCGTCATACTCTTCGCCTTCTTTCTTTATACGCAGCAAACCGTCATTACAGCCTACCCACAACCAACCTTGATTATCCTCTACAATCGCCATCAGAGAATTGTCGGGAAGCGTGGAAAATACGGACTGATTATAGAAGCGGTCCATTGTCAGCGTAGACGTAAACAAACTCCCTTTCTCACGGATAAAATAAAGATTATGTTCGGAATCTTCATAAATCGTTCGAACTTTGTCTTTATTCACGAATCCTTCAGGAAAAACATTGGAACGCAAGTTCTGGGAAGCCGGGTCATAAATACACATACCGGTTTCAGTGGCAATCCACCCTTTACCGGTAGAATCAAAACTGACCTCATACACGTTGCCCTCCGGCAGTTGAGAATTGGCACTGGTAAAGTGCTTTATCTGTTTTGTCTGCCCATTATAGTTGAATAGTCCCTGTGAGGTTCCTATCCAGAGATTTCCCTTTGTATCCGGTTTCACACAGAAGATATGTCCTTTTTGAAAAAGCTCCGTATCACTTTGGGAAAAATATTTTAGCGATAACGTCTCCGGATTCAATACCATCATGCCGCCCCCATAGGTACCTATATAATATTCTCCTTGATAGAAGCTGATTGTCAGTATCAAATCCGAGGTCAGGACAGGTTTTACAAAACTCTTGACCATTCCGGTAGCCTCATTTATATAGAACAAGCCGTCACGCGAACCGATAACTTTCTCCTGCCCTCTGCTTATGAAAGAACGGATAGAGAGGTTTGCCGAATTAAACAAAGGTGGATAGGCATACGTACGGAAAAGACCGTTCTGGTAGAGTGAATAATCCAAGCCTGCCTGAAAATGCCCTACCCAAACGGCACCCCTGTCATCTACGAGTAAGGAGTAGACAGAATTACTGCGAATCCCTTCCTTATCACTTACATCATGGTAGAAACGACGCGTCACCTGCTGTTTTTTATGTGAAAGAAAATGGACGCCATTGCCATCGGTAGCTATATAGACGGTTTCTTTTCCATCACTGGAAATGTCGGAAATAACATCGCATCCTAAAGATATCGTATGAGAAAACGTCTTCTTTTTCATATCAAAACGTACTACTCCCTGGCTCATTGTCCCCAAGTAGAGCGTTTCCCCGATACGGGTGAGGCAACGGAAATAATCGGCTTCGGGCACATTTTCCTGAAAATGCCAGGAATCAATCTTTCCGTCTTTCAATGAATAGGAGAATAGCCCTTGCACCGTAGCCAGCCATAGTGCGGTTTTATCTTCATTCAGACAAATATCCATGATTCTGTTACAAGCGGCCAACATATTCCGGTCTGTCAAAACTTGGAGCAACTGACCGTCTTTATGAATGAACAAGCCTTTCTCCGTACCGATATAAAGAATATCTCCATCGGATAGTAACGTATTGACGGCAAAATCTATCTTTTCGGGAACAATCCTCTCCAATTGGCCACTTGCACGGTTCAACCGCCAAAGTCCGATACCATTTCCCACCCAAAGTTGCTTATTGGCAGTTTCCGTAATCGTATTTACACGCTTTTTTCTTCCCGACTCAATGCCCCGGAATTCAAAATGGCGCACTTTCACACCGTCAAAACGATCGAGGCAATTATCTGTCCCTAACCATACAAAACCTTCGGAATCTTTATAAATGGCATTGACCAACAGTCCGGATAATCCGTCGGACATGACGACATTACGGAATGTGTAATTCTGAGCTTGCAGTTCCACACCACAAACCAAATATATTAATATAAGAATCAGATATTTAATCGTGTTCTTCACTTACAACTGCTTCCTTTCATATTAAACATGTGACAAACATACATAAAAATCTCCAAAAGAGCACATTCCTTTTCCTAAAAAAGTCTCCCCTTCGTATTTGTTGTATATGACAAGCAAATACGAAGGGGAAAGATTATTTACTCAATGCTATGAAAGATTTTATTTGCGGCTGTTCAAATAATCATTTTTATCCGAACCTTTTTCAACCAATTCAATCATATAGCTATAAGTATATTTCTTGTCAAGCAAGCGATATTCATTGTGCGGATACATTCCCCAACTATTATCTCCGCCTAATCCGCGCTGCTTCAGGTCAACGTGCAAGAAGATATTTTTTTGCGGAACAATGTCGATAGTATGCTGTAATTTACGAGTCAGACCGGGGTCAAGATCTTCCGGTGAGAAATGCAATGCGGAAAATGAGATAGGTTGCAAGCCTGTAATTTTCACTCCCAGTCCTCCGCTATCCAATAAAGTCAGCCAACGAACATCTGTTTTATTTCCTGTTTCCTGCGGACGTATATACCAATAGAATTGATTTTCTACCTTATCCTCATATCGTCCGATGAAGGCCCCCGAATAACGGTCGATATAGTTTTCAAAAGGCCCTCTACCATAATAGGTCAAGTTTTCATAAGGTTGATGCAATTCCATACGCATACCAAAACGGGGAAGTTCGGGAAGTTTCGTTCCTGTCAGGTCGATACTGCCCGTCACAATGACAGTTCCGTTATCCCGTACCAAATATTCCATCGTATAAGGCACTTGAATATCGCTTAAGACCCAATCAACCCTTACGGATAACCCTTTTTCATTATTCTCCCCTATTGTCACTTTCTTCACATAGCGGTTGACATGGGCCGTCCGCCAGACACCTGCCAAAACGGGCATTTTATTCCCAAAATCATTATCTATCGGAGCACGCCAAAAGGCTGGTTCGGGATATTGCCTGATAGGTTGCTTGCCATTTATCATATAATCAAACAAGATTCCCTTTTTCAAATCAATCTTACCTGAAACGGCACCTGATTGAAAAGACAAAATATTGTCTTTTGTTTCATAAGACAGTTTTCCCGAACAAGGCGGAAGCGATGTGAAGAAACTACTTTTATTTAATTGCATTTGCTCTCTAGCTACTTCATAGCCAGCAGGTACTAAATCGGTAGCAACCCGGGTGTGCACATAGAGATTAAGGAAATACTCATTTCCGTCTTCTGGAATAACGGGGAGAGATAAACGTATCTCTTTTTCTTCATGAGGTTTTAAATCAACATTGAAATCCCCCGTAGATATTTTTTCTCCGTTTTTGTATATTTCCCACATGAAAGCATACTCATCCAGATTGGTAAAGTCATAACGGTTTTTAATAGAAATAATTCCTTTCCCCAAGTCTTTTGCGATAAACTGAATGTACTGATACACTTTCTTCACTTCATACGCTTGTGGTTTAGGAATACCATTGGCAGAAATCAAACCGTCAGTTCCCGTGTTTAGTTCCCCTTTCTTATCTTCCAGCCATTTATAACTACCCATCTTACCATTATACGTCCAATAAGTACGTCCGTCTCTTGGTTCGGTCTTTATCTTAAATCCCTGATCCATAAAATCCCAGATAAAACCGCCCTGCAAGTTAGGGCTGTCATAAATAATATCCCAAAGGTCTTTAAAATTGCCATTGCTGTTTCCTTGGGCGTGAGCATACTCACACATGATAAACGGTCGCTGTTTGCCGGACTTCCGATATTCTGTTATTTTCCACATATTGGGATACATCGGACAGACAATATCTGTATTCCAATCTTCCCAAGCCTGCTCGAACTGTACAAAACGACCGGGGTCATATTTCTTCAAACGTTTATACTCATCGTGGAACACGATTCCATTGCCACATTCGTTTCCTAATGACCATCCGATGATACATGGATGATTTTTATCCCTTTCGACCATTCGGGTGATACGGTCGACATGAGCAGCATACCATTCGGGACGATAAGCAGGATGCGGAATGGTATCTTTAAAATAAGGAACCGAACCCATTCCATGAGTTTCAATATTGGCCTCATCCACTACATAGATACCATATTGATCACACAATTGATAGAATAATGGATGATTGGGATAATGACTGGTACGAACAGCGTTCATGTTCAGTTGTTTAATCAGTCGCAAATCATTCATTATGATTTCGCGAGTCTGCGTATGTCCCAAGCTGTCGTTATGTTCGTGACGGTTAACACCTTTTATATAGGTGGGTACACCATTTACCAGTAGCCGTGTATTCTTAATCTCAATGCGACGGAATCCGACTTTATGAGCCACTACCGTCTGTTGCTTGTCGTCATTGGCTCGAAGTGTCAGAATACAGTCGTAAAGCGAAGGGTGTTCAGCGCTCCATTTCCGTACATTGCGCACAGTGCCTTCGAAAGTAAGTGTAGTACTTATATCTGAGATACAATATGCTTTCTGCGCAGATAAGACAGTCTTCCCCCCTGCGTCCTTCAATTCGAGTGTAAGTGTCCCTTTTTGTAGAGTTGCATTAGCATTGAACGAACGCAAGTCTACAGTAGCCCGAAATTGCCCGTGTCGGTAGGTATCGTCCAGTCCTGCATGCAAAAAGAAATCCCAAATGGTCGTTTGGGGATAAGCGGTCAGAAAAACATCGCGTTCGATACCGCTTAGACGCCAAAAATCCTGGTCTTCCATATAGCTGCCATCGTGCCAGCGATACACCTGTACAGCAAGTAAGTTCTCTCCTTTTTTTAAATAGTTTGTCACATTAAATTCTGCCGGAGTCTTGGATGCTTTAGTCATACCCACCTGCTGTCCGTTCACATAGATACGGGCGTAGCCGCTGATGGAACCGAAGTGCAACAACACTTCACGCCCCTGCCAGTTTTGAGGAACCGTAAATGTGCGCCGGTAAGTCCCCACAGGATTATCAACGTCGATATAAGGTGGATTGGGTGAAAACACATACTGAATGTTGCGAATTATCGGCTCACCGAATCCTTGGATTTCCCAGTTGGAAGGGACAGTAATTGTATCCCAATCATTGTCGGATAAATCTGTACAATAAAAATCTTTTATGCTTTCTGCGATAGAGGGAGCATAAACAAATTTCCACGTACCATTCAACGAGTATTGCCAAGACGATTTTTGTGGATTATCGTTCACAGCATCATCTGTCCGCTCATAAAGGCGAAAGTCAGCGTGTGGTTTCTCTTTGTTCCACTCATATTTGGTGGGATTTTCCCACTCGTTGTTTTGCGCCTTTGCCGTTTGAGATAAACCACCAAAAAGACAGGAAAGGAATAATAAGGTAGAAAATAATCTATTTATCATAAGATAAAGGGTTGTGAGGGTTTCCATTGAGTAACGTCAAGGAGTTAAGAAGCCTAACCTCTTAACTCCTTGAAATCAGTAAGAAAATCTCAAAAAGTTATTCTTCAGTATACAATAATGTTCCAAACCCCAAATCACCGGCTTCGGCAGTACCACGCTCGCCATATCCTTCGGGGCGTTCTTTTTCGGCAAAAGCTTGCGAATATGGAGCATTCATACCTTTCACCTTGGCATAATGGTTGTAAAGGAGTTCCCATCCCGGACGGGCACGCCCTTTACCGTCGGCCGACACCTTCTCGTGCCAACCGTATTTGGGGTGATAGTAAGGTTCGAAAGGCATTTCCACATCTTCGGCCGAAGTTAAGTTATACTTAGCCGTATATTCGCAGAGGTCGAGAATGATGTTGTCGTTATAGGCAAAAAGGTCGATACCCATGTTATAGGCTGTACGACAGAAGTAAGCGTGTAAGCCTACGTTGAGAGTAGCGTGCCCCTGGTCGCGTCCCATCTCTTGGCTCTGTGCCAAATGTCTGCCTTTCACTTTTCCCGCAGGATCCTCGTGCATGCCTTTCACCGACCATTCGATACAGCCCATACCTTTTCCGTGATAGAAAAATTCCAAGGCTTGTTTAATCTTGGCATCGTCATCGTTCAGCACGCCGATAGAAAGAATCGTGAGCATGGCGGGCAGATCCCAACTCATCCAGCCCGAAATGGCTGAAGAATTAAAGTGGTTATCCAAAAAATCATCACAGATAGGATAGAAAGTTTTATCTATCCATTTCTTGAAGACTTCAAAATCTTCGGTTTTCCAGCCTTCGTAATCCCGCATCAATTCAGCGGGAGCAGCAAACTGGTATCCGATAAATCCGGCGGCAAGCAGACGATGGCTGTCGTCGGGCCATGTTTTATAATTCACCCCCTTACAAGTCTTAGCCCATCCGTTCAGAATTTTAACAGCTGCCTTGGCATAATCTTCATCTCCCGAAATTTTCCAGCGTACAGCCAACTGATAAGCGGCACCGGCATCGAAAGCGGCCGTATTGAAGTTGCCACCTTGCGAGTGACGTACAATTTCTTCTTGCGGGTTTGCGTTGTAGCTCAGTTGGGCAAATCGGCTTTCGCACAATTTTTCCCAACCGCTAATCCAAGGTTCGGCACGTTCGTTCACTTTGCGGCGTGCGCGTTCAAAGTCAGCTTCGGTGTTCACCAGACAAGGATGCTTGATGATGTACTCATAATTTTCATTGGGGTTGATTTCGCGTTGCCATGGTTCGGGAGTTCCATTCTCAAACTCAGCACTACAGCCGATCAGCAACACAAACGTTATGCTGCTCACGAAGGTATAAATCAGATTTTTCATACATTCAATTTTCATTTTGTTATTCAATCAGTTTCCAGAGAAAGTAGATGCTATTGTTTACCACTTTCGTTCTTTATCAAATCTTTCAGTTCTTGTTCCGATTCGAAAGTCTTTATCCAATCCACATAAATGCTACCTGTTTCATTGGTTTCATACCATATTTTCCAAAATTGAAGTTCCACCGTGTCGTACTTCGTCAATGAGGTAGGCATATACTGTTGGTTTTTGCCAAGGAATTTCTTCGTGAAGTCGGCGTAGAATACTTTGTATTCACCGCAATCTACCACAGTCATGGCATTTTTTCCTTTATCGGTATCTTCGCCATATTTACCGGCTACGGTAATACCGCTTCCGCCCCAAATGTCTAGATACCACTCTATACTCGTTGATGCTTCGAACACATTTTCGGGAAATTTCATTTTAAAGGCTAAGATGGGATAGTTGGTTACGTTGAACCCAAAACCGCCGGTGCGACAAATGCGAACAGCTTTGTAAGTCTTATCTTCACCGGGGAAAATACGAAGTACTCCGTCATTCTCCATCCATTCAAATTCCCGGTGAGTAAAGTTTCCGAATGGCTGCCAGATATTCTCGACAGTAAACTGGTCGTTCATTAAACCTTCGCTCACGCTGACACTCATCGTAGCTTTGACAGGTTTACCATCACCATAGTCGGCCAAAGCGGTAATTACTGCATTGCCATAAGCCTTCGCCACGAACCGGCCTTTTTCGTCAATCTCTACAACATCCGGCTTACTGCTTTCCCATGCGATGTACGAAAGCGTAGCATCTATCGGCGTTACATTCATCTGTGGAGTGTAGGTTTCGCCCAAAGCTAGTTTGTCTGTTTCTTTCACAAATTCCATACTTTCGATATAGATAATGGGCTTCACCTTAATTTCAAACTCTTTCGTGAAATGTTTGTCGTCGGTAGCGGTAACTTGGATGCGTGCCTTTCCTTCAGCTATGCCCTTCACCTCGCCTTTTTCATTGACGGTGGCTTTATCGGGAGTTAGGCTTTTCCAAATCAACCCGGGGTAAGTGGGGTCGGCCGGAGTAGTCTGCCAAGTGAGGGGCAAAGTCGAGGTTACAAACACTTCGAGGTCTTCATTAGTGAGATTGATATCAGTGATGTGAATAATTTCGTTTACTATCTTCACATTAATGGTCGAAGTGACAGAATAGCCCACAGCCGGCTTGGCCGAAATTACCGTACTACCGGCCTTCACTGCCGTGATGCGTCCTTCGGCATCTACGGTAGCCACATCGGGCACAGTCGATTTCCATACCACCTCTTTGTTGAAAGCCTCATCAGGACCTATAGTATATTTTATCAAAGTGTCAGTGCCTATCAGCAGAGGCAGTTCGGAGGTCACTTCAAGGTTGATTTCCTTAACGAGCACTCTCTCTTCTAAAACAGGGGATACATCGTCATCGTTGCACGAAACGGTCATCATCAAGCCAGCTGTAATCAGTGCTGCAAACGCACCCTTTTGAAGTATATTTTTGTATGTCATAATTCGATTACTTTATAAATGAATAATGAATGGATTATTGGTTCCAACCCGGATTTTGTTTCAAGTTGGAGTTCAGTTTGAGCTGGTCGGTGGGCAGCGGCAATAAGTAATGCTTTTCATGCCAGTTGCGTCCTTTCTCGTGGATAATACAACCTTCACCATCTTTCTCCTTAAAGGAAGCATCAGGCCATCTGTTTTCAAAATCGGTACCTTTCCACTTCACACCGGTGAGGTTCATCGGCATTTCGTCTTCGGCCGTTTTCCAACGCTTCAGATCATCAATGCGGAAATTCTCATCGAAAAATTCGATGGTACGCTCACGACGAATCTCTGTGCGCATATCCAAATTATTCGCCGTAACAAAGTCGTTAGTCAAGTCAGGCATTTCGGGGTTGATGCGTTTGCGTGTCAGGTTCAAACTGATGGCTAAGTCTTCATCCGATATTTGTCCATCGCGTTCAAACACGGCTTCGGCATAGTTCAGCAGTACCTCGGCATAGCGGATGATAGGGAAATCGTAAGCTTCCATACCGGTAGGCACTCCGTCGCGTTCGCTACACCACTTGTGGGGAAAGTACCCCGTACCCGTCTGAGGCATGAAGTTCCTATGCGAGGCATTGGCTATTTCGGCTGCATTGCCGCTCCAATCAATGCGTCCGCCGTTTGTACCCCAGTAAGTTTGTCCGGGCACCATAAGCTGATTGTTCATGCGGTTGTCGCGATTTTTATATTCATCATCCACTTTCGTGTAATTCCACGTTTGGGGATTGATGGGCAACCCATTGCTTTGCAGATACATATTAGCCATTTTACGAGTAACATACAAGGCATTACCCAAACGCCCTTGGGTTATGTTGAACCCGATAGAATTGATAACAGGGTCGTGACGGCGGGTAAAGATATACTCTTTATTACCTGTTTTATTGATACTGGCAGGGTTCGACTTTTCATTTTCCAAGATAAAGAGATACTTGTAGGCCTCCGTACCCAATTCTTGAGGAGCAAAAAGTTCGAATGCTCCGCCCGCCATCACATCATGAGCCGCCTGTGCTGCGGTATTGAGCAAATCTTTTGTACGTTCGGTATTTTGACCGCCATTATGGAATTTCTCCCATGTACCTTCATAGAGGGCTACACGCGAAAGAAATGCCAAAGCGGCTTCGCAGGAGAGGCGGCCTTCATCGCTGCTGCTGATAGCCTTATCGACGGGTAATAGTTTAGCGGCTTCTTTCAAGTCGTCAATGATGAAGTCAGCTACCTCGGTACGCGGATTACGGGCCTTCTGCATCTCAGGCGAGTCGATGTCGAGCGGTGTGCGGGTAATGATAAGATCACCATAAGCCTGCAACAACTCAAAGTAACAATAAGCACGGAAGAAACGGGCTTCCCCCACCGAAATGGCAATGTCGGCTTGTTGTTCATACGTATCGGCTTGTTGCAATAAAGTATTGGTTTGACGAATACGATTGTAATTGTCGGTATAATGCTTGTCTGACGACGGAATACTGTTCGTTCCGTTACTATAGATGTTCACCGTGCTACCGGCAAACAAGTCCGAGCGAATATCAGCGTGCTGACTGTCGTCGAGCCATCGAAAGTCGGCCGACCAGCTGTAGAACTGGGTGGCAAAAAGTTTGAAGTGTTCGGGCGACTTCCAATAGTTGGTATCCGCCAATTGCGTCTTGGGTTCAAGGTCTAAACACGACTGCATGGTCATGGCGCAAATGATTCCTAAAATATATGCTATTTTTTTCATTGTTATCTTCAATATTAAGAATAAAAATTAGAATATGGCATTCACACCGAAAGTCACGGTGCGGTTAAACGGATAGCGTTGCTTGTTTTCCACTTTGCGGGTGGCTTCGGGATCCCAACCATCGGTGATATACGATTTTTCCCACAAGTCGGCGCCCGATACATAAATACGCAGGTTGCTGATAAAACCGCTCTTATTCATCCATGCCTTTGGCAATGTGTAACCTAGTACAATCTCTTTGAGACGCAGGTAAGCTCCGTTATCGGCCGACCAGGTAGAAGGAATGTAGTTGTAGTTATTGATGTCATTACTGTTTGAATAAGTAGGGAAATGGTTATTGGGAGTTTCAGGACTCCATACATTACCTACCGACTGGTTGGTAGTGTTCAGCCAAATAGCTTTGAAAGGCACTTTCCAAGAGTCGATTTCACGATAAATGGTACGCTTGCCCACACCTTGGAACACGGTATTGAAATCAAATCCTTTCCACTCGCATCCGAAATTAAACGAGAACGAATATTTTGGGTCGTCGGAACCAAGAAATACAAGGTCGTCTTGTGTCAGTTTACCGTCTTTGTTCACATCTTCATACATGTGGTCGCCCAAACGCAAGTTGGCAGGTAGAGCGATAGAGTTGCTGCCCACATATTTGTCCACATAATAGTCCAGTTGGTCTTGGTTTTGTACCTTGCCCACATAGCGGTAACCAAATACCGAGTTGAGTGGGTAGCCATTCACAGCTTCGTTATAACCTGCGCTCACCACGATGTTACCTCCATCGACTAGTTTGTTGGTCATATAGGTTAACGTACCGCCAACGTGGTAGTTGAAACCGCCTATCTTGTCACGCCAAGTCAAGCTGGCATCGTAACCATTGGCCTCAAACTTACCGCTATTAGTACTGGGAGCAGTTCCACCCAATACACCGGGGTGCAGACGCGAAACCAGCATATTGTCGTTTTTCTTTTTAAAGACCTCGAACGTACCTGTAAGGCGATTGTTGAGGAATCCGAAGTCAATCCCCAAGTTATAGTTGTAGATACGTTCCCAAGTACGCATGGTGCTCACCAGTCCGGCAGATTCCACATAGGTTCCTTTCGAGTTGCCCAACAAAGCGCCACTGTTCGATTTGTAATTGTAAAGTTGGATGCCGTCATAGCGTCCAATACCATTTTGATTACCTACCTCACCATATGAGGCACGTAGTTTCAGTTCATTCACATAGTCACGCAAGTTCTCCATGAATTTCTCTTCAGTGATACGCCATCCAGCTGATGCGCCCCAAAAGAAGTTCCAGCGGTTCTTGGGCAAAAATTTCGAAGAACCGTCGTAGCGAGCATTCACTTCAACCATATATCTCGACTTGTAATTATAATTCAAGCGACCGAAATAAGAGAGAATGGCTTCCTCCCAACGGTCTACCTTGTCTATGTAAATTTGTCCTTTACCGTTAAGCGATTCGATTGCCGCTTCTACGTCCATTGCTTTGGTGCCGCTATAATCGTAAGCGGCATAATCGTATTGCACACCTCCCATAAGCGATATGTCATGAACCTCATCAAATAATTTCTTATAAGTGAGGAAAGCTGATGCCGTGTAATTGTCGGTACGCGCAGAACTTTTAGTATACGATGATTTTTCTTTTGCGGGATAGGGAGAGTTCTCATTTTGAATCGGTGTACCGTCGTATTGATACCAATCAATCGAAAGATATTGTTCGTCACGGGCCGCATTGTTCGTTGAGTATCCCAAAGTTCCCTGAAAATCAAGACCATCCAAAATGTTCACTTTCAAAATCTCGTTCACATTCATTGTGGTCACCACAAGTTTGTTGTCACCACCCAATTCGGCCGACCAGTTAGGGGTATGAATGCCTCCCCACGCATACGGTTTGCCATCAATAGTCGAAACCGGTAGCCCTGGCTGTGGTATGCTACTGCCTAATATACTACCAATCTGTGTAGGAGCCACCTGATGCTGACGACTAGCTGACATGTTGGTTTCCAAGCTGATACGGTTGTTTATCTTGAAACTGTTGAATAAACGTACGTTATAGCGTTCGTTCGAGTTGTTCCCCCATTGCAACGTCCCCTGGTCGTTCAAATAACCCAACGAAAGTCGGTAGGTCGATTTTTCCGAACCTCCGCTTACGCTGAGGTTATGCTGGGTAGAAGTGGCATTTCCCCAAAGCACATCAGTCCAGTTCATATCGTGAAACACAAAATCGGCCACACCACGGAATCCTCCCGGAATGGGATCTTCATCGGGGTTGTTTCCACCATGCAGATTAATCCAACTCCCCTTCATCGCTTTAGCCAAACGGGCATAACGTACCCAGTTGTCATCTTCGCCATAGCCGTCATTCAAACGGGCTTGGAGCACACCGTCCGTCCATTCGTCCATGCTCATCATGCGGGGCTGTAAACCCACAATTTTACGTGTAACCGAACCACTATATTCCACTTTGGTTTTGCCGGCATCGGGACGTTTGGTAGTTACCAAAATCACACCACCCGCTGCTTTTGCGCCATAAATAGCAGCCGAAGCATCTTTCAGAAAGTTAATGGTTTCGATGTCATCGGCATTGAGTTGAGCCATCTCGCTCACACCACTGGCTGGTACACCGTCAATAATCAAGAGAGGTTCTACCTTGTTTTTCGAGACAGAGCCACGAATTGAGACACCCCATCCTTCTTCACCAGGAGCAGCCGACGATCGGGTGATGCGTAAGCCCGGAACCTGACCTTGCATAGCCGAAAGCGGATTGGGCACCGTACCTTTGTCTTTAAAAAGTTTTTGGTCGACCACTGTTACCGAGCCTGTCAACGATTCTTTTTTCTGAGTACCATAACCTACCACGACAACCTCATCCAGCACCTCTGTATCTTCGTGCATGATAATTTTAGCCAGATTCGTCCCTTTTACAGAAACTTCCAACGTCTTATAACCAATAAAAGAAATCACCAACGTACCACCTGATACATTATTCAAAGTAAAGTTTCCATCCATATCCGTTATCGTACCATTGGTAGTGCCTTTCACCTTGACATTGGCACCAATAACAGGTTCTCCATAGGAATCCACGATTTTACCTTTGATTGTCCCAGTCTGCGAAACAGCCTGTACTTCTCCCACATAGGCAAATACCGCCTGCGGAGCACCTGTTACAAGGGCAGAGGCCATCACCGTAGAGAATAGAAATCTTCTCGATGAGAATCTGAAGAGATTTTTTTTCATATACATAAAATTTAAAACTAACATTTATACTATTTATTCTAATATTAGATACACTGTTGGATATACTCACGGATTTCTTTCCGACTGATAAACAAGTGGTTTTCCACCGTACGGGAAGAAATTCCCAATTGGGCGGCAATATCAGCCGAGGATTTATTTTCGAAACGACTCATGATATAAATCTTCCGACGTTGTTCAGGAAGCTGATTGGCGCGCTCCCATTCGCATGTCAATAGATTATTGGCAATGATCTGACTCTCCACTTCATTGGTACAAGTAGGAATCCGGTCGAAAAGATAGGAAGTTACTTCTTGAGCTTTGTAAAAACGACGCAAATAGTCCGTTACTAGATTCCGGCAAATCGCGAATATAAAATGTTTCACTGTTTCCGGACGCAATATCTGCTTATAGTCCATCAAACGCAAAAAGACATCTTGTGACAGATCTTTTGCTTCTTCGTCCTTACCTATTTTATAATAGATATAAAGATAAACGGAATGATGATAACTCTTATAAGAGTCAGCAACCAGTTGAGTGGATTTCATGTTTATATTTTCCATTGCTTAGATTTTTGTTTATCATTACGCTGGCAAATATAAATGGTAAATACGGAAAAGAAACAATAAAAAAGGGCGGATAGATTTCATCCTATTGGAAGGAAAACAGAAGTCGTAATACCTACTGGTAATCAATCAATTATACAATCACAAACTGGAGTCTCAAATTATTATATGAGACTCCGACAATCAATCTTCATTAGTTCGTCCTATACTTTGGACGTATTCATTCGGGGTTATTCCAGTTGTCTTTTTAAAATAGCGGAAAAAGGAAGTGCGAGAACTAAAACCACACAGTTCAGCTAAAGCACTTAAGGTATATTTTGAATATTCATCCTCATTAAGTAACCGTTTAAACTCAGCTATGCGGTAATCATTCAGATAATCATAATAATTCTTGTTCAAGAACTGATTAAACACGTAGGACAATGTATATGGAGAGACGTTCAGCACTGACGCCAAATCCGCAATCTTTAAATCAGGGTTAACATACAGTCTTTTTTCCTGCATCAACATATCCAGTTCGTCTGCCAGCCGATGACATTCTTCCATACTCACATTGCTCTTTCTGTATTTTTCTTCAATTATCGGTTTCTCGGTTTCTATGACGTCCGCCGCAAGAGCCGGAGAGTTCTTTTTTCTCCGGTAATAAGCATAGCTTAAGCATATTATTGCAATCAATAATAGAATTGTTCCCCATAAGGTCGCGTTAAAAGAGGAAGCAATAGTCACTGATAAACAGATTTCTGAACCGGGCTCACCAATCCGACGGATTTTGAATTGATATTTCCCAGAAGACAAGTCATAATAGGTCAGTTCGGATTTACCACCTAACAACTGCCAATCATCATCCATCCCTTCCATTTTATATTCATAAGACATATATGCAGGATCGGAATAGGTAAATCCGGAGAAACAGATAGTCAGATTCTTGTGCGACGGTTCCAAAGAGACTTTATAGAGATGCTGTTCTCTCTGTATAGCAGGATGATAAGGTTCTTTACCATTCACATATACATCTGTGATAGCCAGGGGATAACTATTTTCTTCATCTATATCACGTAAATCCCTGGTCAAATAAATCAATCCTTTGGAATTGCCAAACCAGATTGTTCCCGAAGCATCTATAACAGGACAACAGGTAATAAAAACAGAACTCGGTAATCCATCCACAAAAGTATAAGGAACAATTGTACTTTTTTTATCATAACGGTACAAGCCCAGATTCGTACCAATCCACAGCCACCCTTCACGGTCTTCGATCATAAACATGGCGTCTTTCCCTTCCAAAAGAGTACCTGGCTGGAGTCTTCGAAAATGAGTCATTGACAAATCGGAAATAAAAATGGGGCCTTTATCCGGAAGGAAATAGAGTTCGTGGGAAGAATCTTCATATACTGTCCTGATTTTCTCTTTATGTATAAAGCCTTCGGGGAATACATCTGATTTTATGCTACGAGTGGAAGGATCCCAGATACATAAACCGGTAGCCGTACAAATCCAGCCCTTTCCTGTAGAATCAAAGCATATATCAAGCACATTCCCTTCCGGGAGTTTGGAGTTCGAACTGGTATAGTGATTGAGTTGTTCGCCATCTTTATACTGATACAAACCCATTGAAGTGGCAATCCACAGACAACCGTCATTGTCCGACTTGATGCAGAAAACATGTCCTTTCACAAAAGGAGTCTCCGAAGGTTCAAAATCACGGATAGTTAATGTAGAAGAATCCAGTATATACATGCCACCACCATACGTACCGATATAATACTTTCCCTGAAACGGGTAAATACACATTATCATATTAGAGCGTAATTGAGGTGACTTGAAACTCCTAAAACGCCGATTCTTCTCATCAACATAGAACAAACCATTGCGGGAACCTATCAATCTTTCATTCTCATTGATAGCTATGGCCCGTACCGGTATGTCTTTTGAGTCAAAATAAGGAGAATAAGAATAGGTAGAGAAAAGCCCGCTCTGATACAGTGTATAATCAAGTCCCAACTGATAGAATCCAACCCATATCAATCCTTCTCTGTCCACCAGCAATGAATAGACTGAGTTAGAGCGGATTCCGCCATTAGTACCGGGTTCATAGCAGAAAGATTTCATAACCTTATTTTCCGTGACAGATACAAAATGTACTCCATTTCCGTCTGTTCCAACATAAAGTATATCTTTTCCGTCACCCGACAAAGAGGAAATTACATTGCATCCCAAATCAATCCAATTATCCCTGAACTTCCCTGTCGATATATCGAAAACAACCACTCCATGTTCCATTGTTCCTAAATAGAGCCTGGAACCAATTCGTGCCATTTTCTGATAAGTATAATCCTGTCTATCATTGTCACCGTATGGACATAAAGTTATTTTTCGGGTAGACAGATTCATTGAATATAGTTTGGAGCGGGTCAGAATCCATAATGTATCTTTTTCTCCCATATTCAAATCGACTATGAAATTATCCGATGACCACATATCCGCATTGATAGTAATCTGCTTCATTTCATTATTTTTGCAGACAAACAATCCTTTTTCGCTGCCAATATATAAGGTTCCCTGCGCATCGGTCAATAAAGAACGAACTCCGAATTTTATCACTTCAGCAACAAACGGTTCTAATTTACCGGATTCTTTATTTATCCGCCAAAGGCCCATATCATTTCCCACCCAAATCTGATTGCCTTGCGTTTCTGCAATAACATTCACCCATTTCAGTTTCTCATCATCTCCGAATATCGGATAATGCTTGAAACGGAAGCCATCAAAACATTCAACTGACGTAGCTGTTCCAATCCAAAGATAACCTACGGAGTCTTTATACAAGGCACTGACCGTTAAATCAGATAATCCATTTGTTTCTGACAGACCGCGAAAGGAATAAGAAATCGGATAGGCAGACAGAAAAAAAGAAATAAATATAAGGCTTGTTATATGTCGTATCAGATTATTCATAGGATTCATATTTGATAAAACAATGCAAACCTACATAAAATATCCCTAATTTTATGTAGGTTTATACAAAAACAAAACACATTCCTCATTAAAAATGAGTGTTAATCTACCAGCTTTATACTCAATTGGGATTGTTTATAAACAACAGGAATTCTCTTATTATTAACCTCTACTCTTACAGGCTTTTTCTTACTCCTGAAACTGGCATTTATCTTCGGTTGTCCGTCTATCCAAAGATTGAGTTTCTTATCTTCTTCCTTTTGAATGACAAACAACTTGGCCAAAGAAGAAAAATAGGTTTCCTTATCACGTCTTAATGCACTTCCATAGCAGATAAAGAAATCTGTGGCGTCTTTAGCTTCCGTTCCTTCAGGATAAGAGACTGCAAACATATAGGCATCTGTCATCCAGCCGTCCGGCATAATCCAGGAGTTGCTGTGCATCAGCCTGCCGTCTGCTAATTGATTAATATAAAGATCGGTCACTTTACCTTTGTGGCGGATACGAAGACCAATCCAGTCCTGCCCTTCCCGCCGTTCCATTTGCGGCAGATCTTTTTCATCAGGAGTATCCTTCAAAATAATAGCTGTCAGCCCTTTTACACGGTTCACTTCTGCGGGCAAATGGAATGAATAATAAGTTTCGGTACCTTTCAGATCTTCAGTTGGAGCCTGTATTTCTTCCCAATACAAATCTTCCGGATAATCGTGCACAAAATCGGACTTAGCAAGCAAACGGGGATAAAGAGGACGAATCACAACGGAAGAATTACCATTCGTCACATTCACGTCAACTCCCGACTTTTTATAAGTCCCGTTGGTATGCCACAGCCATTCAAAACGACCGACCTTATGCGTCTTTAAATCATCAATCATGTAAATCACATCATCCATCCAAAGAAAATGACGGAAATTACGGCTGAAATTGTTTGAAACGGGCCCCGTTCCATTAGCCAGGACATATTTCACATTTCCCGCATCCAAAAGATGATATAAATATCCCCGCAAAGTAGAACCGCTATATTGCTGCTCACGGGGTTGTCCCTCGCCATTGAACAGTACTACATTATGCGCCTGGCTTTGAAAGAAATAATTTCGATAAGCAGGATTAGGATACCAGCAATTTCCACCGTCTTTTATAATGTCCACTCCTTTGTGAAATATAATAAAGGAATTGGCGTCCGCATGAGAGTGATTCCATGTATGACCGCTTTTTACAGCCAGCATCGTAGCATCCTTTTCCCACGAATTGCGCATCGTAGCCCAGCCAAAATCAGAAAATAATTGAGAAGTCGGTAATTGAGGTATAGCGGGCGCCTTACTCAAATCGGGAGTATAAAGAAAGCCCATCGGACGATTCAGAAAATATCCGTCACGATGTTGTCCTTGTTCCACTTGACTGATATACCACAAAATAGTTGGATCTTTCATCCCCAATGCATACAATAGCATCATACTGGATTCTGCCGATACATTTTTATGGCTATCTCCAAAATTCAAACTATGTAGCATACCTGTACGCGGATAGCAGACTTGTGAGAAGTAACTCGGCAATTTTGCTAATTGAGGAATATTACCCGGATTCTGTCCGGGATGAGTATTTATCCAAGCTATCCTGAACAACAAAGCTTCCTGAATACCAAAGTTGGCGTAATTCAGACTTTCATACATTCCGCCGGCCTCATCAAAACTCTTTGCTTTCTGCTGCAATACATCACCTGCAAAGTCGAACCATTCGGGAAGAGATTCGTGAAGTTGCTCCACCCATTCCCTGGCTTCGGGGATTTCGTTTTGAAGGCTCATTGCCAATAATCCCCCTTGGCAAACGCAGGAAGTCCACCAGTTATGCCCCATTGAATTCAATGAGTGGATACGGGTCGGTTCCAACAGCCAGTCACCTAATGCAGGTTCCAGAGCAAGTCGTTTTAAGCCTTGAGCAATCTCTTTCTTTTCCGAAGATGAAAGAATATCATAGGCTGCATCATAACCCATAGCGCACAGGAAACTTTTATGTGCCAACCCCAGATGTGAGCGCCACACCGGGATACGTGCCAGCATTTCCTTATCTCCCCATGTTTCGGCTTTCACAGCTTTCAGCAGTATCTCTTTTATTGAATTTACATAGCTTTTGTCTTTTGTCATCAGATAAGCCAATGCCAGATAATCCAGTTTGTTGAAGTCATTCTTTTGTAAAGCTGCATCGGCAGTCTGTTTAATGCTTTCCCAGGCTTCCTGCAATTTCGGTTCATTCTGCATACGCTGCTTCACTTGCTGAATGCGTTGCGGAGTATATAAGAGTGAAGGATGATTTATTTTCTGCGCTTGTATGTATGATGACGAAAGACACAAAAAACAGATGATAGCAATAATAGTTTGTTTCATAATATTTGGCTTATTCTATATATTGACTACTTAACAATCTCCGAAACCGTCCGCGAAATCACAGGACTGCCATAGAACGAAGAAAAACCGTCTTCCTTAGCAGAAGAACCTACTACATGGGCGATAAAGAAGCCGTAAACACTATCACGTTTATTTATCCAGGGGTAAGCGCCAGCCCAACCCGGAGAACTGATTTGATAGGCTTCGCCCGTCTTCTTATCTATTAATTCACGCCATTCGCCCAATCCATAGATACCGGTATGCGACTGTCCCAGTGCTATTTCCGTGTATTCCCCGGGAGAAACAAGGGCATCCTTTACTTGATTAGCCTGCATTTCCTTTACTGTCTCCGCAGTCAGTATCCGTTTTCCTTCATACGTTCCTTCATGGTAAATCATAGATAGGAAATGAATATAATCGTTCAAGGTAGTACACAGACCACCACCTAACATCGGGGCATGTCCGCCATCAGTATTTATCGGAGTAAAATGAGAATTCTTCATTTCCAATGGTTGCGCCAATAGTTCTTGAAAGAGAGTTTCAAACTCTTTCCCCATTGCCGCTTCCGCCATTCTTCCGGCAATCTGCATGGCAAGCCCCCCATACTGGAACCGGCTTCCCGGAGTAAAAACCGTATCTAACGGCAATATCTCAATAATGGCAGAATCCAAATGATTGTAATTATCTACACGCGGTTCAGGAAGATAGGGACGCACTCCGGAAGTATGAGATAACAATTGTCGCAAAAGGATTTTTCCTTTGGCATCTCCCTTAAATTCCGGCAACCACTTTTCCACAGGGTCATCCCAGTCCAAACTGGTACTATCCACAACCGCTCCGATAACAGCAGCCGCCACCCATTTTCCGGCAGAAGCTACGTATACTTTTGTATCAGGAGTATAGCTACCATAGTTCTTCTGAAAAATGACAGAATCATTCTTTACTACACAGATAGAAGCACCTGGATAGTACTCTTTACTCACCCAGCCTTGAATAACAGAATCTAATAAAGAGAAGTTATAACGACTCCCTTGTACGGATGATACATTGCAGGAACCTGCAATAAAACAGATACTTATAAAAATTACGATTAATAATCTTCCCTTCATTTTCGTTATCTATTAACTTCGTATTAAACACAAATTACACGAACTACGCTGTTGTTTGATGCAATTATATTTGATGCAATTATAATTATAAAACCGCGTAATTCGTGTAATTCGTTCTTAAAACTTTCTATTTCGACTGCAAATCCCAATATACCACATAACGCTGATGATGCAAATCATAAAGCGGACGAATCACATCTCCTTGTTCTGTTGTAAATTTCAGGTCTTTTCCTGTACGCTGCAAAGTACGTTCCGGATGTTTCATATCTACTTTCAATAAGGTACGCAAATCGGCAGGCACATGGAAATTATAAGTATAATAATCATTATAAAGAGCAGGATTAGAGAAAGGTGCGGGAGCCTGCATACCTTCCGTACCCCGTTCTCCGGCAAGCACTAACGGGCCATACAATAAAGCTACCTTATTCGGATTATCGGGAGTGGCTTCCAATGCAATCTGCATCGGGTAAGTAGCCGAGATACGGTCATTATCTTTCCAGTCACGGGTGATAGCGATGTAAGAACCCGGCTTTTGTTTTACTGCTACTTTTTTACCGTTCACAAGAACTTCCGCTTTTTTACTCCATGAAGGATATCTTAGATAAACAGTAGTACGAACCGGTTTTTCGGCACGAATAGTAAACCGGGTCGTTTCCTCTTTCGGAAATTCCGTTTCCTGGAGAAGGGTTAACCCTTTTTCTTTCCAGGTGACTTGGGAAGGAATAAACAGATTTACGTAGATTCCCTGGTTGTTGTGGTAGTAGATAGCTTCTCCATATTTAGCATGATTTTCGAATCCACTGCCGACACAACACCAGAAAGAGTTCTCTTTGGTACTATACAGTTTATGTGAACCCGAAAGTAAGGGTAAGAAATAAGTGACCATTCCTGTTTCCGGATCTTGCTGTCCCAGGATATGATTATATAGTGCCCTTTCATAATAATCGGCAATAGATGAATCGCCCGTCCAACAGAAAAGATGACGGCTAAGCTTCAACATATTATAAGTACAGCAGGTTTCTCCGGTATAGCCGGTCAAATGTTTAGAGAATTTCTTCGGGGCGAAAAAATGCTCCTTATCACTACTGCATCCCGGAGCAAAAGTATGGTGGTCAATCATGGTATGCCAGAAGAATTCCGAGAGCTTTTTGCTGGTCTCATTCTCTGTCAGTTCATAGTTACGCGCTTCGGCTATGACTTTCGGGATAAACGTATTCGTATGCTTGGTTCCCAAATCGTCCCGAAGTTCTTTCAACGGGTCAATTACATCATTATGGTAGAAATATTCAGCCAACCAACGGTACCGTTCATCTCCTGTGATAGCATACAAATTGTAGAATGATTCATTGACACCTCCAAACTCATTACGTATCATGAGTTTGCGGGTTTCTTCACTAAGTGGTTTCAGTTTGTTATAAGCCCAGTCGCCCATTTTGGTCACTGTTTTCAAAGCCTGCTGATTATCCGCATACAGATATTGGTCTATCAGACCGGAATAAAGCTTATGCAAGGTGTACCAAGGTGCCCAAACACTCTTTCCCCGGATATTACGATTTATCAGTTCTTCGGGAAAAGCACTTAAATATCCGCCTTTCAAAGCGTTCTGAACTTCGGTCAGCCCGTTGACAAGGCTATCCCCTTTCAACTTGAAAATCTCACTTCCGGTAGCAGCATACATCAAAGCGTAAGCCGAAAGCAGATGTCCGGTAGTATGTCCGCGAAGCTCACAGTCCAAGGATTCCCAGCCACCAAGTTTTTTCACTGTCATATAACCGCCTTCACGACCAGCAAAGACTCCGGCATTTGTCCGGAAACTATGCAACAGGCGACTTACGTCGATAGAGGTCATCCATGCGGAATCCCGCAACATATTGTCACGAAAACGACTCGGTAATAAACGGACGTCTTTCAAATCAAAACTTTCTACCCGAACAGGAGCCACTGTCTCTTTTTTCATTTTCCCCTGGTGCTGTCCGGGGTACACAGATTGAGCCGACGATATAGCCGATACTGCCAATAATGCGATTGCAACTAAAGATTTCTTATTCATAATCATTTTTAATATCCTTATTTATTATTGGATACGAATAGACTCCGCCTATTACTCAATGCAAAAATACGAATTTAATATTTCATGGATAAATGAAAAAACTCCGTTCTACCGGTTCGGCAGTCTGTACTTCTCCTGCCAATCCATATTGCCATGCCACCACAGTCACTTTCAACGGGAACTTACTGCGTGGGGGAATTCGAGTAAATACCAACTTGTTTCCCTCTATTTCTGCCGGCCCTTCTTTCACGTAGTAATATACGGGTAACCCGCAATCGGAAGTTGCATGTAAAGAGATAGTTTCCGTGCCTTGCTTCACATCGTCAAGACCCGGGAAAAGAATATGCTGACGTTTACCTTCCGTATTGCGATAGGGAATCCGGAAACTAAGTTCCTGAACTGTGCTTTTATAGTGCTTGTCACCGTCATTACCGGCTAGAAGGCAAATATCTCCCGTACGGCGCTGATTGTACATTCCCATACGGTAGAAACGGACAGTAAAAGTAGTGTCGTTCACTTTCTGAACCGGGCCACAGATACGGGTTATTTCAGGAGAAGTGAGCGAATGTTCGTCAGAAATTGCAGTATGCAAGCTATCCGTATATACAGCTTTCAGATGAAAAGTCAATCCGTCTTTTTCCGGCAGGAAGCGGGCGGCAACTTTCACATGGGATTTGGGATTATATGTGAGTAATTGCCCCTTTTGTACAAAACCTAAATATTGTGGTTTCTTCCCTCTCTCCCGGCGATAGCGTTCTTCCGTCATTTCAGCCATTTCCTTATCGAAATACCAGAATGCATCGTGCGAGTCTCCTTTATACTCTTTATAAGGAGCAGCTTTTGCACGTTTCTTCTGATTCGGATGCCACCTTTCGGCAAGCCAGCCATTCTGCGGATTCAGTTTCTTCAATTCCACAGGCTTATTCAAATCATACGTTGCAGGCATACGATATTCCAGTGCTTTCTTTAAGAACAACGCAATATAACCAGCGGTGCGGTCGGCTATATCGAAATGTCCTCGTCCTGTGTCGCAAAGGAAAGAGACGCAACTTTTAGGATACATCATACGGAATGCCAAAGCCGGATTTACACGGTCTTCCCACCATTCGTATTCGCCTTCAATCATCAATCCAGGGATGCCGTCAATCGTACGTTTTCCCCACTCCATATTGTCACGACCATATCCGGTAAGGTTAGTGCGTGGCGCATCTCCATGCAAAGAGATAATGGCTAATGTGCGGTCGGGATTCCAGGCCGCAAAGTTCCACGGATAGGTAGCCATTGCCGAATGTCCGAACGGAACAATCGGAGCATATTTCAATTCGTTATATCCGCTAACAGAAGCAAAGTCATCCAGCATTTGTTCAAATGCCTTCTGGCTTCCGGCAGTTATGTCCCACTTCTGATCCCATCCCGGAGTAATCCATATCAGTGCCAGACCTATTTCTGACATTTTCTCCCGAAACAAGGCGTTCTCAAACAGAGTTTCTTCCGTCATATTATGAGTACCTATCATAACCCCTTTTACTTGGACACAATCAGACGGTATCCATAAAAAAGCCTGCGGATGGTCATTCGTCTCGTTGGAAACAATACCCGAAATCTGCACGGACCACTGCCATTCGGCAGCTATGCTACTTGGCAATAAACTGACAGCCAATATTACAAATATAAAAAAACGAAGTAGTTTCATGTTTAATTCATTTATCATTCTCCCATATAATACGCAGTAATGACTACATATACTCAACCGAAAAATATAAAAAAACTATTATTATCGGAAGCCTTTCACCGGCTATTCCACAAAAACGTTGTATCTTTATTCTCAATTAAGAAAGGAGTTATATGGATTTACGTACAGCAAATGTCACAAGATATATTCTTGCCCTGCGGGAAGGGGGCTCATTACCGGCTTTGGCCGAAGCTGACGATGAATTTAAGTATGTGGTAAAATTCAGAGGGGCAGGACACGGGACGAAAGCGCTGATTGCCGAACTGATTGGCGGGGAAATTGCCCGTACGTTGGGGTTCAGAGTACCGGAGATTGTTTTTCTGAACCTGGACGAGGCTTTCGGACGGACGGAAGCGGACGAAGAAATACAGGATTTGCTTCAATGGAGCCGCGGGTTGAATCTGGGGCTGCATTTTCTGTCGGGAGCATTAACGTTCGACCCCGTTGTGCATAAAGTGGACGGTAAGACAGCCTCGCAAATTGTGTGGCTGGATGCCTTATTGACCAATGTAGACCGTACTATCAAAAATACGAATATGCTGATGTGGCATAAGGAACTGTGGTTGATTGACCATGGAGCTTCCCTCTATTTTCACCATTCATGGACTACTTGGCAAAAGCATGCGCTTAGTCCGTTCGTGCAGATAAAAGACCATGTGCTGTTGCCGTTTGCTGATAAATTGGAAGAGGTGGATGCTGAGTTCAAGCAACTGCTGACTTCTGATAAAATCCGGGAAATAGTCAATGCAGTTCCCGACGACTGGCTGAACTGGACAGACGGACAGGAAACTCCGCAAGACCTGAGAGATATTTATATTCAATTTTTAGAAGAAAGGATAAACCATTCCGAAACATTTGTAAATGAAGCGCAAAATGCAAGAAAGGCACTTATATGAATACGCAGTCATCCGTTTCGTCCCCAGGGTTGAACGTGAGGAATTTATTAATGTAGGTATTGTACTGTTTTCCAAACGGTGCAAGTATCTTAAATCCCTTTATACAATAAATGAAAATAAATTGAAACTGTTTTCTTCCGAATTGGACGTTAGTTGTTTGAAAGAGGGATTACAGGTCTTTGATAAGATATGTCTGGGGAATGAGGAAGGGGGAGCGATAGCGAATATGGATATTCCCGACAGATTCCGCTGGCTGACTGCGGTGAAAAGTTCCTGCATACAGGTATCCCGTCCGCATCCGGGATTTTCCACTGACTTGGACAGGACTTTGGAAAGGCTGTTCGAAGAGCTCGTATTATAATAATAGGAGGCTGTTTAACAAGTTATATAATGCCTACCACCTCCCCCTAGGGGTACTCCTCCTTCCAGAAGGAGGAGACTTTTAAATACTATCGACTTGTTAGACAGCCTTTGAACATACATAAACCTATCATATTAGTATATCAGGTTTCCAGCCTATAAATTAATTTCATCCCCGTAATCCCTCTTATGTTTCTTTGCAGACAAATGTAAACAAAAAGAAGATACATCTTTATCCACCACAAGATTGTTCTATTAATTAATAAGCCTTGTTTCCGTAGAAGCCTTTATTTATTCATAAGGCTTCTTTTACTTGATTTAACTCCATATACCACGAATCCGGAGAACAAAATGCGCTGAAAATAAGTATATATATGGAAGGCCGAAGCGAAGACAGAGTTATCCGTAAAAATGGTAGCAAAACCCGTAATCTATATAAATACAAATTACTTTTTACTGAATAACTTTGCATACAGAAAAAAGGTAGTAATAATATTAGAATATGCTTTTAATTTAAGATAGCTTGATTATGGAAAAGGTAAAATTGAACAATGGCATTGAAATGCCTATTTTGGGTTATGGTGTTTATCAGGTTACTCCTGAAGAGTGTGAACGTTGCGTATCGGATGCAATCAGTGTAGGATACCGTTCTATTGATACGGCACAAGCCTATCATAATGAGGAAGGTGTAGGAAATGCAATCAGCAAATGCGGTGTGCCACGTGACGAACTGTTCATCACTACAAAAGTGTGGATTTCAAATGCCGGTTACGAAAAGGCTAAAGCTTCTATTGATGAGTCGCTGCGCAAGTTAAAGAGCGATTATATTGACTTATTGCTCATTCATCAACCATTCGGTGATTATTACGGAACGTACCGGGCTATGGAAGAAGCATACAAGGCCGGAAAAGTTCATGCTATCGGCGTCAGCAACTTTTATCCCGACCGTTTTGTAGACTTGGCGGAATTCTGTGAAATCACTCCTGCCGTCAACCAAGTGGAGACGCACGTTTTCAATCAACAGATAAAGTTACAGGAAGTAATGAAGGAATATGGGACTAAGATTATGTCATGGGGGCCGTTTGCCGAAGGAAGGAACGACTTCTTTACTAATGCAACTCTTCAGGAAATCGGTAAAGAGTACGGCAAATCAGTGGCACAGATTGCACTGCGTTATCTGATTCAACGCGATATCATAGTTATTCCTAAGTCTACCCATAAGGAACGTATGATTGAGAATTTCAATGTATTCGACTTTGCGTTAACACCGGACGATATGGCTGCTATTGCCGAGCTTGATACAGCCCAAACCTTATTCTTCTCCCACTATGACCCGGAAATGGTAAAGTGGCTGATTAATTATAGTAAATAACAGTTCACCATAATTTTCTTTTTCAGGCACGGATTACACAGATTACACTATTGCTTTATGTTATCATAATTCATAAAACCGTGGAATCCATGTAATCCGTGCCTTAAAGGGATAATTATTAACTTGCTTACTTAAGCGGAGTAAAATGCAACGCAGCTCCGCCACTCGCCTTCAACTTCAAGACAAGTTTGTCGCCTGCCTTTATTTTCTTATGAGTACTGCGTACTTTCGTCCGTGTATTCAGCTTGTCGTCATCTTCATACAGATGAAGCAGATACTTTTTTCCCTGTTCCAGAAAATCAGTAGTCAATGTGACAGTGCGGGCTTCCGTGTTTGTCATTGCTCCAACAAACCAGTCATTTCCCGAACGACGTGCCTGAACGATATACTCACCAATTTCTCCGTCAAGCGCACGGCTATCGTCCCATACACTCGGAATGGCTTTCCAAAATTCGAGTTCTTCTTCTCCTTTATAAAATTCCGGTCGGTCATACCAGAACATAAATTGCAAAGGGCTGTAATACACTGCTGCCATCGCCAATTGATGTGCTTTCGTATTCTTCACTCTGCCATTAAAATAACACAGTGTATAATCCGCAGCGCCTGCCAGGAAACGTGTATACGGAAGAATCGTGTTATGTAAAGCATCCGGCATCTCTTCATTGCCACCGATGCCTTCCTGTGTCATCAAGTTAGGATAAGTACGGCTGAAACCTGTCGGACGATATTCATCGTGAATATCCACCATCAGACCGTATTCTCCACATTTGCGAACTGCATCATGCAGCCAGGTACTCCAACGCTGATTACCAATCTGTACAAAACCGAACTTGATACCTTTCAATCCCCACTTCTTATATAAAGGTAATAAAGTATCCAATTGCTGCACCAATGCACGCTGATTGACGTATACCATAAGTCCGATTCCCTTCGATTCGGCATACTGGCACAAAGCAGGTATATCAAGGTCTTTATCCGGAGAAACAGTAGTAGCGTCCGAACTCATCTTCATTTCCGGCCCATACCAGCCTGCATCCATATGCACATACTGAATACCGCGCTCTGCCGCAAAGTCAATAGCCGCTTTCACCCTTTCTTGCTTCAAGTCGCCCGAACGGAATACTTTTCCCGGTTTAATCCAGGAAGTATCAGCCAGTTTGCAAGCCGGATTCAGATTCAAGACAATATCATTGTTGTTAATCAAATCGACCGGACGTTCGCCAACCATGATAACGCGCCACGGAGTGCTATAAGGAGAAATTATATCGACACTGCTATACAGGCTTGTCTCCAAAGTGGAAGGTTTGTCTGCCGACAAACGGAATTTGCCACGAGCATAATCCACCATTTCCGCTTCCAACAGGGCAACTGATAACCCGTCGGGCAGTTTCAATGTCAAAGGACGTTCACTTTCTTCTTTTCCCCAACCTTCCAGCGGACGAAGTGCATAAGGCCCTTGTGCCCAACGCTCATAATAAGCCATTGTTCCTTGAGGCATTGTGAAACTGGTTTGCTCGCCTATGATATGCAGGAAAAGCCCATTTGTTGTTTCCGGGAAATGATAGCGGAAAGCGACTCCTTCATTATAGGCACGCACTATGATATTCATAAAGTAATTCTTACGCTTATCATAGCCACCTTCCTGTGCTCCGTCTCCTTCGCCTTTCTTGAATTTCAGGGTCATCTCATTATAACAGTCACGAATCTCGGCACGTTCCCCATATACAGGTTTCCATGTTTCATCCGCTTTCCGTCGCTCTGTTCCCGTCAACTTCAGATTCTCACACCAGAAATGACAAGTGTCATTCGGAACACCCAGTGCCGACTCGAACAACTGATTTTCAATCAGGACACCCAATTTACTTTCTTCAATTACCGGACGGTTCTTGTAAGTCAAGGTGTAATACATTTGTGCATTATCCTCTCCCACCGCACGCTGATAGAAGGTAAAACGATATGCTCCGTCGGGAGATGTCAGTTCCTGGCGGGTTTCTGTCATTACATCCTGCGCTTTCAACAATGCCGGTACCACCAGCAATAAAAGCAAAATTCTTTTCTTCATTCTATTTACGTTCATGTTTATTCTTCTTTCCTATTAGATACGAACGAGAAGGAAATTATACTCAACACCAAATATACGATAAAAAATAAAATATAATTTTTAGTTCCGCTGTTTAATAGTATCTTTACTATCTTCGAAAATGAGAATCCGGGGTTACCCATGCGTGTAGACCACGGACGTATGCTGGATCTGGCACAGGTGGAAGGAATGATGGCTGTAATAGATGATGAGAACGCACGTCAGATGAAGTTTTAGCCAGTAATAGCAGGTACAACGCAACCGATAAGCACTAGCATATCTTATGAAAAGCCATAAGTCCTATAACAACAACCATATAGATCACTTATGTTTATCTCCTTTGTTCTTTAATAGCTAACTATTGCCAGCCTGTCCGTTAACCCGTGTTAGCTGATAAGCTTACCAAGGTTAACAGACAAGCTAACAAAGGTAAGCCTACATATTTCCTTATTACTTTATGCATTAATCCCGTATGCTTTTAGTAACAAATGTATAGGAATAACACAATGGATGACAGTGAAGGAGCGAGGGTAAAAACGTCATAAACTTTTTTTCGTATCACTTTATATGCATCTTATCCACAAACTCTCTCTTGTTTATATTCAGCTCATCCGGTGAAGTCACCCGCTTGCCATTCAATACGATATTTTCAAACAAGATATCCTCCACTTTTCTATCTTTATCGTAGCCTTCAAACAAAGAAGGATTAACAAACTTTCCCGTGCAGGAAATATTACGAAAGACGATGTTCCTGACACCTCTGCCGGGTCCCGTGTTATATTTTCGGTTATACATCACCCGAAGATGAAATAGCTGCCCTTCCTGAATATGTTCCACACGAATATCCTCAAAAGTTATATTCTGCGCAAGATTATGGTCGCCCACATTGATAGCCATACAACCTTGATAATCACGGTCATCTTCATCATGTTCCAAAATATCTATGTTCTTAAATAGCATATCTTCCAAAACTTCATCTCCCGTTTCGGTGTTCCCGTGCGTACCTATATTGATAGGATGCGCAATATCCGCCCATAGAGTAGAATTCAGAACACGAACATTACGACAATCTCCATAAAAATTCCAACGATGCGTATAAAGAGCTATACAATCATCCGAATTACGGAGAAATACATCATCAATCGTCACATCCGAGCAAGACATAAAATCCAGTCCGTCACTCCACCCCTGATAGCTAAATGATTTCAAGTTCTTTATGGTGATTCCGGTAGACTGTCCGCCGGAAACTGTATAATGTCGTGAATTAATGACCGTAATCCCCTCAATCAGTACATTTTTGGAATAAGCGATTGATATTCCCTGTTGAGGTTCAAGCAACATCCCATGCCCCAGAATTTTCACATTCTCTACACTGTCGCAATTCAAACGCCCTTTCAGCACTGCGCCACCTTCGAGATAAACCGTTGTATTGGAAGGGATACGGAAACACTTACCGGTCGTATCGGTAGGCTCATGTATTCCTGATTCGAAGTACATCACATTCGGATCGTTCTTATCCGGTACATTCTCAATGATAGGATTGGCAAACACGTGCAGGTTACTCAAACGGTCACCATTAAACTCGACTGACAGTTTCTGCGGTTTGTCTATCGTAAATAAAAGAAAGTTCCCGTCTATCTCCGGTTGAATGCCTTTAGCCAAAGGACGCACTACTGCCGAACGGATCTCGCCATTGTTCTTTTGCACAAGAACTTCCACCTTTCCGGAGAAATCGAATTGAACCATTGTGGCATCGGACTTCGTATCCATATCCACCTTTACATTATATTCATACAGGTCTACCCACTCCTTTTTTCCCACCTGTCGCACTTTTACAGTATAATCATCGTTGTGACGGGCATAGTAGATGCCTGTCGGAACAGGATAAGTAATGATTTTCGCTTGTACGCCCAAACCTGTCAAAGCAAGCAAAAATGTGATTGTTATTCTTCCCAATTTATTCATTTCCAATTTTTATTAGATACTAATGTGGATTCCGATACCGTTCCGTTTTTTATCTTTTTTCCTTCAATAACAACCGTACAGGGAGCGGAAGAAAGAATATACCATTTCCCCTGTTTCTTTTCAAGCAATACATTAGCAACAGTATCGGCCTGAATCCTTATTCCTGGTGCAACCAACAAGGTGCCGTTTCCCAGGAATAAAGTCCGGTTTCCATCATATTCATTGCTGATAACCGCATAATCCGCTTTTACTTTCATCCCCTGATAAGTAGCGGTCTGCGCTGCATCAGAAAGAGAGAATATGTGGTCGATGCGTCCGTTCTTACTTTTTACACAAATTCCTGCAAAGTCATTCAAAGCAGTTTCCTCCACATCGAAGTAAGAAACCGACTCAATGGCCGACGGCTCTTTCTTCGTACTCGGCTCATAGACAGACACAAAAGGACGATTCCAAGCCTCTCCATGCTGACGAGCCACAAAAGTCAACGTCGGTTGTTCCTTTATATTATATGGCATACCGGGTGTACGGCTTAGCCCTTCGGTCATAGGAGCAAGCGCAGTAAAGACCTCGCGTTCCGGTTCTCCCTTCATCCAGAGATTCATGTATATATCATCACCGCCTTTATCTTTCATATCAATTGTAAAGGTAGCTTTCACATCTTTATTGGTTGCAGCCATTTTCTTATCATACAAATAAGAGTAAGCATAAAGATGCGCTCCCGCAAAAGCCAGTTCTTCCGTTGGTTGCAAATTCAAATCCGTGCCGTCGGCTGCGGTTAATGTCATTGACTGTCCGAGGTTATGATAGAAGTAATCATGCATTTTATCCCCTCCCCGTTCTTTCCGGCTGCGGAAGATATCGACATAATATCCTGTATCAGGACCTGTTGTTACAATACTCATCATACGAGTCTGGTCCGCCCGACTTTCCGGTTCACGGAAATAAACATTGCTATACGTAACAGAAGTAAACTCCTTGCCCGGTTCCGCTGAAGCCGGAAAACAGGAACGCAAATCAAAGGAATGATTGCTTTTCATCACCGGATAGCTTGATATCCCGTCTACACAAACCGTATTATGGCTGGGGAATTGAGAATAATATTCGGCATAATCCAGTCCGCTATACAAAAAAAGACCGATACCGGCATCGGGACCGAGCACATACCCTTTTCCGTAAAGCTCCATTGAGATGCCATTAGCATGCATGTGGTTTCCTTCACTTGCATTCAGAGAAATCATCAGGCTGTTACGCGGGTTCATACCATTCCGTTGCACCAGCCATGACACATTGGGAGCATAAAACAAAGGAGAGACATAATCCTCTATTTTTCCCGGTTTCACATTGGGGTCGAGTTTCAAAGGCTTGTCCTCAAAGAAAGAGTTGACAGATACACGAACGTTCTTCTTTTCCCCTTTATCCGCATCCGTTTCCGGATTCAGGCATTTCAGCAAAGCTGTGAAATAATCTTCCTGCTCCTTCTTTCCGTTTGCCTGTGCATTCTGTATCATACGGATAAAGAAATTCGTATTCAAATACCCCGGATGTGTATCACCAAAACCACAAATCATCCGATTAGGAAACAGATATTGAGGAGTAGCCGCCACAGCTTTCGACAGTACAGGCATTGCTTTTACTAAATCATAATGCAAGTTGTTGTCAAACTGATTGGCAAAATTTGCATAATCATTGATTACCACACTGCTATATCCCGGACATTCCGCCCATATTCCCGTTTCAGCATCAAAGCCATAGTCTGCAAGACGGGTTAAACTCCACTGACGGATTCCGGAACGGTTTAATACATAATCAATGTAGTATTCACGTCCTTTACCGTCTGCGTATTCCTTATTATCTTCGAGCACCAATCCCACATTCATAATATATCGTGCCTGCAACAAATCCCAGTTGTTATGAGGGACACCGTTGGCTATGATATTATCCGCCCATTTCTTGAACGCCCCGGCATAGATTGTCATCTTGTCGGGATAATTGGTTTTCAGATAGTTGTATAGAAAATCATATAAAGGGACAGCGATATGCAATGCATCTTCGTGAATTACCTCAAAAGAAGTCAGTCCCACCAAAGTCTGTTGATGACCGTGATTCAGGTCAACAGGAACATTCCTGTAATAAATTCCGGTCATGTACGTATCAAAGACACCGGTAGCCAGCTTTGCAAACTTCCCGTCCCCCGTCATCCAATAGAGGAAAGCGGCGTCACGGGCTATTCCAAGGATTTCACAGTTCAGACTTTCTATATTCCGACCGGTTTTCGACGGATGCACACTCTCCAATGGTCGGTCGGGTAGTGCATTATTACAGAATGTCACGTTCCCATTCTCATCATCATCATAAGGCACTACATCCGCCAACTTAGGACGCCCGTGAGTGGCAGTTGTTCCTCGCGTACCGGTATAACGCACCGTAGGATAAGGAGCCTTCTTCCCTCCCGCATGATCGAAAGTCTCTCCTTTCACATATACTTCGGTCGCATGAGACTTCCAATACATAGCCAGACGGGATAACAACCACGTCGGCTGAACGTCCGTCAACCGGGTATATGCTTCCGTCCGCTCCTTCAGTTTATTGAATACATCTTCCGCCCACGCTTCGGTTTTAATCAGATTCCATGTTTCCCGCTTTCCCTCCGGCGTAGTCAGCACACGCGGATGTTCTTGCGGCATATTCTCCGGTAACGGGATTTCCTGCCCCGACGCAACATTCAGAAAGCATAAAAAATAGAGTCCCAGTAAAAATTGTCTCATACTTTAAATATCTTTTTTAGGTTTACTACCTATTAAATACGAAGATAGAGATTTATTTACCTAACCACATCGGAAAAGTCCACTTTTTATTTGCCTCAATCCACGCCTTTATTCCAAACAAAGATTTATATTTGCAAAAAACCGACTAACAATTCTAATACTTATGAAAATTCTATCTATCCATGATTTGGCTACAATCAGGAAGAAAGCGGAACACAACTTATTATTGCGCGAAGAAAGCAATGAGAAAGTTTCCGAAAAATGCTACGGACTATCCTCCGGTGCACAGCATCTTCAGATACTTATCTGCGGAGGTACAGGTTGTAAAGCATCTTCCAGTCAAGGTATTACGGACAATCTTCTGAAAGCTATCGAAAAGAACGGAATAACCGGTAAAGTGGAGGTCATCACCGTAGGTTGTTTCGGCTTTTGCGAGAAAGGTCCTATCGTGAAAATTATTCCCGACAATACTTTTTACACCCAAGTCACTCCCGAAGATGCGGAAGAAATCATCAACGAGCATATCATCGGAGGACGGAGAATCAAAAGACTGCTCTATGTAGACCCTAAAACGGAACATACCGTCAGCGACTCCAAACACATGGACTTCTACCGGAAGCAACTCCGTATCGCCTTGCGCAACTGCGGTTTTATCGATCCCGAAAATATCGAAGAATACATCGCCCGCAAAGGTTATTTCGCATTAGCCGATTGTCTTCTCAACAAACAACCACTAGATGTAATCGACATCATCAAACGTTCCGGACTCCGCGGACGAGGCGGAGGAGGTTTCCCGACAGGACTGAAATGGGAGTTTGCCCACAAACAGAAATCGGACATTAAATACGTTGTCTGTAATGCCGATGAAGGAGACCCCGGCGCATTCATGGACCGTTCTATTATGGAAGGAGACCCGCACTCTATCGTAGAAGCGATGTGCGTCTGCGGTTACTCTATCGGTTCTTCCAAAGGCTTAGTTTACATCCGCGCCGAATACCCGTTGGCTATCAACCGGCTGAGAATAGCTATCAACCAGGCACGCCAGTACGGTTTGTTGGGAGATCATATTTTAGGAACAAAATTCAGCTTCGATATAGAAATACGTTATGGGGCAGGCGCATTTGTCTGCGGTGAAGAAACCGCCCTGATTCACTCTATGGAAGGGAAACGAGGCGAACCGACTTTAAAACCGCCCTTCCCCGCCGAATCCGGTTATCTGGGTAAACCCACCAACGTAAATAATGTAGAAACGCTTGCCAACATTCCCATTATTCTGACCAAAGGTGCCGAGTGGTTTGCCACAATCGGAACAGAACGTTCCAAAGGAACCAAAGTGTTCGCCCTCGCAGGAAAGATTAACAATGTCGGCCTGATCGAAGTACCTATGGGAACTACACTCCGAGAAGTAATCTATGAAATCGGCGGAGGTATCAAAGGGGGAAAGAAATTCAAAGCTGTACAGACGGGAGGTCCATCAGGTGGCTGCCTGACGGAAAAACATCTGGATACCCCGATTGATTTCGATAACCTGCTGGCCGCCGGTTCCATGATGGGTTCCGGAGGAATGATTGTCATGGACGAAGACGACTGTATGGTGTCCGTTTCCCGTTTCTATCTGGACTTCACTGTAGAAGAATCCTGCGGTAAATGTACTCCCTGCCGTATCGGCAACAAACGATTACTGGAACTGCTAAACAAAATAACAGAAGGACGAGGTACGGAAAAAGACCTGGATACCCTTGCCACACTGGGACAGGTGATAAAAGATACTGCCCTCTGCGGGTTAGGACAAACCTCCCCCAACCCGGTTTTGTCGACACTGGACAACTTCTATGATGAATATCTGGAACACGTCAGAGACAAGACCTGCCGTGCCAAACAATGCAAGTCTCTGCTGACCTACACGATCAATCCGGAATATTGCATCGGCTGCCACTTATGTGCCAAGAACTGTCCGGCGGATGCAATCAGTGGTTTAGTACGCAAACCGCACGTCATCAACCCGGACAAATGTATCAAATGCGGTATGTGCATGGCACGCTGCAAATTCAAAGCTATTCTAGTTTGCTAAAATCTATTGCTATGGAAGATAAACAAATAACCCTCCAGATAGACGGACATTTTATCACCGTCCCCGAAGGAAGTACCATTCTTGAAGCCGCTACTAAAATCGGTATCAACATACCTACGCTGTGTCACATCGACCTGAAAGGAACCTGTATAAAAAATAATCCCGCTTCCTGCCGCATCTGCGTGGTCGAAGTCATAGGCCGCCGTAATCTGGCTCCCGCTTGTGCCACCCGCTGCACGGAAGGCATGGTAGTGAAAACCAGCACATTGCGTGTGATGAACGCCCGCAAAGTGGTAGCCGAGCTTATTCTCTCCGACCATCCCAACGATTGTCTCACTTGTCCCAAATGCGGCAACTGCGAGCTTCAGACACTGGCGTTACGCTTCAACATCCGTGAAATGCCTTTCAATGGCGGTGAACTTTCTCCTCGCAAACGGGAAATCACCTCTTCTATTGTCCGCAATATGGATAAATGTATTTTCTGCCGTCGTTGCGAAAGTGTCTGTAACGACGTACAGACGGTCGGTGCACTCAGCGCTATTCGCCGCGGATTTAACACGACAATAGCCCCCGCTTTCGACAGAATGATGACGGAAAGCGAATGTACCTATTGCGGACAATGTGTCGCCGTCTGCCCGGTAGGCGCATTGACCGAACGCGATTATACCAACCGCCTTCTCGACGATCTGGCCAATCCGGACAAAGTGGTGATTGTACAAACGGCTCCCGCCGTGCGTGCTGCTCTGGGAGAAGAATTCGGTTTCCCTCCCGGCACAGTGGTCACCGGGAAAATGGTCTATGCCCTGCGCGAATTGGGATTCGACTATGTGTTCGATACTGATTTCGCTGCCGACCTCACCATTATGGAAGAAGGCTCCGAAATTCTGAACCGACTGACGTGCTATCTCAACGGAGACAAATCCGTCCGGCTACCCATTCTGACTTCCTGTTGTCCGGCATGGGTAAACTTCTTCGAACATCACTTTCCAGATTTGTTGGACATCCCATCTACGGCCCGTTCCCCGCAGCAGATGTTCGGTTCTATCGCCAAATCATACTGGGCAGAGAAAATGGGAATCCCCAAAGAAAAGCTGGTAGTGGTTTCTATCATGCCCTGCCTGGCAAAGAAATATGAATGTGCCCGCGACGAGTTTAAGGTAAACGGAATCCCCGATGTGGACTACTCTATCTCCACCCGCGAGCTCGCCCGACTTATCAAACGGGCTAATATAGGTTTTCCGCTGGTGTTGGATAGCCCGTTCGATAACCCCATGGGAGAATCCACTGGTGCCGGCGTTATCTTCGGCACTACGGGCGGTGTTATGGAAGCTGCCCTCCGCTCCGTTTACGAAATATATACCGGAGAATCTCTGAAAAACGTAAATTTCGAGCAAGTACGCGGATTGAGTGGAGTACGTCGTGCTACTATCAATCTCAACGGATTTGAACTTAAAATAGGCATCGCACACGGACTAGGCAACGCCCGTCATCTACTGGAGGACATACGAAACGGGCATAATGAATATCATGTAATCGAAATTATGGCTTGCCCCGGAGGTTGCATCGGAGGCGGCGGACAGCCATTACATCACGGCAACTCGGAAGTATTGTATGCACGCGCCAACGCACTCTACCGCGAAGACGCCAACAAGCCACTGCGCAAATCGCACGAGAACCCATACATCAAGACCTTGTATGAAGAGTATCTCGGCAAACCGCTGGGTGAGAAATCAGAAACATTATTGCATACCCATTATTTCAACAAATCGATTGATTAACTGTAAACGAAAAGTATTATGTCAGATATAAAACTAGCCTGTGACGTAGCTGAACAAATCAAAACGATTTGCGACAAGCACGGAAATAATCCGGGCGAACTAATCAACATTCTGCATGAAGCACAACATCTCCAAGGTTACCTGCCGGAAGAAATACAACGTATCATCGCTTCCAAACTAGGAATCCCCGTATCGAAAGTGTATGGAGTAGTGACATTCTACACTTTCTTTACCATGACTCCCAAAGGAAAGCATCCTATCTCCGTCTGCATGGGGACAGCCTGCTATGTACGCGGTTCCGAAAAGTTGCTGGAAGAATTCAAACGAGTGTTGGGTATCGAAGTCGGTGAAACAACTCCGGACGGAAAATTCTCATTGGACTGCCTGCGCTGTGTGGGTGCCTGCGGACTGGCGCCGGTAGTGATGATCGGTGAAAAAGTGTATGGACGCCTACAACCTGTGGACGTGAAGAAGATTATTGAAGACTTGGAATAACAGCCCGGAAACGATACTAAAAAACGACTACTTTGTTTAACCAAAGTAGTCGTTTCTACAAAAAACTAAACATTTTTACAAACAATGTGCGGAGAGAACGAGATTCGAACTCGTGATACCCTTTAGGAGTATACACGCTTTCCAGGCGTGCCTCTTCAACCACTCGAGCACCTCTCCTTCTTTCGGAGCGCAAAAGTAGAGGAAGTTTTTGAAACTAACAAATATTTAGAGCGAATAATGTTCCAAAATTATTTGTTAAAGAACACTGATTTCGGATCAATGAATAACCCTGAGGGTTAAATATATAAATTGTTATCTTTGTCTCCAA